>Ga0126378_10001218_pt1 | contig 19243 bp, 16 predicted proteins | sample PanSoiMetPlot_23_FD_92587 | JGI IMG/M metagenome (GOLD analysis project Ga0126378, IMG submission 92587) | Tropical forest soil microbial communities from Panama - MetaG Plot_23 | ecosystem: Environmental > Terrestrial > Soil > Tropical forest > Bulk soil | place: Panama | collected 2016-02-17
AGCGGCCCGGTGGAAATAATCGGTTCTTTCGCAGACGAGCCCGGATGCGTCGGCTGTATCGAGAAGCTGCGCTCGGCCAAGCCCATCGCGGTGCGGGTGTTTTCGCCGATCCCGAGCCACCACATCGAGCGCGCCATCGGTAAACGCAAAAGTCGTGTGCGCGCATTCGTGCTGACCGGCGGGATTCTCGGGGTGATCAGCGCGTTGGCGTTGACCATCGGCACTTCGTGGGAGTGGAACCTGGTCGTGGGCGGGAAGCCGATCGTGTCGTGGCCGCCTTTTATCGTCATCATTTTTGAGCTGATGGTGCTGTTCGGTGGCATTTCGGCGGTGCTGGGTTTTCTGTTCAACGCGCGGGTTCCCGCCTTCGAAATCGATGCGAGGTATTCGTCGCGCTTCAGCGAGGACCGCTTCGGCGTCGTGGTGCGATGCGAAGAGGGCGACGGCACCCGATTTGAATCGATTCTCAGGGACGCGGGTGCAGAGGAAGTCGGGCGCGAGGCGGCCTAGGCCGCGCGGAGGGAAATGAGCTCTGAGCCGCACAGCGTTGGTCCTGCGATCGAGCAGCGAACCGCCCCGGCCCAGCCGGTGGCCGGCTTCGCATTCAAGGTTCTCCTTGGGGTGCTGGTGCTGTTGGGAATCGTTGGATTCGGGCTGGGATTGGCCAGCGGCCAGGCGGATCGCGCGTGGCAGGCATACCTGGTGAATCTGCTGGTGTGGCTCGGAATCGCCCAGGGCGGGGTGGTGCTGTCGGCCGCCTTTTATCTGACGCAGGGGAGATGGGCGGGGACCACGCAGTATCGATTGGCGGAAGCATTCGTAGGATTCATTCCGCTCGGCTTCATTCTTTTCTGGGGGCTCTACTTCGGCCGCACGCTGATTTTTCCGTGGGTGCTACACCCGATTCCACAGAAGGCGGCCTGGCTCAATACCCCGTTTCTGTTTGCGCGCGACGGATTGGGGCTTGCGCTGATGACCGTGCTCAGCCTGATGCTGGTCAGGCTCTCGCGCGGCCCACAAGCGGCCGCCTGGCAGCGCAACTCTGACGAGATTGAGATGCCGCCGCGCGCGACCCGCAGAACCGCGGTCGCCCTCGCGATTCTTTTCGCGGCGGTCTACTCCCTGATTGCGTTCGACTTGGTGATGTCGCTTGCTCCGCAATGGCACAGCACGCTGTTCGGCTGGTACTTCTTCGCGGGCGCGTTCTGGAGTGCGATCGTCGCCACCGCGGCGAGTGCAGTCGTGTTGCGCGCGCGCCTGGGCGCGCGCAACGCATTCCGCAATCCCACCGTGCTTCACGATCTGGGCAAGCTTGTCTTCGCGTTTTCGATTTTCTGGGTGTACCTGGTTTTCTCGCAATATATCGTGATCTGGTACGGAAACATTCCGGTCGAGACTTTCTTCATCGTGCACCGCGTTTACCATATGCCGTGGGAAGCGATTTCCTACGCGGTAGTGATTCTGATGTGGGTCGCCCCGTTCCTCGTGTTGCTGGGCGTGCGCCCCAAGAAATCGCCTGCGATTCTGGGGACCATTGCGTGCGGTGGGCTGGTGGGCGTGTGGCTCGAACGCTACCTGCTGGTGGTGCCCTCGCTCTCGCCGCGTGCGATTCCGTTCGGATGGGTTCAGCTGCTCATCACGCTGGGATTTTTCGGTGCGTTTATACTGTGCTCGCTGCCGGGCCTGAACCTGACCGCGGCGGCTGCGCTGGCCGAGCCCTGGGAGGAGTACGAATGAGCCGGGGCGCTCTTCTAGTTAGTGCGACGGCCATGGGGGCCGCCGCCTGTTTCGGCTGCGCCACCAGGCGCGAACTGCCGATGACCACGCTCGCGCCCAAATCTGATCTGGCCGAGTGGATTTATCATCTCTTCATCCAGGTCACCCTGTGGGACGCTCTGATTCTTGTGATCGTCGTGACCGCCTTCATCCTGGCTGTGTTCGTCTTCTCAACCCGAGTCGGAGAAGCGGCGCCGCCCTCATCGGCCGCGTCGGATTTGGGATTGGAAGTCGCGTGGACCGTCGGTCCGGCGCTGATCCTCCTGATGATCTCGATTCCCACGGTGCGAACCATCTTCCGCTCGCAGCCGCGTGTCGTGCCAGCGGGTTCGCTCGAGGTCACGGTGACTGCCCATCAGTGGTGGTGGGAATTCCACTATCCGGATTCCGGAGTCGAGACCGCCGACGAATTGCACATTCCCACCGGCCGGCCGATTTTCCTACATCTGCTTTCCAATGACGTCATTCACAGCTTCTGGGTGCCGCAGCTTGGGGGCAAGCGCGATGTGGTTCCGGGACAGATGAACAACCTCACCTTGGAGGCCTTCGTGCCCGGCACCTATCTAGGGCAATGTGCGGAATTCTGCGGTCTGTCGCATGCGAATATGAGGTTCCGCGTGATGGTGGAAACGCCCGAACAATTCGCCTTGTGGCAGACCTCCGAGCAGGCTGCGCCCACGCCCGAAAACGAGAACGCCTCGCGCGCAATCAGCGAGGGCGCGAAAATTTTTGCCAACAGCCCGTGCACCACGTGCCATCGTATCGACGGTGTCTCGAAGGGATACATCGGACCCAGCCTGTCGCACTTTGGCACGCGTGCCACGTTGGCCGGGGGAATCCTTTCCAACACCCCGGTGAATGTCGCGAAGTGGGTTACTGACCCGGAAGCGATCAAACCTGGAGCGCAGATGCCCAAGCTCGGCCTGCGGGGAGAGCAATTGAACGATCTGGTCGCATATCTGGAGAGCCTGAAGTAGCGGAGTCTGCCAATGGCTGCCCAACCTAAACCGTTAGCGCCGGAACCACAGAACTACCTGGAGGGTGGGGGCCTGCTCGGATGGCTCACGACCGTCGACCATAAACGGGTCGCGGTCCTGTATTGCGCAGCTGCGCTAGTATTCATGGCTCTGGGCGGAATTGAGGCGATGCTGATTCGGGTGCAGCTTTGGGCGCCCGACAATCATCTGCTGTCGGCGGCGGTCTACAACGAGATTTTCACGATGCACGGCACGACCATGATCTTCCTGGTTGTGATGCCGCTGGAAATCGGTTTTTTCGCGAATTTTCTGATCCCGCTCCAGATCGGCGCGCGCGACGTCGCATTTCCGCGCATCAACGCGCTGTCGTTCTGGATCTTCCTGGTCGGGGCGTTTTTCCTTCATCTGGGGTGGCTGTGGGGCGGCCTGCCCGATGCGGGATGGTTTGGCTACGCGAATCTCACCGAGCGCTACTTCTCGCCGGGACTGAACCTTGACTTCTGGGTAGTTGGATTGCTCATCCTCGGCGTCTCGACGGTGCTCAGCGGACTCAACTTCCTTGTGACCATCGTCACGATGCGCGCGCGCGGAATGAGCTACATGCGAATGCCCATGTTCGTGTGGGCCATGCTGGTTACGGTCGTGCTGATCCTGATCGCATTCCCACCGCTGACCGTTGGGCTAATCTTTCTCACCTTCGACCGGTTCTTCGGGACGCATTTCTACCAGGCCACTTATGGCGCGACCCCGATTCTCTGGCAGCACCTGTTCTGGCTGTTCGGCCATCCCGAGGTTTACATCATGGCACTACCGGCCTTCGGAATGATTTCCGAAGTAGTTCCGGTGTTCGCGCGCAAACCGTTGTTTGGTTACCCCATGATGGCCTACTCGCTGGTGCTGATCGCGTTCCTCTCGTACGGAGTGTGGGGCCATCACATGTTTGCGACCGGGATGGGTCCGGTGGCGGACAGTGCATTTGCGATTACCTCGATGCTGATCGCGATTCCGACCGGCATCAAGATTTTCAGTTGGATCGCAACCGTGTGGGGCGGCTCACTGCGGATGACGACCGCATTCTACTTCGCGTTGGCGATGATCATCGAGTTCACCCTGGGCGGTCTCTCGGGGATCATGCACGCGTCGTCACCGGTGGATTTGCAGCAGACCGACTCCTATTTCGTGGTCGCACATTTCCACTATGTGCTGTTCGGGGGGGCGATGTTCGCGATCCTGGCCGCTTTCTACTACTGGTGGCCGAAAATCACCGGCCGCATGATGAGTGAAGGGCTGGGCAAGTTCCAGTTCTGGCTAACCATCATCGGTTTCAACGGCACCTTCTTCCCGATGCACTTCCTTGGAATGTGGGGCATGCCGCGCCGGATTTACACCTACTCGCCAGGTCTCGGCTGGACCCACCTAAACCAGCTCGAAACCGTCAGCGCCTTTATTCTGGGCCTCGCCTTCCTCGTGATGTATATCAACATCCTCCGCTCGCTGCGCTCGGGTGAGGAGGCGCCCGCGGATCCGTGGGACGGCCGCAGCCTGGAATGGTCGGTCGCGTCCCCGCCTCCCGCGTACAACTTCGCGCGAGTGCCTGAAGTCCGCGGGCGCGACGCTCTGTGGGTGATGAAATATGGGCGCGCCGGCTCACGCGGCGTCGCGATGTTCATGGCGGGGCATACGCCACCGATGCCGGAGAGCCAACTCGCGCCGCCTACCGAGCCGATTCACATGCCGGCACCATCAATTCTTCCGCTGGCTATCGCGCTGGCGATTGGAGTAGCAGGCGTCGGGCTGGTGATCGGCGAATGGCGCGTCATCATCATCGCCGCAGTCACGTTGTTCGTCGCCGTCGTCGGGATGGGATTCGAATATCCGGAGCACGGCCGGGAGTCGCACGACCCCGATTCCGCCCCCTCGAGCGGCGGCGTCGATCCCCGCAAGGTCGGACTGTGGGCGTTCCTGGGCAACGAGTGCGTATTCTTCGCCAGCCTCATTTCGACCTACATGGTGTACAAGAGTCGCAACACGGGCAGTCCCGGCGCGGACATCCTGGAGATTCCGTTGACCTCGATCAGTACCTTCGCATTGTTGATGTCGAGTCTGGCAATGGTACTGGCGCTTGCGGCGATCCAGCGCAACGACAAGCGCTGGATGCGCGTGTGGCTGGGTTGCACGATCGCGCTGGGCCTTGTGTTCCTTGCAGTAGAGGCTTACGAGTTCACGCATTTCTATCACCGGGGGCTGGCGCTCCAGACCAACCTGTTCGGGCAGTCGTTCTACACACTGGTCGGATTCCACGGCTTCCACGTCAGTATCGGGCTGTTGTGGCTCGCGACCCTGTGGTGCGCGTCGCTCAGCGACAGATTCGACAAGTTGCGGGCCCTCTCGGTGGAGCTTGCGGGACTCTACTGGCATTTCGTCGATGTCGTGTGGGTGGTCATTTTCACACTCGTCTACTTGATGCAGCAGGTTAAGGGCGCATGAGCGAAGCGACACAGACTATCGACTCTCACCCGCAGACTGAAGCGGCGCATCATCCGGGCGTCGGTATCTACCTGATGGTCGCTGTGTTCCTGGTCGTGCTGACCGTTATGGAAATCACGGTCTTCTACGTGCCGGCTCTGAAGACCGTAATCGTGCCGGTCCTGCTGATCCTGGCGGCGGCGAAGTTCGCGCTGATCGCGATGTTCTTCATGCACCTGAAGTACGATAGCTGGACGCTCAGCTGGATTTTCGTTTTCCCGCTGACGATTGCGGCGCTGCTGGCGGCCTCGCTGCTGATGCTGTTCGCGTACCTTTCGCACCATTTAGCGTAAGGATTGGTCAGGAAGATTCGCGATGAACTTTGATTTTTTCGCCGAGCATCCAAGCGTTCCGATCGGATGTGCCTTGCTCGCCATGCTCTATTGCGGCGCGGGCTGGCTGGCGGGCCGGCGTCCGAGCCGCCGCCAGGCAGCATGGTTTGCGCTGGCGCTCGGGCTGATACTCTACACGCACACCGCGATCGACGAATTTGCCGACGCGCGAATCTTCTTCATGCACATGTTGCAGCACCTGCTGCAGACATTCGTCATTCCGCCATTGCTGCTGCTCGGAACTCCCGGCTGGATGCTCAGACCGTGGGTGATGAGCGGGCCTATCCGACCGTTCGCGCGCTTCTTTACGAGGCCCCTGATAGCGTTCGTGCTTTTTTCAGCGGTCTTCGTAACCGCGCACTTCCCGGCCGTGTTCGATTTGATGTGTGGCAACGAAGACTTCCACATCTTTTTGCACATCTGCTTCATGGTAAGCGGGGTACTGATGTGGTGGCCGCTCCTGAGCCCGCTGCCCGAGCTGCCACGTCTCTCGTATCCCGCGCAGGTGCTGTACGTGTTTCTGCTGCTGATACCGATGACCGCGGTGGCCGCGCCAATCACCCTGGCAAGCCAGGTGCTCTATCCGTGGTACCTCGAGGGCCCGCACGGATGGAGCCTAAGACCGATGGATGATCAAATCCTGGGCGGTCTTTTGATGTGGATAGGGCAGGGTACATATCTGATGGGGGTATTCACCGCGATCTTCTATAAGTGGTCGCGCCAGGAAGACCAGGACACCCCGGTGCTCTCTGAATCTCCGACTCCACCTCTTCGGGTGGTAGGTCAAGGTCGGCCGGCGAGCGCTTGAGGTTAAAGGATCTAGACGCGCCTTGCGTGGAACTTCGTTAACGTCCCATTTTCGCCGCGGTGGTCCGCGGCAAACCAAATTCGGGGCTCACTCTGGCAGGATTCGGAGGGTTGTCTCCGGTGCCGCCCGCGGGATCGATTCCCGAAAGGCGAAGCTCAGCGTCCACAGCGTGACCGCAGAATAAACCAGGCCCGCCACGGTGATCAGCGTGGCACCCAACTGTGCGATATGGACTGCGTTCTCGACAAATCCGCCCGCTAACAGCAGCACACCGCTGTTTAAAGTCAGGAACACGAAGAGTCGGGTCCTGAATACCGAAATTTCCGCGATTGTAACCCCGGCCCGCCTGGCGCTGGTCCGAGCGCGAGCCACGAACCCGGGGAAGAGCTGGTAGGACATTCCGACGATAAAGTTGGAGAAGAATCCGAGCAAACCCATCGCGCCATAAGCCGGCGCGAGCCGCGCGCCGAGCGCACTGTCACCGCCAGCGAAAGACAGCCCGATTCCCAGTCCCGCCGCCATCGCCAGTCCGATGACTCCGGCCAAGGCGTGCAGCGGGGTCCAATCAAGCGGCATCCGCCGCGTCCGCACCATCCTCGCGACGATCACCAGGTACCAGCCCATGCTGAGGGTGATAGCTATCGAGAAGGTTGACGCCATGCCGCAGCGCAGAAGCAGCGATCCGACCAGTCCCACCACCGTCATCGTGAGCGCGTAAATCTGCCATTTTGCGGCCACCGGCAGCTGAATCGTCGGCAGAAGAAACGCCGGCAGCATCCGATAGGAAACCGCGCAGATGGATAACGTGACCCATCCCACCGCCGCCAGGTGCACATGTGCCGCAAGGTTCGTAAGCAGGCTTCCGCCCAGGAAGTCGTAGGTCTTGTCCAAACCAAGTAACGTTCCCAGCAGCGCAGCGGCGATCAGAAAGCACACCGAAAGGAACATCCCAGTCTCAGCCACGCCGCGGCCCACCTGACTCATCACGCCCGGCAGGATGTTCCACGCAAACATCAGGATGCTCGCGAACACGATCGTTGCGGCGAGCCACAGGCCAGGCCAGATTCCGATCGCGAAATGGGTGATCATTCCCGAGGCGCCGATCACATACAAGGCGAGTTGAATCCACGCCAGCCGTGGAGACGGCAGCGCGGTGCGCGTCAGCGCGGGTACGTAGCGGTACATGACGCCCATGATTACCGCGGTGATCCAACCAAGCGTGAAGACGTGAACCACTGCGAGCGGAATGGCCTGGTAGAAATACTGGTCAATCCTGGACACAGCGAAGGGCAGGACCGAAACGCCCAGGGCGAAGAACACTACGCCGACGGCGAAGAAAGTGACGGGAATTTGCGCGTCCAACGGGACTTCCGCTTGTTGATGCGGGACTCCTGACGGAGCTGGACGATCGGAAGGAGCTGGATGAGTCGATTTCAATCGCACCCTGGCCTGTCTCGATTGTCCATCACCGCCGGCAGCTTTGAAACCCGGCCGCCCAGAAAATCACGGTCGATTAGCCGCGTCGCCCGTTTCGACTAGCATTTCTTCTGCGTACTTGCTGATTCAACTTGGAAAGGAGTAGACGTTTTCAATAGAGAGCCCTGGTGGTCGGACCATTCGCCAGCCCTAGGCGTTGGGATGCAGTATTCGAGGACGCGGATCATCATCGACGGCGCGATCGCGGGCCTGATCGGCGCCGTGGTGGTGGCGCTCTGGTTTCTGCTGTTTGATTTAGCGCGCGGCCGCGCCCTGGAAACCCCGGCGCTGTTGGCGGCATCGATTCTGCACGGGGTGCGCGACCCGCATCTTCTGCGCCACGGGATGCTGCGGCTCTCCGCCGAATACTCGGTCATCCACTTCGGGGCCTTCATCATCGTGGGTGTTATCGGTGCGCTGCTCCTGGAAGCGGCGGAAAGCGAGCCGCCCTTCTTGATTTCGTTGCTCATTTTCTTTGGTGCGTTTGAAGTGTTCTTCATCGCGGTGGTCCTGTTTCTCGGGCCGTCGGTGATGGCGGCGCTCACCTGGTGGGGAATAATCGTTGGAAATTTGCTCGCCACCGGCGCGATGTTGGCCTATTTCTTCGCGCAACATCCGTTGCTCGCGCGCAACCTGCTCGGCTCGGGGTGGCTGCGGGTCGGGCGTGAAGGCGTAATGGCCGGAGTGGTGGGCGGCCTGGTGGTCGCGCTCTGGTTTCTTGGTTACGACCTCGCTGCCGGGGAGACATTCAAGACGCCGGCGATGCTGGGCGCGATGATCTTTCAGAGCGGGGCCGATCTCGCGGGGGCCAAGGTGACGCTCGCGCTGGTGTTGGGGTACACGGTCTTGCACTTCTTCGCCTTTATCGGATTCGGGATGACAATTGCGGTGCTGCTGGCGGCGTCAGAATGGGAACCGTTTCTGGCCCTGGGAGTGTTTTTGCTGTTTGCCGTTTTTGAGGTTTTCTTCGTCGGCTTTGTAACCCTGCTCGATCAATCGGTGGTGTCGGCGCTGGGCTGGTGGAAGATTGTCGCCGGCAACATTCTGGCCTTGTTGGCGATGACCGCATATTTCCTGCGCGGGCATCGCGGATTGCGCCTCAAGCTGGTCGAGCGATGGGCCACCCTCGATACCGAGGGTGAGGGAGTCTTTCTGCAACCCACGGAGCGGGATCGATCCGCCGACGGCCACAGCGACCGCAGCTAGGTAAGGCGTATCGGAGCATTCGCTCCCGGTTAGGGAGACCGCACAATCGGTGCTCGATGCGGTTTTTGCACGAGTCCGGAGTTCTGCCAGGGGCGGATCCAAGTCTCCTTCAAACACCCAAGCAGAAGGCCAAGGACGCCGAGCGGTAAGCTCACCAAGCCGGCCCCTCCGCAGCTGCTCCACCCGCTGCGGGACGCTAAAGTCCCAACACGTCGCGCATCGAGTAGAGGCCGGGTTTCTGCTTCTCGAGCCAGGCCGCCGCGCGCAGCGCCCCGCGCGCCAGCGAGTCGCGGCTTTGCGCGCGATGGATCAGTTCGAGACGTTCACCCTGGCCGCCGAAGATCACGGTGTGGTCCCCAACCGCATCACCCGCCCGTAGCCCGATCACTGAAATCTGATCGCTTGGGCGCACGCCGGTAATTCCTTCCCGGCCGAACACCGAGTGAGTTTTGAAATCAACCTTCCGCGCCGCCGAGATCGTGCGGCCGAGCGCGAGCGCGGTGCCGCTGGGTGCGTCGACCTTGGTGCGGTGGTGAATCTCGATTACTTCCGCATCGAAGTCAGGAAGAATCGCGGCGACCTGCTCGACGATTTTGCTCAGCACAGTGACGCCGATACTCAGGTTAGGGGCGATCACCGTGCGAGTGCGAGGCGCGATCGCGCCTGCACGCTTTTCTTGATCCGCGTTGAACCCGGTTGAGGCGACCACGATGGCCGCGCCATTGTTGGCCGCGACGTTAAGATGTTCCAGGGACGCGGCCGCGTTGGTGAAGTCGAGGGTCACGGTGTCGGGCCGCGCGAGCGCGGCGTAGTCATCAGTAATTCGAAGGCCTAGCGGACCGACGCCCGCAACCTCGCCCGCATCGGAACCCACCGCGGCAACGCCTTTGGCTTCCAGGGCTCCTGATAACTTATGCACGGGATCGCGCGCGATCATTCCGATCAGCGCGCGTCCCATCCTGCCAGCCGCTCCGGCGACAATCAGATTTGCCATAGCCAGTCGTGTGCAGGCGCACCGTCGTGCGCGGTTCGAATCGCTGAGGTCAGGCAGCGGGTGCTTGCGCGCCCGCGGGTTCTCCGGCCGGAGCGGCGGCGGGGGCGGCGGCGCCTTTGCCGGTCTTGGCCTTATAATGTTCTTCGCAGAGGCTCAATCGAAAACGCTTCTTGCGGCACTTTTCAAAGGTACAAATCTTGTACCGCGACTTGGGCATTTCGCCCGCCTTCCACAGCCGGTAATGTTTGCGGCAATAGTGCTTGGCTATCGCCTCGCGTCCGCAATCCTTTGCCTTGCAGCTTCCCTTGCTTGCCATCACACCTTTTTCCGGAGGCCGCCCTAGAACTCGGCCTTTAGTCCTCGAGTCAGCAGTGCCTCGACCATAGCGTTTGGCGCTTGTCCTTCATAGAGGCCGCTATATACGGCGGAAACAATCGGCATCTCAACCCCAAACTTGCGGGCCAGCGCCAATACCGAGCGCGAATTTGCAATGCCCTCGGCGACGGCTCTCCCGGTAGGCGGCAAGTCCTTGTCCTCGATCGGGACAGGTTCGCGACGCGCAAGCGTGAAACCGACCGCGCGATTTCGCGACAAGTCTCCCGTACAGGTCAACACCAGATCCCCCAGCCCCGCCAGGCCGGCGGCGGTTTCACGCCGGCCTCCGGCCGCATCGACCAGCCGCATTATCTCCGCCAGTCCTCGTGTGATGACCGCCGCCCGCGCGCTCGACCCAAGTCCCAGACCATCGCTAACGCCCGCCGCGATGGCCACCACGTTCTTGACCGCCCCGCAAATCTCCACGCCCACAACATCAGGGCTCGAATACACCCTGAGAGTTCGTGCCGCGAATAACTCTTGCACGTGCCGAGCTACCGTCTCGTCCTGCGCCGCGGCGACCAGCGCCGCCGGCTTGCCACGCGCGACTTCGGCGGCAAAACCGGGTCCGGAGAGCGCGGCCAACCTGACGTGACGCGGAACGATTTCGGTCACCATCTGGGTCATCGTTTGCAGCGTCGCGTGGTCGATGCCTTTGGTTGCGCTGACGATGATCGCATCGTGGCGGACAGCATCCGCAACCGGCGTGAGGGCGGCACGAACATGCGCCGAAGGAATAGCGATAACCAGCACGTCGGCAGGAGCAGCTGCTCGCCAGTCGGTGACTACGGCAAGGGTTTCCGGCAGTTCGATCCCGGGCAGATAGGTGGAATTCTCGTGAGCGCGACGGAATGCATTGAGCTGGTCCGCGCGTCTTACGCACAAGGTCACCTGCTCGCCTGCACGAGCGAGCATGACGGCCAGCGCTGTGCCCCACGCGCCGGCCCCGAAAATCGTGGTGGTGACGCCGGGTGGCATCGCTATTTCAAAGTATCCGCTAGCTCCTTAGAAAAGGAAGTGGGAGGCACATGGCCTGGCCTTCTTCGCCGGCTGGCCGCCATAAGAACGTGGAGCTTCCTGGGCAATTTTAATGTGAGCCTTGCGCCGACGATTTTTCTGAGCGATGGACGATGACCTCACGCCGTCGATCTGAGTATTCGATACAACGGCTCCAGCTCGCGGAAAGCATCCAGCAATTCCGCGCGATCGAGTCGCGAAGCCTGCGTCGGAGGCCAGCCGAAGCCAAGGTCGATTCCACCAGTCTTTTTACGCAGTGAGGTACTCAACGTGGTCAGCAGTTCAGTAGTGGCCGGAACTTCCTGTGGAAGTGACCCGAAGTCCCAATCGTCGTAGCGGCCGATTCTTGTGCCACGCCAGGATTTCTGGAGGTCGCCCGCGCGCGCCACTATCTGGTCGGCCATTTGCACGCGTCCGTCCGCTTCCGATTTCACCACCGCGCGGGCGTGGAGGCCGGCGCCCGACACGCACAGGGCGAGGTAGCCATAATGTTTGTAGCCTTTAGGCGACGGTCCAAACGCAGCCCAGGTTTCGGGGGGCGGGTTTACCGTGCGACGCGCGTGCTTGGCGATGTGAGGGAAGAATTCCAGGTGCAGCTTGCGGCCCAACTCCGGCGCGAGTTGCGCGCCGAGCCTGAGCAGGCGGGGCCGGATCCGCGCGTATATTTCGTTCATCCGGGCACTGAAATCTTCGATCCTGAAAACCGCAAAGTCATCTCGGGTAAATCCCAGCGTCGCCATCGCGGGTGCTACCTTTTGCCGAGGCGAGCGCGGTTGCGTTTTTTGAGCGCAGCTTCCCAATTGCGCCCATCGAACAGCTTGAGGCGAAATTTTGCCAGGTCAACGCCTTCCAGACAGCGCACGTTCACGTCGATCTTGTCGGGGTCGGACCGCGGGACATAAAACGACGCCACGCCGCAGGTCGGGCAGAAGTGGTGCTGCGCGACGCCGGTGTTGAAGCGATAAGTGGCGAGGTCGTCGGTGGGGGTCAGCAGGTGAAACGATTCACGCGGGATGAACCAATGAACGTAGCCCTTCTTGGTGCAAATGGAGCAATTGCACTCCTCGAGATCCTCGATGGTCCCGGACGCCTCGAACGCCACCCGCCCGCAATGGCATCCACCACGATAGGTCTGCGTTTTTTTCTTGGCTTTGCTCATCGACTTGATAGCTCGTAGCACGGCGAAATTGCCCGCGCCATCGTGCGACCCGATTCAGTCCGCGCGCGACTTCGGTTCCTCGTGATCGCACCAGATGTTGGGGGAGCGCGTGCTCGTGAAAGCGCAAATGTTTCCTGTCTTAAAGGCGGCGAAGAGGACGAATCACGCAGACCACCCTGACCAGCGGAAGGGACTGGGCTGCCGGTCAGCCTGTAATCCAAAAACCCAACCGGCCCCGAACTTCCCGCTCACTGTCTTTCGGCGTGTCCCTCGCTCGAGCGGCGTGGACGAACGCGAAACCGACTAGCCTTGAGTTATTAGTGCGTGAAAGGGTTTATTAACCTGATGGCTCCTTCTTCTCTGGCGTCAAGCTTCGACGATGTGCTCGCGAATCATGCGCTGGGCGTTCTGACGCGCGCGGCGCCTCACACACTACAGGTCAACGTCGGTAAGCTTTGCAATCAGGCGTGTCATCATTGTCACGTCGATGCCGGGCCCAAGCGGACCGAACAGATGGCTGGGACTACCGCGGAGCGCGTGATCGAGTTGCTTAAGCAGAGCCCTTCCATCGATGCACTGGATATCACGGGCGGTGCGCCCGAGTTGAACGCCAATTTCGCGATGCTGGTGGAACGCGCCCGAGGACTCCGGCGGCGTGTGATCGTGCGCTGCAACTTGACCGTACTCCTCGTGGAGGGTATGGCGTGGCTGGTAGATTTCTATCACCGCCACCGCGTAGAGCTGATTTGCTCGCTGCCGTGCTACACGGCGGGCAATGTCGACCGGCAACGCGGCGACGGAGTCTTCGACAAGAGCATTGTGGCTCTCAGACTTCTCAACCAGGCAGGATTCGGACGCGGGGAACTGGTCCTGGATCTGGTCTACAATCCGGTCACCCCGATGCTTGCACCGGACCAGAGCGAACTGGAAGCACGCTATCGTGATGCACTCGGCGAAAATTTCGGAATCAGCTTTGATCGCCTGCTCACACTCAACAACATGCCCATCGCACGCTTCGCCAACCAGCTCGATCGCGCGGGAATGCGTACCGAATACATGGGGTTGCTGGTCAATCATTTTAATTCGGCCACCGTCGAGCGCTTGATGTGCAAAACCCTGGTCAGTGTGGGATGGGAAGGTGGTCTGTATGATTGCGATTTCAACCAGATGCTGTCGATTCCGCTGCGCGTCGGAGGCCGCGCGCTGACCATCTACGATGTGGATGATCTGAGTGCCCTTGCGGGAACGCGAGTTACCACCGCGTCACACTGTTTTGGATGCACAGCCGGCGCTGGATCGAGCTGCGGCGGTGCTCTCGCGTGAGCTATCGCTGCGATTTTCCGATCTCACCGCGCGATGCGCTCCAGCTCTCCTAGGGTCGCTGGAATTTCCAACTCATCCGGCACCCCTGGCAGCGCATTTGGCGTACGCTTCCCTTGGACAACCGCAGAGAACCGGAGTTAGGTTGTTCGCACTCGACGTCGACGATTAAGGGAGTGGGCCATGACATTACGAATTGAGGGAACCTGGGATCCGAAATTCACTCGGGTCAAAGATGCGTTTGCCGCCAATTTCGAAAGCGGTGGTGAGGTCGGAGCGGCGGTCGCGATCGTGCTTGACGGCCGCCCCGTCGTTGACCTGTGGGCGGGCCACGCCGACCAGGGCCGGAGCCGTCCGTGGATGCGCGATACGCTGGTCAACGTCTACTCGACGACCAAGGGGCTTGCTGCGATCTGCGCTCATCGTTTGGTCGACCAGGGCAGGCTCGACCTCGATGCCCCGGTGGCACGCTATTGGCCCGAGTTTGCGCAGGCGGGAAAGGAGAAGATCCCGGTGCGGTTCCTGCTGAGTCATCGAGCGGGTCTTCCTGCCGTGCGCAAGCCGCTGCCGCGCGAAGCTTTCTTCAAATGGGACACTATGTGTGCGGCGCTTGCAGAGCAGGAGCCCTGGTGGGCGCCGGGAGAGAGCTTCGGCTACCACGCGATCACGTACGCGTGGCTGGTGGGCGAGGTGATCCGGCGCGTGAGCGGAAAAACCCCGGGAACTTATTTTCGCGAGGAGATTGTCGAGCCGCTGGGTCTCGATGCGCACATCGGGCTCGCTGCGGTTCACGACCGGCGCACCGCAGATATCATCGGCGCGCCGCCTCCCAAGCCCGGCGAGACCAACCCGATGATGGAGATGTTGCGCGACCCGGAATCGATGAGCGCAAAGGCCATCGCGAATCCACCGATCAATATCGTGGGCGACGCGAACTCCCGGGAGTGGCGGGCGATGGAGCTGCCTTCGGCGAACGGGCACGCTACCGCCCGCTCGCTGGCTCGGGTGTATGGAGCGCTCGCGCGCGGCGGCGAGGTTGACGGTTACCGGGTCCTCACGCCGGCAAGCATCATGCGTTGTTACACGGAGCAGTCGAGCGGTACGGATCTGGTAATGCGGGTGTTCGGACGCATCGGACTGGGCTTCATGCTTAATTCGCCCGAGATCCCGATGGGCCCGAATCCGCATCCGTTCGGTCATCCCGGCGCAGGCGGGTCGCTTGGCTTTGCCGATCCTGACGCGAAAATTGGCTTCGGCTACGTGATGAATCAGATGGGTGCAAGTGTGGGTCTGGACCCGCGCCCCCGGCGTCTCATCGATGCGGTTTACGGGTCGCTATGAGTGGCACAGGGAGTGGCGAGCAACGCGCGAATATCCGCCAGGTGCTCACGGCCCCAGAAAAGCTCGCGGTCAATGACGAAAGTAGGCACGCCGAACACGCCTGTGGATCTTCGATATCGAGCTCGCGCCTCCAGAATTTTTCAAAGACGCGGTCGTGATAGTTGCGAAAGACCGCGGCGTCCTGGCGCTTCGCCCACAACATCCCAATCGCCGGCCACTGACGAATCCCAGATCTTGCGCGGGCCAAGAATCGTGAGCCCGCTTGCGCGCCTGGCGACGGCAATCCATGTAGGAATATCTCACTCGCCGCCATTGATGCGGGTCTCGATTGGATTCAATCACGTTGCCGTGCTCATCGACTCGTGCGCTTCCCAGGAAACTCGGTATGTCCAGGGTGTACGGCAACCAATCGACGGTCACCGGAAAGTCGCGTTCCAGTTCATACACCAGATTTTTGGCGAGATACGCGTAGGGACTCTTGTAATCGATGTAGACAACGATGATTTTTCGAAAGTTCATCCGAAATCCAGTCTCAGCACGCTTTTAGTCCAGACCGTCCCTTCAGCGATCCCGCTTGACTCGTTGTTCCACGAAATCAAGCCGGTCTTTGCCCCAAAACATTTCATCTTCGACAAAGAATGTCGGCACACCGAATACGCCGCGCTCCGCAGCGCGGCTGGTCACCTCTCTGAGCGCTTCGCGAATCTCCTGCGAGTTGGCGCGATCGATGATCGCGCCCGGGTCGAGTCTTATCCCGCTAATCAGACCCGCCAGCACCCCGGGATCGGCAATATTCTCGTCTCGCTCCCAGTAGGACCGAAACAACGCTTGCGACAGTTCCATGCGCGTGCGGCCTTCGTCACTGGTGCCCGGACCATCCACGGCGAGCACGCATCGCAAGGCGAGCGCGGTTTTGATGGGAAAGCGCGACGGGCGCCGAAATGGCAGTCCGGTGGCATCCGCATACCGCGCGTGGTCGCGCCACAGGTAGCGGGCCTTGCGGGGCGTCATCGCCATCACGTCGAAACCGGTCCCCCGAAAGAGCGCTGCGGAATGGAGTGGAAGCCAGCGTATCGCAGCCCCGCTTCGCGCACAGATTTCGGGAAGCATGAACGCTGCGAAGTAGCTGTTCGTGCTCGAGAAGTCGTAGTAGAAGTCGACGGTTTGCATAGCTTGGCCACCAGCTGCGGTGCACAATCCGCTTCGGTCAGCCTCTGCTCCAGGACCCATCTTCGGAGAGCGTGTTCGGAATAAAGCCGTAGTTAGCCGGATAGTACATGGCGGTGTGAGGGGAAACGATTTACGAACGTCGCGCCGGAAACCTTGTCGAGCTCGTAGTTGACCGGAACGCCGCTTTCCGGAATCTCAACCAATACGTGAATTTCGTCGGGCGGGATAGCGCCTGATGGAATCTTGTGCACCTCCATCCAGAGACACCTCGAGAATAAGGTTCAAATCAGTAGAGCACGGGCCACTCTATCCGGCTAGCCGCGAGTTAGGGTGTCGGGAAGCGACTGTCCAACTTGCAGGCGCTACAGTTTCAGAGAGGCCCAGACGCGGGGCGTTTAATCCGGCTTCGGGGTTCAATGAATACCAATTTGAAATCCGGTCGAAGGCCGCGTGTGGTCATTCTTGGAGGCGGCTTCGCCGGACTGACCGCGGGCCGCGAGCTTAGGTCGAAACCGGTGGACGTGACCATAATCGACCGGCGCAACTATCATCTCTTTCAGCCGCTCCTGTACCAGGTGGCTACTGCTGCGCTGGAGGCCGCCGAAATCGCCGTGCCGATCCGGCGCATCTTCCGGCACGCAAAAAATATCAGCGTAGTCCTGGCCGATGCGATCTCGATCGATGTCGCCGGAGATCGGGTGATCCTGCGCGACGGCACGGTTCGCTACGATTATTTGATAGTGGCGGCTGGTGCAACGCACTCCTACTTCGGACACGATGAGTGGGAGGAGCCCGCGCCTGGCTTGAAGACCGTCGAAGACGCGATCACCATAAGGCGGCGCATGCTAGTGGCGTTCGAGGCTGCCGAGCGCGAGGCCGACCCGGCCACTCAGCGCCAGTGGCTCACCTTCGTGGTCATCGGGGGAGGACCGACCGGAGTCGAGCTGGCTGGTGCGATCGCGGAAATATCGCGCAAGGTTATCGAGCGGGACTTTCGGCGAATCCGCCAGTCGCGCGTCGTGCTGCTGGAAGCCGGACCGAGAATCCTGCTCACGATGTCGGCGCAATCCTCGGCAAGCGCCACCCGACAGCTGACCCACCTCGGCGTCGAAGTGGTGGTGAGCAGTCCGGTTACCGCGGTGGATGATGCTGGCGTGGAGTATCCAGGCGGCCGCATTGCATCTCGCACCGCCATTTGGGCGGCGGGCGTCACCGCCAACCCGCTGGGCGCATCACTTGGGGCACCTCTCGACCGCGCGGGGCGGGTCCTGGTGAATGCCGATTTGTCAGCGCCCGGCGCCCGTAACGTATTCGTGGCCGGAGACCTGGCCTCGATCCGCAGCGAAAACCGCGAGGTACCGGGACTGGCTTCGGCGGCGATTCAGGAAGGGAGGCATGCGGCGCGCAATGTGCTGCGCGCGATCGGTGGCAAGGCGACCACGCCCTTTCGCTACCGTGACAAGGGTGTACTGGCGACGATCGGCAGGGGTGCTGCGGTGGCCGAGGTCGGCAAGCTCAGGTTGTCGGGACTTGGCGCGTGGCTGGCATGGCTGACCATCCACATCTTCTACTTGATCGGATTTCGCAACCGAATTTTGGTTCTGGCGGAGTGGGCCTGGGCCTATCTGCGCAACGAGCGCGGCGCGCGGCTGATAATCGGAGCCGTGGATCCACTGCTGGAGCGCGGGCCCGCCGGGCGCGTGGACCAATCCCCGAGCCAGCGCGGGTAGACCCAGCTCCCTTTTCGAGCATCGAACCGTGGAAATCTTGTCACGCTGACGAAACATTGCTGTATTAGAAGCAGACCTGACGGGACACTTTGCCAGCAACGGTCTCCTGCCACCGTTTAACTTCTTCGGTGGCGGAATCGCCAACAGCCCAAAACGGTTAGGTTACGAGTGAGATAGGCCCGGCCCGCGTTTCTTTTTCTCGCCGATCGGAAAATCGCTCCGGCTCTTGATCCTCGTCGTCCTTTTACGATTATTGTCAAAATGCCGAGGTGTTGCCCGGCGAGGCATCGGAGGGAATAAATGGCATCTTTCGCAAGAGCGAGTGTTCGTTCGAAAGAGCGCGATCTCGTCGAGTTCAATGAACAGGACTGGACCATCAAGGACGCGAAGGCGACCTACCTCGTCGACCGCTGGGGCGCGGGCTATTTCGATATCAACGACGACGGCGACATGATGGTCCTTCCGCTGCTGGGACGCGGCGGAAAAATCGTAATTCGGGAAGTGGTCGAGGCAGCACGCCAGAAAGGACTCGGCTGTCCGCTGCTGATTCGCTTCCAGGACATGCTGCACCATCGAGTGCGCGCGCTGAACGAAGCATTCAACGCGGCAATTTCACGCAAGCGCTTCAAGGGTGCCTACCGGGGGGTTTTCCCCATCAAGGTCAACCAGCTTCGCGAAGTGGTAGAGGAAATCGTCAACGCCGGCCGTCCATTTCACTACGGGCTGGAAGTCGGCTCAAAGCCGGAGCTGTTTGCGGCATTGTCGCTGCATACGGACAACGAGTCGCTCATCATCTGCAACGGGTACAAGGACGAGAGTTACATTCGCGCGGCATTGCTCGGTCGCAAACTGGGTAAGACCGTGCTGCTGGTCGCCGAGAAGCTTTCCGAGGTCCAATCCATCGTCGCGCTTGCCAAGGAAGTTAGTATCGAGCCGATGATCGGAATGCGGCTTCGGCTTTCCAGCAAGGGTGCCGGCAAGTGGTCCGAATCCAGTGGCGGCGCCGCCAAATTCGGTCTTTCGACCGAAGAGCTGC
>Ga0126378_10001219_pt1 | contig 19240 bp, 15 predicted proteins | sample PanSoiMetPlot_23_FD_92587 | JGI IMG/M metagenome (GOLD analysis project Ga0126378, IMG submission 92587) | Tropical forest soil microbial communities from Panama - MetaG Plot_23 | ecosystem: Environmental > Terrestrial > Soil > Tropical forest > Bulk soil | place: Panama | collected 2016-02-17
CGACCCCGCCGACGGCCCTGGCGATGAGCAGGCCTGCCTGATCGAGGTCGGCGGTGTCCTTGTCGCTCAGCCGCTGGACCACCGGCGTGCCCGCCCCGAGGCGCTGGACCGGCGGCGCGTGGCCGGCTGCTGAAGCCTCCGCCGGCGGCGCGGCGGCCATCGTCTCCTGGGCCAGGTACACCGGAGACCCGCCGCCGAACTGCCGGCTGCCGTCCTCGCCGTCCTGGGCCAGCAGGCTCCCGACGGCCGCGTTGCCCGCCAGGCGCTGCAGGGCCAGCAGGGAGTCGTGGTCCCGACTTGCGGCCTGCGGACCCGCCGCGGCCTGCGGACGGTGGGCCAACGTGGGGGTTTTGTGGGCCTCGCCCTGCCTGGAGGTGGTTTCGGTGACCTGCGCTTTCATGCCGCTGCTGCGCGTCCATTACGCTGCCCGGCCGCCCCAGCGGTCAATGGCTCGCGATGCAGATGAACGGGCAGCCTCGTTGCCCGAATGGGAAGAGCCGCGGCCGCCTGACCGGCAAGGCGACGATGCCCCCGCTGCAGTCGGGGACCTGGGATGATTGCGCCGGTGATCCGCGTTCGCCCGTGTCTGCCCAGCGACCTCGATGCCTGTCTGGGGATCGTTTCCAGCTTGCCCGACTTCTTCACCGTCGACGCCCTGGACACCATCCGCCGCGACTTTGGCCAGCATCAGGCCTGGGCGGCGGTCGACGACGCGGTGGTCGGCTTCGCCATCGTCGACAGACGCTCGAGCACGACGGCGGAGATCCTCTGGGCGGCAGTCAACCGCGACCACCGCGGTACCGGCATCGGCACGCTCCTGATCGAGCACGTTCTCGATGCGCTCGCCGGGAGCGGCGCCATACTTGTGGAGGCCAAGACCCTGGATCACTCTGCGGGCTACGGGCCCTACGAGTCCACGAGGGCATTCTGGGAGCGCAGGGGCTTCGTGCAGATCGACCGGATCGACCCGATGCCCGGCTGGCAGCCGGGCAATCCATGCGCTCTCTACGTGGCCGCCTTGGGCACCACACGGTAGCGAGATCCTCGTCGTCCACCGCCGGTTGGACGCGATGCATCGGCGGCCGTGGGCACACAGCATCACGACACCGTGAGCCTGCCGGTCATCCCTGCATCCTTGTGGCCGGGCACGTCGCAGGACACCTGGTAGCTGCCCGCTGGCAGGCTGCCGATGGCGAACGTCGTGCTGTCGCCGGGCTGAACGAGAGAGCTCCTCGCCTTGACGGCGCCGTTCGTGTCGGTCACGACCATGTCGTGCGCCGCACTCCCCTCATTGACCAGGAACAGCGTCGTACCCGACCTCACGTCGATCGCGCTCGGCGTGAACTTGAACTCCGCCATCGTCACCTTCGTCGAGCCGGCCGGCTGCCCGGTACCGGCGCCGCCACCGCCACCGCAGGCCGCCAGCGCCAGCACGAGCAGGCCGGTGACCACAGCCTTCATGACCCGCCGGGTGGCCGGCGGCCTGGGCTCGGAGGCCGTCGCGCGCCGGAGTGCCATGAACCGCCCCAACTCCATCCACGCCACTGCCAGTGCGACCGGCACGTTGAACAGCTCGATCGCGATCGGCGGGCCGAACGCGAGGCCGGCGTTGACGCGAGGCAGCGCGCCGCCCTGGAACAGGTAGATCGTCAGCGACAGCCCGCCCAGCACGAGCGCCGCGAGGGCGCCCGCCAGCGCCACGGCTGGCTCGTATCCGTGCAGCGCGCCCAGGCGGCCGCTGAACCGGCGCCGCGCCACCTCGGCGGCGGCAAGCACGAGCACCAGGCCGGCGACCAGCTCTGTGAAGCGGGCGAGCTGCGCCATGACCGTGACGTTCGGCAGCACGAGCCACTGGACGAGCGAGGCCAGCGGCCCGCCCACCAGGCTGGCGCCGCCGGACGCGAAGTCGCGGAAGTGCGCGACGTAGTGCGGGTCGGCAAGCTTGTTCAGGCCGGCCAGCACAAACTCGGCGCCCAGGATCGCCTGCACGAGAGCGCCCGCGGCGAGCGCGGATGAGCCGCTCCTCGGAACGTTTCGCCCCTCTAGCGTTGCCATTCTTGATGACCTCCTGAGTCACATGGTGGACCGGTTGGATATCGGGGAAGAAGCGTGCTAACCCTCACTTGCCTGTGAGTGAAATCCCCCTCTGGAGCGTGGTGCCCGTCCCGTTCACGGACTGCGGGGCGCCGCTGCCCAGGCAAGCGGGACATACGTCTCTTGACGGCGTCCTCGATGCCAGCGCAGACTCCGGCCTGGCTGCCGTGGGTCGCCTGTCCTCACCGCTCGAACGGATTCGCGCTCACTACCCGGTCGTGGTGGTCGGCTCGGGCTACGGAGGCGCCATAGCCGCCTCGCGCCTGGCGCGGGCCGGTCAGCCCGTCTGCCTCCTGGAGCGAGGTCGCGAGCTGCGGCCGGGCGACTTCCCGAATACAGCCAGCGAGGCGGCGGCGCAGTTCCAGGTCTCGGGACCGGACGGCCATGTCGGCTCGCCGCTCGGCCTCTACGACCTGCGCACGAACGAAGGCATGAGCGTCTTCGTCGGCTGCGGGCTGGGCGGCACCTCGCTGGTCAACGCTGGCGTCGCGCTCAGGGCCGAGCCCCGCGTGTTCGAGGACCCCCGCTGGCCCGCCTCCATCCGGTCCGGTCCGCACGCGCTCGACGGCTTCTACGAGCGGGCGCTCGAGATGCTGGAGCCGGCGCCCTACCCCGAGGACCGGCCGGCGCCGGCCAAGCTCGGCGCCCTCCAGGCGTCCGGCGCGCGGCTGGGGGGCCGCTTCTACCGGCCGCCTGTCAACGTCACCTTCGCGGATCGCATCAACCGGGCGGGCGTGGCGCAGCCGGCCTGCACGCTCTGCGGCGACTGCGTCAGCGGCTGCAACACCGGCGCCAAGAACACGCTCCTCATGAACTACCTGCCCGACGCCGCCGCCCACGGCGCGGAGATCTATACACAGGTGAGCGTTCGCTGGATCGAGCGCCGAGACGGCCGCTGGATCGTCCAGTACCAGGCCCTGGACACCGGGCGGGCGGCCTTCGATGCCGCGAACATGTTCGTCAGCGCCGACGTCGTCGTCCTGGCCGCGGGCACGCTGGGCTCCACCGAGATCCTGCTGCGCTCCCGCGAGCACGGCCTGTCCACGTCGGGCCAGCTCGGCCACCGATTCACCGGGAACGGCGACGTGCTCGCCTTTGGCTACAACGCCGCCCGCCAGATCGACGGAATCGGCTTCGGGCACCACGCCCCCGCAGGCCGCACGCCCGTCGGCCCCTGTATCACCGGCATCGTCGACCTGCGCGAGCAGCCGGAGCTCCACGACGGGATGGTGATCGAGGAAGGCTCCATCCCCGGCGCCCTCGCTCGGTTCCTGCCCGCGGCGTTCGCGACCATCGCGATCGGTGGGGTGAACACCGCGCGTGGCACGGCCGCGCACTGGCGGCAGCACGCGCGTGAGCTGGAGAGCCTGGTCCTCGGCAGCTACACCGGTGCCGTCCGGAACACTCAGACCTACCTGGTGATGACGCACGACCAGGACGCCGGCGTGCTTCGGCTCCAGGACGACCGGGTGGTCGTGGACTGGCAGCGCGTCGGCGACGAGCCCATCTTCCAGCTGGTGGACGAGCGGCTGCGCTCGGCCACGGCAGCAATCGAGGGGATCCACGTCCGGGACCCGCTGTGGTCGAGGCTGACCGGCAACAGCCTGATCACCGTCCACCCGATGGGGGGCTGCGTCATCGGCGACGACGCGGCCGAGGGGGTCGTCGACGCGAGGCAGCGGGTATATGCGGGGACTGAAGGCCGGGCGGTTCACGAGGGCCTGTACGTGGTGGACGGCTCGGTCGTCCCCTGTCCGCTGGGCGTCAACCCGCTGCTCACCATCTCCGCGCTGGCGGAGCGGGCGGTGGCGCTCCTGGCCCGCGACCGCGGCTGGACCGTCGGCTAACTCTCCGTCGGCCGCCGCGGCGCCACGGGCGGCGCCGCCGGCTGCGGTGGGCACCTGTCTGCGGCGCCGCTCCAGGTGGAGGACGGTTGCAGGCGCCTGACGTCAGTCCACAGGTTCTGCCGAACGGCGCCCGCCCCAGCGCGTCAGGCCGAGCCCGGCGTCGAGGCTCCACGCGCCCGGGCCCATGATCAGCAGCGCGGCCGCCATGCCGACCAGGATGAGGTTCAGCTCCCACCCATAGCCGACCTTCGTCTGGCTGAAGAAGCTGAACGCGGAAGTGACGGTGGCGAACGCGACGCCCATGTCGATGAGCAGGCCGATCGACACGACGAACGTCAGGAGCCCCAGGATGAGCAGCACGCCGCCGAAGAACTCAGTGATGCCGACCACGTAGGCGAACACGTCGGGCGACGTGATGCCGACGGAGCGGAAGAAGGTGGTCGTGCCGCTGATACCGCCTCCGCCGAACAGGCTGAACAGCTTCTGCCCGCCGTGGCCGATGAAGACGACACCCAGCACACCGCGCAGGACCAGGGCGGCGAGATCGACTGAGATCCAGCTGGCCTGGACGGCCCTCAATGGCCGCCCGAAAGACTTGAACATGGCTCCCCTCCCGTCAGATTGCCGCTGCTGCGGTTTTCCTGCGCGCAACGTTACACCCGGGCCGCGTCCGGGCGGAAGGCGCCACCTCAGCATGCATGTCCCGCCGGCGCGCATCGGGCTCCAGGCTCCGAAACCCTGGCTGTGAGCACTGCCCCGCACAGAGCGAGGGCCGGTCAGGACATCGCGCCAATGGAGGCGGGACGCGTCCTCGCCAGCAGCTGCAGGACGACCCAGAAGATCAGCAAGGCGTTTACCACGTGCAGGCCCGACACCGCTCTCAAAATCCCGGTGGCAGCCAGGTGGTAGGGCGCCAGCAGCAGGGACTGGACGATCACCAGCCCCAGGACGGAGGCGGTCAGCCACAGCGTGCGACCCGGCACCCGGCCCACGCGTCCGACCGGGACCAGGAGTAGCGAGAGAAGACCGATCGCGCCGGCCCCGGCGGCCGCGTGCCAGGCGAGGAACTGCGGGTCGAAGAAGATCCCGAGACCCGCGAGCAGGAACTGGGCCACCACCAGCAGGGCCAGCAGGCGGATCCCGATGACGTACACGCGTCTGGCAATGCCAGCCGCCCGGGAGGCGGCCGGCTGGTCCGGCGTGGCCGGCGCCGCTGCCTCCGTTCCCGCCGCCCCGGTCGACGGCTCCGCGACCCTCTGACTGGTCATCCAGCTACCTCCGATGTGTGCTGCCGTCACGCTAGAGTCATCGGCCCGGCTCGCAAAGCAGGCAGGCCATCGATGCGCTGCGGGTCAGCCCGCGCACAGACGCGGCGAAACATCCACAGGCAGCCGTGCATGCGTCACGATGCAGCCATGGTCGCGATCGCCTGGTGGGCGCTCCTGGCAGTGGGCGGTGCGGCCACCGCCACCTTCGTCGCTGGCGAGCTCGTCCCCGGGGCCCGCCCCTCGCTCGACGTCTACCTCTCCAACCTCCCGATAGCGCCCCTCTATCTGATCGCCGCCTTCCTCTTCTGGCGGCGGCCGGGGCATCGGGTGGCTCGCCGCATGCTCGCCCTGGCTGCGGGCGCCGCCCTCGCGCTGGCGGCGGGAGAGATCCTGAGCGTGGTCTGGCTCATCCGTGGCCCACAGCCGTGGGCATGGCTCCTCGCGGCCGCGAGCGAGGTGGCCGAGCTTGCCGGTCTGGCAGCAGGCGTCGCCCTGGCGGCGGTCTTCCCCGACGGCGCGTATCAGCGGCCATACGAGCGCTGGATCGTGCGGGCGCTGTCGCTCCAGGTCGCGGTCCTGCCGGCGCTCCTCCTGCTCAGCCAGCCCACGATCGCGTTCGACCCGTTCATGGTCTGGGCGCAACCGGTGATCGCGAGCCCGCTGCACACAGCCTCCCTGGCCTGGCTGCAGGGCCCGCTCGCCGCCTACTACGACTCCATCTTCGTCTGGGCGCCGGTCGCCGTGGTGCTGATGGGGCTGAGGTACCGCCGACTGCCTCCCGAGCTCCGGCTGCAGGTGAAATGGCCGATGGCCGCTGCCATCTGCTTCGCGGGGCTCTTCGTGCTTGGCGTGGTCATCCCGGACGGCGCCATGCCCTACTGGCTGAGCCAGCTCCTCTGGGACCTGACCCTGCCCCTGTTCCCGCTCGCCGTGGCGATCGCGCTGCTCAGGTACCGGCTGCTCGACATCGACCTGGTCATCCGAAGGTCGCTGGTCTACGGGGTCCTCTGGCTCGCCATCGCGATCGCGTATCTCGGCCTGGCGGCCGGTCTCGGGCTGGCGGCTGGCCAGCGCCTCCCGATCGAGCTCGCGATCCTCCTCACCATCGGGGCCACCGTGGCGTTCCAGCCCGCCCGCCGCCGGCTGGAGCGCGTCGCCGACCGCTGGGTCTTCGGCCAGCGCGTCTCCGGCTACCAGCTGCTGCGGCGGCTGGGCGCCGCGCTGGAGACGACCGTCGACCTGGGCGACCTCGGCACCCGGCTCGCGTCCACCATCCGCTCCGCGCTCGGGCTGCGCTGGGTGCGGGTCTCGACCCACCACATCGCTGGTGGGACGGTCACCCTGGACCCCATCGGCTGGGACGGGATCTCGCCGCACGAGGCGGCCATGGCCGAGGCGATCGTGCCGCTCGCGCACGGGAGCCAGCTGGTCGGCGTCATCGAGTGCGGCGCCCGGACCAGAGGCGAGCTGACGGACACCGACCAGGACCTCCTGGCCACGCTCGGCCGCCAGGCCGCGCTGGCGCTGCGCAACGCCCGCCTGGCGGCGGACCTCAGCGACCAGCTCGAGCTGATGCGGGTGCAGGCGCTCGAGCTGGCGGAGTCCCGGGCGCGCATCGTCCGCGCCGAGGACGCGGAGCGCAAGCGGATCGAGCGAGACCTGCACGACGGGGTGCAGCAGCAGATGGTCAACCTCGCGGCCGGGCTGCGTCGCGCCACCCGGACGAGCCCGTCCGACCTGCCGCGGCTCGTGGCCGAGTTCGCCGGCGAGGCCGAGGAGGCCGTCTTCGCCCTACAGGACTTCAGCCGCGGCATCTACCCCAGCGTCCTGTCCGACGAGGGCCTGGCGGCCGCGCTCTGGAGCCACGCGCAGCGGCTCCCACTGAACGTGGGCCTGGACATCGGCCCGGACGTGGCCGGCCAGCGCTTCGGCCGCGAGCGCGAGGCGGCGCTGTACTTCGTGGCCCTCGAGGCCATCGTCAACGCCCAGAAGCACGCGTCGGCGCAGCGGATCCAGGTGACCCTGCGGCGGGCGGGCCCTGACCTCTGTCTCGAGGTGGTCGATGACGGCCGCGGCCTGACGACGAACGGCAGGACGCGGGGGGCCGGGCTCCAGAACATGAAGGACCGGGTGGCCGCGCTCGGCGGCAGGCTGGATATCTCGAGCCAGCCAGGCCGGGGGACGCGCGTCGTGGCCGCCATCCCCGACGCGCTCGCGGTCAGAGCCCGGGCGGCGACTCCCGAAGGTAGATCAGCACGGCCGCCACACGGCGATTGACGTCGGCCTCCTCGCTCAGGTCGAGCTTCTGGAACAGGACGTTGATCCGTCGCTCCACGGTCGCCGTGGAGACGGAGAGCGCGGCGGCGATGGCGGCATTGCTCCGGCCCTCGGCCATCAGACGAAGGACGTCGAGCTCGGCGGGCGTGAGCTCGGCGAGCGGCGAGCCCGGCTTCCTCGCGCGGTGGTCGACCAGCCTCTGGATGATGCGCGGATCCAGCACGGAGCCGCCGGCCGCCACCTCCTCCACCGCCCGCACCAGCTGATCGACGTCCCCCACCCGCACCTTGTGGAGGTAGCCGTAGCCGGCGACCCCATGGGCCAGGAGCCGCCAGACGTAGACCTCGTCGTCGTGCTGGGTCAGCATCACGACGCCGGTCCGCGGCAGCTCCCGCTTGATGACGTGGGCGGCGTCGATGCCCTCCGTCGAGTACGTCGGCGGCATCTTGATGTCCATGAGGACGGCGTCGGGCTCCAGCCGCCGGGCTTCCTGCAGCACGCTGTCGAAATCGGGGGCGACGCCGACCACCTCCACCCCTCCGTGGTCCTCCAGCAGGCGCCGGGTCCCCTCGCGGACCAGGTACTGGTCCTCGGCCAGCAGGACCCGCAGGCGGCGCTTCATCGGCCCGCTGAGCGTACGCCCGCCGGCCGGGCGGCGGCGCGCGGGCTTTCCTCGTCTTCGGCTCGGGTCAGCCATCGGAAGGTCGCGAGCCAGCATGGTTGGCCGCGCGGGGCCGGCGGCCCACGATCGACGCGTGATCGTGAGCGGTCAGGGCATCTGGAAGTCCTACCGGACGGGTGCCGGGGTGACCGCCCTCAAGGGTGTCGACGTCCACGTCGCGCGGGGCGAGATGGTAGCGGTGATGGGAGCCTCCGGGTCGGGCAAGACCACCCTGCTCAACTGCCTGTCGGGGCTCGAGCGCGTCGACGCCGGCCGGGTCCTGGTCGGCGGCGCCGACCTCGCGCGGCTCTCCGACGACGAGCGGACCGCCCATCGAGCCCGCCACATGGGCTTCGTGTTCCAGGCCTTCAACCTGCTGCCGGTTCTCACTGCGGTGGAGAACGTCGAGATACCCCTGCTCCTGCTCGGCCTCCGCCCCAGACCGGCGCGGGCTCAGGCCCTGGCGATGCTGGGCGCCGTCGGTCTCGAGCACCGCGCGCGACACCGGCCCGACCAGCTGTCGGGGGGCGAGCAGCAGCGCGTCGCGGTCGCGCGGGCGCTGGTTCACCGGCCGGCGGTGCTGTGGGCCGACGAGCCGACCGGGAACCTCGACTCGGAGGCGAGCGAGACCGTGCTCGGGCTGCTCCTGCTGGCGAACCGCGACGGCCAGACCATCGTCCTCGTGACCCACAACCCGGCGCTGGCCGAACGGGCGGCCCGGACCATCGAGATGCGCGACGGTCAGATCGTGCGGGCCGGCCGTGCGGCATCGGCTGGCGCCGGGTCAATGTGAGCACCGCCCTCGCCGTCGCTGGCGGGCTCTTCCTGCTCACCTACGTGCCGCTGGCGATGCTCGGTCTCCGCCGGCCTTTCCTCGGCCGGCTCGCGATCAGAGAGGCGCTTCGCCACCGCGGCCAGTCCGCGCTCCTGGTGAGCGGCCTCCTGGTCGGCTCGGCATCGATGACCGCCGCCCTCGTCGCCGCGGACTCGGTCCACGATTCGGCGCTGCTGGACGTAGAGCGCAGGTGGGGTCGCGTCGACGTGACGGTGACCGCTCCTGGCGGCGAATTCTTTCCTGCCGCCAGTGCGGTCCACCTGGCCGCCGACCGCCGGCTCGGGGGCTCCGTCGCCGCCGTCCAGCCCGGGATCGAGGTGATCGGCGGGACGGCTGACCTGGACCGCCGGCTGGGCAAGCCGGACGTTCTGCTGGTCGGGTTCGATCCGGCCTCGCAGGCAGACTTCGGCGCCTACCAGCTCGGCGACGGCCGCCGGACCACCGGGCAGGACCTCGGTTCCGACGGGGTGCTGGTGTCTGGCCGGCTCGCCGCCGACCTCCAGGCCCGCGTCGGCGACCGCCTTCGCGTCGCCCTGGAGCGGGACGCCTCCCCGGCCTCCGCGGAGTTCACGGTGAGGGGCATCGCCAGACCCGAGGGGCCCGGCGAGTACGGGCTCAGGCCGGCGGTCTTCCTGCCGCTGGCCGCCGCCGACCGACTGACCGGTAACGACCAGGTGAACGTGCTGCGCGTGGCGCTCTCCCGGCCGGCCGCCCCCACGGCCTCGCTGAGAGCCGCGGTCACCCGCCTGGACGTGAGGCCGAGGCTGCAGGTGAACGAGGTCAGAGTGGCCGAGACCAGGCAGGTGGAAGAGGGCACTCAGGCGGTCGTCGCACAGCTCGTAGGTGTGAGCGCGCTCGTGGTCGCCGCCGGCTCCGCCCTGATCGTGAACCTCCTTGTCACGCTGGCTGAGGAGCGCAGGTCCCGGCTGGGGACGCTCCGGGCCCTCGGCCTGACCCGGCGCGGCCTCGTCGTGCTGTCGGTGCTGGAGGGCGGCCTCTACAGCGTGATGGCCGCGGCCGCGGGCACTGCAGCCGGGGTCGCCGGTGGGTGGCTGCTCGCCGCTCGCATCGCCCAGTCCAGCGCCCTCGGCGATCCGAGCGTGGACCACTCGGCCGTGCTCGCCGTGCACCCCGGCACCCTGGCCGTCGGCTTCGTCGCCGGCGCGGTGATCACGCTTGTGACCATCGTCCTGACGGCCCTGCGGACCTCCCGACTCACGATCGCGGCTGCGATCCGCGATCTTCCGGACGCGCAATCCGAGCGCGGGCGGCCACGGACCTGGTGGGCCGGGCTGGCAGCGCTGGCCGTGGTCGGCGTCGGCGCTGTGGCGGCCGGCGAGCCGATCGCGCGCCTCGCCGGTGGGGCGGCGCTGATCGTGGCCGCGACCGGCGCCGCCCGCGGGCGGCTTTCCGACCGCGTCCGGGCCACTCTGGCGGGGGCACTGCTGGCCGCGTGGTCGGCGTCAATGGTGGCCAGCAGCGACCCGACGAGGGACCTGGTCACGGGCGTCGTTCTCCTCATCCTGGCCGTGCTCGTCTCGATCTTCGGGCTGTGCATCCTGGCGGCAGCCAACCTCGTCCTGGTCGAGACCGGCCTGGGCCTGCTGGGCGGTCTCTCGGCGCGCCTTCGCGCCGACCTGCGTCCTCCGCTCGCCTACCTGGCCCGGCGGCCGCTCCGCACGGGCCTGGCCACCGGGACGTTCGCGGTCGTGCTGGTTATCGTGACCATCACCGCCGTGTTCCAGGCCGGGTACCGCCCCGACTACCGGCGCGACAGCGCCGGCTACGACGTGCTGGTGACCTCGACCGGGACTTCGGCGCTCGTGCTCCCGGCCGAGATCCAGCGGCAGGTCGCGGCGGAGGCGGCACTGCCGACCAGGCTATACGTCGGCCCGTTCGCGACGACCTCCTACGGGCCGGTCGGCGAGGCGTCGTTCGTCCCTCTCTATCAGCTCTCCGACGAGGCCCTCGCGCGTCCACCTCTCCACCTGGCGGCCAGGGAGAAGCGCTATGCCAGCGACGCTGACGTGTGGCGGGCGCTCCAGGCGGACTCCCGCCTGGTCGTCACCTCCTACGGCAGCCCGGGCGACTCGATCACGCTGCGGGGTGCCGATGGGCCGGTCGGGTTCGAGGTGGCCGGCAGCCAGCTGGGCGGGGTCATGGACGGCGTGATTGGCTCTCAGCGGGCCCTGGCCCCCTTCGCGGCGGCATCGGTGGGCATGACGACGCTGCTCCGGGCGGCGCCGGGCGTGGCGCCAGAGCAGCTGAGCCTCCAGATCCGACACGCGCTGTTCGGTCAGGCGGTCGACGCCGTCACCATGAGCGAGCTGCTGGACGCCGGCTACCAGCAGAACCTGGCCTGGCTGGCCATCTACGACCTGCTGATGCGGATGGGCCTCGTCGTCGGCGTGGTCTCGCTCGGCATCCTCGGTGTGCGGGCCCTGCTGGAGCGGCGCAGAGCCCTCGGAGTGCTGCGGGCGATCGGGTACCGGAGCCGGGATGCCGTCGCAGGACTGGTTGCGGAGGCCATGGTCACCGCGACCATCGGCGTGGTGGTCGGTATGGGGGCGGGTCTCTGCCTGGGCTACGTCTTCGTGTCGGCGTTTGGCATGGGGGCGAGGTTCAGCGTCGACGCGACCAGTCTGGGCACGGCGCTCGGCCTCGTGTACGCGGCCGCGCTGCTCGTCACCGCCGTTCCGGCCTGGAGGATGGCCCGGCTCGACCCGGCGACATCCGTCCGCCAGGCGGGGTGAGGAGCGACCAGCAAGGGAAGGGAGGGACCGGCGCCATCTGCGCCCCGGTCCCTCCAGATGCCGTGCTCCCACGGCCAGCGGCTCAGCCGCAGGTCAGATTGAGCTTGTCGAAGGTGACCGTCACCACGCCGTTGGCGTTGAGGGCGAAGTGGCCGTTGTCGTGCGCGATCAGCAGGCTGCCGTCCGAGCCCGTCGCCATGACGTTCAGCGTGAACGTCTGGTTGGCGTTCTGCCGGTTCATGACGAAGTTGCCCCAGGCAGTCGCCCGGCCGGTGTAGACGACGCCGGTGCCCTCATCCGTCGCCTGCACCTTGCCGGTCTCGGTGAACGTCGCCCAGACCTCGTCGGAAGCCGGGAAGAAGGTGACGTGCTGGACCATGTTGCCGTCGAACATGACGTCGAGCACGTCCCCGTTGCAGGGGTTGACGTCCTGCTCGGTCCACTGACCGTGTGTGTTCTGGGTCGACGTCACGGTATGGCCTGACCCTGCGGCGCTGGCAGACGCGGGCGCCAGCGCGAGCAGGGCACCTCCGGCGACGACGCCCACCACCATGAGCACCTTACGCATGTTCTCCTCCTGACCCCCGTCGAGCGAGGGCCTGCAGACTGACTGGGACGGGTACGGTCGATGGTGGGGCCCGAGCCACGAGCGACCAACAAGGCTGACTCGCGACTTTCCGATGGCTGGCCTCAGCCCGCGGAGCGGAAAACCCGCGGCGGGCGCACTGTCAGCCCGCGGGTGAAGCTGTCAGCGCGCGGGTGAAGCGCTGACCGCGGGCCCGACCCGCCGAACCCGTGGTTGCGAGGCAGCCTGGTCCGGCTAAGCCGGGATCCCGGCTAAGAGTGGAAGCCTGGGCCAGGCGCGCTGAGGGCCTCGACCGTCAGGGGGTGTCCCGGCGGCGGGTGCCGTTCGGCTGCGCCGGGAGCCGGGCGGCGATGCCGTCCTGCCGGCGTACGCTGCCTTTGCCGCGGTGGTGGTGGTGGCGGTGGTGCGGCTATCGCACGCGGCCGACGCGGGCGCCCCACCTGACTGCTTGAGACGAAATCGTGCGGATGGCAAGCGACCCGTGATGACGCTCGCGCAGGCGAGGCCACGAGCAGGATTTGCCGGAGCTCTTCCGCTCTTCCGCCATGCGCGAAACGGCCCAGGTCAGGAGAACTTGATAGCGTCGGCCTGGCGGAAGGCTTCGGCAGCCTGCTGCATCATCTTGGCGATGCCGGTCAGGGATTGGTGAAGCCCCTGGCCATCCTTGTGCCACTGATTCCACATAGTCTCGAAGCTCGCCTGCGCATTGCCCGCCCAGTCGCTCCCCAGCGGCGAAACCTGGTTGGAGAGTGTCTGCAGAAGGCTGTCGATGTTCGAGGCTCCGTTGTTCAGCTGCGCAGCGACGCCGTCCAGCTGCTCGGGGGTGACGCGAATGTTCCCGCCTGCCATGATTTCGACCCTCCCTCGACTAGCACTGCCTAGTACCCCTCCAGGATAGCAGGTGCGGGTGAGAGCATGCCCCGGCTGCAGGTCCAGGCGAGTTGACGCAGCGAGCCTGCCACACCCGCCGTGTATGATCTTACCAGTCTGCGGTCAGCCTGGGTGTGCGTGGAGAGGAGGAGGGATGACGCGGCTGCAGGTGACGCCAGAGGATCTCATCACTCTTGCTGGACGATTGTCCACTATCCACGACAACATGAAGGGCTCGGTGGGCGGTGTAGATGGGGGCGCGGCGCACCAGAGCGTCGTGGACGCGGTGAGCCACTTCGGCGGCAAGTGGGACTACAGCATGGGGAAGATCTCGGACGCCGCCGGCGCCGCGGCCGGCAACCTCAAGAGTGCGGCCCAGGGCTACGAGAACGCGGACAACAGCCTCTCGCCGCAAGATGGCGGCCAGGCGGCAAATGGCTGAGTCCCTGGGCATCAACCCCGCGGCGCCCGCGCCACCGGTGGGGTTCCGGATCTGGTTTCCAAAGGACTGGCACCTGGTGGACCTCAACCCCAGGACCGCCAACCGCTCCATCGACCGCTTCCTCGACTGGTGCGAACGCCAGGCGCCGGACGCCGCGCGGTACCGCATGGAGACGCGGAGGGCGCTGCGGCAGGTGGTGCGTCAGAACCAGGCTCGTGGCATCTTCATGCTCGGCTTCCTGGCGGCCACCAGGGGCAGCCCGGACCTGCCGGTCGGCGCCAGCCTGACGCTGGCCTGGCAGAAGCTGCCGCAGGGGCAGCTGCCGCCGGCCGGCATGATCGCACGGGGCATGGCGCAGGGGCTGGCGGCGGGACGCTACGAGGACGGGGAGACGCCACGGGATCGCTTCGTGTCGGTGCTGGAGCTCCGGGCGGGGCCGGCCGCCCACCTCCGGACCACGCAGACCGTGCCGGTGCCCTGGCTCCAGGGCAGGCGGCCCGTCAGGATCAGCCAGTTCATGATCCCGGTGCCGGACCAGCCCTGGTTCGGGGTGATCACGGCGACCAGTCCCAACCTCGACCTCACCGAACTGGTGGAGGCGATCGCCGAGGCGGTGGCCCAGAGCCTCGAGTTCCACTCGGGACCGGAGATGGAGGTGCTGATCCGCGAGATGGAGTCGGCTGCCAACTGAGCCACGAGATGCTGACCGACCAGGAGATCGAGGCAATATTCGGGTTCAACCCCGCGCCGGGCAGCCCCAGCGTCATGTGGGACCTCCAGCACAGGGTGGCCGACCGGGCGTCGACGCTGACGGCAGCATCCGACGGCCTCAACGGAGTCGCCGTGGACACCTGGATCGGCCATGGCGCCGACTCCTTCGAGGGCACCCTGGGCAACCTGCGCCGGGACGTGCACACGGCCGCGGAGGCGCACGGCGACTACGCCAGCGCGGTCTACGCGTACGTCAGCGAGCAGGAGAGCGCCAGGACCCAGACGCAGAGCCTGGCCCAGCAGGCACTCCAGGCCCACCAGACGCTCCAGGCCGCCCTCAACCAGGTGACCCGGTACTCGACCGTCCCCAGCAACGAGACCGACGCGGCCAGGACCGACCGCGAACAGAACCTGCGACAGGCCCACGGCCAGGCGTCCACGGCGCAGGGCGACTTCGACGCCATCGTGCGGCGAGCGCGGTCGCTGCAGGGGTACATGGACGGGGTCGCCGCCCAGGCCGCACGGCGGATCAACGCCGCGGCAGAGCTGGCGCCATACGAGCAGCCGGGCTGGCTGCAGCAGGCCTGGAGCGACGTCACCAACGCGGCGGGCGCGGTCTGGACCTTCGTCAGCAGCCCGGAGTTCCTGCACGATCTCTCCACGGTGCTCAACATCGTGAGCGCCGTCTGCGCCTTCATCCCGGGCCTCCAGGGGGTCGCCATCGCTGCCGCGCTGATCGCGGTCGGCGTCGACGTGCTGGCCAAGCTCGCCGCCGGTGAGCCCATCAACCTCCTCGATGTGGCACTCGACGTCGGCCTGGCGGTGATGCCCATGGGGAGAGTGGCGAGGCTGTTCAGGGGCATCCCGCCCGAGTTCAGGGGCGCGGTCATCGGCGCCGCGCTGGGCGGCGCGACGAGCGCCGCTCGCGACGTGATCGACGGCCGTGGGCTGAGCGCGACCGATGTGCTCGAGGGTGCCGCGCTCGGAGCAGGGACTGCCCTCATCGGAGAGAAGCTGTCCTCGCAGATCCAGGGCGCCGGCCAGCGCGCCCTCGCAGAGGCAGACGCCGCTCAGTCCATCGGCCGCAACCGTCGGCCCGCCATGGCTTCGGGCATGACGACACCCGATGGGCAGACGTTTGGCGGCACCAGCGTTCGGGGAGGCGGATCGACGCAGCTCCATCCCGACCTCCAGGCCGCCCTCGAGTCGGTGCCAGCGAACCAGCGAGAGCCGTGGCACGCCCAGTGCGCTGAGATCCAGACGATCAACAGCGCCCTGAACAGCGGGATGACGCCGCAGGATCTCAATGGATCGGTCATCTCGGCCGTGCAGGTGCGCAACACCGGCGATCCTGCCCACGGCATTCCCCGTGACCCGTGTCGATCGTGTCAGCCCGTCCTAGACTTCTTCGGCATCAGAGCCTGGCCGCCGACGTAGAGCAGAGGTTTCAGTTGGATTCCACAGCGCGCTTCTCCAGAGACGTCCACGACTTCCTCACCAGGTCCGGCTGGTTCCCGGGCAGGCGAGTGGATCCGGCCAGGTGGAGCCTGGTGCTCGACCATCCGGAGCGGCCGGATGGCTTCCAGCTCTCTGACCCGGCCCGGGCCGCCCTGGAGGAGTTCGGTGGGCTGCAGTTCAGGCCCGGCCGGACCGGTGTCGACCACTCGCCTGCCAGCGTCGACTTCGACCCGCTGACGGCCAGAGGCGAGGAGGACCGATTCGACGCCTGGTCGAAGGCGATCGAGTCGCGCCTCTACCCGCTCGCGGGCGACCTGTACGGCATGTACTGGGTCGCAATGGACGTGGGTGGGCGCGTCTTTCTGGTGGGACCATCGCTGCGGTATGTCGGCAAGGACATCACGGAGGGCATCGAGAACCTCGTGCTGGGTCGCAATCCCCCCGACTTCTTCGAACTCGAGGTCGAGGACGACGAGGAAGGCTGACCTCGGCTGCGCAGCCCTCTCTCGCCACCTGACCTGGTCTGAGAACAGACCGTAGTGGCGCGGGAACCAGTCGGACCCGACACCGACACGGCTGACGGTCGAGCGGTCTGGCTGCTGGTGGAGCAGCGCGGCGCGCCGCCAGCGGAGGTCTCGGTACGGTTCACGCCCGACCAGCGCGTCGCCGACCTGGCCGGCGCCCTCGCCCGCAACGTCGGCGAGGGCGCCGGGGACCGACTCGCGCTGCCCGATGGTCAGCTCCTCGAGGCCACGGCGCTGATCGTCGATGCCCCCATCCGGGAGGGCGACCTGCTGCGCCTGGTCGACGAGCGGTACCGGCCCGAGGTGCAGCCGGTCGCGGCGCTCGAGCTGCGAGTGGTCGCCGGTCCCAGCGCCGGCCTGCGCTTCCGGCTGCCCGACGGCGTGCAGACGCTGGGGCGAGGCCAGTGCGACCTGCAGGTCGCCAACGACCCGGCGGTCTCACGGCTCCACGCCGAGGTCAGCGTGCGTGAGGGCGAGGCCTTCTTCGACCGCATCCAGGGCCGCAACGGCATTCGGCGTGATGGGGAGCTGATCACCGCGCCGTACCACATCCGGCCAGGCGAGGTGCTCGAGGCCGGGCGGTCGCTCCTCAGCGTCACCGCGGCGTCTCCGGCTCACCGGGTCCCGGGCCGCGGCGGTTCGCTGCCGTTCAGGAACCACCCCCGCCCCGGGCCGATCGGGGGGACCGCCCCCGATCCCTGCGACCTCGAGGACCGGTGCCGGCTCTGCCTGCCCACCCTCTGGGAGCGGCGGCCTCAGGACCCGGACTTCCTGCGCCTACGGCTGGGCTGGGCCAACTGGCCAGACCGGGACGGCGACAAGGTGCGGCATGCCGCGCCGGTCACCATAGACCTGGCCGCGCACGCGGTGCTCGGCGTCACCGGCGACGAGGCCGGGCGCCTGGGGCTGACCCGGTGGCTGGCCGTCCAGGCCGCGGCGCTGCACCGGCCGAGCGACCTCCGGATCGCTGCGCTCCTCTCTGGCCGCAAGCTGGAGGACTGGGGCTGGCTCAAGTGGGTGCCGCATACGGCCTCGTCGCCGGGAGTGCGGCAGCGGGCCATCGCGGTCCGCGGCGACCCCGGGGCCCCGGACACGGACGTGTGGTCCGAGATCGCAGACGCTGCGGCCGGGCGGGCGCACGTCCTCGTCATCGCGGAAGACGGCGGTGCGGAGGCCGAGGTCATCCTCGCGGAGGCGCGCGAACGGGGTGCCGGTGGCCGGCTCCACGTCCTCTGGCTCGGCGACCGCGCCCCGGAGGACGCCTCCGCCACCGTCTGGATCCAGCCGGCCGCGACCGGTCGAGCCCACCTCCGCGTGCCGGGCAGGGGCGTCGACCTGGAGGACGCGGTGCCCGACGCGATCGACGTCGCCATGGCCGCAAGGATGGCGCGCGACCTGGCCGGGATCGAGGAGGCTCCGGCCCCGCCCAGGCTCCCGGTCCCGGTCGCCAGGGCCTCCATCGCGGTGGAGCCCCTGGGCGTCGGCGGCGTGGCGCCGGGCGACGGCGTCGCCGCTGAGGCCGAGGCCGCCGCCCGACCGACCGGGGGCGCCCGGCGCACCTCGCGAGAGCTGAGGATCACGGTCGAGCTCGACGGGCGGCCCTGCGACGTCGTCGTCGACGTGGATTCCGACAAGACCATCGGCGACCTGGCTGCCGCGCTGGCCGCTCACGGCGGGCTGGATGGCGGCGCCAGGCCGGAGCGGCTGGCGCTCCGGCACCGCCGGAGCGGCCGCGTCCTGGCCCCGAACCAGCTCGTCCACGCATCCGGGCTCCGGACCGGCGACGTCCTCGCGCTCGAGCCGGCCGGCAACGACGTCGCGATGTCCCGTCCCCATCCCCGCCACGTGGCGGACGGCGTCGACGAGTCCGGACAGGTGCCGTTCAACCGGCCGCCCAGGATCGCGCGCCGCACCATGGCATCCGACCTCCGGCTGGACCCGCCGCCCCAGCCGGGGCCCACGATGGGGCAGGCGCTGCGGCCGCTGCTGCCGGTCGGCGTCGGCCTGGTCCTCGGCCTCGGCATGGGTCTCGCCACGTTCGTCATCACGAAGGGCCAGCAGCTGACGCTGCTCCTCTTCCTCCTGCTGGGACCGCTGATGGGCATCGTGTCCGCGGCCTTCCCACTGGCCGATGTCTTCAGCCGCCGGCGGGCCTACCGGGAGGAGTCGGCGGAGTTCCGCAACCGGGTGGCCGAGCTGCGGACGAACCTCTCCTCCCTGGTCGCGGAGGAGGCGCGCGGGCTGCACGAGGCGGCGCCGGCACCCGACGCGCTGAGCGCCTGGGCAGCGGCGCTCGACCGCCGCCTGTGGGAGCGGGACCCGGAGGGGCCGGACTGGCTCGTGCTCCGCGTCGGCGTGACCGACGAGCCGTCGCGCCTCTCGGTGGAGCTGGCAGAGGGCGGCGACCCGGAGCTGCGGTCCGACGTGGACGAGGTCGTCGGTGAGCACGCCCGCCTGCAGGGGGTGCCGCTGCTGCTTGGCCTGGCCCAGGTGGGCACGGCCGGCCTGTGCGGCACGCCGGGGAGCGTCGAGTCGCTCGCCCGCTGGCTGATGCTCCAGGTGGCGACGCTGCACAGCCCCAGGGACGTGGTGGTCGCGGCGGCGGTGCCGGCTCGCGAGCGCGATCGCTGGGAGTGGCTCGGGTGGCTGCCCCACGTCCACTCGGACACTGCGCCGGTGTCGGGCCAGCTCGTCGTATCGGACGCCGAGCCGGCCGCCGCCTCGGGCCTGCTGAAGCGCCTCCTCACCCTGCTGGACGAGCGGCGGAACGCCGGCGCGTCCCCGCAGCAGACCACGTCGGTCGTCCTGCTCGTGCACGAGGAGGTGCGGCTGCCTCCCGGCGAGGTCTCGCACCTGCTCGCCGCCGGCCCGGCCCAGCGGATCCACACCATCTGGATGGGCAGCCAGCGTGACC
>Ga0126378_10001220_pt1 | contig 19211 bp, 19 predicted proteins | sample PanSoiMetPlot_23_FD_92587 | JGI IMG/M metagenome (GOLD analysis project Ga0126378, IMG submission 92587) | Tropical forest soil microbial communities from Panama - MetaG Plot_23 | ecosystem: Environmental > Terrestrial > Soil > Tropical forest > Bulk soil | place: Panama | collected 2016-02-17
CGAAGCCGCAAGCGAGGCGAAAGCGCGCGTGCGCTCCTATTTGCTGGCGCTCGACTGAACGCTATTGCCAGTCGCCCTTGGCCCTGCTTTCGAAGCGCGTGTACTCGGACAAAAACACCAGATCGATTGAGCCGATCGGTCCGTTGCGCTGCTTGGCGACGATCAGCTCCACTTCGATCGCCGCGTGCTCAGCCGGCTGCATATCGCCCTCGTCGTCGCGGTGGATGAACATCACCACATCCGCATCCTGCTCAATCGCTCCGGATTCCCGGAGATCCGATAGCATGGGCTTGCCGCCGCGGCGCTCTTCAATCTTCCGATTCAGTTGGCTGAGCGCGAGGATCGGAATGTCCAGCTCCTTGGCCAATGCTTTGAGACTGCGGCTGATCTCCGACACTTCCAGCTGGCGATTCTCCACCTTGCCGGTCTGATGCATCAGCTGAAGGTAATCGACGATCAACAGCCCGAGCCTCGGCTCCTTCTGCTTCAGTCTGCGAGCCTTGGCCCGAAGCTCGAAAGAGGAGAGCGTTCCGCTGTCGTCGATGTAGATCGGCGCATTGAACAGCGCTCCGGCGATCTGCTGGAACTTCTCCTGGTCTTGGGCGGTGAGGCGCCCGCCGCGGAGCTTTTTCATGTCCACCCGCGCGGCGGAGGCGAGTAGGCGCATCAGCAGCTGATCGGCGGGCATCTCCAGCGAAAAAAGCCCCACCGCCTTCTCCTCTTTGAGCGCGACGTGCATCGCTACGTTGAGCGCTAACGACGTCTTGCCCAGCCCCGGCCGCGCAGCCAACACCAGCAGCTCTCCTCGATGAAAGCCGGTCAGTTGAAGATCCAGGTCGACGAAGCCGCTCGGAAGCCCGGTGATTCCGGTCGTCGAGCGGTTGAGGTTGTCCAACAGCTCGAGCGTTCGCTCCATCAGCTCGCGAACCGGCTTCAGGTCCCCCTCTCGCTGGCGCTCGGAGATCTGAAAGACCTTGCGCTCGGCTTCGTCGATCAGCGCATCGATCTCTCCGGTTTCCTGGCTCGCCAGCTCCTGGATGTCGCGGCCCGCCGCAGCGAGGCGACGGCGGATCGCCTGGGCCTTGACGATCTGGGCGTATTGCGTCGCGTTGGCCGAGTACGGCACCAGCTGGTCGAGCGTCATCAAGTAAGCCGGGCCGCCGGTGGCGGTGAGATGACCGCGGACCTTCAGCTCGTCGCTTAAGGTGAGGTGGTCCACCGGTCGCTGCTGCAGATCGAGCGCCAGCATTGCCGAGAAGATCTGCGAGTGGGCGGAGCTTGAGAAATCGTCCGCCTGGATCACCTCCGCCACGCTGGCGATCACCGCGTTGTCGGAGAGAACCGCGCCCAGCACCGCGCGCTCTGCGGCGAGATCCTCGTGGAGCCGGCCGGTCCCCGGCCGGTCAGCGATCCGCATCGTCCGTTCCGGGTTCACCGCCGCCTCCTCCTTGCCGGGGTTGAAGAGCGCGTTGGCAGCTTCCGACCCCCGCGGTTACTCGGGAACCACCTCGATTCGCAGCTTGGTTGTGATCTCCCGGTGCAGCCGCACCTCGACGTCGTGCGCTCCGACTGTCTTGATCGGCTCAGGGAGGTGGATGGTGCGCCGATCGATGCGGTGACCTTGGCCCGCGAGCGCTTCGGCGATGTCCAAAGCAGTGACCGATCCATAGAGCTTTTCCTGCTCGCCGACCTTGCGCCGAAACTTCAGCTCCACCGCTTGAAGCTTCTGCGATTCCGCCTGAGCCTGATTCTTGAGCTTCTCCTGGCGCGCCGCGATAACTTGCTTGTCGTGCTCCATCTGACGGAGGTTTTTTTCATTCGCCATCACCGCCATCTTCCGTGGAAGAAGAAAGTTGCGGCCGTATCCGTCCTTGACGGTGACAATGTCGCCCGACTTGCCCAGTTTTTGAACATCCTCTCGCAAGATGACTTTCACCGCGCGCTCCCGCTAGCCGGAAATAACCACGTAGGGAATGAGCGCCAAACCGCGGGCGCGTTTGATCGCCACCGCCACTTGTCGCTGGTGCCGCGCGCAGTTTCCGGAGATCCGCCTCGGGATGATCTTGCCTCGCTCGGTGACGAAGTACTTGAGCGTCGCCTGATCCTTAAAGTCCACCTTGGCGTTTTTTTCCGCGCAGAACCGGCAGATCTTCTTTCGACCAAAGCCGCGCCCGCCGCGTTTTTCCTCGTCGAGACCGTTTCCGGTGCCGCCCGACCGGCCGCCTCCGCGCGCTCCGTCGCGGTCCCCGCGACCTCCATCGGAATTTCTGTCAGCCATGCTCAGCTCTCCTCAATCGATTCTTCGTCCAATTCGCTGCCCATCTCTTCGGCCGCTTCTGCCGCTCGGAAAGGCTCTCGCTCGGCGCTGGCGGCGCGCCCTTCCTCCACATCGCCCGCCAATTTGACGTCCTCGAGCGTCGGGCGGGCCTCGGGGTCTACCTCGTCTGCGACCTTCACCGAAAGATAGCGGGTGACCTCGTCGAGGTTCCGCAGGTTTCGCTCGACCTCGGCGACCAAATTGGGACCGCCCAGGTATTGGCTGTGGACGTACGTCGCCCGACTCTGCTTTGCGATCGGATACATGGTTCGTTTCTTGCCCCAGACGGTAAAGCGGATCACCTTGCCGCCTTCTCGGCCGACGATCTCGCGCACCCGGTCCTTGATCCGATCGACGGTCTCATCCGGTAGATCCGGCTTCACCAAGAAGATCGTCTCGTATTCGCGGAACCGCTGGGCTGGTTGCTTGTCTGGCATTTCTCTCCCCTTGGGTTGTGCCCTCGGTCGAGCCGGGAGCGGGGAAACGGACGGACAAGCCCTTGAGCTTGCCAGGCCGGGGGCGGGAAACTGCGCGCCCACCACCTTCGCGCTTAGACTGGAAGGCGGTCTTGTACGGGCTCGCGCGAGCTCAGTCAAGAGAACCTGAGGTCCTTTGAAAATGGAAGTTGCCCGCCCTTGGAATACGCTCTCCCTTTGCCCTTGATGCCCAACGACAACCGAGTCTCGCAGCAGGCGACCGGCAGCACAGCGGCGCCCTTGGGAATCGAGCACCGTCAGGCCGAGCCGTCGGCAATCGCTCCTTCGTTGCTCGACCCTGACGCGCTGAAGGTGATTGCCCGGCTGCGGCAGCACGGCCACCAAGCGTATCTGGTGGGCGGGTGCGTTCGCGATCTGCTGCTCGGTCAAAAGCCGAAGGATTTCGATGTCGCGACATCCGCTCATCCGGGCGAAGTGCGCGCCATCTTTCGCAACTCCCGCCTCATCGGACGGCGGTTCCGGCTCGCCCACATCTACTTCAAGGGCGGCAAAGTGATCGAAGTCTCGACCTTTCGCGCCAATCCGATCGAGTTGGAAGAAACGTCGCCGACCGCGGATCCGGCACCGGAGAACGCGGAGCTGAGCGCCCAATCGGATGCAGAGCCGGACTCAGAAGCCGCCGCGGACCTGCTCATTACCGAGGACAACGTATTCGGGACGGCCGAGCAAGACGCCCGGCGCCGCGACTTCACGATCAACGGCCTGTTCTACGACGTCGCATCGGGCCAGGTGATCGACTACGTCCGGGGGCGCCGAGATCTGCAGGAGCACTTGATTCGGACCATCGGCGACCCCGAGATACGCATTCGCGAGGACCCGGTCCGCATTCTTCGGGCGGTGCGCTTCGCTTGCCGCCTGCGCTTCGAGATCGAGCCTCGGACGTACGCGGCAATGGAAGGAGCGGTCGAGGACCTGCCTCGGTGTGCTCCGCCCCGACTGTTGGAGGAGACCTTCCGGCTGCTTCGCGGAGGCATCGCCAAGCCAAGTCTCAAGCTGCTCAAGGCGCTCGGCGCTTTGAAGCTCCTCCTACCGCCGCTGGACGACTATCTCGAGCAGAAGGGCAAGGACGGGGAAATTCTTTTCGACGCGTTCGCCGATGCGCTCGACCGTCGAGTTCTTTCCAGCGAACGACTGGACGATGCCGTTCTGCTTGCTGCCCTGCTGCTGCCGATCAGCCGCACCGCTTCACCCGAACCGGAAAACCCCACTGGGAGCTCTGGAGCCGCCGAGGCGGTCGAAGACTTGCTCAAGCGCTTCGTTCAGACTGCGCGCCTGCCGCGCCGCATCGCCGAACGGACGCGGTTTATTCTGCTCGCCCAAGCCGTCCTAAGCGGCGAACGACGGCGGCGCGGCTCTCTTTCTCGATTTCGGCGCCACCCCGTCTTCAACGAGGCGCTTGCGCTGTTCGAAATATCCGTCGAGGCCACCGGCCAGCATCGAGAGGCCCTGCAGGCATGGAAGTCCGGGGTTGTGCCCAGCTTTCAAGCTGCGGCGAAGGGCCATCCAAAGCGCCGGAGGCGGCGACGGCGGAGGCGCGCGCGGGTGCAGAACGCAGGCTAGCTGGGGCGCCGCGAACGAGCGAAGCCGTCTGCGTCAGCGTCCAGGCGGGATGCGCCGGTCCCCTGGCGGAGCTCGTCTTCCCGGCCTTGATCGCCGATCAAATCCGCCGGGAGCACGGCTGCCTTTCCAAACTTTTCCGCGATCAGGTCCAGCGCTGCGTTCAGCTTTTCGCTGCGGCGCGGGCCGCTGCCAAACAACTTCAGCTGATTGCTCCCGGGCTCTATCGCCTGCACCGAGACGCCGGTCAGCCGCACCTTGCGCGGCAGCGAGACCCTCTCCAACAGCGCCACGGCAGCGCGGTAGATCTCCTGGCCATCATCGGTCGGCTCCGGGAGCGTCATCTGGCGGGTCAGAAGGGCGAAATCCGCGAGCTTCAGCTTGAGCTGAACGACCCGTCCCCGGTACTCCGCATTTCGCAGCCTTCGCCCTACCCGAAGCGCTTGCGAATGGATATGCGTCCCCAACTCGCCCTTGTCGAGGTCCTGCTCGAACGTGTCCTCGGCTCCCACGCTCTTTGCATCGCGGTCCGGAACGACCGGCCGGTTATCGATGCCTTGGCTGAGCTTCCAGAGGTGAGGCCCAACCGATCCAAGCCTGCCCTCCAGCCACGAGGAGTCTCGGGCGGCGACGTCGCCCAACGTCCTCAAGCCCAAAGACTTGAGCACCGTTTCAAACTTGGGACCCACGCCCCACAATCGCGAGACCGGCAGCGGCGCCAGGAAACCCACCGTGTCCGAAGCCCCGATCTCCCTCTGGCCGTTCGGCTTCGCCAAATCCGAGGCGATCTTCGCGACGAACTTGGTGCAAGCGATCCCGGCCGAGGCCGGCAGGCCAACCTCGCGCGCGACGCGATCCCGCAAGTGTCGGGCGATCTCCGACGGCGGTCCGAAGAGCTGCACCGAGGCGGTGACGTCTAAAAATGCCTCGTCGAGGGAGATCGGCTCCACCAGCGGTGTCGCGCTCTCGAAGATGGCGAAAATCCGTTCGCTCGCCTCGACGTAGGCGGCGAAGCGCGGCGGCACGACGATGGCGTGCGGAGCTTGCTTGACAGCCCTCGACATCGGCATCGCGCTGCGAACGCCGAGCGGCCGCGCCTCGTAGGAGGCTGCGAGGACCACGCCGCGCGTCGGATGGCCGCCGACGATGACTGGCCGACCCCGCAGCGCGGGGTTGTCTCGCTGCTCGACCGACGCATAGAACGCGTCCATGTCCACATGGATGATCGCGTTGGGCACAGCGGCAAACTATCCCACCGAGCAAAAGAAGGAGAGCGCGATGAAAACCGCGACCGAATACTTGTGGTTTGAAACTCAGCAGCGCACCGACCGGCGAGGACAACGGCGACGTCAAGGCGGAATGCCCAGGCGGACCAGGAGGCCGGTCAACTCCTCCGGCAGCGGACTTTCCACTTTCATGCGCGCTTTCGTCTGCGGGTGGTTGAGCTCGAGCGAGCGCGCGTGAAGAAAGAAACGCCTGAGCGCGGGGTGGGCTTTGCCCCCGTAGAGAACATCGCCGACCACCGGGGCTCCGATCGCAGCCAGATGCGCTCGCACCTGGTGGAGAACGCCGGTGATGATCTGCATCTCAACCAGGGCGTATTCGGAGCTCCGGGCGAGCACCTGGAACAGCGACTCCGCTCGCCGGGCGCCGGTTTCTCCGGTGAGGGCAGGCTTTACGCGCGTGCCCCGGCCGGCTCGATGCCGCAGCGGAACATCGATCTCGCCCCGGTCCGCGATCGGACCGGCGACAAGCGCAAGATAGCGCTTGTCGATTTCGCCGGCGCTGAACGCGTCGCGCATTCGCCTCCACGTTTCTAAATCTCGAGCGGCGACGATGACCCCTGAGGTGTCGACGTCCAGCCGATGGCACAGACCGGCCTCGCGCGGATCCGCTGCGGCGGTGGCGCATTCGGGAAACCTCGCCACCACGGCGTTGGCCAGGGTGCCCGATTCCGCGATGTCGATCGGATGCGTCGGCATTCCGGCAGGCTTGTCCAGAAAGACGAGCGCGTCATCCACGTGGAGCACCGAGAGCGGAGCGCCCGGCTCAGGCGTCACCGAGCCTTGAGCCGAGGGGAGCAGCACGCGGACGCTCTGTCCAGCCTTGACCGAATCGCCCTTCTTCGCTCGGCGACCGTCGAGGCGAATTGCCCCGCGCTCAAAGAGCTTCTTCACCTGTGCTCGCGACAGATGCAGCGAGTGCCCGATGAAGACATCCAGGCGCGAGCCGCCGGCCTCGGACGTGACTTTCAGGTCCGCTGGACCCTCGCCAGTTGCCGTGCTCACTCCGCCAGTGCCTCGTAGACTTCCTCGGCGGTTTGGAATCGCTCCGACGGCTCTTTGCGGATGAGCTTCTGCGCGATGCGCGCGAGCTGAGAATCCCCACCCGGATTCACCGCGAAGATCGGCAGCGGATCGGTCTCCAGCACTTTCTGCCACAGCTCGTAGGGCGTCGGTGCGTCGAACGGGGCTTTCCCGCACAGCAGCTCGTAGAGAATCACCCCGAGGCTGTACAAATCCGATCGGCTGTCGAGACGCTCGCCGAGGATCTGCTCCGGCGCCATGTAACGGAAGGTTCCCACCAGCCGGCCTCCAGCAGTGACCGCCCCGTCATCGGCCAGAAATTTGGCCAGCCCGAAGTCCATCAAGCGCACGAGGTGATCCTCATCCACCATCACGTTCGAAGGCTTGAGATCGCGGTGGATCAGCCCGTGGCCGTGGATGTACGCGAGCGCCTGGCAAAGTTGGAGCGTCGCGTCCTTCAGGCGGCCGACGCGCTCGGGCCGGTTCAGCTCTGCCAAATCCACCTGCTGCGTTCGCTCCGCCGGCGTCTGCTCGGGTGCCGGGACCTGGTACGGCAGGTCGAGATCGACCGACCCTTCGGTGTCGGGCTCGTCGGCGGCATCGGCGAAGGCTCGAAGCGACTCGGGCCCCGATTGATAGGGGGGGTTCTCGCTCGGCGGCTCTTGGCTGAACCTCGCCAAGTCGAACGGCCTCGCTCTGTCGACGGAGAGGCTGTCCTCGCTCGCGCTCGAGTTGCTCCACAGCTCTTGAGCCTCCGCTGCAGCGGGCCGCAGCCGCCCGGAGATGGAGCTGGAGGTTACCCGCGAGGAGAATTCGTCCGCTCGAAGCGAAAGGTAGTGGCGAAGGGTCAGCCCCTCCACCAGCTCCATTGCCAAGTACGGGTAGCCCTGGAAAACGCCGCTGTCGAAGACCTTGACGACGTTGGGATGCGAAAGGTCTGCCAGCGTTTCGAACTCGCGGGCCAGCCGCCGGGCGGCGCGCGGATCGAGGGCGGGGCCGGCGGCGAGGAGCTTGAGCGCCACGGTCTCGCCCGTTCGGCGATCCTTCGCGCGGTAAACGGTGCCCGCGCCGCCGCTGCCGATCGTCTCCACGATGCGGTAAGGGCCAATTACCTTGGGTGGCATGAGGTAAGAAATCGTAGGTGAGTCGAAGTTCCGCGGTCAAACCCCGCGGGTCCTGCGCCCGGCGCGGAGCCGGACCGTCTGTTTAGCCGTTGAACAAGACTTGACTTTTCTTTGGTCCGCAGCTTGGGGCGTCGCTCGTTTGCGCAGCGCGCTCGCAGGACGCGCTGCGACTCAGGGCGCGCACGGTCGGCTATGATGTCGGGGGCGTTCAGCGGCAACGGAAGAGCTCTCTTTGCAGCACCTTGGAAAGTATCAACTGGTCCGCAAGCTCGCAGCCGGCGGGATGGCCGAAGTATTCCTCGCCAAGGCGGCGGGCCCAATGGGCTTCGAGAAGACCCTGGTGCTCAAGCGTATTCTGCCGAACCTCGCCGCCGACCCGCAGTTTGTGCAGATGTTCCTCGCAGAAGCGAAGCTGGCGGCGAGCCTCAACCACCCCAACATCGCGCAGATCTTCGATTTCGGTCAGGCCGAGGGCGCCTACTTCATTGCCATGGAGCACGTGGACGGACCGAACCTTCGTTCCGTCTCTCGCCGCTCCACCGAGAGGTCCATTCCCTTGCCCGTCTCACTCTGCGCGAAGATCGTCTCCTACGCTTGCGAGGCGCTCGCCTACGCTCACGAGTTCATCGACCCTCGCACGGCGACGCATCTGTCCGTCATTCATCGAGACGTCAGCCCGGAAAACATCCTGCTGTCCCGCAGTGGCGCCGTGAAGGTGGTGGATTTTGGAATTGCCAAGGCTGCGGGGCAGGCGCAACCCAGTAAGTCCGGGATTCTGCGCGGAAAGCTCTCGTACATGCCGCCGGAGCAGATCCAGGGCAAAGAGGTCGACCATCGGGCGGACATCTTCGCTCTCGGGGTTGTCTTTTACGAGCTGATGACCGGCTGCAAACCGTTCGATGCGCGGACGGACGTCACCATCTTGCAAGCAATTCTCTACGAGCAGATGATTCCGGCGGTCGCTCGTCGGCCTGACATTCCGGAGCCGATCGCGCGGATCCTCCAGCGTGCGCTGGCCAAGGATCCGGATGCGCGATACCCAAACTGCCGGCATTTTCAGGCGGAACTCGAGCGGTTCATCGTCGGCACCGGCGAGCCCGTGGGAGCCTACCAACTGGCTTCGCTGGTGGCTCAGCTGAGCGGAAGCAGCACCGCATTGAGCTCCGCTACGCCGCCCGTCGGTGCCGCGTCGAACCCTGGGACGACGCCGCAAAAGGGAACCGCCGGAGCGTTGCCGAGTCCGTCACCGCGGCCGACGGCGCCCCCCTCAACGCCGGCGACGCGCGCAACGCCGACGACGCGCAAGGCCTCGGATCCCGCGTTCAAGCCGACGTTGGACGATGTCAGCCCTTCGGCGATCACCTTTAGCATTTCGACGATCACGCAAAAAGCAGAGGGCAAGCAAAAGTGGGCGGGCATGGCCGGTCTTTTGGGCGGAGTGTTGATCCTCGCCGCCGCTGGGTTCGCCCTCTTTCATCAGGGGTCCGAAGATCCTAGCCAACCCGGAAGTGTCGACGATGACCGCGCGGCGAATGGTCGCGAGAGCGCAGCCGCGTCCCCCAGTCCGGACGCCATTGCGTCAACCTCCGCCCAGGCTTCTCAAACCGCGGCGAACGAGATACCGGCTGCGGCGGACGATCTCGGTCCCGCAGAGCGCAGCACAGGAAAGCCACCGCGGCGGGAGACCGGGACTCGCCTCGCATCTCGAACTAAAGGGCCCAAGCGCTCGGCGGCCGTGGCAGCCGATGCATCCAAGTCCAAGGATCGGCCATTGGGCATGGCCAGCTTCGGGGTCGAGAGCGTTCCAGCGGGCCAGATTTTTGTGAACGGAAAGCTGGTCGGCTCATCGCCGGTGAGGGTCAAATCGCTCGCCGCGGGCCAGGTCCGGGTCGAGGTGCTCAACTCCGCGGCCGGGTTCTCGAAGGAGGAGGTGTTCACCGTCGACGCCGGAGACAACGGGACCAAGCGGATCGTGGTGGAGAGCGCAAGTTTGGAGTTCCGTGTTCGGCCGTACGCGACGGTGTTCCTGGATGGAAAACTGCTCGGTCAAACGCCGTTTCCGCCAGTTCACGTCTACGAGGGGAAGCACTCGGTGAGGTTGGTCAACGCGGACCTCAACAAGGAGGTCGCGGTGGATTACCTGGTCAAGCCCGGCCACGCCAACATCTTCAAATACAACCTCACGCAGGCGGAGAATTAGGGCTGGACGGCGGGCTCGTCGTGCCACAGCCAGAACGCAAGCGCGCCGGCGATGGCAGCCACCCCCGCGCCAATGAAAAAGCCGTTGGCGAGCTTGGCATCGCTGTTCGCCTGATCGAGCTCGGAGAACGCGTCTTGCGTTGAGGTGCGCGCAGCGTTCACGTGCCTTCGAGATTGGACTCCGAAGTAGGTCCCGGCCGCGGCGGCCAACACGGCTGCCGCGCCAAAGGCGTAGGGCGCGGCGCGCTTTAGGCCATCGCCGGATGACCCCGCGTTGATCTGAAGGTCTGTGGGCGCCGCGGATGGCTCCAATGCCGCGGCTCGTTTTGTGCGCTCGGGGCGGTCGTCGCTCGGTGGCGGGCGCTGCCCGGCGGAAGCCGCGGCCTCCGCTCCCACGCGGCGCCGGACTCTCTCGAAGTCGCTCTGCACCTTCGGAGACACCTTGACGGGGAGCACCGCGTCTGGCTTTAGAAGAAGTCCGGCCCGAAAAGCGGCCGCTGAATCTGCCGGCTTGCCCATCTCGGCGAGGATGACCCCCTCGTAGAGCGCAATGGCTACATCGTCGTCGCGAGTCCGGGGGCTCGATCGCGCCTTGGCAAGCTGCTCGAGGGCCCCCTCGTAGTCGAGCTGCTCGTAGAGCCGCGCGGCAGCGGCGATGCGGCGTTGCGAAGCCCTGGATTGCGCGCGCGCGGGTCCTGAGCAAACGAGGGTAAGCAGCAACACCAGGATGCGGGCCGTGAGCCGCGGAGAAACTGCGGGCATCTTCGAAATACTAGCATTGCAGGAGACTTGAGCGGTGCCGCGGGCGCAGCGAGCGCGGCATGCGCTGTGCTCCCATCGCACATCCGCCGTGGACGCAGGCCCCGGCTGCCTTTATGGTGAATCGGCTCATGGCGTCGCCTGAAATTCTTGCAGCCCTGGAAAACGAAGTGAAATCGCGGCCGCTGCCGCGGCACGTCGGCATCATCATGGACGGCAATGGGCGATGGGCCGAAGCCCGGGGAAAGGCTCGGGTCGAGGGACACCGAGAGGGCTCGAAGAGCGTACGCGAGGTGACCCGCACCGCGCGGCGAGTCGGCGTTGGCGCGCTGACGCTTTACGCGTTCTCTTCGCAAAACTGGGCCCGGCCGCCGGACGAAGTCGCCTCCTTGATGGAGTTGCTGCGCGAGTATCTCGACAGCGAGCGGGCGGAAATCCTCGAAAATGGAATCCGCCTCAATGCGATCGGCGAGCTCGAGCGCCTTCCCCGCCTGGTGCGCGAGCCGCTGGATCGGCTGTGCGAGGAGTCGGCGGGGAACTCGCAGATGGTGCTCACTCTCGCGCTCTCGTACGGGGGGCGCGAGGAACTTCTCTTCGCCGCCAAGAAGATCGCCGCCGACATCGTCGAGGGCAAAGTCGCAGCAGAGAGCATTGCGGAATCGGACTTCGAATCGTTTCTGTGGACGCGTGGATTGCCGCCGCTCGACCTGGTGATCAGAACCAGCGGCGAGCAGCGGATCTCAAACTTCCTGCTTTGGCAAACGGCGTATGCCGAGTTGGTTTTCTCGGAATTGCTCTGGCCGGAGTTCCGGATGGAGGCTTTCCTTCGTTGCCTAGATGAGTACCAGCAGCGCGAACGGCGGTATGGTCTGACTTCCGGGCAGATTCGGCGGAATGACTCTTACTAGGCCGCGCCTTTGAACGAGAAGAACCGCAACCTCGCCCTTCGCGTGGGCTCGGCGCTCGTTCTGCTGCCGGGCGTGCTCTTCCTGCTGTGGAAGGGCGGATTTTGGAGCGGCATCCTGCTCGGCGGCGCTGCCGCGGTGTGCGCGGGCGAGTACTACCGGGTCACGCTCAAGCGGCTTTCGCCAGGGGCCTGGATCGCCATCGCCGCCGCCTTCGCAATGCCGGTGTTTCCTTTTTGGCAGCCGGAGCGCGCCGGAGCGCTTGGACTCTGGACGACGGCGATCGTCTTTCTCGTCGCCTGGGCATACGAGCTGTTGCTCGGAGTCCTCGATTCCGCAGTCGCGGCCGCGGCACAGCTGATCACCGGGTTCCTCTTCGGCGCGCTTGGGCTCACCGCGATCGCCTGGCTTCGCAACGGACCGGACGGCCTGCCGTGGGTGTTTTGCACTCTGATTGCCACGTGGGGCAACGACACCGCGGCGTACTTTGTTGGGCGGCGCTTCGGAAAGCGGAAGCTTTTCCCCGCGGTGAGCCCGCACAAGACTTGGGAGGGTTTTTTCGGAGGAATGGCCGGCTCGATCGCCGGCATGTTCGCGGCGAAGGCGACGTTCTTCGCGGCGTTGTCCTTTGCGGACTGCCTAATCGTGGGCCTGTTCGCCGGCATCATCGGACCGATCGGCGATCTCAGTGAGTCGATGCTCAAGCGGACCTATCAAGTGAAGGATTCGAGCCACGTCATCCCCGGCCACGGCGGAATGCTCGACCGCATCGATGCGCTGATTTTCAACGCGCCCGCGGTGCTCCTTTACGCCCATTTCCTGCGCAGATTCCTTTGATCGTCAGCTGGTTTCTGCTTTCGGGCCGAACGGCCGGCGCGGCTCCTGACGCGGCGCACCCGAGTCACAAACGCCTCGAGCATTGTCCTGGGGCTCGCGCGAGATTACTGTTGGCCAATGGGTCCCCTTCAGAATATTGGCTACGCGCTGATCCTCCTCGGCGTACTGGTATTTGTGCACGAGTTTGGCCACTTCCTGGTAGCGAAAGCTCTGAACGTCAAGGTGCTGAAGTTCTCGATCGGCTTTGGGCCGCGGATCTTCGGCTTCCAGAAGGGGGAGACCGAGTACCGCGTCGCCTGGCTTCCCCTCGGCGGCTACGTCAAGATGGCCGGCGAGCTGCCCGGTGAGGAGTTGCCGCCGGAAGAATCAAAGCGCGGATTTCTCGCGCAGGCACCTTGGAAGCGAATGCTGATCGTCGCCGCCGGTCCGGGTTTCAACCTGATATTTCCGATCTTGCTCTATTTCATCGTCGGGCTCGGCGTTCACGAGCGAATCTCGACGCGGATTGGTTCCGTAGAACCCGGTTTGCCGGCCGCCGAAGCGGGACTTCGCCCGGGAGACTACGTTCGCGCCGTCGACGGCGAGCCCGTTCGCACGTTCGACGAGCTGAAGTCGCAGCTGCAACCGCGCTACGGGCGCCCAGTTGCGCTGTTGGTCGAACGGGACGGCAACCGTTTCGTTGCAGATGTGACTCCGGCGAAGAACGTCGAGACGAACCCGATCGAAACAGTCTCGCGCGGAATGATCGGCATCTCGCCGATATCGCGGCCCCCCATCCTCGGAGTGCCGAGCGGATCGGTTGCGGCGGGAGCAGGGCTGCGGACCTTTGATCGGGTGCTTCAACTCAACGGCGAGCCGGTCAAGGATGAGCCCGCCTTCGCAGCTGCGGTAGCAAAAGCATCGGATCGAATCGAGCTCAAGGTCGAGCGCTTCGATGCGATCGAGCTGCCGGGAGCCGCGGTTCAGGTGCCGGCGATCAAGACCGCCTCATTGCAGAAGCAACCGGGGGAGAGCTACGCGGCGCTCGGCGCGGAATCCGCGGATCTGTACGTAGCCTCAGTGGTCCCTGGAAGTGCGGCGGAGAGGGCGGGGATCAAACCATCCGACCGGCTCCTCAGCCTCGATGGAAAGCCTCTCAAGTCATTCCTCACCCTGGTTTTGGCGCTCAATGAGCTTGGCGATAAGCCTTTCACCCTCGCTTGGCGCTCGGGCTCGCAGGAAAAGGTCGCACCGCTGAGGCAGACCAAGCTGGAGCTCAAGGACGACGAGTTGGGCCAGGGCGGCGAGGCGCTCGATCTCGGGGTGCGTCCCTCCTCGATCAACACCGCCGAGCAGCTCGGGGTGGAGAAGGTCAAGGTCCGCTATGGAGTGCGCGAGGCGCTGGTGACCTCGCTGCGCATCGTTCCCGAGATCATCAAAAAGACCGCGCAGGTGATCGGTCATTTGATCACCGGCAAGGTTCCATTCAAGAGCGTCGGCGGACCGATCATGCTCTACCAGATCGCCTCCAAGAGCGCGGAAGAGGGTTTGGACAGTTTCCTCAACGCGATGGCGGTCATCTCGATCAACCTGGGATTGATGAACCTTCTGCCGATCCCGATTCTGGATGGGTTCCAGCTGTTCGCCGCCGCCTGGGAAGGCGTGCGCCGCCGGCCGATCCCGATGAGGGCGCGGGAGATCGCGAACATGGTGGGTTTGGCAATGCTCCTGCTGCTGATGGCGATGGTCTTCAAGAACGACATCATGCGGCTGCGCATCTTCTAAGCTCTTCGGCGTGGTGTGGCGGAGCGCCACCGCTGCGATTGTTCTCTTCGGAGCTGCCGGTTGCTACCGAAGCGCCCGCCCCGAAGCGGAGCGGGGCGCTTTCATCAGCGAAGGTCTGGCTTCGTACTATGGGCCTGAGCTCGAGGGCCACCGCACTGCGAGCGGAGAGGTTTTCGATCCAAGCAAGCTCACCGGCGCGCATCGTTCGATTCAATTCGGCACTTGCGTCACGGTGGTCAACGTGCAGAATCGGCGCAGCGTCGATGTGCGCATCAACGACCGCGGGCCATTTTCAAAGAATCGGATACTCGACGTATCGAGGGCCGCGGCCGAGAAGCTTGGGATGATCGCGGCGGGCGTGGTAACCGTCCGGCTGTATCTCTGCGCGCGCTGATCAAACTGCTATAGAGGCCCGCTGATGTTCGTCGCCCTCGATACCTCGACCTTGACGCTCTCGCTTGCGCTGGTAAAGCGCGCGGGCGGCGGTGCGGTGGCGTTGGAGCAGCTGGCGATGGGCCCGCCGCGAAAGCAGAGCGAGATGTTGCCGGGCGTGGTGATGGAACTGCTCGCGCGACACGGCGTCGCTCTCAACGCCCTCGAAGGCATTGCCGTCGGACTCGGCCCCGGCTCCTTCACCGGTCTGCGCATCGGCGCGGCCACGGCGAAGGCCCTGGCTTATGCAGCGCAGATCAAGATCGCCGGCGTATCATCGCTTGCGTCGGTGGCTCTCGAGGGCCCGGAGGGAGCAACGCTGCTGCCGACCGCCGTAGCGCGCCAAGGAGAGCTCTACGTTGGCTTTTATCGCCGGCAGGGCGAGGCGGTCGAGCAGATCGAGCCCGAGCAGGCGATGGCACCGGCCCAGCTGGTCGAAATCCTCAAAGAGCGCGCCGACGCCGTCGCTCTTGGACCGGGCATCATTCCCTATCAGGCTGAGCTGCAATTGCTCGGCGCGCCTACTCAGCGATTGCTCTCCGAGCCGGCACATCCCTCCGCCTTGGCGATTGCGAAGCTGGCGGTTTTTCCCGCCGCGCAGAACCTCGCCGCGCTGTTTGCGCTCGAGCCTCACTACATCCGAAGCTCCGAAGCGGAGAGGAATCCGGCTTTTCCTCCGCTGCCCGGTTCCGCCCCTGCGGCGCGCATCCTGGACCCCTGACTCGACTCGGACTTAGGAGCGGCATGAGCCAAGAACCCCAGATTGCGGTCGTCGGCGCCACCGGCGCGGTGGGACAGGAGCTTTTGGCGGCGCTCGCTGCGGACGGTCATCCGCCGCGCGCCATCAGTGCGTTCGCATCCGAGCGTTCCGCCGGAAGGGAGCTCGAATTCGGCGGCGAGACCATCTCGGTTGAGCAAGCCGCCGCCGACAGCTTCCGCGGAGTGAAGCTGGCTTACTTCGCCACGCCGGCGGAAGTCTCAAGAACGCTCGCGACCGCGGCACAGAAGGAGGGCGCGTGGGCAGTCGACCTGAGCCCGGCGTTTCGGCTCGAGCCCGCCGTTCCTCTCATCCTTCCCGCGGTCAACCTTGCTGCGGCGCGCGAGCCGTTTCACGGCCGCATCGTCAGCTGCCCCTCCGCGGTGACGACCGCGCTGGTCACCACACTGGAGCCGCTGCGCGCGCGTTTCGGGGTCGAGCGCGCCTTTGCCACCGCGCTCCTCGGAGTTTCGTCGGCCGGTGCCGCGGGGCTCGATGAGCTTCAGCAGCAGACCATCGAGCTGCTGTCTGGACGCGAGCCCGAGGTCGGCCGCTTCCCGCATCGGATTGGCTTCAACTTGATTCCTCAGGTCGGCGACTTCAGTCGCAACCCCGATTGGAGCTCCGAGGAGCTCGGATGGAACGATGAATCCGAGCGCATCTGGTCTGCTGTCGGCCGGGTAGAGATTCGCGGAACGGCGATTCAAGCGCCGTTGTTCTACGGCCACCTGTTGAGCTTGGACGTGCAGCTCGCGTCCGCTGCGGCGACGAGCGACGTGCGCGCAGCTCTGAAGGCATCATCTCATCTCAAGCTTCTCGACAATCCGATCGAACGCATCTACCCAATGCCGATGTTGGTCTCCGGCGATCCCACCGTCCACGTGGGGCGGATTCGCGAGGTGTCCGGCTCACGGAGCTCCTTTGCGCTGGTGGTCGCGGTGGACAACGCTCGGCGAGGCGCGGCCTTGAACGCGATCGAAGTTGGACAGGCGCTGCTCATCCGAAATGAAGCCGCTTGACATTTTGGCAGCAGCGAGGCGCACGCCATGCCCATTTGGCGCGCAGACTGCTCGACACTCGGTGGGAATGAGAGACAATAGCTGAGGTTTTTTCATGGCCCTCGGCTTGCTACCACCCCGTTTGCCCATGCGCTCGTTCCTTGCCGCGGTGTACCTCCTGGCTTGTTCGAGCGCCGCCTTCGGGCAGCAAATCACCATCATGGTCGACGGGTACGCCCAGGTCTCGACGAACGACTGCAACTCGGTGCACCAGGTCACCTGGACCATGACGCTTCCACAGGTCCAAGTCTGCAGCGGCCCGACTTTCTGGATCACCGCGGCAAGTTGTGGCGATGGGCCGGTTTCCCCTGACTTCACCCTGACGCCGTTGCCGCTCCAATCGGATCGTCAAGGCCGGTTCACCACGCCTGCCCTCAGCCAATTTCCGGGGTTCAACGGCGCAGACGGCGGAAGCCCGTGCGGAGGGCGGTTTAACTTGACCCATTACGTCTGTGGCTCCGTGAAGTACTCCACGATCGCGTGCGGGACGAGCGGCGACACCACGCTACGCGCCGCTGCTCCCGGCATCATCGAGTACCGAGGAAAGCCGCCCGACCCGCCACAGACGCCGGACCTAACCGCGCTGGATAGCGCGCTGCAGGTGGGGTGGGGTTCTCCTCCGGCCGATGCGGTGACAATCCGCGTTTATATGCGTGAAGCGGGTTCCGGGGTTGCATTCGCGCCCAAGGTGGACGTTTCGACAAGCAATTCCAACGTGAAGGTCGGCGGGCTCCAGAATGGAACGACCTACGAGGTCTATCTAACTGCACTCGATGCCGCAGGAAACGAGAGCGATCCATCCGGAACGGCAAGGGCGACACCGGTCGCGAGCGCAGGTTTCTTTGGAACCTATAAGCAGGAGGGTGGGCAGGAACAGGGGGGATGCGGGGGCCTCATTCCCGGAGCGCTCAGCCTACCGCTCATTTTTAGCGGCTATCGGTGGCTGAGGAGACGGCGTTCATGTCCGCGCGACTCCTGAGCCTTACCGCAGCCCTGGTTGCCGCATCGGCCGGAGCGCAGTCGGAGAACTTGCGGACCTTCACTGAGCCGCCTCACAACATGTTTGTCGAATTCAAGCTCGGGCCCTACAAGCCCCTCGTCGATCGAGAGAGCTCGCTGACCGGCCAGCCATACCAAGAGATTTTCGGCGGCTCTTCGATGCTGCTCTTCGAGTTGGAGTTCGATGTCATCCTATGGGAGAAGTTCGGTATTCTGGCCCTCGGCTTTTCGGGGGGGTACGCGTCAAAATCCGCGTCGGCCCTCGTCGTGGGCGGAGCCAACGCGGGGCAGCCGGCGAATGATTCCACTTCGCTGAGGGTCGTCCCCCTTCGAATTCTTGGCGTCTATCGCCTCGACTACCCCGTGACCCATTGGAATATCCCGTTCGTGCCCTATGGCAAGGTTGGCCTCGTGGCGGAGCCGTGGTGGGCCTCGAAGGGCGGCAGTGTGGAGAACGCGAACGGCGCGAACGGGTCGGGAACCAAGTTTGGCTACTGCTTCGTCGGCGGACTCGCCCTGATGCTCGATTTTCTCGAGCCACGAATGGCAAAGGACTTCACCGTGGACGTCGGCGTCGCCCACAGCTACATCTTCGCGGAGTACGTCTTCGAAAACGTGAACACCTTCGGCAAACGCGGGCTCGATCTGTCCAGCCGCCACTTTATGTACGGGCTCAGCCTGGAGTTCTAGCGTGTCCGCGGGAGCGTGAAGAGGCCAATGCTCATTCACGTCCTCTACTTTGCCGCTGCGCGGGAACGCGCTGGAGTCAGCCGCGAGGAAATGGACATGCCCGAGGGCACCTCGGTCAAAGCTGCGATGGAGATGATCGCAAGCCGCCACGCGGGCCTGCGAGATCTCCTTCCACACCTTCGGATCGCGGTGAACCAGGAGTTTGGGCGCGGAGACGACGTTGTCCCCGCGGGCGCCGAGCTCGCGCTGATCCCGCCGGTCGCCGGCGGCGCCGGTCTGTTCCTGGTCGTCGATCGTCCGCTCGATCCCGCCGAGGTAGTCGCAGCCGTCAGCGGCGAGGCTTACGGCGGGCTGGTGACTTTCAGCGGAAGCGTCCGGGTTGAAACTCGAGGTCGACGCGTTCTGCGCCTCGAGTACGAAGCCTACCGGCCCATGGCGGAGAGAGTGCTCGCGAAGATCGGCCAAGAAATCAGTCAGAGGTGGCCCGGATCGCGCGTGGCGATCATCCATCGCGTCGGAACGCTGAAGCCGGGAGAGCTCGCGGTGGTCATCGCCGCTGCGACGCCCCATCGCGCGGAAGCTTTCAGAGCTTGCGAGCACGCGATCGATCGGATCAAGGCCGAGGCTCCTATCTGGAAAAAAGAGGTCTTCGAAGACGGCGAGATCTGGGTCGGCTTGCATCCTTGAGTTGATGTCACCGCGCGCCGCCGGCGGGAAGGCCAGCGTCTTGCCGCTCGGCGCCCGCATCGAGCCGCGGGGTTTGCTGAGAAACGGAAGTGGACGACGCCGCCCCAGAGGCGCCGAGGCTCGCTCCTTCGGTCAGGAGCCGGAAGACGTCGCGGGCGAGCAGCCAGCCCAACCCGGCGATCAGCGCGAGCGTTCCCACCGCGTGGAGGATGGATTCGAGCTTTGGATGAAGTGGCCTGCCGACTGCGCCTTCCAAAGCGATCAAGGCGATCCTTCCGCCGTCCAATGGCAGAAACGGCAGCAGATGAAACGCGCCCAGGGCC
>Ga0126378_10001222_pt1 | contig 19178 bp, 18 predicted proteins | sample PanSoiMetPlot_23_FD_92587 | JGI IMG/M metagenome (GOLD analysis project Ga0126378, IMG submission 92587) | Tropical forest soil microbial communities from Panama - MetaG Plot_23 | ecosystem: Environmental > Terrestrial > Soil > Tropical forest > Bulk soil | place: Panama | collected 2016-02-17
GGAGGGCCGGACGGGTCGGCGCGCGCTACGGGGGCTCTGACGCAGGGTGACCCCGAGTGGGTTTCACAATGAGACCCAGATCACTACTCGCGGGTAACTGCAGGCCCCCAGCCGCCCCTGCCGGCGCCGCCGGGACGCTTCTAAGCTCGGGATAGAGGCACCCTGCGGCGGCGAGACCGCAGACGGCGGGAATGTTGCGCGTTCAACCATTGTTGGCGCCAGCACTATCGCGGGTCCAGAGGAGGAACCGATGCCAGCTGTGACCGTCGACGACATCCTGGTTCTGCCGCGCGTCACCGAGCCCGATCTCGCGGCGGGACAGGACAGGAAGGTGCTGTCGGTGACCACCGCGCCGTCCGCATACGAGGGTGAGGGCTTTCCGGTGCGCCGGGCGTTCGCCGGCGTCGACCTTCGGGCGCTGGACCCATTCATCCACATGGACCAGATGGGAGAGGTCGACTACGCGCCAGGCGAGCCCAAGGGAACCTCCTGGCATCCGCACCGAGGCTTCGAGACCGTCACCTACATGATCGACGGGACGTTCCGGCACCAGGACTCCAACGGCGGGGGCGGTCTGATCACCAACGGCGACACGCAGTGGATGACCGCCGGTGGCGGCATCCTGCACATCGAGGAACCGCCTGAGGATCTCGTCATGAGCGGCGGCCTGTTCCACGGCTTCCAGCTCTGGGTGAACCTGCCAGCCACCATGAAGATGGCACCGCCGCGCTACCAGGACATCCGGGCGGGCCAGGTCGCCCTGCTCAGCTCTGCTGACGGCGGCGCACTGATCCGGGTTATCGCCGGCGAGGTCGACGGCAACCCCGGCCCCGGCGTCACGCACACGCCGATCTCGCTGCTCCACGTGACGGTCGAGCCAGGCGCGCAGGTGCGGCTGCCATGGCGGCCCGACTTCAACGCGCTCGGTTACGTGCTCGCCGGCTCGGGCACCGTCGGTCCCGACCGCCGAGAAGTCCGCACTGGCCAGCTAGCCGTGTTCGGACCAGGAGACGTGCTGACGCTGGGCGCGCAGCGGCGGATGGACGGGCCTAGCGACAAGCTCGACGTGCTCGTGCTGGGCGGCCAGCCGATCCGGGAGCCAGTGGCTGCCTACGGCCCGTTCGTCATGAACACCAGAGCGGAGCTGGTGCAGGCATTCGAGGACTACCAGGCTGGCCGGCTGGGCTCGATTCCGGCCGTCAGGGCGCCCGTCGAGGTACCGGACGAGGCGCACCCCGGGCACGACGTCCTCTAGCCCGCCCCGGCATCGGCGATTGGCACGCCCGCGACCTGGCTGGTGTTCGGCACGGCGATGTGCAGCACCCGGTTGGTGGCGATCACCACGACGGTGGTCACCGTGAGCTGACCGCCGATGATCGCGCTGGTCTGCACCTTGCGCAGGCTGTGCTGGGAGTCGATCCACGCCGTGAAGTGGATGGTCCCTGTGGTGGCCGCGAGCTGCGCGGCCAGCAGCGGACGGAGCTTGGCATCTAGTCCGTCGAGGGCGGTAGCCGGGTTGATGCTGCCGACGTAACGGGAAACCGGTACGCCTCTCACCGTCGTGGTTCCGGCCAGCTGCACCGTGCTCGCGGCGCTGACCAGCGCGGCCTCTGCGGTCGGCAGGGCGCCGGTCTGGTACAGCTGCGCCATGGCCGGGTCGGCACCGAGCTCGGGCACCGGGACCTTGAGCCACGGCTTTCCGATGGCGGCGACCATGGACGGCATGCTCACGAACACGTCCGACCGGGTGACGACCTCGGTCACGGGAATCCTTTCGACGCCATCCACGGAGGTCATGCTCAGCGTTGCCAGCCTCGTCGGCGTGACCCGCTCGCTTACCGTCCCGAACATGACGGTCAGGCCGTTGACCTGCGTGGTGAACGTCGCGCTCGCCGAACTCACGGCCCCGGCCGACGACGCTGCTTCCTCGATGACCAGGCCGGCCGGCGCCAGGCTGACCGGGCGGAAGTGCTGGTAGACGCGATACCCGCCGACGCCGATGACCGCGAGGGCGGTGACCGCCAGCGCGAGGACGACCGCGCGCCAGCGAGTTGTCAGAAGCACGCGACAAGGATACGGCTGGCCCTCCGCAAAAGCGCTGATCAGGGGGACTTTCTGACAAGCCACAGGGAGCCAAGAGAGGAGGCTTGACAATTATTACAGAATACGTTAACTATTCTGTCTATGAGCAACCACGTGCAGGCCGCCGATGCCGATGTCGCGGTGATCTTCGGGGCCCTTGCTGACCCCGCCCGGCTGCACATCGTTCAGCTCCTGGGCGGCGAGCCTCGCCGCGCGGGTGAACTGGCCAGCGCCGTCGGCGTGTCGGCGCCGGCCATGAGCAGGCACCTGCGCGTGCTGCTCACGGCGGGCATCGTGACCGACGAGCGGCGCGCGGAGGATGCGCGACTTCGTTATTTCCGCCTCCAGCCCCGGTCCATGGTCGCCATGCAGGCCTGGCTCGACCAGCTCCAGGCGAGCTGGACCGAGCAGCTTGGGTCCTACCAGCAGCACATTGCGGACAAGTGGGGAAGCAGGCCATGAGCACACCACCCGATCAGCCCCGGACGGTCACGGCCGAGGTGACCGTAGGCGTCGACCCGATGACCGCCTTCACGGTGTTCACCGATGAGATCGACTTGTGGTGGGTTCGCGGGCCTATCAATTTCTGGAACGGCGCCAGGGCCATCGGCATGCGCTGCGAGCCCGGGAGGGGAGGCAGGCTCCTCGAGTTGTACAGCGAGGACGGCACCGATGCACTCGAGCTTGGCCGGATCAGCCGCTGGCAGCCAGGCGAGATGCTGGCCTGGGACAGCTCGGTCGACGACGTCGCCATCGAGGTCAGGTTCGAGGCAGTCAGCAGCGGAACCAGAGTCAGCGTGACCGCGACAATCCCCTCAGGCGGCGCAGACCGGGGCGGTACCGCCTGGGTGCGCGTCGTGCCGCGGTGGCTCGGCCCGTGGTGCGCACGTCGCGATACCGCCCCGAGGCGGCCCATCGAGACGGGCCGCCTCGGTGTCGCCGTGTACTACCCCAGGCCCGTCTCCGCAGCGCGGTGGCTGGCCGGGGCTTTCGGCCTCGGTTCACCCGACGACTTCACCGGCGACGACGACAAGCACCAGTGGATCGAATTCAAGGTGGGCAACTGCTCGCTCATGCTGTTCCGCCTTGAGACGGACCGCGAGCAGGACACGGCGGTTACCCATGTGCCGTGGGTGTACGTCGACGACCTCGACACCCATCTGGCCAACGCCCGGCAGCACGGGGCGACCATCGTGTCGGACATCCGCCAGTACGGCTACCGCAGCTACGAGGCGGCCGACCTCGCGGGCTACCGGTGGACGTTCGTTCAGGCCCGGCCAGGTATGTGACGACGCCAGCCGGCACGCTGAGCAGGTAGATCAGCGGCACAACCGGGGCCAGCTCTTCATACTCGGCAGCGCAAGCCGCACAACTGCCCAGGTGCATGCGTACCGCGATGGCGGCCTGCGGGTCCAGGGCACCCACCAGGTAGACGGCGAGATCACCACGCCAGCCGGGGCAGGCGCCGGATATCTGCTGGCTCGTCAACGGATCAGTAGCCGTAGCCGCCGCCCCCACCCGTGGACCCACCACCACCGCCACCGGCAGGTGCAGACGGGTGAGTCACCCCCGGCCCGTGGCCGGTCGACGACGAACCAGTCGTGCCCGCCTGAGCGACCACGCCGCCGATGGCCAGTGCACAGGCAACAACCGCGGCACCGATGGTCACGCCGAGGGCTTTAACAGCGGACCTCGCCGGACCCAGCCCGCGGGCAGCAAGCCCTGCCGCGCCGATGACGACCACGACCTCCAGGACCGTGGCCAGGGTGTCCGGGAACCGGACGGGCAGCCGGATGCCGTTATAGACCCCAAAGGGAAGTCCAGCTGTCCTGGACACCACCCAGGCAGCGACCACGATCAGGTTGCCCAGTGCGCCCAGCGCCAGCCACCAGCGAGGAGCAGAGACCAGGGCCGCCACGCCCCAGCACAGCTGCGCTGCCGCGACGACGACGAAAAACGCGAGGTTCTCGTTGCTCGAACGCCCGATAGTCGATGCGGCGCCGGCATTGATCACACCCGCCGCGATGCTCGCCATGGCGATCACGGACACGGCCCGCGCGAGGTTCCGCTCCGGGTCCGCCAGCCTCGGGCCTCTCGCCGAGACCGGACCTGATGTGGCCAGTTTCGATCGAGACTGTGCCGTCATGTTGTTCCTCCTGCATATCGCTGGATTCGGCCCCGACGGGTACTACAGGCCGAACAACGGTGTGGGATTTCGCCGGCGGATTGCTCGCAGAAATTTCCGGAACGGCAATCCATGCAGAGCAGCGGGCCGGTAGTACAGCCAGAGATGCCGGACGGACTCACGAACTGCACGCTGTCGGACGAAGCCATGCTCTCGGGCCTGAGCTCGGGAGACCCCGACGCCGCGGCCGCGTTCGTGGATCGCTTCCAGCGCCGCGTGTACGGGATGGCTCTGTCGGTCTTGCAGGATCGGCAGGCGGCCGAGGAAGCCGCTCAGGAGGCATTCGTCCGGGCGTGGCGGCACGCCGCCACCTACGATCCTCGCAAGGGCACGGTGGCCGCGTGGCTGCTGATGATCGCCCGCAACACCTCGATCAACCTGCTGCCATCGCACCGCTCACTCCCCTTGGACCCGGACGTCCTGCAGGGGCTGCGGGACCCGGCAGAGCCACACGAGCGCGACGAGCAGCTGACGCCGGTTTCCGAGCCGATGCGCAAGGCACTGATGCGCCTGCCGGCCGAGCAGCGGCGCCCGCTGGTGCTGGCGGTCTTCTACGGCTACACCGCTCGCGAGGTCAGCGAGCTGGACAAGACACCGATCGGCACGGTGAAGACCAGGATCCGGGCTGCGCTGATGAGGCTTCGCGCCGAGCTGGGGGTGAGCCATGAATGGTGAGATGAGCTGCGAGCAGGTCAGCGAGCTCACTCCTGAGCTCGCAATCGGGATCGCGGATGGCCAGGAGCGCGATGCGGCGCTACGGCACGCGGCGACGTGTCCTGACTGCCGCCGGATGCTGTCCGATCTCTCCACGGTGGTGGATGAGTTGCTGCTCCTGGCTCCGGCCCATGAGCCGCCAGCCGGGTTCGCATCCCGGGTCGTGGCCCGCATCTCCCCGGCGCCTGCTCCGGCACGCCGCGGGCGCTTCCCAGCAGACCGTCGGTGGCTGCCCCGGCTGGCAGTTGCCGCCTCGGTGGTGGTGGCCCTTGCCGTGGGAGCCGGGGCGGTCTACCAGGGCACGTCGGCCGACCGCCAGCTAGCCGAGAGCTATCGGTCCGTGCTAGCCGAAGGTCACGGATCGTTCTTCGCCACTGCGCCGCTTCGCAGCGCTGCCGGAACGGTAGTGGGCACCGTCTTCGGCTACCAGGGAACTCCGTCCTGGGTGTGGGTCACCGTGCACCTGCAGCACTCCCCCGTGCAGACCTTCGACGTCCAGCTGGTTTCCCGCGACGGCAAGCACCGGCCAGCTGGCACGGCGGTCCTCGGCGGCGACCACGAATCGTGGGGCACCCAGATCCCCATGGATCTCACCGCGCTGACCCAGCTGCGATTCGTCTCGGTCGATGGCCAGACCGTCATACTCGCCCACCTCAACGCGCGTGGCCCGTGGGGCACCGGCTAGACGCCGGCTGGTCGCGGGCTAGTCGCCGGCGAGTCGCCGTAGCGCGCTGCGGACGATCTGCGGGTCGTACGTGGTCCAGTACGGCGGCAACGACGCCCGGAGAAAGCCGCTGTAGCGCGCGGTAGCCATGCGCGGATCGAGGATCGCGATGACGCCGCGGTCGTCCACTGTGCGCAGCAGCCGGCCGGTCCCCTGCGCCAGCAGCAGCGCCGCCTGCGCGGCCGCAACCGTCATGAAGCCGTTGCCGCCGCGCGCTGCCACGGCTCGCTGCCTGGCGGATGCCAGCGGGTCATCAGGACGCGGAAACGGGATCCGGTCGATGACGACGAGCTGCAGCGACCGGCCCGGCACATCGACTCCCTGCCAGAGCGACAGCGTGCCGAACAGGCAGCTCGCCTCGTCCTCGGCGAACCGGCTCACCAGCAGGCCAGTCGAGTCATCGCCCTGGCACATCAGCGGCACAGCCAGCTCGCCGCGCAGTGCGTCGGCTGCCTGCCGTGCCGCGCGCATCGACGAGAACAGGCCGAGAGTCCGGCCGCCCGCGGCCTCGATCAGCTCGCGGAGCTCGGCCAGGTAGGCGTCGGGCAGGCCGTCGCGGCCGGGCGGCGGCAGGTGCCGTGCGACGTAGAGGATGCCGCTGCGCCGGTGATCGAACGGTGAGCCGACGTCCAGCCCGGTCCAGGCCTCCTCCGCTCGATCGCTGCCAGGATCGGCCGGCTGCGGCAGTCCCCACTGACCGGCGAGCGGCTCGAACGACCCGCCGAGCGTGAGTGTCGCTGACGTCAGGATCACCGTGCGAGGTTTGAACAGCCGCTCGGCCAGCAGCCCGCCCACCTGCAGCGGCGCCACCCGGAGCGTGTCCGGCCTGGCCGAATCCTCATCGGCTGGCCGGTCTAGCCAGACCACCTCGCCGCGGGCCGGGATCGGCTCGGCGAACGCGGCAACGATCCGCCCGGCGTCTTCGGCGACCTCGTCCAGCGCGACGCCCGCGATCCTGGCCACCATCAGCCGCTCTGCGTCGTCCGCGCCGTCCGCCGCCGCAGCGCGCAGGTCTGCCGCGCACGCGGCGGCGGCGTCCCTGACCGCGGTGAGCGCGACCTCAACCGGCTCAGCCAGCGCGTCGAGACGTCCGGGCTCGGCACCCGTGAGCGCCCTGCCAAGACCATCCCCGGCCTGCTGCAGCCGGGTGACGAGCGCCTCGTCCACGAGCCGGCCGCAGCGCCGCGCGGCGGTCTCCACCGCGACGGCCGACAGCTCACCGGATGCGACGCTCGTTACCCGGTCGACCAGGTCGTGCGCCTCGTCGATGACCACGACATCGTGCTCGGGCAGGACGATGAAGTCCTCCATGGCGTCGATCGCGAGCAGGGCGTGATTGGTCACGACGACGTCCGCCTCGCCGGCCGCCTCCCGCGCCTGCTCCGCGAAGCACCGGGAGCCGAACGGGCACTTCTGCGCGCCGATGCACTCGCGCGCGTTCACCGACACCTGGCGCCAGGCCCGGTCCTCCACGCCGGGCACCAGCTCGTCCCTGTCGCCGGTGCCGGTACTCGCCGCCCACTCGTGCAGCCTCGTCACCTGCCGTCCGATCGCCGACACCGACCGCGCGTCGAACAGCGAGTCCGCCGGGTCCTCGGCCGCCGCGCCGTGCACCTTGTGCAGGCACAGATAGTTCCGTCTGCCCTTGAGGATGGCGAACACCGGCTCGCGGCCGAGTAGGTCCGACAGCGCCGCGCTCAGCCGGGGCAGGTCACGATCGATGAGCTGGCGCTGCAGGGCGATGGTCGCGGTCGACACGACGACGCTGCCGCCATCTGCCGTCAGGGCATGCCGGAGGGCGGGCACGAGGTAAGCCAGCGATTTGCCGGTCCCCGTGCCAGCCTGGACGGCCAGGTGCCGCCGCTTCTCGATCGCATCGTGCACGGCCTCGGCCATGGCGATCTGGCCGGGACGCTGGGCCCCGCCGATCGCGGACACCGCGGCGTCGAGCAGCACCCCGATGCCGGGCGGGTCCGCCTCGGCGGCAGAGCCGCTGGATGCGCTCAGCTGACTGGTCGGCACCCGGTCACGCTATCGCCGGCCACCGTCACAAAGAAGGACATCCTCAGCTGGTCACATCGGCCGAGGTCAGCCGCGCCCAGGCGAGGGCGAGGAAGATCCCCGCGTAGACGGCGTAGGACACGACACCGGATGCGACCCCGGACAGATCTATCGGCGCCCGGAACAGCCCGTCCCAGGACAGCCACCAGTGCGTCGGCAGGTAGGAGTGGATGGCCGCCAGCGACGGCAGCTGGTCGCAGATCTCGCTGGCCACGACCAGCACCATCAGCGCGGCGATCGCGCCGACCGGGTGCGTCGTCAGCGTCGAGAACGCCAGTCCGATCGCCCCGAGCGACATCATGGCGACCGCCGTGTAACCGGCGACCGCCAGCACCCTGAGCACACCAGAGCCGAGCGACACGGTGGTGCCCGACAGCAGCGTGACCGGCCCGGTGTGGAACAGGATCAGCCCCATGATCAACGCAAGCCCCGTGACCAGCAGGCAGGTCGCGGCGCTGAACACACAGACCGCCGCGTACTTGACCGCCAGCAGCCGGGTCCGGCCGGCCGGCACGGTCAGCAGGCCGCGCAGCGTGCCGGTGCTCGCCTCGCCGGCGACCGCGTCCCCGGTGACCACCGCCATTGCCAGGGGCAGGAGCAGCAGCGTCTCGGTGAGGAACAGCACGACCAGCGCGAGGAACACGCCGTTACCTGACAGCTGGTTGAGGAACTGCGGGCCGTTATCCCCGCCGCCAGGACCACCGGAATGCAGCGTCAGCCGCAGCACGACGCCGAAGAAGATGGGCACGACCGCGAGCACGCCGAGCAGCGCCAGGTTCCGCGGCCGGAAGAACACCAGCCGCAGTTCAGAAAAGAAAAACCGAAACCAGGCGGGAACGGGGTTCATTCGCTCCGGCGGCTGCTCGCCCGGTAGCTCGGGTATCGGCCGCGTCGTGACCGACTTGGTCTCAGTCGACATCGAAGCCCTCGCCCGTGAGCTCGACAAACTCGTCCTCGAGGCTGCGTTGCGGCGTCTCCAGGCCCGCGACGGGTACGCCGGCCCGGACCAGTTTCTCGTTAACGTCCTCGGGCAGCAGGTCACCGAGGTCGGCGGTCACCTCGCGCCCGCTGATCGTCACGCCGGCCAGGCCGAGCCCGGTGAGCACCGCGGCGGCCAGGTCGGGGTCCGGAGTACGGACCAGCAGCCGCCTCGCCTGGCCGTGCAGTTCGGCCAGCGGCCCGGAGAACACCAGCTTGCCGGTCCGCATGACGCCGACGTGGGTGCAGACCTGCTCGACCTCGGCGAGCAGGTGCGAGGACACGAACACGGTGGTCCCGTCGGCCGCGATCTGCCGGATCAGCGATCGCACCTCGCGGGTGCCCTGCGGGTCCAGGCCGTTGGTCGGCTCGTCCAGGATCACGAGCCGTCGCGGCCGGAGCAGGCTGGTGGCGATGCCGAGCCGCTGCTTCATGCCGAGCGAGTAGGCCTTGTACCGCTTGTCCGCCGCGGCGAGCAGCCCGACGCGATCGAGCGCCTGGTCAATCCTCGCCCTGGCCGACGCCCTCGACGCGGTCCGGTCGGCCGCGTCGAGACGGGCCAGGTTGTCGCGGCCAGAGAGGTGCGGGTAGAAGGCCGGTCCCTCGACCAGCGAGCCGACCAGCGGGAGTGCGTCGGCCTGCCGGCCCGGCATGTCCAAGCCGAGAACCGAGTAGCTACCCGCGGTCGGCTGGATCAGGCCGAGCAGCATCCGGATCGTGGTCGTCTTGCCTGACCCGTTGGGGCCGAGGAAGCCGTAGACCGAGCCGGCCGGAACGGCCAGATCGATGCCGTCGACGGCGAGCTGACCACCGCGGAACTGCTTCGTCAGCCTGGTGCTGGCAAGCGCAAGCATCGACAGCTCACCTGGCGACGTCGGCATACAGCACCGACGGCGTGACCGCCCCGGCGAGGATCTGCCCCTTGCTCGTCACCAGGACTGAGAACAGCGTGGTCTGCAGGAGCCTGCCGCTGCCCCAGCTGCCCCGCACCGGGGTGGAGGCCAGCAGCAGCGCGCGCAGCGGCTCAAGATACGGCCCGACCGGGACGTTCGCGCCCGTCGACGGCCCGGGCGCCGCAGTTGCCGACGATCCGAACAGGCCACTCCGCTGGTCTGAGGTGGCCGGATGATCGGTCAGCAGCTGCTGCACCGCGGCGGCCACCGAAGGGTCGGCGGGTGTCGCCACGACCGACAGCCAGTCCGAGCCGATAACCGCGGGCTTTGCCGTCTGGCTGGCCGCGCTCGAGCCGGGCAACGGCGAGCCGGATGGCAGGCCGAGATTCTTCAGCAGTGCGCCCGGGTCGCTCGGTATCGTGTCCTTCTTCACCGTGGCGCCCGGCGGCGGGCTGAACGAGAAGTTCGCCGCGGCGGGGGGGCCGTAAGCGAGCCTGGTGTAGCCGATGCTGTAGGCGAGGCCCGCGGAGCCGCGCCCGTAGACCTCGACTCGCAGTGCGTTGCCACTACTGGCATCGACCGCGAGGAGCACCCGGCCGACGAGCGACTTACTGCTCTTCGGAGCGAGCGACAGCTGGTAGGCGGGCCGGTCCGCGACATAGACGTTCGACTGCACGCCGACCAGCGTCGACGGCCCGATGGCCGCCAGGAGCTGGTTAGCCGCCGCCTGCGGGGTGTCCGGCGGCTGCGGACTTCCCGAGGTGCCGCCCGCCCCGGCGACCCCGTTCCCCTGATGGACGTTCTTGGCGCGAACGGGCGCGGGCAGCGTCACCTGCGTCGCGGTCTGGGTCTTCGAATTCCACAGCCACACCCTGCTGCCGTCGGCGCGCAGATCGGACTCGCCTGCCTGCACGGGTACGGCGATCCGCACGCGCTGCGGCCCGCCGTACCAGATCTCGATCGACTGGTTCCCATCCAGCAGCGACGAGGAGACGCCACTCGCCCGCGACATGCCCGGCAGCTCGGGCAGGCCCAGGTGGGAGGTCTGCTGTACGGTCGCGGTGAACGGGCCGGCCGGCCTGCCTGCGGCCTGCGCGAGCTCGGTCAGCAGCTGCGCAGGCGTCTTCGCCGGCAGCGATGGCCCCGCGGCACTGGCCGCCGCTGAGACACCGACCACGATCCCGGCAATGGCCATTGCCCCCGCTGGTAGTGTCCACCGGGCGCGAATGCCAGGTCTGCGCACTTTTCCTCACCCCGCGAGTTGTGCTGTCATTTCCCCCGTGTAACGCCACCCTAATCGCCGCCATTGCCGGCGAGGTCATCCGCAAGGGTGATTCGCCCTAGCCGCTAGGCGTAGCGCGCGCCGTCCGGTAACCGGGGCAGCAGCGCGGTCACCGCCACCGTCGCGAACAGCAGGGTGAGATAGACGATCGACAGATGGAACAGCCGCATGGGGGCGGACCCCGCGGCGCCGTCGGCACGCGTCCCGGCAGCGATCCGGCCGCGAAGCTGGTGCGCCTCGCGCAGGAACCAGCCGCCGAGGACGGCGGCGCAGCAGCCATAGATCCAGCCTGCGTACGGGGCTAGCACCAGTGTCGTCGCCACCATGACGTAGGAGTAGCGCAGAATCTTCCTGGCCACCGTGGCTTCAGGCGCTACGACCGGGAGCATCGGCACGCTGGCAGCCGCGTAGTCGTCACGGAACTTGATCGCCAGCGCCCAGAAGTGCGGTGGCGTCCAGAAGAAGATGACGCCGAACAGCACGACGGCGGGCCAGCTCACCGTTCCGGTCACCGCGGCCCAGCCTACGAGCACAGGAAAGCAGCCGGCCGCCCCGCCGATGACGATGTTGGACGCGGTCCGCCGCTTCAGTCCCATCGTGTAGACGAACACGTAAAACAGGATCGCGGCGTCGGCAAGCGCGGCGGCGAGCCAGTTGGCCTCAAGGCCTAGCAGCACCGTGGCAGCGGCGCCGAGCACGATGCCCGAGGCGAGCGCCTCGGGCGGCTTGATGGCCGTCGGTCCGGATGCGCCGCCATGGCCGCCTATCCGGGCCACGAGCGGCCGGCGCTTCGTCCTGGCCATGACCGCGTCGATGTCCCGGTCGATGTAGCAGTTCAGGGTGTTGGCGCTGCCTGCCGCGAGCGCACCGCCGATGAGCGTGATCGCGAGGAGCCGCAGCGAGGGCAGGGCCCGGTCGGCGAGCATCATCGTCGGCAGCGTGGTCACGAGCAGCAGCTCGATGATGCGCGGCTTGGTCAGCAGGAACAGGCTGCGAGCGATCAGGTAGGCCGAGCGGCGGGGGTCGCGCAGCTCGAGCGCACCTGCTGCCTGAGTCACTGCTGTCCCTCCGCCATGTCCCTCTGCCGGCTGTGTGCTCCTAAGCCTGGTAGCCGCATCCCGGCCAGCAAGAAACGTTACCTGGCCCCTGCAGCGCGAAAAGCCCGGCCCTGGCTCGCCCGCCGGCGCGCTACCGTTTGGGGGTGCCCGGCATGAACAGCCATCCCAGCGCCAGCAGCCTCGCGCTGATCGCCGACTTCCGGGCGGTATTGCTGGCCGAGGGCACCGTCATGTTCCTGTTGTTCGTTCTGCTCGCGATCAGCTGGGTGGCGTGCCGCGAGATGCTGCTCGCCAGGGCGCGGGCCTGGCTAGCGGCACAGCGTGGCCGCTGGCCCGCCGAGCCAGCCGGGCGTCGCGTACTGCGGATCGGTTTCGGCGTGCTGTGGATCATCGACGGTCTGCTGCAGGCCCAGCCGAGCATGCCGACCGGGCTGCCGTCCCAGGTGATAGCGCCCGCAGCGACCGGCTCGCCAGGCTGGGTGCAGCACGTCGTCAGCTTCGGCACGCAGATCTGGTCTGGCGACCCGGTCGAAGCCGCGGCGGGCGCCGTCTGGATCCAGCTCGGCATCGGCATCTGGCTCGTCTCGGTGTCCAGCCCGCGCTGGTCCCGGCTCGCCGGGCTGGTCAGCGCCGGCTGGGGCCTGATCGTCTGGGTGTTCGGCGAGGCGTTCGGCGGCGTCCTCGGATCAGGCGCGAGCTGGCTCACCGGCGCGCCGGGCGCTGCGTTGTTCTACTGCGCGGCCGGGGCGCTGCTGGCGTTGCCGTCCCGACGCTGGCGGGACCCTCGGCTCGGGCGACGGATCCTGCAGGCGGAGGGCGCGCTGCTGGTGGCGGGCGCGGTGCTGCAGGCGTGGCCGGGGCGCGGCTTCTGGCAGGGCACCCTGCCCGGCCATGCGAACGCCCGGGTCGCGGGTCCGCTTGCCGCCGCCATCCACTCGATGGCCCAGATGAGCCAGCCAGCTGCGCTGCACGACCTCGCGGGCTGGTTCGTGGTCGTGGTCGCCGGGCACGGCTTCGCCGTCAACCTGGTGGCGGTGGTGATGCTCGCCGTGGCCGGGACCGGGCTGCTGACCGGACGCCGGGAGATCGCCCGGCCGGTCGCGGGCGCCGCGATCGGGTTCTGCCTGGCTGTCTGGGTCCTGGTTCAGGATTTCGGCGTGTTCGGCGGGCTCGGCACCGACCCGAACAGCATGATGCCGCAGGCACTTCTTCTCGCGGCGGGCCTGCTGGCCGCTGCTGCAAGCCCGGTCCTCGTTCCCGTCTCAGCCGACGCGACGGTGTCAGCCGCGCTACCGATGTCCGCGGCGCTGCCGATGTCAGCCGCGCCGCTGGCGTCCGTCACACCACCGAACGGCCGGCTGGCTGTCCTGCTGCGGCCCGGCCCCGCGGCGCGACGCCTTGGCCTTGCCTTCGGCACGGCGAGCGCGAGCGCCGTGCTGGCCGTCTGGGCCGTGGTCATGGTCGTGCTACTCGGGGCGGCGCCCATGGCGATCGCGGCGTCGCATCGCGGTGCACCCGTGGCCGGAGCGCCCGTCTCGGCGCGCCTACACCAGGCCGTGCTCACCGACCGGGCCGACCCGCAGGCCACGCTCCGCACACTCGTCGAGCAGCCGAGGCAGCGCGGCCAGCGCGGCCGCTGATCCGGACGGCGACACGCTCTCGGCGTCGTGGAGCAGCACCGTGACGCCGCCGTCCAGGCCGCGCAGCAGAGTCCGCCGCACCGAGTCACCCGTCGCGCCGGCGTCCCATTCCCTGCCCCAGGCACCCCAGAGGATGGGGGTGAGCCCGAGCTTGCGCGCCACCAGCAGGGACGGACCGCTGAGTACGCCGTACGGCGGCCGGAAAAACCCAGGCGACGTGCCGGTGACCTCCGCGATCAGCTCGGTGGCTCTGGCGAGGTCTGACCGGGTGGCGACCGGGCCGCGGAGCGGAAGGTAGCGGTGCTCAAAGCCGTGCACGGCCACCTCGTGCCCGGCCGCCGCGACCTCCGCGGCCAGTCCCGGCGCCCGCGCCACCATGCTGCCGAGCATGAAGAACGTAGCCCGAACGCCCCGAGCAGCCAGCACGTCCAGGAATCCCGGCGTGGCTGCGGGGTCCGGCCCGTCGTCAAAGGTGAGCGCGACGTGCCCAGGATCACCGCGACCCGCGAGGCGCGGGAACGCGGCGGCGCGAACCGGGCCGAGCCCGGTGAGGCCGGGCCCGGCCTGGGCGATAGCCAGCCCGGCCATACAGGCCCCGGCCAGCCGGGCGGCGCGGCCAGCGCCGCCCGCCGACTGGCTCAGGAACGCTGCCTGCGCCGCGGCCGGATGAGCGTCCCTGCCATGCCGGTCAGCGCGAAGGCGATGGCGCCATGCCACAGGGAAGTGTAGACACTGCCGAGGACGCCGCTGCCGTGCAGGACGGTCAGCACGAAGACGACGATGGCGGCAGCTGCGCCGGGCATGAGGGCGAAGCGCCATGGCTGGCTGCGTGCCCACCCCAGCGCCCGGCTGCGGCGGCTGCGGACCAGGGCCCCAGCGCCCGCGACGGCAAAGAACGCGACGGCGCCCATCGAGAGCGCGGCCGCCCAGGCGAGATGGAGGGTCACCAGGTGCAGGGCCAGGTCGGCGCCTGCGACCACGATGCCGGCGGCCCCGGCGAGCTTCCACGGCGCATCCGACAGCGCCGCCCCGGAGACCGCGAGCTCTTCGCGGCGGGTCAGGGTGGATTCAGACGTGCTAGGTGGTGCAGACATTGCTGGCTCCTGCGTACGATGTCCGTGACAGCCTCAAGATATATCTCTAGGCTTGCGTTGACAAGATATATCGCTTCTAGCTCGTCGCGCGAGCTGTCGGCAGGCGGACGAGGGGATCCTCAGGGCTCGTTCAGCTAGCTCCCAGGTCGGTCAGGCTTACTTGTTCTGTCAGCGGATGAACGTCTGCCGGCCGGGGACATGCTTTCCAGGACCGCACATAGGCTGGCAACGCACTGGCAAAGGGGAAACGCAGATGGACGAGCAGCACGGCGGCCGCGAGCAGCCGGACGCGTGGTCGGCCTGGACGACACCGGCAGGCGAGCCGGCGCCGCCCGAGCCCGGCCAGGTCCAGGAACCTGCCGAAGGTCAGCCGAGCGGGGCGCAGTCCGCGCCGCCCGCACCGCCTGAGCCATCCGGTCAGCCCGCCGCCTTCACCCAGCCCATCGGATTCCCCGGTGAGGGATACGCCTACGGGCCACAGGGATACAGCTCCTACGGCGCCCAGCAGGGTGGCGGCGGTTACGGCCAGGCGCCCGGCGGTGGCTACCCCTATGGTGGCTACGGCCAGCCACCAGGCGGCGGGATGCCACCAGGCGGCGGGATGCCACCCGGCTACGGCGGGCCGCCCCGGCGCCGCCGCGGCCTCGCCACCGCCATCACCTACATCGCGGTCGCAGCGCTGGCCGCCACCGCCGGCGGTCTCGTGGTCTCGTTTGTGGACGCGGGCAACAGCACCCCGCCGGGAGCATCGTCTGGTTCTGGCTCGGGGAACAACGGCGGCAACTTCGGCCTCCCCGGCGGCGGCACCGGCAACAGCGCCTCCCCCGCCAACATCAGCCCGGCGACGGTACAGAAGGTCGAGAACGCCGTCGAGCCTGGCATCGTCGTCATCAACAGCAACTTGCAGTACAACAGCGCGGCGGCCGCGGGCACCGGCATCATCATCAGCAAGTCCGGGCTGGTCCTGACCAACAACCACGTGATCGACCAGACCACCGGCCTTTCGGCGACCATCGCCGCGACCGGCCAGCACTACCAGGCAAGGTGGCTCGGCTACGACAAGGGTTCCGACGTCGCGGTCATCCAGCTGGAAGGGGCGTCCGGGCTGCGCACCGCGCCGCTCGGCAACTCCTCGACCGTCAAGGTCGGCGACCCTGTGATCGGCATGGGCAACGCCGGAGGTACCGGCAGGATCACGTCCGTCGAGGGCACAATCACGGGCGTCAACCAGAACATCACGGCCAGCGACCAGGGCACAGGCGCGGCGCCCGAGCGCCTGACCAACATGCTGGAAACCGACGCGGCCATCATCTCGGGCGACTCGGGCGGCCCGCTGGCCAGCACGGCCGGGAAGGTCATCGGGATGGACACGGCGGCCAGTAGCGGCAGCTTCACGTTGCAGCAGCCGAACACCGGCTTCGCGATCCCGATCAACAAGGCCATGACCATCGCCCACCAGATCATCAGCGGGAAGCCCGGCCCAGGGGTCCAGATCGGCTCGACGGGCTTCGTAGGCGTGATCGTCGCTGGCGGCAGTAACGGTGCGCAGAGCACGCTGACCAGCCCGCAGGGTCAGCTGCAGCAGCAGGAATCGCAGGCACAGGGGCCGACCGGCCCGCAAGTCGGCTGCGTGACGGGCGGTCAGCCCCCCTTGCCCTCCAGCATCGCGCCCGTGCAGTCGGGGACACTCGTCCTCGGAGTCATCTGCGGCACGCCAGCCGCCCAGGAGGGCATGATGTCCGGCGACGTCATCACGAGGGCGGGCGGCCAGCAGGTCACGTCGCCGGCCTCTCTGATGACCATCCTGCGCGGCGTACACGGCGGATCGTCCGTCAAGATCACGTGGGTCACGCCATCAGGGCAGACGATCAGCCGGACGCTCACTGTCCTGGCGGCGCCGCCGCAGTAGCAGCGAACGTGCCGGTGCCGTCACGGGCACACACCGGGGCGGGGGCGTATTCCGGGCGCCCTCGCCCCTCATCGTCTACCGCTTATCAGGACGGCTGGAGCCAGCCGAGCATCACCTGCTCGCACTGATCAATCTGGGCCACGGCGACATGCTCGTCTCTGGTGTGCGCGAGCTGCGGATCGCCGGGCCCGTAATTCACCGCTGGGATGCCCAGCGCGTCGAACCTGGCCACGTCGGTCCAGCCGAGCTTGGCCCGCGGCTGCCCGCCGACCGCCGCGACGAAGGACGCCGCCGCCGGCTGCCGCAGGCCCGGCCTGGCAGCGGCCGCGACGTCGGTCACCCGGACGTCGAACCCGGCAAACACCTCCCGCATGTGGTCGGCTGCCGCCTCGGCCGAGCGGTCGGGCGCGAACCGGTAGTTCACGCTGACCACGCACTCATCCGGGATCACGTTCCCGGCAACGCCACCGCCGATGCCGACCGCGTTCAGGCCTTCGTGGTAGGCCAGCCCGTCTACTTCCGGCTGCCGCGGCTGATATCCGCGCAGCACGTCAAGGATGCCGCCGGCGGCGTGGATGGCGTTGCGGCCGAGCCACGATCGCGCGCTGTGCGCGCGCTCGCCGGTAGCGGTGACATCGGCCCGCAGCGTGCCCTGGCAGCCGCCCTCCACGACCGCCCCGGTCGGCTCGAGCAGCACGGCGAAGTCCCCCGCCAGCAGTTCCGGGCTCGTGCGGCTCAGCCGGAGCAGCCCGTTCCGCTCCGCCTCAACCTCCTCGCAGTCGTAGAACACATAGGTCACGTCCCGGACCGCGTCGATCAGCTGCGCCGCTAGCCGGAGCTGGATCGCGACCCCGGCCTTCATGTCGCAACTGCCGCAGCCGTAGAGCAGCCCGCCATCGAGCCGGGACGGCAGGTTCTGATGCACGGGAACGGTGTCGAGGTGCCCGGCCAGCACCACCCGCTCGCGCCGCCCGAACGCCGTGCGTGCCACGATCGCGTTCCCATCGCGGTGCACCTCGAGATGCGGCAGCGCAGCCAGCGCAGCGTCCACCGCATCCGCGAGCGGCCCCTCTGACCCGCTGACGGAAGGGATGTCGACAAGCCGGGCGGTGAGCTCCGGCGCGGACGCAAAGAGATCAAGTTCCACTCCGGGCAGCCTAGTCTTCGGGCTCGGATCGGTCGCCGCCGCCGGGGAGGCCGCGCGCGGCCGTGGTGAGCGCCTCGAGGATGACCGCGACCGCCGGCCGGCGCACCGAGGACGCACGGGCTACCGCATACAGGTCCCTGGCCACGCTGCGGCCGGGCAGCTTCCGCACGGCCACCCGGGCATCACCCGCGGCGAGAGTCAGCCGCGGCAGGATGGCGACACCGACCCCGCGGGTGACCAGGCTCAGGATCGTCGCAAGCCCATCGAACTGCGAGGGCGCCTCGGCCGGTCCCCCGACGGCCGCGAGCACCTGATCCACGGCCCGGCGCGATGCCTCTCCGGCCGGCGTGGCGAGCCAGGGCTCGTCACGCAGCCGGTACAACGAGACCGGCACCTTGTCATCGGCCGCCCAGTGCCGTCGCGGTAGCACCAGCACGAGCGGATCGGTGAGCAGCGGATAGAACCGCAGCGCAGGCTGGTCGGCGCCTAGCCTGCCGGACCCGGACCAGTCGTCGACGATGGCGACGTCGGCCTGGCCCGCCCGGACCTGCCGCAGTACCTCGCCGCCCGCCGTCTGCCGAAGGACCAGGCCGAGGCCGGGATTGGCGCGGACCGTCCGGGTCAGGGCCGGCGCGAACGCCACGGCCGCGGTGGGGAACGCGGAGATCGCGACCCGGCCAACGGGCTCGGGCGAAGCCAGGTCGGCCTCGGCCGCCTCGATCCGCGCGAGTATCTCGGCGGCATGCCCGGCCAGCTGCCGGCCGGCCTCCGTCAGTTCCGCGGTCCTGGCGGTCCGGTCCAGCAGCGCCGCACCCGTCTCGCGCTCGAGCGCGGCGAGCTGCTGGGACACCGCAGACGGCGTGTAGCCGAGCGCGGCCGCCGTCGCGGCGATGGTGCCGCGCTCGGCGAACTCGAGTAGCACGCGGAGCCGGTAGACGTCGAGCATCAGCAGCAGCATAAGTCCTGCTTAACCTCAGCCTCAGAGATGCGGCGACATAGCTAATGCTCTACCGCATATCGGCTGGTCAGTGCCTCACTCCGCGGTAGCCTCGCAGAAGGCACCGTCGCCGCACCCCCCACCCCGCAGCGAGGAGTTCCGCCATGCCCCCGGCAGGCGCAACGAGCCTGATTGAGCCGACGACCCAGATTCATCCCGCACGACTTGGCTTCACCCGCCGCGACGTGCCCGTCTCCGCCACCCTCGCTGCGAACGAGGCCATGGCGTCCAGGCGCAGTCGCGGCGAGCCGGTGCTCCCGCTCGCGTTCGGCGAGTCCGGGCTGCCCGTGCACCCCCGGCTGACCGCCGCCCTGGCGGACCGGGCGCGCCAGGGCGCCTATGGCCCGGTGGCAGGCAGTGACCGGCTGCGAGCCGCCGCCGCCGGCTACTGGACCCGCCGCGGGCTGCCGACCA
>Ga0126378_10001223_pt1 | contig 19176 bp, 20 predicted proteins | sample PanSoiMetPlot_23_FD_92587 | JGI IMG/M metagenome (GOLD analysis project Ga0126378, IMG submission 92587) | Tropical forest soil microbial communities from Panama - MetaG Plot_23 | ecosystem: Environmental > Terrestrial > Soil > Tropical forest > Bulk soil | place: Panama | collected 2016-02-17
CCGCCACTCTGCTGCGCAGCGGCTGCCACAACGGTCGCTACGGCAAGAAGTATCGCGCAAATCCTCTTAATACATATTCTGCCACGAGTGGTTTCAGATTGCATTGCCATAGTCGGGGTTAAGAGTGCAGAGGTGACTTGCGCGCATCTTGGGTCCGCAGGTCCGCCGCCATGAGTCGATTCATCAAATCAACGGCTCCGCGAGGGGAAAAAATCTACTGCTCCCAAATTAGTTTGCTTCGGTGGGAAGGGTCCCTCCCGGTGGAATAGTCATTGAACCAAGTGGGTCAATGATGGGTACCGCATATGCAGCCTCGGGAGCGCGCCAGTTTTGATTACCGGTGAACCGGCGAATCGCTACCTCGATGTTGCGCTCAGCGACGGCAGCAATGGTGTGAGCGGGATTTGCGCCAGTCGCACCGGGAAGAATAGCGCCATCGAGCACGAAGAGACCCGGATACCCGAACACCTCGCCGTTCGCATCCGTAACTCCACCTTCTTGGGTATCAGCCATCAGGCATCCTCCGAGACTGTGGACCGTTACCGGGATGCGAAACCAACGCCAGAGCGGATTCATTGCGGCATCGCCACCCATGGCTCTTGAGAAATCGATTGTTAACCTTCGCTGAGCTTCGTAGAGAGGCATATTTGGAGGTACGTTCCATTTGATTTTCACTTCGGAAGTCGTGGGATGGAGCCGTATCTCTCCATTCGCAAGATCGCGGCCCATCATGAGAAAAATTCCAGTCTTGTCGGCTTGCTTCGTAGCTCCCATCTGCCCTCCCACGGCGTGGTATGCATTTAGCAGCGCATCTTGCGTGACGATCCCCAATGTTCTGAACAGGCCAAAATGCGGATTCAGTAGCTGCAGAAGCGCGCGGATTTCTCTCGGATAGCCGCCTTCTTCGAAAATGAACCAGTTCTTGAAACCCTCGTCGGTACGGTCATAGACGACACCGGTCGTGATGGTGGGTCCTTGCGAAGGATTAAATGGTTCGCTCGTGTTAAACGCGAATGCCAGGAAATCGCCGTTTCCTGAATAGTTGTCGCCCAAGCGGGGGCTGAGCTTATCCAAGGTGCCGTGCACATCGCGACACCGCAGTAGAAGCTCAGTGGAATTGACGGCACCTGCACAGATAAAGCAGTAACGCGCGGTGATTTCGGTCTCCTGCCCGTCACTTGCGTGATCCTTGAAGCTCACCTTGTAGCCGCCCGCGACTGGTTCAATCCTGGACACCTCGCATAAGGTTGCGATATTAGCGCCCCTCGAGCCTGCGATAGCGAGATAGTTCAGGTCGAGCGTGTTCTTCGCGCGAAAGTTGCAACCGATGCAACACTCGCCGCAGGATACGCAACCCCTTTGGGTCACTCCAAATTTGTTCAGGTGCTCAAAGCCCGGTGGGCCAAAATCGACGGCGATATTAGGAAAGCAGAACTGCTCCGACCGGCCGAGGGTTCGAGCGGCGTCTTCCATAACGTGGGATTTGGTCGGCAGCTTGGACAGCGGTATCGGATTGATATCGAGCATATACGCCACGAGATCGTAGTAAGCATCGAGGGCGCCACGGTTGTAGCCGCGGGGCCAGCCGCGCTCAAAGACAGCGGCGGGCGCTCTCATCTGCACGTTCGCGTAAACAAGCGAACCGCCCCCCAGGCCGGCGGCCTGAACCACCGTCATTTCCTGGCAGAGCTTTACATCGAAGAGGCCCTGGTCGGATGACCAGAGCCATCCATCGTACGGATTGTTCCAGTTACGCGGAAACCGATTGTGATCATAGCGCCGGCCCCGTTCAAGCACTGCGACCGACAAACCGGCCTGAGCAAGCCTGCAAGCCGCGACCGCTCCTCCAAAACCGGTCCCGATGACAACAGCGTCGTAGCTGGGGCGTATCCTTCTCCTCCCGGAGGAAGCGACCATAGAACAGCCGGAGATGGCCGGTGCCATCGCCAGAGTACCAAGCGCAACGGCACTGCCGATGATCACCTCGCGTCGCGTGGGTCTTCGACTCATTGCATAACCCTTTTATCGCAGTGAGCAGCACACTGGCGAGACGTGATAGCTTCGGTGGAAGGTTAATCGAGGCCGCTCAGTTACGTAGCTGAGGCGCGGACTTATTCGCATAGGCTCCCGCTAGCCACGCCCATGAGAATGAACGGGCTTGTGCTTTTCGGGGGTCGCCGCATAAGTTCGCTGAGGTGCCTTACAGCGAGCGCTGCTGCCAACTGCAGATATCGCGGTCGTGCACAAAAAGGCCCGCCTTGGTCAGTTGCGGTGGCGGCGCAGGGAAAGGGAGGGGAGTATGCGACCGTTATCGGCCTCAGTGGCTTTCACCCTGCTCATCGGCTTCGTGCTCGCACATTCCGCCGTTGGGTTCAGCGCGCAAACGTCCGACAAACTCACTCAATCGAACTCGTGTATCAAGGCCGGCGCTGCTCCAGTCCTCACCGATAGGGAACAAAAAGACTACCGGTCACTAAAGTCCGAGCTAGGAGCAGCGCTCCCGAATCATATCCCGACTGCCGCCGAAGACAGGCTGCTGAGGGCCGTTGTCACGGGTACCACCGCTGGGGGGGCGATTGCGCTGGTGAAAAAAATCCTTCGAACGATCTGGCACATGCAGAGATTTGGGGTCCGGACCGCACCGTTGACGCGAAGCTCATCCGGTGGCTCGTGGTCGATCATGATGCCACGCAGTTGGTTGCTTCCTCCGGACTTGATCTTCGCGCGGCGCGTATAGTGGGTACGCTATACCTGTCAAACGCTGTTGTTTCCTTTCCGATGATCATTGCGCACTGCTTGATGGGGGACATCAATTTGACGGACGCCGAAACGCGCACAATGGATTTCCACGGTAGTCCGATCAACAACCTCAGTGGCCAAGGCGTGTCGGTGAATGGTGATCTTTTGGTCAATGGTGGCTTGACGGCCGCGGGCTCGGTCGACTTAACCGACGCCAAGATCGACGGCGACTTGAGATGTAACGGTGCGCATTTCAAAAAAACTCCTGAGTCGATCGCGGTTGCCCTGGCACAAATCAAGCGCAATGCCTACTTCAATAAAGTGGATACGCTCGGAAAGATTAGGCTCAATCGAAGTACGATCAATGGTGACCTCGATTTCAACGATGCACGCTTCGTCGGGAGTGAAAATGCCGACCATTAGGAATCCGGACAGATCGCAACCGCCGCGCAACTACAGGCTGCCTTCGTCTCGGTAGGAGGCACGCTCTTCTGGCAACGCGTTTCACTCTCCCCCACCACGCTGATCGATCTCAGTTCGACGAGTGTCGGGACACTGTGGGACGATGAGGCCGACTGGCCCTTCTCTCCGTTTCTGTATCTGGATGGTTTCGTTTACCGAAAAATTGCCGCAGAGGCTCCGATGACTGCGGGAAGAAGGTTGAAATGGCTGCGCCGCCAACCGAAGAACTTCCGACCGCAACCCTATCAACAGCTTGCCCACGTATTCGAACAGGCGGGCCTGCAAGGCGACGCAACCGCGGTTCGAGTTGCCAGTGAGCAGGACGCGTTCGAGTCGGCGGCGGCCGGCAATTTGGCGAGTGACGGAATACGATTTTGGAGCTTCCTTTTGCGATGGACGATCGGCTACGGCTATCGTCCGTTTTTGGCGTCGATACCTATCGTGTTCTTCGTCCTTTTGGGTACTGCGCTGTTTTGGTCAGGATATCAGAAGGGGGTGCTGACTCCGGTGGACAAAGACGCGGCTGAGTATTTTGAAAGAGTACAGAAAGTTAAGAGCAATCCGCAGTTGATCGTTCCTTCACCTCCGGCAGGGTACCAACCATTCAACGCGTTTTTCTATTCGCTGGAGAGCTTTTTGCCGCTAGTGAAACTGCATCAGGAGGATTACTGGCTGCCGAATGCAGCACTTAAGCGGAAATGGGGCACAGGATTGCGCTACTACCTGTGGATTCACATTCTTGCCGGATGGTCTTTAGTGCAATGCCGGTGGCCGGCGTGACTGGTCTGGTGCACTCGCAGTGACCTCGATCGCCCTCCCACACCCCGACTCGCGACGCTTAGCCTCTTAACGCGGGGATTCCCGAATCTGGGGATTGCATCATCAACACGTTTGAAGTTCGGGGACAACGCGGCACGCCCTCGTGCGGCTGCCGTGTTTTCGTACAGCTGGTGTGTATTTCAGTTAAGCTCGCGGGTTTTACCTTCCGTGGCATCGATTCTCGGCTGTCCTCGTCTCCGCCAGAACATCGTTGGCCGCTTCAGGATGACCCGTAGCGCGGTCACGTCTGTACTGGTTCTCCAGCCTCTCAGCGTTGGCGCACGCTTCTCGTCTTTCGTCCTTCCAACGTCGATGCGCGGCTCGCGGGTGGGTATGCACAACCGCACCGTTAGGCTCGACATACGGCTCGCATCGTGGTCATCGGCGCGGCCAGCAGGTCAAGTCCGAGGAAGGCCACGGCTAAACCTTGCTTCAGTCTCAGGTATGAACGCATAGGTAACCTTCTCCTCTTGATACGTACCTGCGATGCCACGGTTTCAGTACGTCACCAAACCCGTCCAGTGGCGCATCGGCGGGTTTTAGGACTGATAGCAGCAAGCGCAGTTCCAACCACCTAAGGGCGAGAACTTGCCGGATCAAGCCTTAGAATTTTGAAGAGCTTGCGTACTTGAGGAAGCCCTCTACCGGATTTGGTGGAACTCGAAAACGCACTGAAAAAAATCGAGAGGGCTGATGGCTTTATTGGTGTGCGCTGAACCGGAGGTACATCGACGGGTTGGGATCAGCCACTAAGGGTTGGAGGTTGGCCCCCTGCAATCGTGCCGCCCTCGAGTTTATCGATCGATTTGCGGGGCCCAATCATCTTTCCCGCTTATCCTTTCAGGAGTTCACTGAGGTCCGCGGCGGGAAGAAAACGGCTCTTGTTTGATTGAAGGGTAGGGGTCAACCGTAATCGTCGATTCCTGCTTGCACCAGTCTCACACCGATCCCTATACGCAGGAAAAAGAGAACGGCCCGGTCTGCGGGGGAATCAGCCGAGCCGTTCAGGGAATCATCGGGGCCTGATCACACCCGAATCTTTTACACGTTAGCTACAGTCTGGTTCCGCCACAATGCTTGACTCATCGCCACAAAAATGGCCGCGGTCGCGATACCGTGATCGGCTGGCGGCCCGTGTTGCGCGCCTGATGTCAAACTTGGCCGTCTTCCGCACAGGCCAGCGCAGGTCAAATCCGAAAACGGACGGACCGAGTGCGAGGGCCGACCACCTGCGGCAGAACGAAGCGACAGGAGGCACTCGATCGATCCTGAGCCTGCTTCTTACGCTTTGGTACGGGAGGATGAACAGCTTGTGTCGACGTGCCCGCCGCTTAGACTACTTTCCTGACGGCCATTGCTGGCGCGATCTGTGCCGCGCGAGCCACAGGTAGCAGGGCACTTAGGATGCTCACGCCGAGCGCAATGAGCACGGCCAATGCCGCGGTATCGGGGGTCACCGCCATGTATCCGAGTACTCCGGTGAGCGTGCCGAGTGAGACGCCACGGTGAAAAATCCATAGACCTGTTCCGGCCCCCACGACCGCACCGGCCAGTCCGATTAATGCCGCCTCTGCGAGAAGCAGCGCGACGACGTGAATGCGGCCAAAACCGAGTGCGCGCATCACGGCCACCTCGGTGACGCGATCCCGCACCATCATCGCCATCGAGTTCGCCGCAATCAGCAGCACAGTCACCAGCACGACGATGCACAAGCTGTACATGATGGTTTTGATATCGCCGATCCCAGTAACGGCGCTGGCGAGCGCATCGGATTCCTCGGTAGTCTCGGTCTCTGCCTCCGAGTTGTGAAAGTTCTCGTCGATCTCGGCAATAACCTGATCCATATCCTCGGCTCGATCGACCTTTGTCGCCAGAAAGCTGGCGCGGTCGGTCGTGTCCACGCCGAAAGCGTTCTTGACGGCGTCGTCGAGAATTCTCCGATCGAAGAACAACGCGCGAGAGGTAAGCACGGACGCCAGCTCGAGCATAGGAATCAAGGTCAGGCGCAACTTGTCGTTATCTGGACTACGGAGGACGATTTGTTGGCCCAGTTTCCAACCGTGCTCGCGCATCAGCACAGTTCCAACCGAACAGAAACGTCGGTCGGAGGCCATCAGCGTGCGGGTTTGGGGTGGAACTTGAAGGTCGGTGGCGACCGCGTAGAAGTCCTGGGGGACACCTAAGGTGATGATGTAGTCGCGCGGATCGCGGTAGATGGTGGTGAACTGCAATTCGGGTGCGCAGGCCACTACGTGTGGCATCTTCTTGATTTCATTGCAGTACTTCGCCGGTAACTGATAGGAATTGTGCGCGATGGTGATTAGCGCCAGGCCTTTAGCGGCATCAGCGGCGATACGGTCCATGGAGACTGGCACCGCGACCAGCACAGTATAAAGGAAAACCGCGACGGCGAAGGTCAATGCGGTAAGGATCGTCCGACGTAGCTGGCGGCGCATGTTGCGCAGGGCGAGCTGAACCAGCTTCGCTACCATCATGCCTCTCGCAACGACTCGATCACGCCAATCCGTGCAGCGCGTCCTGCCGGGGCGAGACCTCCGACTATTCCGATCACTGCTGCGGCGATGATACCGGCAGCGATCGCAACCGGGGTTGGGCGGTATGAGAAGAAGGTCGAGCCGACACTGAGCAGCCGGCTATTCAACCCGGTGGCCCACGCCGTGACCAAGGCCAGGATCACGCCTGCGAGGCCGCCCGCAAGGCCCAGGAGCAGGCTCTCGATGACAAAGCAGCTCAGGATGTTTGCCCGCGAGAATCCGAGTACCCGCAAGACCCCGATTTCACGCTCGCGCCGCGCCACCGCCGTGTACATCGTGTTCATCCCACCGAAAGCGGCTCCGATTCCAAGCACCAGTGCCACAATCAGGCCCAGCGAGCGCAACTGGTCGACCACCTTGGTTTGCGAGTCATAGTACTCACGCTCGGTGAGAGCATCGATCTTGAGACGTCCGTCGTTCTTGAGCGCCTCCACGAAGGCTGCCGACATTCCAGGCTTCAGCACCACGTGCAGCGAATTGGTATCCTGACGAGTGCTGCGCGCGTCGGTCAATAAATCCTGGTAGTCCGTCCAAATTTCCGACTCACGCGCACTGGCATCGTCAGCAAACACTCCGACGATGTTCCAGTTGCGCCGACCAAAGTGAAACCGGCTGCCGACCAAAAGATAGGGCTGGCGCGCCTGGATCTTCTGCCCGATCGCCCATTCGCCCTTTCCACGTATCGGCCAGCGTCCGCTGACCAGACGCATGTTGCGATGGACTCGCATCGCGATGGGAGTGACCCCGCGCATCAGCACAAACTGCCGTACATGTTTGTCGGGACTGATATTCACCCCCGCGAAGATCTCCGGCGAAACCAATGCCTCACCGTTTTCATCGTGCGCGACTTCAGGACGCACACGCACGATTTCGATCTGGTCGTGAGGGATGAAACTGGCGGTTTCGTTAGGGGCGCCCTTGCTGAGCAAAACCCAGTTGCGTGCGGCGCTCGCATTGAGCATGGTACTCCTCAACCCGCCGATGAAGCCGAAAAGGATCACAAAGATCATCGCGACCATGCCGAGTCCCAACACGGTCATCAACGTCGTCGCAAGGCGCTCGAGCAGACTCCGCACGTTGTAGCGAATTGGAACCATCCTGAAATACAGCTCCCGACAATATCGCCTGCATGTTTCCCTAAGCAACTTCTCCCAGGCAGCCGCTTCCAGCGGACCTCGGCTTCACATGGTTCGCGCGGCCGGAGCTTCGGCGAAGTCTCGCATGATGTAGCGTGGACTTCGCCCGAGCTGAGGGCGAGAGCGATTCAACCATCTCCTACAAGACTCGCCGAGCCCACACCGGATCGGGTGAGACTTAGTCGGGATGTCGATGCTTTCGGAAGCACTCGCGCGTCATCGGAGCCCAAAACCCACCGGTCGGATATTCTTAGCTGAGCCTCCGCGCGCTGGCCGGCTTTCGGACGTCCGAAGAGTGTGTCGCGTTTGAGGGTGGACCTCCATTCTCAAGAACCGAGATTGCTGGTAATCCTCAAGAGGCCAGTGTGTGGGTTTTCGAGGAGTTCCGGAAAAATAGATAGAGCTGGGAGTGTATTTATGGGCATCGAGATAAGCACCGAGTCTCTTTCAAGCGGTGAGCTCAACATTATTGGTCCTGAATACTACCAGCAGAACGGCTATCCGCATCGCGAATGGACGTTTCTGCGGCAGCACCAGCCGGTCTATAGATACGAGGGGCGCTGCGCGGAACCGTTCTGGGCGATTACGAAGCACGCTGACATCGTGCAGATCGCCAAACAGCCGCAGTTATTTACCAATCGACCTCGGATAGTGATTTTCGCCGATGAACGAGGGGGCTACGCCGAACAGGAGGAACCCCCCTTTCGGCATTTGCTCACGATGGACCCGCCACAGCATGGCGAGTACCGATCGATCATGAGTCGGCGGTTCACCCCGCGCGCCGTACTCGAGCTGAAACCCAAGATCGAGCGGATTACGCGCGAGGTGTTGGACGGGGTTGTTGATCTCGACGAGTGCGACTTTGTGCTGGATATATCGGCGAAGATTCCGCTCGCGGTGATAGCTGAGTTGCTGGGTTGCCCGCGCGAGGATTGGGATCAGCTTTTTCGTTGGAGCAACGAGATCATTGGCGCTGGCGACCCTGAGTTCCAGCAGGGCGCGAGTCAAAGGGAAACCGCAGAGAGAGCGCGAATCGAGCTGTTCCAGTACTTTGCGGGCTTAATGGTTGAGCGGCAGAAGCGTCCCACAAATGACATTAGCAGTGCCATCGCAAACGCGAAGCTTCCTAACGGCGGGGCGATGCCACAAATGGAGACGCTCGGTTACTATTTCCTGCTCGTCCTGGCCGGCAATGAGACCACTCGCAATGCTACCAGCGGCGGGTTGCAGGCCTTTATCGAAAACCCCGAACAATTCACCCGGCTGAAGCAGGATCCTTCGCTAATAAAGCCTGCGGTCGAAGAGATCGTTCGCTGGGTCACTCCGGTCATCCATTTCGCACGCACCGCGTCAGCCGATACCGAAATCCGCGGCCACACAATTCCCCGGGGCGAATCCGTCTGTCTCTTTTATCCGTCTGCGAATCGTGACGAAGAAGTCTTCGAGGAACCCTTCAAGTTTGACATCGGTCGCAACCCTAACCCGCACATCGCGTTTGGAATCGGGGAACATTTCTGCCTGGGAGCGAACCTCGCCCGGCTCGAGCTAGAGGTCATCTTTCGAGAATTGGCAAGGCGTCTTGAATACGCGGAACCTGCCGGGCCACTCGAACGTTTACGCTCGAGCTTTGTTGGAGGCATCAAACACATGCCGATCCGATTCAAAATTAACGCGGCAACCGCGTGAGCTGCTCGAGGCTAGAAACAAACGAACGTTCAGAGTGAATCTGGCCCGGTCACGAGCCTAAGGGGATGGCCACGAGGCTCAACTAGGCACGATCGATCCGCGGCGACGAGTGCGCCCCCGCATTCTTAAGTCTTAAGATCATCCGCAGGTTGCTTGTCCTTGAAGAGAACCAACGCACGGGTCTCGATGCTTTCGCGAGGGGGCGAATTGGGAGGAGCCGTCGGGTCGAGGAAAGCGCTGTGGGCGGTGAAGCGCGCGCGACCATCGTCGGCGGAGTCATAGCACTTAAGCAGAAGCGCTTCTTCGGGTAGCATCTCAGAGAAATAGTACCAGCGATGCGTCGGGTTAAACTTTACCGCCTGGATTTCGCCGCGCCGATCGGGATAAATGCGTGCGTTGGGTACCAGATCGGCGGGGGCAATGCTCCGCGCGTCGCACACTCCGAGCGGTGAATCCAAGACCGGCCCGCGAAGCGGGCGCCACACGTTGATAATCGCGAAACGATGCCGCAAAAGCTCGGCCGCTTCCGCCGGCATGAGGTCGCGTAATCGTTGAGGGCCTGAACTGGCCGTGTAGTCATTGTGTACCGCAGTCGCCGGCATCTTGATGCCTTTCTCATTAGTCCGCGCCGCATTGCGCACGATGTGATCAAAAACCACGACGCGGGGCGCGCCAGTCAAATCGCTCAGCAAGCGCTCACACTCGGGGTAGTAGACCCCACGGACCCGCTCCTCATCGTAAAAATTCCCCAGCCTGCTCCGCTGCCGCACGAAGGCAAACCCCTCCCGGTCCACGGTTGGAACAGAATTCAAGCACCGCGCATCGTGAACCACCACGGACCGAGGCACCATCGTGACGTTAGTTTTGGGGTGGCCCGGCGGGGAATCATAGGCATAGGTGAACAGCGGTTCATTCACTTCGCCGAGATAGTTAAGCGAAGTTTTAACGTCGCGCGGCATCACCGTCTTGTTTGTCGCGGCACTCATCGGAGCTCATCCTCCATAAGTAGACCTCGCTCTCGTCGGTTCGTCGAGCTGAGAACAGGGCAACCATCTCTACTGGTAGCATATTGAAACCGATCGGTGGCAAGCACCCCCTCTCCATCAGTACCAATTAAAGGTTTGCTGCTTGAGGGCGAGTCGCGAAGACCAGTCGACCTATCTTCAGCCAGGCTGAATTTGCTGGGGCATCAACCGATGGCGCGCGAGAGCGAACCTCGCTGTTCGTACCCAGGGGTCAAGAGGAGGGCGTGGCGAACGGGGTGAGTGGCAAGCGCGGCTAGGAGTTGCCGCCCTCCCGCAAAGAGTCCGCGACGCCGGGGATTCTTCTGTGCTCATTAGTAACGAAACCGGAGCGGCCTTTCGATCGTCGGAACAATAGTGTTGGTGAAGTGGTGGCCCTGGGGGAGCGACGTCGATTTTCGGTCCTCCCGTCGGTCCGTTCCTCCCCGCTCTGATTTCGACCAGAGAGAACGGCGATTCAGGCCGCTTGCAAACGAGCTTCGCCGAACTCGAGTGATGCTCCCTGTCGACGCTGCTCTCGCCTCTCATCGATGTGGCCGGATTTTGTCTCTCCAAGATGGTCCGTATCGCTTTAACAGAGACCACCTCCTTGCGGTCGACCACCGACGGTCACCATCGTGCTTGTATCGGGAATCGCCGCGCGGGAGGTCTAAATTTCTCTGCTGCGTGCGAGGATCCGCTAGGCGACTTTAGACTTGGTGGCAGATGGGTGACATACCGACTACGCCCAGTTCAGGCCAAAGGAAATTGAGATAAAGAGGTGTCAGGGGCCCGGTTTGGGTGTCAGGTCATACCGACCGACCGCCACAACGCTAGCTATTCCCTGCGCGAGGAGACCTTGGATCGGCTATGCTGGGGAGCCGTGAGACGTTTCGCGGTCTTGGGATTTGTATTTGCTCTTGCCGTGGCTCCTAGATTGGCGCCGGCCAATGAAATCCAGGTCTGTTTCAGCCCTCCGCTTCCTCAAGGCTGCGACCCAACCCAGACTGTCACTCAGGCTCTCAACTCCGCACAGCATCAGATTCTCGTTCAGGCGTTCAGTTTCACTTCGGCGCCAATCGCTACAGCCATTGTTAACGCCAGGAAACGCGGTGTCGATGTCCGCGTCATCCTGGACAAGAGCAATGCCGGCAGGGGTTACTCAGGCGCGACATTTCTTGAACACGCAAACGTGCCCGTGTTGATCGACGCGCGGCACGCCATCGCACACAACAAAGTGATGATTATTGATGGGCAGACGGTGATAACTGGCAGCTTTAATTTCACGAAGGCGGCCGAGCAGAACAACGCCGAGAACCTGGTCTTGATCCACAATTCCGCGATCGCCGATCAGTACGTCCAGAACTGGAACACCCATGCTGCGCACGCGCGGCCGTTGAGCAAAGTGAGTGACAGAGGTTCGCTTTCTGGCCTGAATGACGATGCCGATGGCGACAACCGGCCGCCGACGCCAACCGGGCCGATCGTGGGAAATCGCCGCTCGCTCGTATACGCATGGCCCGGCTGCGCCAGCTACGACACGATGGCACCACAGAATCGGGTGGTCTTTCCTAGCCGGCAGGCTGCAGAGGTCGCTGGATACAGGGAGGCGGGAAACTGCCCCTGAGCTGCCCAACTGCCGGTTGCCTGGGGTTCCCGCCGTTCCGTTACTGATGAGGGTCGGGGCCGCTGGCTTTTGCGATCATTCGAGGCAAGCTGCTATGAAAGAGTTCACCGCACGCTCGGGAGCATCGGCCTACGGTGACGGGTCTCTTTCTCATATGTCGCAGCCTTGTATGTGCGGGAGCCGAAGGGTCCGCAATCGCGGGCAAATTTCTGCTAATCGGTGACCGCCCTTTTTCTCCTGAATAGGAAGGAGCGCTCTGGCGTCAAATGATCCGATGAAGGCTACAGCTAACCTGGGCGGCGTGGAGCTGTGGGACCATTCGGAGAAGGACACTCTACGCATTGGTCTGATCAAGTACGTCGGGCCGTGCGATTACAAACTAGAGAAATGCGCTAACGCGGCGCGGATTAAGATAGAGGTCCACAACGCACTGGGCGCTCCGATTTGGCACCGCGATTACTGCCACGAGCACGCGGCGCCCTTGCTCGACAAAGCAAAGGCGCTCGGCTTCAGAATCATCGAAGGCTAATCCGTCGCCGTCCAGTGGGAGGGTCTAGCCGCTCCCCGACTGACTCGCAAAAAATGTCAAAGAGCTAGGCGTTGCACTCGCCACCTCGGGCCCCGCGCGCTTCGATGATCTGCGTTATGCGGTCTCGGGTTCGTCCACTAATCTCGAAATACGGCACCGCAGGTGCACAAAGGTATCCTGTTCCGCTATCGCTCGCGAAAAATCGCGGATTGTGGTTGCGATCCTCTTCGTGCAGTTTGCGGGCCGTAACCAAATCATCGCCTACTAACGCATCGGGTGCTAACAGGGGCGTATGGGTTTTGATCCAGTCGGACCGTGTGCGTAAGATTTCCACACTGTGAATGAAACAATACCCGATCGGAAGAAGACCACCGCGCTGGCCCGTCAGGTTGGCATCGACTTCGGAGCGGCACTGACCATAGCGCTGGCTTACGTTGGCGATCGTCTGGGAATTTTCCGCAGCATGGCATCAGGCGAGTCATTCACTTCGCAACAACTTGCCGATCGCACCGGACTAAACGAGCGCTACTTGCGCGAGTGGGCGTCGACGATGGCCGCGGCTGGATATCTAGAATACCAGGCGGCCGACAAAACCTTTCGCATGAATCCGGAGCAGTCGCTGGTCTTGACCGACCAGCATAGCGTGTTCTTCTCGGCCGGAAGCTTTCAATACGCAGTTGGTTGCTACGCACAAATAACGAAGCTGACGAAGGCCTTCGAGCAGGGCGGTGGTGTGCCCTTTGCAGACTTCGGCAACGACATCGTCGAAGGCATTGAGCGGCTCTTCCAACCAGGTTATGAGACCTGGGTCGCGCGCGAGTGGATTCCGGCGGTCCCACAACTCCACGACCAGCTCTTGAGCGGAGCGGAAGTTGGCGAGGTAGGCTGCGGTTCGGGACAGTGCATCGTTCCCCTCGCCGTAGCGTATCCCCGCTCGCGCTTTTTCGGGTACGACATCGATCCCTCCTCAATCCAACGGGCTAAGGACAAGGCCTCTCGAGCCGGGATTGAGCGCCGCATCACTTTCGAGCTGCTCGCTGCCGAGGCTTTGCCGGAGAACCGCTTTGATCTGATGATGGCTTTTAACTGCATTCATGACATGGCACATCCGAGGGCCGCGCTGCGCGCCATTCGTAAGGCACTCAAACCAGCTGGGGTCATGCTCTGGTCTGAGGCAGACGCATCAGACCAGCTGGAGGAGAACATCGGAGTTAGGGGTCGGACGCTCTATGGAGCTAGCACGATGCACTGCATGACAGTATCACTAGCGTCCGGTGGTGAAGGGCTCGGCGCTGTCGTTGGAGAGAATCGTATGCGCGAGATGGCACAAGAGGCGGGTTTCGCAACCGTCGCAAGGCTGTCCGTCAAAAATCCGTACCATCAAATCTTGGTTCTGCGCTCTTGAGGCCTCCTTCTGTTACGACAAGGCTAGGACAGGACCGCAACCGCAATCCCTCTGCCGCGGTCGCAGCCCTCGTCTCACTTGACGAATATGTCATCATTCCATCGGCTCGGCGCATTCATCCTAACCAGGATCCCTTCGCCTCCCCAGCGCTTCATGGCCGCGGCTACGAAGGGTTGCGAATTTGTAGGGCTTGACGAACCAGAGCTCCGACCTGATCGATGCGTACGCGCCGTAAAGCACCAGGCCTGCGCTTCGTTCGGCGTGGCGATGGGCGAACGTCAAGGACAATTGGCCTCCCTCCGACCATCCCTAGATGGTCGCGCGTTCCGACCCCACCGCGCCCATCACCGCGGGACATCGTCCACCCGCTCGTCGATCGTCTGTTCGGCGACTCGATCCGAAAGGCCCTGGCCGCGCTTGTCAAAAACGATGACGTGCGAGCACTCTGCAACAGATATCGGTTGGCGGGTAATTCCCGGAACAGTTCAACATGGCAAAACGGTTCCGGGGACGAGAATGATGTCGTGGGGGCCGTCTCCAAAAAAATATGGACGCTGCCGCTCTTGCGTATCTGGTTTTGGAATCCATGCTGGTCTCGGTCAGATCGAGTGAATTCTGCGGTGGTAGCTCGCCTGACGCAGATGTTCGATTCACCGAGTCCCGTTTTCACTCCCAGCCGTAAAAGCGCGAGCAACTATAAGGCAAGGAATATCAACCAAGAGAGAGACATCAGTGGAAAGAACGCGTCGTGCTCGAATCTACCTATATATGCTGGCTAAAGGTGTTGATAAAACGGACTCTTGAGCTAATCACTAGCGTTCTGTACCCACGGAAGGAGCTGCGGAGGAGAGAGCTAGTTAACCCTAAACTGCCTAAAGAAGCCTTACCTGCCTAAAGGCCATTAGCTGCGTAAAGGAGGATCCACAATGTCGCTGATTCAAGTGGGTTTGTTAGACAAAACTGGCGACCTGGACCCCGGACTTCTGCACAGCGTGGCAGCTACGCTGAATGTTCAGGTCACTCGGGACCTGCCGCAGTTTTGGAACATACAGGCCACGGTGTCCAGTCTGCCGAAAAGCAAGGTTCCTAGCGGTATCTGGCCAGTGTTTCCGGTTAAACAGTTGCCCCTGGAGAAGGCGGTTTCCATCTGGACAAACATAACCAGCCGTATGCAGAAGTGATTGCGCATTCCGAAAACGACGGATGGACGGTGGCGGCTAGCCACGAGGTTATCGAGATGCTCGTCGATCCTAACGGCAACCGGTTGCAGTCCTCGCGCGCCATTGAGATACGCGGCGGCAAAATTCGCGAAGGAGCAGGGGAATTCGAATACCTGGTCGAAGCCTGCGATCCGTGTGAGGCTGACGAATATGCGTATTCAATTCAAGGCGTCGCCGTATCAGATTTCCTGACTCCTCATTTCTATGATCCGGTGGTGACACCGGGAACTCGCTACAGTTTTACCGGAGCACTGAAAGCTCCCCGGGAAATATTGCCGGGAGGTTACATCCCTTGGATCAATCAGGAAGACGAGGAATGGCAGCAACTCCAATATATCGATCCAAAGCAACCTCCTAAGATTGTGAACCTCGGCCCGGCGGCCGGTAAGAGTTTGCGAGAGTGGGTGCATACGAAGAACCGCGATGCCGGCTTGAAAACCACACGCTATTTGTCGGAGTAGCGGCTTAACACCGAGCTTTTGAAGCGAACTAGAGAACGTCGCGACCACCTGGACAAGATCGCGACGAACAGGGCGGCGATGTGTGGAATCCGAAGAAGATAGCCGTAGAGAGTGAGTGGTCCGTGCGGGTGGCTTTACAGAAGGTGAGCGACCGCGCAGAACAGCGGCGCAGCAGCGACCGTGGCGGTAAGGCGGTGACTCCGAGTGCGTGGCGGGTGTCGGGGCAAAACATAACCTGTAGTCGGCTCTGTCGACACACGAAAAAGCAAGGCCGGTAGCTGATCACGCCATCGCTGATGGTGATACACAGGCGAATCGGGGAACAAAGAGCGCCGCAACAGCTTTTCAGAACACCCGTTCTCGAGCGCGCAAAGGTCTTTCGGTTCGACAGGAAACGATTGACCGATTTCCCCAGGACCCCCATCCGCCGGATAAGCGTGAACATGGCTCCTGGTTTCGGAATTCTCGAAGGCCGTTTGTCTCGATCTGTTCAGCGCTCCTCTCAGGCACCAAACTTGGTGAAAAGAGACCAATGTTGTATGACCGTCTTTGCGACCGGGTTGGTCCACTCTGAGTTTCGTGACTTAAGTCCGCGCTGGGTCCGCGTGAACAGCAGAGAAGGGAGGCTAGCATATGTTCAATAGCACGGTGCTGGATGTCGCTGTCGGTCTCGTCTTTACCTTTCTTGCGGTGAGCCTCGCGGTCAGTGCAATCACGGAGGGTGTGGCTTCGATGTTAGGTTGGCGCTCGCAAACTTTGCTGCAGGGAGTCAAAGACCTTCTTAATGACCAGGCCTTCACGGGAATAGCGCTGAATATCTACAATCACGCCATGGTGGCTCCTCGCGATCCCGGGACCGCCAAAACGGAACGCGACCTGAAATACCTACCCGCATACATAGACCCGGTCCATTTCGCGGATGCACTAATCGACGTTGTGGGGATAACCAAAGACGCGCCCCCCGGGAACATCAAATCTGCCATCCAGCAAAATGTCCCGGACCCTCAGCTTCAGTCTCTCTTGAAGGGAGTGGTTGATCGCGCGGCAGGTGATTTCACCGAGATTCGTAAGCAGATCGGAAGCTGGTTTGACAGCAGCATGGATCGTGTTGGTGGCGCATATAAAAGAAAGACTCAAGTGTGGTCCTTCTTTATTGCGCTGATTCTCGCGGCTGGGCTGAACGTGAGTTCGCTCGACGTGGGAAGAGCGTTGTGGCTACAGCCGCTATTAGCCAAGACGATTGCGCCAGCTTCCCAGCTCGGTCCGGTCGAGGCGCTCCAGAAGCTGCAGGAGCTTGATGTGCCAATCGGTTGGACCGAGACGAAGGTTCACAATCTGACAACTCTTAACGGTTTAGCGACGGTGGTGGGATGGTTGATTACTGCGGTGGCGACACTATTCGGTGCCCCATTTTGGTTCGATGCGCTGGAACGGGTCGTTCGCCTTAAGGGTTCGGGACCGAGCCCCGCGGAAAAGCGCTCTGACATGGGTGCCGCCGCCTGAACCGGGATTTGGAAGGAGCCTACGCGTGGAACTGGACAAGATAGATACCGTCTTTATCGTCATGATGGAAAATCGTTCATTCGACCACATGCTGGGCTACCTGGAGCTCTCTCCGTACAATAAGCCCGTCGTAGGTATCAAAGACGCATGGCTTAAGAATTTTGTGAATCGTTACCAAGGGCAGGCTTACGGTCCTTGGCATCGCAGTGACGTAACCATCAACGTAGATCCTCCACACGAGCGCGGCGATATCGACGTTCAAATTGGAGGAGAAATACCAAACGCTCCAATGAGTGGATTCGTCGAGAGTTATGCCAGTAGCTCAGAGGTCGGTGCCAGCGACTTGGCCAACGTGATGGCCTACTACACGCCGGCAGAGGTTCCCACAACCGGCTTTCTAGCCGACCATTTCTTGGTCTGCGATCACTGGTTCGCCTGCTTGCCCGCGAGCACGCAACCCAATCGGCTGATGGCCATGAGTGGTTACTCGATGCGCCAGAATACCCCCAATACGCCGCTCGAGAATCAGGAGCTGGTCTATGATTGGCTCGATCAAAAAGGGGTCTCATGGCGCGTCTATCATGAGAGGTTTCCATTTTTTTTGATGATGCCAAGGGTTGCGGAACGAATCGCCACCGACCTGCAGCACACATTCTTCCGAAATCTTTCGTGGCTTAAGAACGATTTGGTATCTCAACCGGATTTCCCCAATGTCGTGTTTATCGAGCCCACCTATACGAGCGGCCCGCACCTGCCTGGCAGTGCCGACGACGATCATCCCACGACCTCGGTTGCTTCTGGACAGGGGTTCCTGCGTCGAGTCTACGATGCGGTCGCTACAAACACGGAGCGATGGAAAAAAAGCGTCCTGGTCGTCACTTATGACGAAAATGGCGGATTCTTCGATCACGTCTCGCCCCTCCAGTTCACGACACCCCAGAATCACGGTGAGCAATATCCGCCATTCAAGACTAGTGGCGTGAGGGTTCCAGCAGTGATTGTTTCACCGCTGGTGCAACCGGGAGTCTATAGCGGACCTTTAGACCATACCTCGATCCTCAAGCTGCTCGCCTCGCTCCACGGTGATGGCAATTATTCCCCCGACGTCACTGCTCACACGCACGTTGGCAATCTCAAAGACCTGCCGCCAGCACCAGGGAATCCGGGCCCCAATCTTGTACCGCCAACAGCGCCTCCCTTTAGCGCCCCCGCCGCAAAACGGACGCGACCGTTCGGATCCCTTCTTGACCCATTGGAACTCGCTTTCCGCAACGGCCTGGAGTACATGAGAGAAAAATTTGGCTCGCAGGCTGCACTAAAGTTTCCGGAGTGGTCTGACTATTTCACTAAGTAGGGCCCTCACCTCGCGAGCAGGGTTGAGTTAGTGGAGGCCTGTCGACAATGAACTCCAGGCCGATCTGAGGCGATCTAAGCAGTAAAGCACCGTTCAATCATTAAGGGCCTTCCAGACGGCGGCGAAGGCCCGCTGAACGATCGCTGCGTCGGCTTGAGAGCATTGCACCGTGATAAACTCATCGTCCGCGGGGGCACCCGCATAAGACCTGCCGTCGGCGTATTGGACGGTTACGCCAGCTCCACAAAGCGCGTCGGCGGCAGGATCTACCATCTGCAGAAACTCTTGATGCTCGGGTCCCACTTTAAGGGCGACGATATTTTGTTTGGTCCCGAGATCAGCGTCCGCCAGTCTTTCGATCGTATCGAATCCGGCCCGCATAAATCCCTGCCGGACCCGCGGCCCGTTCTCCGCGTCGCACTGGACTTCCAAGGAAGCATTGTCGCGACGTCCACGCGCGAGGGTGAACCGTCTGGGAAGGCCTGCGTCAGCCCGGCACCGAATAGTGCCACTGCGGCGAGGCCGGCAAGGCTCAAATCTTGCTCGCGATCACGAATAACGGTGAGAATGTGAGAATCATTTAGTTTCCTCCGGCGACAGGATTGTCAGACGGTGTCGTGTGCTGCTGCGGCATCATTATCCTCTCGGGATCGCCGAAAAACCAAGCTTAGGCCACTCA
>Ga0126378_10001227_pt1 | contig 19124 bp, 17 predicted proteins | sample PanSoiMetPlot_23_FD_92587 | JGI IMG/M metagenome (GOLD analysis project Ga0126378, IMG submission 92587) | Tropical forest soil microbial communities from Panama - MetaG Plot_23 | ecosystem: Environmental > Terrestrial > Soil > Tropical forest > Bulk soil | place: Panama | collected 2016-02-17
GCGCCACGATGATCGCCGCCCACCACGGGAAGGCCGCGCGGTCCGGTTGCACGAGCTCCGCGACCAGGACACTGCTCAGCCCCATGACCAGGCCGGTGGAGAAGTCGATCTCGCCGAGGAGCAGGACGAAGATCTCTGCCATCGCCAGCAGCATGTAGATCGAGCTCTGCGCGAACAGGTTGACCAGGTTCAGCGGCGACAAGAACTTCGAGTTAGCGATCTGAAAGGCGACGACGACCACCACGATGGCCAGCACCACAGGCAGCACGCCGCTGTCGCCGCTGCGGACCCGCAGCCACCAGGCCCGCAAGTACTGGCCCAGCGACTGGGCGACCAGCTCGGGCGGGAGGTCGGCCACGACGGCAGCGTTATGCGCCGTGAGATCGAGCGCCGCCCCGGCGTCAGCCGTTCCGAGGTCAGCCGGGGTCTCGCCTGGATCCGCGGTCACGGGGATGTCAGACACGGGTCACGCTCCCGCTCCCGCGCCGTGACAGCACGTCGACCAGCACCGCGCCGATGAGGACGGCGCCGGGCAGGATGTACTGCAGTGGCGTGGACAGCTGACCGAGGTTGAGCAGGGACACGCCGTAGGCGATGCCGCCGATGAGGAGCCCGCCGAGAATGCCGTGGACAGCTTTGCCCCGGCCGCCGAACAGGCTGACCCCGCCGATGACGGCGGCGGCAACCGAATAGAGGACGAGCTGGCCGGGGTCTGCTGTATTGGTGCTGTACTCACCGAAGAAGAAGGAGCCGAGCAGGATGCCGCCGAGAGCGGCGGTCGCCGAGCACAGCGCGAAGGCCCAGGTGCGGATGGCGGGGAGGCGGACACCGGCACGCCGGGCCGCTTCGGGGTTGCCGCCGATGGCATAGATGTAGCGGCCGAAGCGGGCCCGCTGAAGGACGAGAGTCCATGCGCCGAGGAGGACGAGGACGATGGGGATCACCCACGGCACCCCTGCAATCGGCTTGATGCGGTTTCCGCGGTCGATATTGCAGATCAGCACTACGGCGACCCCGACCACCGCCACCAGGGCGATCCTGATGGCGGTCAGGCCTGCCGGGGGGGCCACCAGGCCATGGCGCCGTCTCGCGGCTGCGCGGAGCCACAGGGCGGTGCCCGCGACGAGGACCACCGCGGCCAGGGCCACCCAGCCCGCTACGGGCGCGATGACCCCCTGGACCATGTTGTAGATGACGAGCTGGTTGCCCACCTCGGTGTTGAGGTTCACGTTGCCGTCGGCCCCGCCGAGGACGACGATGAGGATTCCGGAGAACAGCAGGAATCCGCCGAGAGTGACGACAAAGGACGGGATCCTGAGCCGGGCAATCAGCGTCCCCTGCAGAGCGCCGATCACCCCGCAGCCGACGAGCGCGGCGAGGACCGCTGCCCACCAGGGCCAGTCCGGCCCGGGCTGCTGAACGAGCTTGAAGGCAATCACCCCGCCGATCATCGCGACCGCGCCGATCGAAAGGTCGATCTCGCCGATCAGCAGGACCACGGTCTCCGCCACCGCCAGCACCATGTACACGGTGCTCAGCGCGAAGATGTAGACGAGGTTGCTCGGCCGCAGGAAGGCGTGCTGCGGAGTGATGATCTCAAAGATGATGGCGACCAGCGCGATGGCCAGGACTACCGGAAGCACGCCGCTGTTCCCGCTGCGGATCTGCCGCCACCAGGCCCGGAAGTACTGCCCCAGCGACGCGGCGAGGACTTCGGGCGGGACCTCGGCCGCGACTACCTCATGGGCGGTGAGGTCGACCGCTGTCCCGCCGTCCGCAGTCCCGGCCGGGATTTCGCCGGGGTTCGCGGTCACGGCGCTGATCCGGCGGGCTCGACCGGCCGCCCGGAGGTGCCCGTCGTCATGTACTCCACCACGCTCTGCCGGTCGAAGTTCGCTACCGGGCCCTCGGCCACCATGCGCCCGAGGTGCAGCACGGCGATCCGGTCTGCGACCTCGAAGACGTCGTTCAGGTTGTGGGAAATCACCATCACCGCGAGCCCGTGGTCGCGGAGTGTCTTCACCAGGTCCAGCACCATCCGCGTCTGCACCACTCCGAGGGCGGCGGTGGGCTCGTCCAGCAGCACCAGCTTGGAGTTCCACATCACCGCCTTCGCCACCGCCACCGCCTGCCGCTGTCCGCCCGAGAGCGAGGCCACCGGCTGCCGGATCGAGCGCACCGTGGTCACCCGGAGGGTGCTCAGGGTCTCGGCCGCCTGCTTTTCCATCGAGTCCTCGTCGAGCAGGCCGCGCCGCAGCCGCTCCCGGCCGAGGAACATGTTCTGGACGATGTCCAGGTTGTCGGCCAGCGCCAGATCCTGGTAGACGGTCTCGATCCCCAGCGCCGCGGCGTCGCGGGCGCTCCGGATATGGACCGGGCGCCCCTCGAAGTAAATCTGACCATGGTCCGGCTGGTGCACGCCGGCGATGCAGCGGGTGAGCACCGACTTCCCGGCACCGTTGTCTCCGCAGAGGCCCGTCACCTGGCCCGCAGGCAGATCCAGATTCGCCCCGTAGAGCGCCTGCACCGGCCCGAAATGCTTATCGATGCCGCGCAGCTTGAGCAGGGGCTCCGCCCCGTTCCCGCTCGGGCGCGCGCCGACCGGAGCCTCGTTCATCTCAGTCATCTTTGACGACCCCGTCAGTAGCCGTTGCCTTACGTTGGCCCCGCGGCTGCGGGGCCGTCAACCACCGAGCGGCCGGAGTTGGCGGACCTACCCTTGCGAAAGGTCCGCCAACTCCGGCCAAGGAAGCGTCCGGCAAGTACCTCGCCGGGGTTCCCCTGATCAGATGGTTACTGGATCCCGGCTGCGGTGCAGACGCTCGCGCCCGCGATCGTGCAGATGGCACTGGCGGTGTCGAACCCGTCCTTGACCACCGTCGACTCCATGTTGTCCTTGGTCACCCACGTGGCGCCCAGCAGCGACGCCGGCTCGGTGACGCTGGAGTTCGTCGGGTCAACGGTCTTGCCGTTCAGCAGAGCCGCTGGCGGCGTGTCGCCGGCGAGCAGGATCGTGGCCACGGCCACTGCGTCCTCGGCCTCCTTGTAGACCGGCTTGTAGACCGAGCCGCACTGGTAGCCCTGCAGGATCGAGGCCATGCCCTGGGCCGTGGCGTCCTGCCCGGTGACCGGAATCGAGCCGGCCTTGACCCCAGCCGACTTCAGGTCAGTGATGATCGAGTTGGCCATCCCGTCGTTGGCCACGATCGTGGCATTGATCTTCGGGTTAGCGGTGAACGCCTGCTGGAAAATCGTGCCGGCCTTGGTGTTGTCCCAGCCGGGAGCGAAGTTTTCCTGAACCAGCGTGGCGCCGCCTGACGTGCTCTTCGCGCCCGCGCTGACGGTCTTGGCCGCCTGGCCGAAGACCACCTTGTTGTAGCCGGTGGCGAAGGCGATCGCGTTGGGGTCGGTGTCCTCGCCGCCGTTCATCACGTAGACCTGCGGGTTCTTGACGTTCTCGGACGTCAGGCAGGACAGGAAGCCCGAGCCGATCAGCTCGCCGACCTTCTCGCCGTCGAAGCTGACGTAGTACGTCTTGTTGCCCTGGAAGATGGCGCGGTCGTAGGCAATCAGAGTCACGCCCTTGGCCTGCGCTTCCTTGGCGATCGCCACACCAGTCGGGCCGTCGAGCGGGGTCACGATCAGTATCTTCGCGCCCAAGTTGATGTCTGCGGTTGCGTCGTTCAACTGGGTCGCGTCGCTGCCCTGCGCGTTGTCGATCCGGAACTGCGCCTGGGTGTAGCCGGCGTCCGCGAAAGCGTCGGTCAGGTACGGCTGGTCGAAGTTAACCCAGCGCTGCGACGACGTGGTGTCGGGAAGGACGACCCCCACCTGCAGGGTGTTCGATCCCTTGGTCGCGAACTTCGTCAGCTGCTTGAACGGCGACATCACCGACGCGACGTCAGTGGAGAAGGAATTAATGCTCACCTTCGGAACCGTGTTCGAGCCGCCTCCCGAACCAGACGACCCGCCCGACGATCCGCACGCTGCGGCGGCGAGGCTAATGGCCCCCGCCAGAGCCACTCCGCCAACGAGGCGGGCAGACTTCCTATTACTTAGTTGCATCCCCCAGGACCCCTTTCACCTGGATGCACGTCAACGTGTCAACCCGGGACACCATACATCAGGTAAGTCTCCTTGCTAGTTACGCTTCCGTAACTATGCGAGAACGTCTAGACATTAGGCGCCAAGCGGCGAAAATTTTAATCTCAGAAGCATGTTCCGCGCTTCATCCGCAAATCTGGCGGTAGCTCGGGGGCACAGCGCAGCGAACCAGTCACGCTCTCTTTCGGTAGCCGGGCGCCGGCCTATGGCTATCCGGCCGGCGGGCCTTCATCCCGGCGGGCCCTGGCCCGCCGCTTGCCCTCGTGCATGGCCGCGACCCTGGCGACCGGGATGGCGTGCCCCTCGGCAACCAGGTCGGCTGGCAGCCGCTGCGGTGCGGGCAGCGAGTCCGCCCATGCGTCGCGGCCGGCCAGCAGGCCCGCCGCGGTGCGCACGGTGAAATCGGCAGGCTGTGCATGGGTCAGCTGATCCCAGCCGACCGGGAACGACACGGGCGCGCCTGGCCGCACGCGCGGGCTGTAGGCGGCCACGACGGTGGCTCCGCCTGCCCTGGTGGCGTCCATGAACACTTTCCCTTCGCGGTCCGCCCGAACGAACGCGGTCGTCGCCAGCTCGGGACCGAGCTGCTCAGCTCGGGCGGCGATTGCCCGCGTGGCCGCGGCCGCGTCCGCCGCCGACTGGCCGTCCGCGAGCGGCACGAAGACGTGCACGCCCTTGGCGCCGCTGGTCTTGACCGCGCCCTGCAAGCCGACAGCGCCCAGCGCTTCCCGCACGAGCAGTGCCGCCTGCGCCGCGAGGCCGAACTCGGCGCCATCCGGCGGGTCTATGTCGAGGACGACGAAGTCCGGGTTGTCCCACCGGTCAGCCCGCATGAGCGTGGGGTGGTACTCCACTGCGCGCTGGTTGGCGAACCAGATCAGCGTCTGCCGGTCGTTGCAGAGGGCGTAGGAGACCTCACGACGCGAGCTCTCCGCCCAGAGCGTCACCGTGCGGACGAAGTCCGGTGTGTAGCGCGGCACGTTCTTTTGCATGAACGGCGCCTGGCCGCGCAGCACCCTGATGACGGACAGCGGCCGGTCGGCCAGACCTCCGATGATGAGGTCATGCACCGCATCCAGGTAGCCGACCAGGTCCCGCTTGGTGGCCCGCGCGCCCTCGAAAAGCTCCTCATCGAGGTTGGTCAGCCGGACGCCGGCTAGTTCCTCAGCCTTGCTCTGTCTGTCTGCCATGCCTTCGACCAGCGCCTTCCGGCTAGTGTCCCGTCGCAGATACAGATCTGTCCGGTCTCACCCTGCACGACAGCCCGGGCCGCTGCGGCAGTGAAGCGCCGATGTCTGGCGTTTCCGCAACCGTCTGGCCAGGGCTGAATTGCGTGCTGGCAGAGAAGACCTCCCCCGACCCCTGTCCGTGGGCGACCGCGGCGCCATACCCCGTGCCGTCCGTGTTGTTGAAGGTCTGCGGCCTGCCCACATACTTGCCGCTCTGGTCGGTGATGGACACGACCAGGCCGGTTGGCAGCGAGGCCGGGCCACCTGTGGTGTTGACGAACGTGATGACGACCGCCACGCTCGCAGCGCCGCTGGCCTTGTTGGGAACGAAGTAGTGCTGGAAGTTGGCGTCCGTATCCGGCACGTAGAGGTCCACCGCCCGCGTGGCGTTGATGTACGACACGTCAACCACGCACGAGGCGATAGTCCAGGTGCCGGTGACACCACTACCTGCGCTGTGAGGTGTGCTGCATGCTGCCGCACCAGAAGCGATTCCTGGTGCAGCGATGGCAGCGATGAGCGCGCGCCGCATCACGAGTCGGCCGAGGCCGCCGAGGCCGCCGCAAGGCCCCGCAGCGCGCTGACGGCCTCGGCCGGGTCCTCGGCACCGTAGACGGCGGTGCCGGCCACGAACATGTCCGCACCCGCCTCAGCGCAGAGCCCGATGGTCTCTTCCGTCACGCCGCCGTCGACCTGCAGCCAGATCTCGCCACCGTGCGCGCTGATCAACTCCCTGGTCTGCTTGATCTTCGGCAGCAGGGAATCGATGAATTCCTGGCCGCCGAAGCCAGGCTCGATGGTCATCAGCAGCACCATGTCGATCTCGGCCAGCAGGTCCGCATACGGCTGCACCGCCGTGGCCGGGTTGAACGCCAGGCCCGCGCGGGCGCCCGCCTTGCGGATCTCGCGCAGCGTCCTGATGGGCGCGCCCGCTACCTCGGCGTGAATGGTCACGCTGCGCGCGCCGGCCTCGGCATAGCCGACCGCCCACCGGTCGGGATTCTCGATCATCAGATGGCAGTCCAGCGGCAGCCGGGTGTGCCTGACCAGCGCCTCGACGACTGGCAGGCCGATCGTGAGGTTGGGCACGAAGTGGCCGTCCATCACGTCAACATGCAGCCAGTCGGCCGCATCGGCGACCGCGTACGCCTCGTCGGCCAGCCTGCCGAAATCGGCCGCGAGCAAGCTCGGCGCTATCTGAATGGTCATGGCGAGACCGATTCTCGCATCCAGCGCGTGGCGAGGCGGGGACGCACTGTCCGATCGCGCCGGTAGGTTCGTTTCGACCGCACCGCAGCCCTCGAGCCGGGAGGCACCCGATGACCACGACCGCAGCGGCGCCGGAGCGCCTGCTCGATCGGGTGCGCAAGCTGCTGGCAAAGGCCGAGGCCGACGGCGTCACCGCGGCTGAGGCGCAGGCGCTGACGGCCAAAGCCGCCGAGCTGATGGCCAAATACGGAATCGACCGGGCGCTGCTGGCAGCGCGGCAGCCGGAGACCGACAAGCCGGGCGACCGGATCGTGGAGATCTACAATCCGTGGGCCAGGGTGCAAGCGCACCTGCTGTGCGGCCTGGCCGCTGCACTGCGGTGCCAGTGCATCCTGCTTCCGTCGCGGGCGGGTCAGCGGGTGCACATGTTCGGCTACGCATCTGACCTTGAGCGAGCGGATGTGCTCTATACGTCGGTGCTGATCCAGATGTGGCACGGCCTGGCTGCGGCCGGCGTACCGGCCGGGGCGTCCAGCGTCCGGGCCTGGCGTCGCAGCTGGCTGCTCGGATTCGCGACTGCCGTCATCGCGCGCGTCCGAGCCGCCGAGCAGGGCGCCGAGCGGTCGGCCGGGACAGCTCAGGCCGGCGGCGGCTCTTCCAGCGCGGCGCTGGTGCTCGCCGACCGCGCGCTGGTAATCCGGCGGCACGTCGCGCGCGCCTACCCGGTCACGAGGACCGCGCGGGTGACCTATTCCGGGAACGGGTACGGCGACGGCTACGCCCAGGGCAAGCGCGCCGACATCGGCGCGGGCCGAGTCGGCGGCCGGCGAGCGCGAGCGCTCACGGGCTAACGCGCAGCAGCGCCAAGAAGATCGCGTCGGTGCCGTGCCGGTGCGGCCAGAACTGCGCGTACCGGCCCTGCGGGCCGCAGCGGAGATCAGGTACCTCGGCCAGCACGGCCGGGGCGTCGAGGACCGAGACGTCGCTGCGCCCGGCGAGCACCCCGGCGACAACATCGCGAGTCTCCGCCAGGTGCGGCGAGCAGGTCACGTACGCGACAACGCCACCGGGCCGGGCGGAGTCGAGCGCGGCGCCGAGCAGGTCGCGCTGCAGCCCGCCGAGCGCGGTGACGTCCGCCGGCGTGCGCCGCCAGCGGGCCTCGGGCCGCCGCCGCAGTGCGCCGAGGCCGGAGCAGGGCACGTCGGCGAGGACACGGTGGAAGGCGCCGTTGCGCCAGGCCGGCCGGGCCCCGTCGGCCATCAGGACGCCGCAGGAGCCGGACGCAGCTGTCGCCGACCGCACCAGCCGTGCCCGGTGCTCGCGTATCTCCGCCGCCGCCAGGCGCGTCCCGCTGCCCGCGGCCAGGCCCGCGAGCAGCCGGGCCTTGCCTCCTGGTCCAGCGCACACGTCGAGCCATCGATCATCTTGCGGGCTCGCCTCGACTCTGGTCAGGGCGACGGCCGCGAGCTGGCTGGCCTCGTCCTGCACGCCTGCTCTGCCATCGGCGACCGCACCGATCGCCGCCGGGTCGCCCTCGGCCAGGTACCCGCCGAACGGTGACCACCGGGCCGCTGAGCAGCCACTGGCCAGCAACTCCTCGCGCGCGGCAAGCCCCGGCACAGCGCACACGTGCACGATCGGGCGCTCGTTGTTCGCGGCCAGCACCGACTCGGTCTGCGCCAGCCCGCTGTCGGCCGTCTCGCCCAGCGAAGCGGCGAAGGCGTCGACGACCCAGCGCGGATGACTGTAGCGGACCGCCAGATGCCCGACCGGGTCTGTCTGTCGGCCGGGCGCGACGATATCCAGCCAGCCGGCGAGATCCCTGCTGGCGACGCGGCGGAGCACGGCGTTGACGAGGCCCGAGGGTCGCTGGCCAGCCACTTCCTTCACCAGACTGACCGACGTGGCAACGGCTGCGTGGGGCTGGATGCGGGTGGCCAGCAGCTGATGCGCGCCCAGCCTGAGCACCTCGAGCACGGCCGGATCGAGTGAGCCCAGATCCCGGTCACAGCAGACAGTCAGAACCGCGTCATAGCTACCGCGACCGCGCAGCGTCCCGTAGGTCAGCTCGGTGGCCAGCCCGGCGTCGCGCCCGGCGAGCCGCCGCTGCGCGATGAGCCGTGGCAGCAGCAGGTTGGCGTAGGCATCCCTGGACGCCACGGCGAGCAGCACGTCCAGCGCGACACGGCGGACCGGATCGCTGCTGGCCCGGCGGCCCCTGCCGGCCGCTCCCTTCGGGCGGTCCGCCGCCGTGGCTCCGCTCATCTCAGCCCAGGACCGCCGGGCGGCTGCCCAGGCGCAGGCCGCGGGCCCAGTCGGCGGCAGGCATGCGGCGCTTGCCGTGCTGCTGTACGTCACCCAGCTCGACTGGCGCGGTCGCTGTGCCCACGAGGACCCGGTCACGCAGCGTCTGGAGCTCGCCAACCGCCAGCGGACCCTTGACCGCGCCGCCGTCCCCATGCTCGCCTCGCGGCGGTGCGACCGGCCACAGTTTGACCCTGCTCCCGTCCAGCTCGGTCCAGGCGCCCGGCTCGGGAGTGCAGGCCCTGATCAGGCGGCCGATCGCCATCGCGGGCTGATGCCAGTCGATCCTGGCGTCAGCCGGGTTGATCTTTGGCGCGAGGCTGACCCCGGCCGACGGCTGCTCGCGCGCCGCCAGCTCGCCGGACTCGATCCCGTCGAGCGTCGCCACCATGAGGTCGGCGCCCGCAACGGAAAGCCGGCCCAGCAGGTCTCCGGCAGTGTCCGACGGCCGGATCGCCTCGGTCAGCACCCCGAAGACCGGTCCCGCATCGAGTTCCCGCACGAGCCGGAAGATGGTAGCCCCGGTCACGTCGTCGCCATGCAGGATGGCGTGCTGCACCGGCGCCGCCCCGCGCCAGGCAGGCAGGATAGAGAAATGCAGGTTGACCCAGCCCTGCGCCGGGATGTCGAGAGCCGCCTGCGGGATCAGCGCGCCGTACGCGGTCACCGGGCAGCAGTCAGGACCGATCTGACGTAGCCGGGCCAGGAAATCCGGATCGCCCGGACGCTCCGGCCGCAAGATCTCGACGCCGGCCTCCTCGGCTCGCGCGGCGACCGGACTCGGAGCCACCTGCTGGCCGCGGCCGGACTTCGCGTCGGGCCTGGTGATCACCGCAGCCAGTGAGTGCCTGGACTTCAGCAGCGCATCGAGCGTCGGCACCGCCGTGGCGGGCGTGCCAGCGAACACCAGGCGCATGGGCTAGTAGGCCTTGCCGTGCGTCGGGTGCGGCGACACCTTGACCATCGGCGCTGGCTCCCCCCACCACTCAGCCGCGCGGATGTCCTTCATGGCCAGTTTGCGCTGAGCCGGGTCGAGCCGGTCGATGAACAGCACGCCATCGAGGTGGTCGGTCTCGTGCTGGACGCACCTGGCGAGCTGGTCGGTCCCTTCCACGGTGATCGGCTCACCGTGCATGTCGAATCCCGTCGCGACGGCACGCAGCGACCTGGCGGTCGGATACGCGAGGCCGGGAAACGACAGGCAGCCCTCCTCGTCCACGACGATCTCCCCGGCAACCTGCACCAAGGGATTGATGATGTGGCCGACCACTTCGTCGACGTAGTACGTGAAGACCCGAAGTCCCACGCCAATCTGCGGAGCGGCAAGGCCGACGCCGGGCGCGTCCATCATCGTTTCAGTGAGGTCCCTGACCAGCTTGCGCAGCTCGGCGTCGAAACTGGTCACCGGATCCGCAGGGGTGCGCAGCACAGGGTCGCCGAACACGCGGATGGGTCGGATGCTCACACGTCCTCCAGGAGCGGGCGCCGCCTCCGGCGCGGGGTCCCCGGGCCCGTCCCCGGGGCGGCCGATCAAGTCTACGAACTGGCGGCTGGCTGGTGCGCCAGGTCCTGACCGTCACCAGCCGAGCGGGCCTTGAAGGCGGCTTTGCGCGCCGCCCTGGCGACGCGCGGCTCAGGGTGATGATCGCTCAGCGTGGTCAGCAGGTCGATGAGGGCCGGGTGACTCACCTGCCAGAGACCCGCGACGATCTCGGCCTGAGCGTCCGCTGCCACATCTGGCAGGAGTTCGGCCACCACATCCCGCGGGTCGGCCTCCTCAAGGAGCCCGGCCCCGAGGTCGACCAGCAGCCAGGCGCGGTCTGCGGGGCCGAGGTCAGCGTCCTCGCCGTGCTCGTGCAGCCATACCGCGGCGTGCGCGCGCAGCAGGGGCTCCCGCAGGGCGCCGCGCACCTCGCCGGCCGCCTGCTCGCCGATGCGGTCCAGTACCGCGAACGCTGCGCCTCGCAGCCCGGGTGTCCCGTCCGCAGCGGCCGCGATCAGCTCGGCCGCCGCTGCCTGCGCTGGGCGGCCGATGAGCCACGCGGTGATTCTGGACTCACCGTCCTCGGCGTCGCAGCTAGCCAGCATCGTGAGCAGCCCGACCGCCCCGTCTTGCTCGGCCGTGCCGAGCACAGGCACATGCCAGCCCTGGGCCAGCAGCCGGCGATGCACACCCCACACGCCAAGCGGCGACAGCCCGACGGTCAGCCCGCCGCTGCTCTCCTCCGTGCCGAGCTCGACAACGCCGAGGTCGGCGAGAATCTCTAGCGCGCGGGACAAGTCCGCGGCGTCATCAGCAGTCGGCTCCTGGCGCTGCGGTCTGGCCCGGCCCCGCGGCCCGGCCGCAGCGGAGTACGCGTCGAACAGCGCGTCGATCCGGACCGGTGCACCCACGGTGTAGAGCGCGGTAGCGAGGCCGTCGAGCGCCTCGCGATCCAGCAGAGCCGCGAGCGCTCCGTCCCATTCGCGCAGTACGTCCTCGGTAGCAGCCGAGGTCATAGGCTCGGCATCCGTGGCGGCAACCACCTGCCAGGCCGCAGTCAGTTCGTCAGGGCTGAGCTCGAGCGCGTCAGCAGCCCGGACCTGATCGCGGTCATCGAGGAAGCGGCGGCGGGCAACCTCCGGGTTGGCCGCGAGCCACACGCGCAGCTCCCGTGCCGCCCGCAGCAGCGGGACAACCCTGGCCGCGGCGGCCAGCTCAGCACGGGGAGCGAGCCGCACCGGTGGCATCCGGGGGCGCTCCCGGCGAGGTTCGGCCTGCCCGGCCGGCCGGCCGCTATCGGGTGCCGGCCGAGCGCGCTGACCGCCCGGTGAGTTGGTCACCCCGCTACCCTACGGCCTGATTCGCAGCGCGTCAGATCAGCACCGTTCGTCAGATCAGCTCTACCGGGTCAACCTGCACGCGCACGCTGCCCGCCTCCTTGGCCGCGCTGCGCGCCGCCTGACCGTCCCGCAGCGCCGCGGCCAGTTCCTGGCCCGCCGTCCTGGGCGCCCGGATGAGGTACCTGATCGCCGTCGCCGGCGAGCCGCCGCGGCCATCCGCGACCGGCAGCGGGCCGAGCACTTCGGTACCTTCCGGCAGCCTGACGGCTGCCAGCAGGCTGTCCACCACCTCAGGTGTGCCAGTCACGCTCGCCATCCTGGTCGCGGGCGGCAGCCCGAGTTCGGTTCTCTCACCAAGCTCGCGATTGGCAAAGGTTGCCGGATCCCAGCGGATCAGGGCCTGGACGGCCGGCTGCTCGGGCCCGGCGACGACGACCACACTGCCGCCGTGGCTGGCTGGCCGCACCAGCGCGGCTGCGTTCATCCACCGTCGCAGCGCCTCCTCAGCCGCGCGCAAGCTCGGCAGACCCAGCATCGCCCAGCCGTCCAGCAGGATGGCAGCGCTGTATCCGCCCTGGGCGGTGGGCTCAGCGCCGGGCGTGGCGACGATGACGGCAGGATCCGCTCCGACTTGGTCCAGTACGGAGCTGCCGCCCGACGTGCGCACCGGTGCTGGCCCGAGTGCACGACCTAGTTCCTCCGCAGTTCGCCGGGCGCCGGTGACCACGGCACGCAGGCCCACGTGGCCGCAGCTGCGGCAGCCGCGGCTGATAGCCGCGCCGCACCACCCGCACCGGAGCGGCATGCCAGGGCCGGGCAGCTCGGCCGGTCCGCCGCAGGTGCAGCGTGCCCTCCGATGGCAGCGCTCGCACGCGACCGCCGTGAGATAACCGCGCCTGGGCACCTGGACGAGCACCGGGCCCGTCTGGAGGGCATCCCTGGCCGTGCGGAGCGCAATGCTCGGCAGCCTCGCGGACTTCGCCGCCTCGTCCCTGGCCAGCTCGGCATCGCTGCCCGCGGCGCGTACGGCCGGTGCCAGGTGCCTGCGTGCGGCCCGGTCCGCCGTCAGGGGGCGGGCCCAGCCAGCGGCGATCAGCAGCTGCGCCTCAGCGGTCCTGGCGAAACCCCCGACCAGTGCCGCGCTCCGGGCCAGATACGCGCGCAGCGCGAGCACCTCCCTCGCGTGGGGGTAGGGTGCCCGCGGCTCGGCGTGCAGATCATCGCCCTCGTCCCAGAGCACTACCAGGCCCAGGTCAGGGACCGGTGCGAACATGGCGGACCTGGTCCCGGCCACCACGGTCCGCTCGCCGCGCGCAACGGCAATCCAGCGCCGGTAGCGCTCAGCCGGGCCGAGACTCGCGGAGAGCACGACGTGCCGGCCTCCCCCGAGGTTCCCCTCGAGCGCGGCGTCCACCAGGCGCAGGTCGCGGGCATCAGGAACGACGACCAGGGCGCCGCGGCCGGACCGCGTCGTCGCCGCGACCGCATCGGCTATCTGCTCCGGCCAGCCAGGGCCGGGCAGGGCAGACCACACCGCACGGGGGCTCCGGCCTTCTGAGAGCGCTTCGACGAAGGACGGGCCATCGCGATAATCGCTCCACGGCCCGCCGCCGCCATCGTCGGCGGCGCGGGCCGGCGAGTCCTCGGCGACCAGCGGGCGCGGGGACACCTGTGCCTTGCTCGCGGCCGCGTGCCGCGGCGGAATGGCAAGGCGGAGCACATCAGCCATCGTGCCGCCGTACCGGTCGGCGACGGCCCTCGCGAGCCGGGCGATCTCCGGCGTCAGGACAGGCTCAGGCGCGATCACCCGCTCGAGAAAGCCCAGCCGGCCGGTGTGCTCGCTCGCGACCAGCCGGTCCAGCACGAACCCGCTGACAAGCTGGCCGGCGAAGCGCACTCGCACCTGCGCGCCGGGAACGGCGGCTGTGGCCATCGCGTCCGGTACCAGGTAGTCGAAGGGCCGATCCAGGTGCGGCAGCGAAATGTCGACGGCTACCCGCGCTACCGGCAGCTCCGCCGCTGGCTGCCGGGCGGCCCGGCCTGCCCTGGCAGTGCCCGTGGCAGCCTGAAGCGACACGGTTTCAGTCTTATCACCAGGCTGCGACGGCGCGCCGTCAGCAGGATCTGGGCAGCGCCGTGCCGTCAGCCGTCAGCCGCTGCTGCAGGTCCGAGGTGAGCTGCCGGTGCCTCGCGACGTCGGCCGAAGCCTCGTCCAGATCGCTTGCCATCGCGAACATTGCGGTCCGGGCCGTCTGCTGGCCGGCGGCCGCCGCGGACGCGTTAGCCACGGTTGCGGCCCGCTCGAGGTCCGCGGCCTGCACAGACCGAGGGGCGTGGCCGCTCAGATCGCTCATCGCCCGCGCGTAGGCCTGGCGGACTGCTGACGGATAGGTGGCGCAGCCAGTGCCGGGACCGGCGGATGTGGCCATGACGATCACCACGATCACCACGACCAGGACGACCACTGCCGCGCCGCCGATCATGATCAGCCGCGAGCGCTGGCTGCGCCAAAGGCCAGCGCTCGGCTCAGCCGCATGCTCAGCGCCCCGGAGGCCGGCCGCCGGGAGCCATGGCCGCTGGGTGGCTTCCTCCCCCGGACCGGGCCACGGGCCGACCTCCCAGGGTGGTGGCTGTCCCGCCGTGGCCGCAGCGCCGTCAGGTCCCCATGGCGGGACTCCGGCCGCCGACGCCCGGTGAGTCCGGTCTTCCGCTGCGGCGCCAGCCTCGTCCCAGGTCTCGGTCATGGATTCGGGCAGCAGCCCCGCCCGGCCGGCCCGCAGGAACCACTCACCCTGCACGCTGTCGCCGTCAGTCCCCGCGAGGCCAGCGTCGACATATGCGGCCTTAGGGCCGGGGGTGAACCACGGATCCCCCGGACCGTCATCGGCCGCTCGCGCTGGCGTCGGGGTGTTCGGCTCGGCTGCGGTCTTTCGCGTGGCGGCCCTACCGGAGCTGGCTTTACGGGGGGCGGTCTTGCGCGCGACAGTCTTGCGCACCGAGCCGGTCCCGTCGGACGACATCAATCACCAGGCCAGCATCAGATCGGAGATAACTGTCCTGATGCTAGGGGCAATGCCGTAAGAATGTCTGGATAACTCCAGATTATCCGTTGAGTTTTGGGGCCTCCACGACGCCTGACCTGCGCGGAGTCGGCGAGAATCCGCAGGGACCAGTGCCGCCAGAGCGGGTGACCTTAGTCCTCTGGCCCGCCACCACCATTCGCGGAAGTGTGGCAGGTGGGGGTGAACGGCAATGCTGGCGGCCGGGGGGACGCCGCAGACCGAGCCTCAGGGCGCGGGAATCGTCACGGGGGTGCGGTCCCGCGCCCAACTCTGTCCGTTCGGCGAGGTCAGAAGCACAGGATCAGGATGCATGTCCGCGAGGGCGACGGCGACGGTGACGCGGCTGATGTTGGTGGTCGACCGGGTGAGCTAGCCGCCACCGTATGCGAAGGCGTTGTCCTGCTCGGAACGCCGATCACCGGCACCACTGGGTGCGTGACCGTCTGGCGCGGAGTGGGAGAGTTACTGCCAGGGACCGCAGCCGCCGGTGCAATGGACGGCAGATGCGGACTGGGGCCACGAGGCGAGTGTGAGAGCACCAGCAAGCCAGCAATCATCGCGCCAGCGACCAGCACGGCGACACTGACCAGCGCCACGAGAATGCCACGGCCCCACACGGCGGGATCATATGCGCACAGGCCGTAGTCCAAGGGTCGATCTCGATATCCACCGACCAACTCGCCCGGAACGGCGCGTGGTTACAAGCCCGCTGCTGAGCGCAGAGCCTCGGCCCGGTCAGTGCGCTCCCAGGAGAAGTCCGGCTCCTCCCGGCCAAAGTGTCCGTAAGCCGCCGTCAGGGCGTAAATCGGCCGAAGAAGGTCGAGATCGGCAATGATCGCGGCGGGGCGCAGGTCGAACACGTTGAGCACGGCGTCCTGAATCCGCTCGACGTCGACGCGCTCCGTGCCGAAGCACTCGACGAACAGGCCGACCGGCTTCGCCTTACCGATCGCATAGGCCACCTGCGCCTCGCACCGGTCAGCCAGCCCGGCAGCCACGACGTTCTTGGCTACCCAGCGCATGGCGTAGGCGGCGCTGCGGTCCACTTTGGACGGGTCCTTACCGGAGAAGGCGCCTCCGCCGTGCCGCGCCATGCCGCCGTAGGTGTCGATGATGATCTTGCGGCCGGTCAGGCCAGCGTCGCCCATCGGGCCGCCGATCTCGAACCTGCCTGTGGGGTTCACCAGTAGCCGGTAGCCGGAAGTGTCCAGGCTGAGGCCTGCCAGCACCGGCTCGACGACGTGCTCGCGGATGTCAGGGGTCAACAGGCCCGCGAGGTCAATGGCCGGCGCGTGCTGCGTGGATACCACCACCGTGTCGAGGCGGACCGCCTGGTCTCCCGCGTACTCGATGGTGACCTGGGTCTTGCCGTCCGGGCGGATGTAGGGCACGTCCCCGTTCCGCCGGACCTCCGACAGCCGCTGCGCCAGCCGGTGCGCCAGGGTGATCGGCAACGGCATCAGTTCCGGCGTGTCACGGCAGGCGTAGCCGAACATGAGGCCCTGGTCGCCCGCTCCCTGGCGGTCCAGCTCATCGGTACCCTCGCCCTCCCTGTGCTCGACGGCCTCGCCGACGCCCTGGGCTATGTCGGGCGACTGCGAGCCGATCGAAACCTGCACGCCGCACGTAGCACCGTCAAAGCCCTTGGATGAAGAGTCATAGCCGATCTCGAGGATCTTCTCCCGAATGATGCCGGGAATGTCGACATAGGTGTCGGTCGTCACCTCGCCTGCCACGTGCACCTGACCGGTCGTGATGAGCGTCTCGACGGCGACCCGGCTGCGCTGGTCGCCCTTGATCATGCCGTCCAGGATTGCATCGCTGATCTGATCCGCCATCTTGTCCGGATGGCCCTCGGTGACGGATTCGGAAGTAAACAGACGGCGTGCCACGCGACACCCTCTCCTCGGCTGGAACTGATGGCGAGAACCGGGTCGGCGCCCGGCTCCGCCGAATTGTACTGGTGCGCGCCGGCCACCCGACGACGGCGCCCTACCGCGCCAGAGCTGGCAGCCTGGCTGCGACGATGTCCCAGAGCTGATCGGCGATTTCATCCTTTCCGGCTCTGGGCAGCTTGACCTCCGTGCCATCGGCGCCTAGCACGGTGACCTCGTTATCGGCAGTTCCGAAAGCGAGCCCGTTCCCCACCTGGTTGACGACGAGAAGGTCGCAGCCCTTCCGCGTGAGCTTCTCCCTGCCGTTCACCAGGACATCCCCCGTCTCGGCGCCGAACGCGACGATGAGCTGACCTGGCCGCTGCCGGGCCGCGACCAGGTCGCGAACGATGTCAGGGTTCTGCGCCAGCACGATGGAGTCGGGCTGCGCGCCCGTCTTCTTGATCTTTGCCTCACTCCGCGTTGCAGGCCGGAAATCGGCCACCGCGGCGGCCATCACGATCGCATCAGCAGCCGGAGCCGCGGCGAGCACCGCATCTCGCAGCTGGGCTGCGGAAGTGACCCGGATCACGCGCACGCCGGCGGGATCGGGCAGCTCGGTGTTAGCCGCTACGAGGGTGATCGCCGCGCCCCGGCTCGCCGCTGTGCGCGCCAGCGCGTAACCCTGCTTGCCCGAGGACCAGTTGCCCAGATAGCGGACCGGGTCCAGCTCCTCTCTGGTGCCACCGGCCGAGACGACGAAGGTGCGTCCGCCGAGGTCCGCGACGAGCGCCTGGGTGCCGCGGCTCAGCACGCGCTCGGCGACTGCAAACAGCTCGGCCGGCTCGGGAAGCCGGCCCGGGCCGGTGTCCTGGCCGGTCAGCCGTCCCGACGCCGGATCGAGCACGACGCAACCGCGCGAGCGAAGCGCTGCGACGTTGGCCTGCGTGGCCGCGTGCTCCCACATCTCGGTGTGCATGGCCGGGGCGAAGACAACCGGGCAGCGGGCGGTCAGCAAGACGGCCGTCAGCAGGTCGTCGGACATCCCGGCGGCGGCGCGAGCGAGGAGGTTTGCGGTCGCCGGCACGACCATGACAAGGTCAGCCTGCTGGCCCAGGCGGACGTGGGGCACCTCGTGGACGGACTCCCACGGGCTCGTCTCGACCGGCTGACCAGACAGGGCAGCCCAGGTAGCCGCGCCGACGAAGTTCAGCGCAGCCGGGGTCGGCACGACCCGGACCTGATGACCGGACTCGGTCAGCAGGCGAAGCAGCTCACATGCCTTGTAGGCGGCGATCCCGGCGGAGACGCCGAGGACAATGCGCACCGGCGCGCAGTGCCAGGGTCAGGCCTGCTCAGGCGCCTCGGCGCTGAGCAGTCGCTCGCTGACCTCGCGGAGCGCGATCGACAGCGGCTTCTCCTGGACCCTGGTTTCCACCAGCGGGCCGACGTACTCGAGCAGGCCCTCACCGAGCTGGGCGTAGTAGGCGTTGATCTGGCGAGCGCGCTTGGACGCCATGATCACCAGAGCGTACTTGCTGTCAACGACGTCGAGCAGGTCGTCGATCGGCGGGTTGATGATGCCTTCTACGGCCGGAGTCGCTGCCACTGTGTGCCTTCCAGCTCCGAATTGCCATGAGTGCCCTGCCGGGCATCGCCGGATGCCACATTGGCATCCTGGCCGAGAATCAAGGCTACCAGCTGTGCACACACACGCTCGACGGACGTATTGACCAGGGTGATGTCGAACTCGTCCTCTGCCGCCAGCTCGACCCTGGCGGCGTCCAGCCGGCTGGCCACCTTCTCGGCAGACTCGGTGTTCCTGCTGACGAGCCTGCGCTCCAGCTCCGCCCAGGACGGCGGGGCGAGAAACACCAGCAGCGCGTCCGGCACGGCTTCCCTCACCTGCCGGGCGCCGGCTACGTCGATCTCCAGCAGGGCGGGCTTTCCGATGTCGAGCTGCTCCTGGACCGGCAGACGAGGCGTGCCGTAATGGTGGCCGGCGAACCGCGCCGATTCGAGTAGCTCGCCGCGCTCGGCCATTGCGGCGAATTCGGCCTCGGAAACGAAGTGATATTCCCGGCCGCTCATTTCACTGGGCCGCGGCGGCCGGGTCGTGACCGACACCGACTGCCATATTGCCGGGCAGTCCGCGCGGAGCCGCGCGACGACCGTGCTCTTGCCGACGCCGGACGGTCCTGACAGCACCGTCAGCCGTGCCGGGGCGGGGGCGCCGCGGTGGTCCCGGCGCGGCTCAGCTGCCAGCATGCCTCCGACGCCCCCTCCCTGGCTCGGCGCGTACGGCTCTGACTCTCGTCCGGTCAGATCTCGCCGCCGAACTCCGTCTCGAGCGCGCTGCGCTGGTTGGCCCCCAGGCCACGGACGCGCCGGGACTCGGCGATGCCCAGCCGCTCCATGATCTGCTTGGCGCGGACCTTGCCGACGCCTGGCATCGACTCCAGCAGCGCCGACACCTTCATCTTGCCCACTACTTCGTCGGTCTGCCCCTCCTTGAGCAC
>Ga0126378_10001230_pt1 | contig 19121 bp, 8 predicted proteins | sample PanSoiMetPlot_23_FD_92587 | JGI IMG/M metagenome (GOLD analysis project Ga0126378, IMG submission 92587) | Tropical forest soil microbial communities from Panama - MetaG Plot_23 | ecosystem: Environmental > Terrestrial > Soil > Tropical forest > Bulk soil | place: Panama | collected 2016-02-17
CGACGAACGCCAGCGGCGTGGCCACATCGAACACGTTTACCGCGAACAGCGTTGCCGGTGGACCGTACAACGTGGTGGCGAGCGCGACAGGCGCGACGTCGGCGAATTTCTCGCTAACCAACAACAATCCCGTACCAGCGATCACGCCGCCGCTGTCACCCGCCAGTGCTAGCGCTGGAGGCGCTGCATTCCCATTGACAATCAGCGGCACGAACTTTGTCGCTGGAGCAACCGTCAGTTTCGGTTCGAATCCGGCGCCTACCCCGACTTCGATTACCTCGACGCAGATCGTAGTAACCATTCCCGCGGCGGACATCGCCACAGCGGGCACACCAAACGTTACCGTCACCAACCCGGGTCCAGGCGGTGGAACATCCAACGCCGTTCAATTCACTATTAACAATCCCAAGCCCACGCTGGCAAACGCGACTGTCGCGGGACAGACTCATGCGCCCGGTGGAGCGGCCCTTGCCAACTTGACTCTGACGGGAACGAACTTCGTCGCAGGCTCCGTCGTGAATTTTGGAACGAATGCAGATACCGGAGGCACGGTTTCGAACGGTGGAAATACCCTGACCATCACGATTCCTGCTTCACAGGTTAGCACTGCAGGATCTATCAACATCACCGTAACCAATCCATCCCCGGGCGGAGGAATGTCGACGGCGTTTTCCTTTACCGTCGACGGTTACGCCGTCAGCGGCCCGGCGACTCCGCCTTCCGTCAAGGCCGGCCAGCAGGCAACGATCCAGATCACGGTCACGCCCACAGCCAACGGCTTTACGAACGCCGTAACCTTCAGTGTGAGTGGTTTGCCGGCGCACTCTGGACCACCAACATTTAGCCCGGCTTCTGTCACGCCGGGCTCCGCGCCTCAGACAGTTACGTTGACCTTCCCGACTACCGCGCGGGGCGGTGTACCGCCCTCAGCGCCCGTGGATCCGCCGACGAATCCCTTGCTGCGAATGCTGCCGCTTATGTGGCTTGCAGCCTTGCTCTTCAGCATCTATGCGATGCGGTCGGTCCGTCGCGCGCTGCAACTTCGCCGTTTCGCGATGCTTGTGCCCTTGGCGCTGCTTCTTGTGACGGGAGCAGTCTTGTCCGGTTGCGTCGGCGGCAAGAACGGTACGCCAGCTGGTCCTGCACAACTGACCGTCACTGCGACATCCGGGACTCTATCGCAAATCACCAACGTCACTCTTACGGTTCAATAGCTGCCGCGCTGAGTCCCGGAGATGATCACCTCATCTCCGGGGCTCGTCGGCCGCCACAGCAGAGGGCCGGCTTTTCCGGTCCTGCGTTCTTGCGAAAGCGTTCTTTTAGCGCTTTTCTTCTGAAATAACCGACCTTCTCGATCCTCGCCAGTTGCTTTCACTGCAATAAGGGTCATAATGAAGGCGGTTGGGGAGGCCAGCCCTCTAATCCATGGAATGTCCTGTCTGCGCTACGAAGAATCCGGAAGCTGCCTCCGAGTGTGGAAAATGTCATACGCCTCTCCCTCTCCATGAATCCCTTGAAACGCTGAATGATGCAGGACCGCGGGAGGATTGGACCGCCGGTCTAAAGCCCGCCTCCTCCGCTCGATCATCCGCGCCGCCCTCCGACGAATTGGCGCCGGGAACCCTCTTAGCCGGACGCTACGAAATACTTCAGTTGCTTGGCCGCGGCGGCATGGGTTCGGTCTATAAAGCGCGCGACAAAGAACTCGATCGTCTCGTCGCACTCAAATTGATCCGCCCCGAACTCGCGCGCAATCCAGAAATGTTGCGGCGCTTCAAACAAGAATTAATTCTCGCGCGCCAGGTCACTCACAAGAACGTTATTCGGATCTTCGACCTCGGCCAATCCGATGGCATTAAGTTCATCACCATGGACTTCGTCCAGGGAAAGGATCTGCGAGCGCTCCTTCAAGAAAAAGGGAAGTTTCCTCCGAAAGAAGCAGCGCAAATCATGCTGCAGATTTGCCGCGCTCTCGAAGCAGCGCACTCCGAGCACGTGATCCACCGCGATTTGAAGCCGCAAAACATCATGCTGGACCAGCGTGGCCGCGTCTTTGTCATGGATTTTGGCATTGCGCGCTCGGCCCACCTCCCAGGAATGACTCAGACCGGTGCCTTGGTCGGCACTCCCGAGTACATGTCACCGGAGCAGGCGCGCGGAGAAAAGCTTGATGAGCGTTCCGATATTTTTTCTCTGGGCGTTATCTTCTACGAGATTCTGACGGGGAAATCGCCATACCCTTCGGACGCGCCTCTCGCAACGCTTTGGAAGCGGATGCAGGAACGCGTGGCTCCCCCTTCGCAGCTTGAGCCAACCCTGCCTTCCGAATTGAACGACATTGTTGTGAAAGCCCTCGAAATCGAGCCGGAGGATCGTTTTCCCCGCGCTCGCGAGATGGCGCACCGGTTGGAGATTTGGCTTGGGCCGTCTGCGGAAAGTTCGACGATTTTCTTGCCCGCGCCGCGAAAGCATTATTGGAAGTGGGCCTCTGCGGGACTAGCAGTGTTGCTCGTGGGTTCGCTGGTTGCGTTGCGCTTCAGAAGCCCGGCCAAACCGGCGCCGGTCCACCCTCCAGTCAGTGTGCTTGTGGCCGATTTCACGAACCATACTGGCGATCCGCTTTTCGACGACACGCTGGAACCCATGTTCAACGTGGCCTTGGAAGGAGCGAGCTTCGTCAACGCTTACAATCGCGGAAGCGCGCGCAGGCTTGCTGGGCAGCTTCCTAACCCCACCGACAAGCTTGACGAGCAATCCGCCCGCCTCGTTGCCGTCGGCCAGGGCTTGGGTGCAGTGGTTACCGGATCGCTCAGCCGCCGCGGCGACGGCTACAAGCTGTCCGTGGAAGCCTTGGACGCGAGAACAGGCAACTCCATCGCCACCGCCGAAGTGAACGCGTCCAACAAAGACGAGCTGCTGCTCGACGTGCCGAAGCTCGCCGCTCCGATCCGCAAGGCGTTGGGCGACACCACGCCGGTATCGGTCCAGCTCACTGCAGCGGGTGGAGCTTTCCAAGCCGCATCTCTCGAAGCCGCCCACCAGTACGGCGTCGCCATGGAACAGCAATTCGCTGGAAAGATGCCCGACGCGCTGCAGTCATTTTCCCAGGCCGCACAACTCGATCCGAATTTCGCGCGTGCTTACGCCGGTATGGCCGCGGTATCGGGAAACATGGGCAAGCCGCAGGACGCCGAGAAATACGTCAAGCTCGCCATGGAACACATCGATCGCATGACTGAGCGCGAGCGCTACCGAATCCGCGGCTTGTATTACCTCAGGACGGAGAACTGGCAAAGATGCGTTGAGGAATACAGCGAACTGGTGAAGCAGTTTCCGGCCGACAATTCCGGCCACAATAATCTGTCAATTTGCTATAAGGGCCTGCACAACACGCCTAAAGCGATCGAAGAGCTGAAGCAAGCGCTGCAAATCTTGCACAATAGCCAACCCGCCCGCGTGAATCTCGCTATGTATATGTCGTATGCCGGGGATTTCGCGGAAGCAGAGCGGGAAGCGCGGACCGTGTTGCAGGTTAATCCTTCTTACGAAACGGCCTATGCGGGGCTTGCGTACGCGCAAGTCGGGCAAGGCCAACTCGACGAAGCGATCAAAACCTATCAGCAGCTTGAAAAAGTTAGCAGCTTAGGGCAGTCCATAGCGGCTCCGGGGCTGGCTGACATTGCTTTGTATGAAGGACGCTTTGCCGACGCGGTCCGCATTCTCGAGCAAGGCGCTGCAGCGGACATGAAGGCCGGCCGCCCCGATTCCGCTGCCGCCGATTTTGCCGTGCTTGGCTATGCACAACTTTTGCGAAAGCAGAAAGCCGGTGCGCTTGCCGCATTGAAAAACGCGCTGGCCAACACCAAATCGGATTCGCAGCGGTTTTTCGCGGGGCGCGTCTACGTTGCAGCGGGCGAAACTTCCCAGGCTCGCAAACTGGCGGCCGATCTTGCGGCGGAGCCCCAGCCCGAGCCTCAGGTCTACGCCAAATTGGTCGAGGGCGAAGCCTTGTTGCAAGAAGGCTCAGCGCGCCAGGCCATCCAGTTGTTCGCCCAGGCCAACAGCCAATGGGACAACTGGATTGGACACTTCGATCTCGGCAAAGCCTATTTGCAAACGGATTCCTTCGTGGAAGCCGATTCCGAATTTGACCGCTGCATCCAGCGCCGCGGTGAAGCTTTCGATTTATTCGATTATGTGCCGACCTATGCGTATTTCCCCGAGGTCTACTATTACCAGGGGCGCGTGCGGGAAGGGCTTAAAAGTCCCGGCGCTGCTAATTCCTACTGGAAATTCGTCTCCACTCAGGACAAAGGTGACGGCAGCGCTCTCCTCCAGGACGCCCAAAAGCGCCTCGCCGACCTCAACGCCCGATAACAACAACCAGTTCGGGTCCGCGAAGAGAAGCAAGTTGCGTGAAGGCTCACCCTTGTTTCAGGCTAGCCTTCAATTGGCGATTAGAACTTCACGAAGATGGTTGCCGGGGCCGACGCGCCGCTCTTGGCACCTTGTTTGTTTGCATCCGTCACGAAATACGTGTATGTGGTGTTGTTCTTGACGTTTGTGTCCGTGAACGTCGGCGACGGCGGCGTATTTCCCTTGCTAAGGACAGTGCCAATACTGTTGAACTGTCCGATGTTCGCAAGCACGCTGGTGAGCGTGGGGAAAGAGTTATTCGCACGCCAAATGGTGTACTGACGAGTCTGACCGAACGCCGGCGCCGCCCAGTTCAGCACGACAGTGTGGCTGCTTTGAACCGCCGTCAGCCCGGTCGGTGCATCCGCGTTGGCATTGGCTTGATCTTCATCTTGCTCCGCGCCGCCGCCAACTGCTTGAGCCAAAGCGCCTCCGCCAATTGCCTGCGATTGTGCGCCCCCGCCAATTGCCTGAGCGTTTGCTCCGCCGCCAATGGCTTGGGATTGCGCTCCGCCTCCGATCGCTTGTGCGAAGGTTCCGCCGCCAATCGCCTGAGCGTTGGCGCCAGCCCCAGTCCCTCCGGAAAATCCAAGAGCGTTTTCCCGGGCGCTTATTTGAAGCAGGTCAACATTTGCCCAGTCATTGAATCCATTGAATGGCGCATCAGGAGAGTTAGAAGTGCTCCCGTTGAAATTCACGTCCTGCCAGGCGACCGGCTCAATCGCGTCAGGCACAACCAGATTGTTGTTCCAATCGATGTTCGGCGCAGGGGGTACGGTGCCGTCAAGGCGCACCGCGGTTTCGTTCGGCCCCTTGGGCGTGCCATCGCAGTGAACGGTCGCAAGATGCCCGACTTGCAAGTCGATCGCGTTGGGCGGCGCGTACCATCGCGTCAAGTGCGCAGCGTTCAGGCCTATACCGACGGACTCGTCGAGCTTTGTTTCATCGAGTTGCGCCAGCGTCTGCCCGGAATAATCGATTCCGCCATCGGGGAATCCGCGAACCTGGAAAAGATAACTCATGACGCTAAGGAAATTGGGTTTGCAGTTGAGCTCGTAGGACGGGACGGAAGGATTGTTGAGATCGTTATAGTAAGTGCCGCCGTGGGTCAGCGTCAGTGTATGCCCCGCTTCGTGCATCAAGGTGCCGGCCTGCTGCAGCGCGGTGCCCAGTTGGTTGTTGCAGTACGTTGGTTTCAGCGCTGTCAGCTGCTGCGAGGGGTCAGCCTGACAGTTGGCGGGGTCGTCTGCACCCCACAACCCAAACATTACTTCCGTGTCGCCGCCACCCAGGTCCGAATGTCCCGAGCTGCTGTCCGGGCCTGCGTACACAACCACGAGCCGCGGCTCATCAGCGAAATTGTAAGTTCCGTTTGCCACGCCGGACGTGGTGATGCTGAAGGTGGTCGTAGTGACGTTATTAGCGTCAATGCTCGAACTAAGAATCGTGGGATTCTGATAGGTCCCGTTGAGAGCCGTTTGCCCCAGAGCCCCCGCGACGGTTATGCGATCTACGTTCGCGTCGCTGCATGCGGGAATAGCGGGATTCGGGCAGTCTCCGGGTTTCAGCAGGCCTGCGGGAGATTCAATGGTTACGACTGCGGAGTTCCCCGTATTCACAATCGAGTCTAGCTTCGCGAATAGAGGACTCTTCAGCGTTGCGCCAAAAGTGGTCCAGTAGGATCTTGGCTCTCCCAACGCATGGCCGAAAAGCGCGTAATGGTAGCTGTCTTTGCGTCCCGCTTGAAAATTTCCCAATGGCACGTTCGCATTGCCGGGCAATGTCGCATTGTTCTTGACGAATAGAAGGCCATTCTTCCACCCAACCGCAGGCGTCCCTGGAAATTGGCACGGCGCCCCTGGCGCATCATTGCAGACCACCGCGCTTTCCGAAATCGCATTGCCACCAGTTCCGCCCTGGATGATGTAAGGGTCGGGACAGACCGCTGGATGAGTTGTCGAACAATTTCCCGCGTAGTTCTTCGGTCCCACATCGAAGTGTACCTGGACACCCTTGCAGTTCTTCCCCATTGCGTCGCAGTCCACGGGAGCGTTCTTGAAGGCATCGCCCACCATATCCAGAGCCGCCTGCTTGGGCACATGCGAGTGCAAATAAAGGCCGGCCAAGCCATCCACATTGCTCAGGTAGTCGACTTCAACAAAGATGTCCTTCGCTGATGGGTTCGCACCGGGCAGAGCCACAAACTGACCACTTATAGCATCGGTGTAACCCGGTGCATTGGCGGACTTCCACACATCGAGGAGGCCATCGCTGTTTGAGCTCTGAACCGTGGTGCTGAAGATGATTGCGCTCCAGTCAACGCAGCCTGAGCCAGATCCACTTGGCGTGACGGAAGTTGTTTCCATCGAATCGTTGGCGTTTACCGCCGCGCCGTAATTATTCACCACCCAAGTCGGGTTGTCCCAAGAGCCGCCACCGGTCGGCGAGATCGTATTCTGGTTATAGATGCCGGGGAACGCGGGGAGGCCCGCGTAAAGAGAAGTGAGATTTACGGCGTTCAACATCACATTTTGGGACTTGTTCGCCTGGCCATTACCTACGACGTGCGTAATCTTGGCCACGGGGGATGTTGCAGCCTGATAAAACCCTTGCATTGTCTGGCTCATCGTCGACGAACTGTTGTTGGGAGCAACGGCGCCGTCGTAGAGGATGATCGAATTCAATGGAACTGCCGGCGAAAGGACTCGCCAGATGATCACAAGAGAGGCTCCCAACGTGAGCGGAGTTCCACCGCCATTGCTCCCGCTATCGGCCAGCTGCACTGTATAACTGCCCGGGTTGGCTGTATTCGGCGTGGCAATATTTCCGTTCGCATCGAGAGGCAGAAATGGCCGGACATCCGCGCGGTAAGTCCTTACGACCGTTGTCCCTTTCGGTGAACCCGAACAACCGCCGCCACTCCAGCTAGTGGGAGGGCTTGCTAGGCCGCCTGGTATCGCTCCGCTGATTGGGAAACCGTTGAAGAATCCGTTCTGCCCGGCAAATGTGGACTTATCCTTTTCAACAGTCTGCCAGTACAGGAAGGCCGCTACGATGTCCGCTCCGGCAGGGACACCCGTAGCTGGTACAGAGTTCGCATCGGGAATTCTGATGGTTCCGGTGGCGAGACCGTTTGCTCCTAGCCCACGCAAACCTACACCGCCAACAACGTAATCGCCGGTGACAAAATAGTTGTTGGATAACATCAACGCGTTCGTTGTGTTTTGCGCCCACGCTGGCTGCGCGAACCCAAATGCTAGCACTAACCCCAAGGCAAACGTCCAAAGGAGCCCGAGATGGCAACATGAAATCACACTACAATTCAAATAGGCGGGGAACCAGCGAAGCATGCGCATGAATATTCTCCTTGCCGCACACTCTTATTCACCGGCGCTGATTCTCAGAGCTTTGGCTCTTGGGGACGTTTGATCGTGGAGCGAAAGGCCTTGAATTGCGAAGGCATAAAACGATTTACTCACCGCTCCGTGGGCCGGTGAAACAGAGCAACGGAACCGCAAAACAAAGTACTCTCGCAAGGTACTTGAGTCAAGAACTAGAACTACGGACTAGAACTACCGATACTGACCTTGATTCTCGAAACGAGAAAGGTGACACTTCTGGCGCGGAAATTGACGCAGGCACTCCAGCAGGCACGGCGCATTAAACGATTATCACGGTGCCTCTGCACAATTGCGTTTCCCGCGTGCTTTGTTACACGCAAAAGGAAAGCAGGTTTCAAGCCTATGTCGAGATTGCGGCGCTTGGCGTTTGGATTCGAACCAGTTTTGGGGGCTTGTCGCCTCACTCTCCTTCTTTTCTGCTTCGCCGTTTGTGTGCCGCTAGCAACGCGCGCGCAATGGAACCCGCTAAATCCAGTGGTCAGCGTTCAGAAGGAATCGGATGGCGTTCGATTCACGCTGCAAACTGGCGTCCTGCGTTTGCAAATTTGCTCGGGCTCCATCATTCGCGTGCGCTATTCGCCTGCAGAGTCCGTCCCCAATCATCCCGATCTCGTGGTGATCAAAGAAAACTGGCCCGCGGCCAAGTGGGAAATGGGCGAAACGAATGACGCCATCACCTTGAGCACCTCGGAGATCAAGGCCGTCGTTTCGCGAAAAGACAGCAGCGTCACTTTCCAGGATGCAAGCGGCAAAGCGTTGTTCCAGCAAACGGAAGCCAGTATGACGCCGGTGGTCGTGAATGGCGAGAAGACTTATCACGCCGAGCTTTACTCCAAGCTGTGGGGTTCGTACGAATCTTTTTACGGGTTAGGTCAGCATCAGGCGGGCGTTTGGAATTATCGCGGCGAAGCCGTGGAACTTTCGCAAGACAACACGAACATCAGTATTCCCATGCTCTTGTCCACCAACGGCTACGGCATTTTCTGGAACAACGCCTCGCGCAGCCGATTCAACAACCGCTTTCTGAGCGCGCTGTATCTCAGCTCGGAAGTGGCTGATGCAATCGACTATTATTTTTTCTACGGGCCTGAGTTCGACAAAATCATCGCCGGATATCGCGAACTGACGGGCGCGCCGCCGCTCTTCGGCAAATGGGCCTACGGCTTTTGGCAATGCAAGAACAAATACAACACGCAGGACGAGTTGCTCGGCGTTGCCCACAAATACCGGCAGTTGCACATTCCCGCGGACAACATCGTGCAGGACTGGTTCTGGTGGTACACCATGGGCGAGCCGGTGTTCGACAAGGCGCGCTATCCGGATCCTCCCGGAATGGTGGACGATCTCCACAAGAATAATTTCCACCTGATGATTTCATTTTGGCCGTTTATCCGCCCTGGAACCAAGACTTACGAAGACATGGACCAGAAAGGATTCTTCATCGACAGGACGAAAGTCGTCTCATTTCATCCCGCGCGAATGGCCTTGTACGACGCGTTTAATCCGGAAGCGCGAAAATATTATTGGAATTTAATGGACCAGGCGCTTTTCAAGATTGGCGTCGACGCGTGGTGGCTTGATACAACGGAACCAGAAACGGAAGATCGCGAAACTAACGTTCTTGTTACCAACAAGACTTACCTGGGAAACGGAGCCCGCTACGCCAACGCGTTCCCGCTCATGACCACAGGGGCGGTCTATCAGGGCCAGCGCAGCGAATCGGACAAAAAGCGCGTTTTCATTCTTTCGCGGTCGGCATTCGCAGGCGAGCAGCGCAACGCTGCGACCGTTTGGTCCGGCGACGTAAATTCTGATTGGATTTTCTTCAAAAAGCAGATTCCTGCCGGGCTGAACTATTCAATCTCTGGACTGCCTTACTGGACCACCGACATTGGCGGCTTCGTTTCGGGAAATCCGGAGGATCCCGAATATCGCGAATTGTTTATTCGCTGGTTTCAGTTCGGCACGTTCAATCCCATTCTTCGCGTGCACGGAACGCGTTCCACAAATCAGAATGAATTGTGGTCTTATGGACCGGAAGCTCAGAAAATCCTGACAAGCTACGACACGCTTCGCTACCGGTTGCTTCCGTATATCTATTCGCTTGCCTGGATGACCACCAGCCAGGGTTACACGCCAATGCGCGGATTGATTATGGATTTCCGCACGGATGAGCATTCCGCGACCATTGGCGACCAATTCCTCTATGGCCCCGCGTTTCTCGTGAATCCCGTTACTGATCCCGGCGTTAGTTCGCGGCGGCTCTATCTTCCGAAAGCGAAATGGTATGACTTTTGGAGCGGCAACTCTGTTGAAGGCTCGCGCATGCTAGATGCAGCGGCTCCCATCGATAAGCTTCCTTTGTTTGTGCGCGCCGGTTCCATCGTGCCGATGGGTCCGGAAAAAGAATGGTCGACTGAGAAGCCCGAAGACCCGATCGAGTTGCGCATCTATCGCGGAGCAGATGGCGATTTTACTCTCTACGAAGACGAGAACGACGGCTACAACTACGAAAAAGGCGTGTACGCCACGCTCGCCTTTCATTGGGATGATGCAAAGCAGACTCTGACCATTGGCGAGCGCAAGGGCCAGTTCCCTGGAATGCCCGCCGACCGCAGTTTTCACGTTGTATTCGTGGGCAAGCATCACGGAGCCGGTATCCCGCCCGAGAGCAAGCCCGACAAAATCGTACGATACTCCGGCAAGCCGATCACTGTGGCGCCGTAAATCCAAAAGATCGAGGGCACCTGCATGCGGCCGCATACCTTGCTTCGTCTCAGCGCGACGCTGCTGATTGGATCACTCCTCGCAGCTGCTTCTGGATCAGCGCAAAAGCAACAGTCGTTGCCGACGCAGATTCCCCAGCATGACGCAATTGTAGTCGGGGCCGCCTGGTATCCCGAGCAATGGCCCGAAACACGCTGGGAAGAAGACTTGAAACTCATGGAAGCCGCGAACATTAAGATGGTGAGAATCGCGGAGTTCGCCTGGAGCACGATGGAGCCATCGGAAGGGCATTACGAGATGGATTGGCTGGAGCGCGCAGTGGCTGCCGCCGCGAAGCATCACATTATGAGTGTGATCGGAACGCCAACGGCGGCTCCCCCAGCCTGGCTCACGCAGAAACATCCTGAGATTCTTCGAATCGAGGAGAATGGCCAGCGAGTTACGCATGGCAATCGTGCGCACGCCTCTTCCACATCACCGATTTACCGGGAGTACTGCCGCAAGATCGCCGAAGAGATGGCCAAGCGCTTCGGACACAATCCTAACGTCGTTGGTTGGCAAATCGACAACGAATACGGTTACGCACTGATGTCGTATGACGATCTAACGCGAAAGCAGTTCCAAGACTGGCTGCAGCGAAAATACAAGACCCTCGACGCCCTGAATTCCTTTTGGACAACCGCGTATTGGAGCGAAACTTACGACAATTGGAGCGAAATCCCCATTCCCGTAGGCGGTCACAATCCTGGCCTGATGCTCGAGTGGAAGCGGTTCGTCACGAGCGCTTGGAGCGATTACCAGGCGAATCAGATCTCGGCGATCCGGAAATATGCAGAACCTCTCCAATTCATTACCGGCAATTTCATGGGCTTCTTCGATGGATTCGACCACTACATCATGTGCGAACCTCTCACTTTCGCTTCCTGGGACGACTACGTCGGGACTGGCCACGTCGATCCGGACTCCAATGGCCTGAGCCATGATCTGACTCGTGGTTTTAAGCGCGCAAATTTCTGGCTCATCGAAACGCAGCCAGGCGCAGTCAATTGGGCAAACGTAAACAACTATCTGAACAAGGGCGAAGTCCGCGCCATGGCGTGGCAGGCCATCGCCCATGGAGCGGATGCGGTCAGCTATTGGCAGTGGCGCAGCGCGCTGAACGGCCAGGAGCAGTATCACGGAACGCTGGTCGGTGCGGACGGCACGCCTGTTCCTTTCTACGACGAAGTTCGGCAGATCGGCCAGGAATTCTCCAAAGTTCAGGAAGCCTTTCGCGGCACGACCAATCAGTCGGAAGTTGCCCTGCTGTATTCCTACGACAGCCACTGGGCCATTCAGTTTCAGAAACACACGCAAAGGTACGGCGACGTAGCGCTGCTCAAAAGTTATTACCGGGCTCTGCGTAAGTTGACCCCATCCGTGGATGTGGTCAGCGCCTACGCGCCTTTGGGCGGATATAAATTGGTTGTAGCCCCCGATCTGAATGTTCTGCCCAAAGACCTCGCCAATCATTTGTTGGAATATGTCCGCAGCGGAGGGCATCTTGTCCTCGGCCCGCGCAGCGGACTCAAGGAAGAGCACAACGAACTGCAGACGCAGCGCCAGCCAGGGTATCTCGCGGAGGCGCTCGGCGCCCGCGTGGAGCAATACTACGCACTCGAAAAGGACTTCCCCGCATCCGGTGAATGGGGCGCAGGCCAGGTCAGCATTTGGGCGGAGCAGCTGGGCTTGCTGAATTCTTCCGCTCATACTCTTCTGCGATACCGGAAGAGCAATGGCTGGCTGGATGACCAGCCTGCTGTCGTGACGAGCCACTGCGGCAAGGGAAGAATTACTTACATCGGCGCGATTCTTGACGACAAGCTGATGAGCACCACCGCGGAGTGGATGGCGAAAGAAAGCGGACTTCGTCCCCCTGCCTTGTCTGTTCCCGAAGGTGTGGAACTATCGGTACGCAGCGGAGGCGGCAACCGAATCACTATCCTCATCAATTTTGCACAAGAAGTTAAGAAGGTCGAGTTGGGAAGGCCTATGAAGCAGTTGTTGAGCAGGCGCCAGGCGCAATCCGTGGAGCTGCCGCAATATGGCGTCGAGGTTTTGCAGGAGTAGCTTGCGAGGCTGGCTCTCGATCTGATTTACCGCGTCTCTCTATCGCGAGGGGACAGGGCCGGTGGACTTGCGCACCACGAATTCCGGTTCAATGGCAATGTCCGGAACATATTCGCCTCGCCCTTCAATCAAATCCACGACTGTTTGCGCCGCGATTTGTCCCATGCGTTGAAGTGGCTGGCGCACCGTCGTTAGTCCAGGATTAGCGAAAGCCGCTCCCGGTATGTCATCGAATCCCACGATTGAAACGTCTTGCGGTATCCGTAGCCCCGCCTCGTGGAACGCCCACATCGAGCCGATTGCAGAAATGTCGTTGTAAGCGAATAGGGCAGTGAACGGTTGTTTCCTGGCTAGCAGTTGTTTTGCGAACGGGTAACCAATTGCGGGCGTGGAATCCAAGCCTTCCAATTGAACTGTAAGTTCCGGCCGCACGCATATCTTCAATTCCTGGGCTACCTCGCAGATGGCGCTCCAGCGATCGGCGGAGTCCGAACTGAGCGTCTGGCCCTTCATGAAAGCGATTCTTTCATGTCCGAGACTCTTCAAATGTTCGAGCGCCAGCCGAACAGCGCGCCGGTGATCGAGCACAATGTTCGTCACGCCTTCCACACGCTGGTGTCCCGCCACTGCTACGGTTGGCAATGCCCACTTTTCCGTGAGTGAGGTGTCCGTGGTTATGAAGCCTTCCACTCCTCGCGTTAACAGCATTTGCGCATACGTTTGAAGCAATTTCGGATCGTGCCGGTGGATAACAGTCAGAAAGAAATAGTCATTCTTTCGCAGATACTCCTCGATGCCACTGATAACCATCGCGCCGTACACGTCGCCAATCTCCTCGGCAATGACTCCGATTGTGTACGTCCTGCGCAAGCGCAGCGTGCGCGCAAAGAAATTCGGCCGGTAATTCAGAGCTTTAGCCGCTTCGATGATGCGGTTCTTTGTATGTTCGGGGATGGACCGGGCTGCCGGTGAATTGTTGAGCGCCGCTGAGACCGTGCCAGGCGTGAGCCCAAGGTGCTGCGCAATCGTCTTGAGCGTAACCTTCTCTTCCGCCCGGTGCCCCGGACGCTTTCTTGGCAGCGGCGTCATCTGCGAATCCTCCGGGGTTCTATCCAGAATTGGTACCCGGGACTGTCTCCTGGGTCCGTTGACAGGGAAGGCAAGTCCCTACGAGCTTTAAGGTTCATGGGCTTATTTCGTTTTGCATCCCATTGGGACGCCTATAATTGCGGGCCGCACCGGGGTTTCTGCAGGGAGACTATCACAGTATCGCTGCTGATTCTAATCAGTGCTCACTAGCTTGCCCGCCCGATCAGACCCTTCTCACACTGTATCAATAATTTGATTGCTTAGAATAAGGATATTCTATAGCATTTCCCGCAATCGGCCCGGTGCATCAGTCATTGCCATGGCCCGACACAGTTGTCGAGGAGGACTCATGTATTTGCCAAGGGCCGTTTCTTTTCTGGCGTGTTCCCTGACTTTTCTCCTTCCCTTCGCTTTGCGGGCCGGCGACGACATTCCCAAAGCTGCTTGGAAACGCCCCATCGGCGCTCCTCTCGAACATCCCGGCACCAAGAAGCCGGCTCTCGATGGCGGCCACATTGACGACGGCTACTGGCAAGGCGCTCCCGTTGGTGGCTTTGGCGCAGGCACATTCTCGCGCACATACCGCGGCGACTTTGCTCGGTGGCACCTCGAAGCTGGTGTCCATAAATATCAGCCCGTCGCGGGGAACCAATTTGCAATGTTTCAAAAGTCGGAGGGGGATGCAGCGGGTTTCGCGCAAGTCCTTACTTCCGATCATCCCAAAGATCACGCCTTGAGCTTTTGGGCGTGGGACTATCCTGTTGGCGCGGGCGATTACTACGCGCTCTATCCCAAGTCTTGGTTTGACTACCGTTCCGACAAGTTTCCGGCGCACGTTGTGCTCGAGCAGTTCTCGCCGGTTCTTCCCGGTAATTACAAAGAATCGAGCTACCCCGTGGCCGTGTACCGGTGGCACGCCGAGAACCCGACGAGCAAACGCGTAACTGTTTCCGTCCTGCTCTCTTGGGAAAACATGCTCGGATGGTTCCGCACCTTTAGCCGGGATTTGAAAGGCGGAATGAACGAAGGGAATCACAACGAATTTCGTTCGGAGCCTTTTCCTCGCGCGATGAAGGCTTCCAATTCCACCCCCGGATCTGAAGGCACGGTGAAGGGCATCGTTTTTGATCGCAATCATATTGGCCCCGTCCAGGATGCCTGGGATGGTCAGTGGACCATCGCTTCCCTTGAATCTCCTGGCGTAGAGGTCACTTATTTAGCCACTTTCCTGCCCGAGGGCGATGGCAAGGAACTCTGGCAGTCCTTTAGCAAGGACGGCAGGCTCCCCGACAGCGCGGACACGTGGACCAGCACAGGAGAAAGTCTCGCCGGGGCCATTGCCGTCCGCTTCACGCTTGAGCCGGGCCAGAAGCGCGTCATACCGATGGTCATCGCATGGGATTTGCCAATCGTGCAATTCGGAGCCGGTCGCAAGTGGTATCGCCGCTACACGGATTTCTACGGTGTGAGTGGGCTTAGCTCCTGGGCTATTGCGCGCGACGCCTTACAGAATGCGGCGACCTGGAGCGATGCCATCGACGCGTGGCAGGCGCCATATGTCAACGATGAATCCAAGCCGCTCTGGTATCGCAGCATGCTGTTCAACGAGCTTTACGTTCTGGCAGACTTGGGCTCCTTCTGGGGCCGTCCCGAGGGATCAGATCCCAAGCTCCCTCCCGTTTATTCCTTTATGGAATGCTACGACTACCCGTTCTTTGAAACGCTCGACGTTCGCTTCTACGGTTCCATGCCGCTCATCAAATTCTGGCCCGACATCGAGAAATCTGTCATGCGCGATTTCGCTCAGACCGTCCCTCGCGAGTTCAACGAGAAAATGATCTGGGTTTGGAAATCTCAACATTCCGATTCCACGGTGTTCAAAGTTCGAAAAGCCAAAGGCGCCCTGCCCCACGATCTTGGTGTGCCGGCCGAGGACCCGTTTGTGCAGATCAATCAATTCAGTTGGCAGGATACGAACGGCTGGAAGGATCTGAACCCCAAGTTTGTTCTTCTCGTTTATCGCGATTTTGTTCTGACTGGCAACAAGGACAAAGAGTTTCTTCGCGACACCTGGCCTGCAATCCAAGAATCCCTCGCCTACCTTCGCAAGTTCGATTCTGATGACGACGGCCTGCCCGAGAACGGCGGTTATCCAGATCAAACCTATGATGAATGGGTTGTCCGTGGACCAAGCGCATACTCCGGAGGCCTTTGGCTCGCGTCTCTTCGCGCCGCAGAGGAAATCGCCGGCCAGCTTGGCGATTCGACTGCGGCCAGGCAATATCACGAACTCTTTGCAAAGAGCCAGGCGAGCTACATCAAGAAACTCTGGAACGGCGAATACTTTCGCTACGACACCCAAAGCGAATATCGCGACAACATTCAGGCCGATCAGCTCGCAGGACAGTGGTACGCCAACATGACCGGCCTTGGCGATCTTGTCCCTCGCGACATGCAGCTCAGTTCCCTGAAAAAAATCTACAACTTAAATGTCCTGAAATTCGCCGACGGTTCCATGGGCGCCGTCAACGGCATTGCAGCCGACGGTTCTCTCGTGAAATCCAACGAGCAAGTTCAGGAAGTCTGGACCGGCACCACTTTCGGTCTCGCTGCTCTCATGCTCGGCGATGGCCTGAAGGAAGAAGCATTTCGTACCGCTTGGGGCGTCTATCACACCACATACGAAACGAAGGGCTACTGGTTCCGTACGCCCGAAGCCTGGGACATCACTGGGAATTATCGCGCTTCGATGTACATGCGCCCGGCAGCGATTTGGGCGATGGAGATGCCTCGCCCGTCCTCCAAATAGAATCGCTCAAGATTTCTTTAAACTATGCGGTAACGTTCCTCCAACGATAGGGATTTCCTTTGACGATACTTTCGCCGTAGTTTGCTCATCGCAAGTATGTTCCGGACGGTATTCTAGGTTCGCAAGCGCCTGTAGGTTGCGAACCCAGCATGAAGAAGCTGAGTTTTCTTGTTTCTCTCACGACCAACGACAACGATTATCAAATCGAACAGGCGCAGTCCGCCGAAGATGCCGCTCGAAAATTCGGCGTTGAACTCCAGGTCATTTACGCTGACAACGACGCCGTCACCCAGAGCACTCAGCTTCTCAAAGCCATCCAAGCCGAAGAATCCCACCGCCCCGACGCCATCATCTTTGAGCCCGTCGGTGGCACAGCCCTGCCTCAAGTCGCTCGTGCCGCCGCCACGGCGGGCATCGGTTGGGCCGTCCTCAATCGCGAGGCTAGTTATATCTCCGAACTTCGCAAATCCTCATCCGCGCCCGTTTTCATTGTCACCTCCGACCATTTCGAAATCGGTCGCATCCAGGGCCGGCAAATCGCTGCATTCTTGCCTCACAGTGGCGACATCCTCTGCATTCAGGGACCAGCCGAGAATTCCGCAGCCAAAGATCGAACTGCAGGCATGATGGAAACCAAGCCCGCAAACGTCCACACCACATTTCTTCGCGCACAATGGACAGAAGAAAGCTCACAAAAAGCTGTTCGCTCGTGGTTGAAACTCACGACTTCTCGCAAAGCCGCCATCGACCTAGTTGCCGCCCAGGACGACTCCATGGCTATCGGCGCGCGTAAAGCCTTCGAGGAACTGCCTGACGAAATCGAGAAAAGTCGCTGGCTCAGCTTGCCGTTCCTTGGATGCGATGGGCTGCCCAAGACCGGCCAGGCCTGGGTTAAGAGCGGACTCCTTGCCGCCACGATTTTTGTCCCGCCCAACACCGGCCAGGCCATCGAAATGTTCGTAGAAGCCTTGCAGCGCGGGAAGCAGCTGCCCGAGCGCGCCCTCACCGTCGCCGCTTCTGTTCCTCCCATCAATCAACTCAAGCGCCACTGACAATTTGAATCTGCTTATATCAAGACTTCTTCCATTCCTGTTAGCGCGTCCTTTAGAAAAACGATTTTCGCCACTTGTTTGTCCGTCACGGCAGCGTATAATTCCGCCGCACACTTATTGAAGATTTCAAACTCCTGTGCTGCCGAGGTGACGCGGATGGACACTGGTGCCAAAGATTCCTCGATGGACCGCAGGGAGTTTCTCGCTGCCTCCGGTGGCGCACTCGCCGCGGCGGTTCCCGGCGGCGCCATGCTCTCCCACGCGGCTGATTCCGCCTCTTCTCCCGTCCCTCTCTCGCCCAAGCCTGCGGGCAACTTGCGCAAGATTCCCATTGGCGTCTTTGATCCCGTCTACAAAGAACTCTCCCTCGACGCCATGCTGGACAAAGTTACCGCGCTCGGCCTGGAGGTCATGGAAATCGGCACCGGCGGCTACCCCGAAAACCGTCATTGCCCCCTCGACGACCTCATCGCCGACAAGTCCAAAGCCAAAGCGTGGCAGAAAAAATTTGAAGACCGTGGCATTCGCATCGCCACTCTCAGTTGTCACGGCAACCCCATCCATCCCGACGCCGCTCTCGCCAAGAAGGACGTCGACACCTTTCGCAAAACCGTTTTTCTCGCCGAAATGCTCGGCGTCAAAGTGATCGTCGGTTTTTCCGGCTGCCCCGGCGGAGGGCCCCACGAAACTCAACCAAACTGGATCACTTACCGCTGGCCTCCCGAATACGCCGCGATGCAGGACTGGCAGTGGAGAGAAAAAGTCGTTCCTTATTGGAAGGAAGCGGCGAAATTCGCGCGTGACCACGGCGTCCGGCGACTCGCACTCGAAATGCATCCCAACTTTGTTGTTTATAACCCGCGAACGCTAATCAAACTGCGCGAAGCAGTCGGCGAAGAAATTGGCGCCAACAACGACCTCAGTCATCTTTATTGGCAGGGCTGCGATCCCGTCGAAGTGATCCATTTTCTCGGTAAGCAGGGTGCGATCTATCACGCGCACATGAAAGACACCGTGTTTTTCCCGGAAAACAAAAACAAATACGGAGTCCTTAATTTCGCTTTCGATACCAGCGAACTCGACCTTGCCTCTGAAACTTTCCGCGCCGTTGGCTACGGCCACAGCGCCAGCCTCTGGAAATCCATCATCAAAGCCTACATGGACGTCGGCTACGAGGGCATCCTCAGCATCGAGAACGAAGACCCGATTCTTGCCGGAGAAGTTGGCGTCGAACGCGCCGCGTATGTTCTGAAAAACGTCCGCAGCGAATTGCTTGGGGCCTGAAATGCGCCGTCGCGAATTCGTCTCCGCCTGCGTTGGCTCGGCCATTGCCAGCGTCGCACCAGCTCTCTCTGGCGCGCCTCTACCCGCTCCTCCCGCTTCAACCGAGGGCGAAGGCGTGCCATTTTCTCTTTCCGTAATGCTCTGGACCGTCTTCCGCGATCTGCCGTTTCCGCAGCGCCTTGAAAAAGTCGCTGAAGCCGGCTATCACGCCGTCGAACTGGTCGACGAATTCAA
>Ga0126378_10001231_pt1 | contig 19120 bp, 11 predicted proteins | sample PanSoiMetPlot_23_FD_92587 | JGI IMG/M metagenome (GOLD analysis project Ga0126378, IMG submission 92587) | Tropical forest soil microbial communities from Panama - MetaG Plot_23 | ecosystem: Environmental > Terrestrial > Soil > Tropical forest > Bulk soil | place: Panama | collected 2016-02-17
CTGGATGCAAGCACCGATCCAGTTCTCATGGAGAGCGAGTGGCGAAGTGTTTTTACTTGACATCCTCTCTCATAGGATGAGCGCTAACGCCTGGTTTCGACACTTGACCTCCCGTTACCCGTATCCGCTCAGAATTGACTTCTTTTAAACTGGCCACTTAGGCTGTGTCGAACTCCTGCCACCACCCGTCGTTTTGGAGGACACATGGAAACCCGCACGTTGGCGTATTTGCTTGTGATGGTGCTGACAGCGGTGACCGTCGTGGCCCAAGAATCAACCAGTCACTCGCCTTCGCGACAAACAGCGCGAACTCGGGTGGTGCTGCTCGGAACTGGCACACCAGTGCCTGACCCGGATCGTTCCGGCCCCGCGACCGCCATTATTGTTGACGACAGGGCCTATCTTGTCGATTTCGGACCCGGCGTTGTGCGGCGCGCTGAATCTGCTGCTCTCAGCAGAGCGATGCCGGCAGTCGAACCGGGCAACCTGAAGGTGGCGTTCTTAACCCATCTCCATTCCGATCACACAGCTGGGTACTCGGACCTGATCTTCACCGGATGGACATCGGGTCGGACAGTGCCGCTGGAAGTTTATGGTCCCTCGGGGCTGAACTCGATGACCGAGCACATTTTGCAGGCTTATCGCGTCGATATCGAAACGCGAACGAATCCAGACGGAAACCAGCGTCGATTTCCTGATGGATGGAAAGTCAATGCCCACGAAATCAAGTCGGGTGTTATTTATAAGGACGAAAAGGTCACGGTCACGGCATTTGCAACGAAACATGCGATGGAGAGTTACGGATATCGGTTCGATACGCCGGATCGCCGAATTGTGATTTCAGGCGATACCAATCCAGTCGAGGAAACAGTTAAGGCATGTAGCGGCTGTGACGTCTTGATTCACGAAGCGCAGCCTCTCGAACTGCTCGCCAAGATGCCTGAAAGCATCCAATCGTTTGTGGCGAAGTACCATACAACGACCGAACAACTCGCGGAATTGGCGAAAGGAGCCCATCCGAAGCTGCTCGTCATCTATCACACCGTCAGCTTTCCGCCGGGAATTGCCCCGCCGAGGCTCCTTCCCCCAAAGGCTGGTGCGGATGCACTCTACGCTTCGCCGGAAATGCTTCGGAAAGAGATTGGCTCACGATATTCAGGAGAATTCGTAATCGGAAAAGACCTCGATGTTTATTAGGTCCTGGTCAATTGGTGAAACATCGCCATTTCACTCATAACCGAATGGTTATGAGCGTAAACGCCTGATTTCGAGAACTGAGAACAATTTTGTGTTCGGCGATTAATGATGTTTGGGAACACCCTTCGTCAGCCTTTGATAGGTCTCCGTCGCGAAATCGGGCTGCGTTTCGGCGTAGAAAGTGTTTTTCCAATGACCTGCTTGGTTGACCCAAATTGAGGCGACGTAGAATGGCCGCTCAGGCAGCTCCGTCCCGGCGAAAGTTCCTGTCCAATTGACACGGTAAGTCAGCAACGCAACGTCCGTTCGAATCAGCCTCACGCGTTCATCGCTCATCGTGTAGGACCGCAGCTTGTATTCCTTGCCAGCCAAGGCATCATCTTGAGCGTCAAAGCGCAGCCCATGCTTTATGCCCACAAAGTCTGCGGCAATGAGGTCCTGATACGGGCCGCCGCTCACATCTGCGTCCCACAGTTTTCTCTCTAACGCAACAATTTCGTTTTTGAGTTGCCCAGTTGCTCGTGATAGATGAACTGCGTTCGAGGCATTCGGGCGTTGAATGGATGATTGGGGTTGCGCGACTGGAAGGCCAAAGAAGGCGACTAAGAACAGAAAAGACGCCACAAAAGTCCCAAGCATTTGTAGGAACCCCCAGTATTCGGTACATCTTAAGCTATGGACTGAGTCTTACTTGACGTAACATCGCGATTTCACTCATTGAACCTGAAAAATGCGAACAAACGTGGTACTCCCGCAGCGCATAATGGTGGCTGCGCCTACGAGCAGGATCGTCAGCTCTGGCTACTGAGTAGCCTTTAAGGAGTCATCATGAAACGCGAACGCATTCTGCAGGTCTTTGTGGGACTCTTGGGCCTCGTTTATCTCTCGCTGATTTATCCGTTGTACACCGATTTATGGCATTCCAAGTGGCTTCTGGAAATGAACAACGCATGCGACCCGATGTTTCTGAGTTGGTTTATCGCGCTCGGGCCGTTTCTATTGTTGGCCGCCAGAAAGCCCTCGTCGCACCGCTCCCTGATTACCTTCGCCGCGTGCCAGTGCTTGGTTCACGCTTCGATAATGGCTGTGCAAACTGCGGAAGCGTGGAAGCACGGCGTTCACCGGCAGTTCGGAGATGTCGTTCTCTTCGGCATCATAGGCGCAGTTTTGCTCGCACTGTTACTACCAAGAGGAGAACAGCCCGCAGTCGTGACGCAATGATTGGCGGACTGACCGGCGGTGTCAGTTCTGGTGTCAGCTGGTTTTGGGATTCCGTGCGTTTCGATGCGTCGCTGTGCCTAGGGTCGGCTGGTAATGCATTGATTCGGTTGGACCGTGCAGTTCAGTGCACGTTGTTGCATTAACCAGATTCACATCCTAAGTCTGGTGCGTCTTCACCAGGAACCATACTTTGCTAATTCCGTCCCATGCGCATCAACTTGTACCAGGCAGGATTTGCCGCTTGCAGTGCGCCCCATGTGATATGCATTTCCCGGTTGCCAGCAGATCCCGAGACCGCGAACACGTGATACCTCGTTGACCTCAACTGGGCTGAGCTCCTTCTCCGAAAAACTCCCTCATACCACAAGCTAGCACTTTTGGCGCGCTGATCAGCCACATTTTCTATCCCATTCCTCTAGGACCCTAGTTCACTATCCCAATGGGCTGGCCACCCCGTTTCCTGGGCGGGATAGTGACGTCAAAGCACAATCGTCTGACAGCCTTCATTGTGGCTGTCATCCCGAGTGCACTTGTTATTGGGAAACTGCGTAACCACTGCCGGACCTCTTAGGGTCAAGTTGAATGCCGGTTAATGGTAGGGTCACTGGGAAGGTGTAATGCCGTGCAATTCCGTCCCTGGCCACCATGTTTTCGATCAGTTGCAAGTCGCTCTCCTGGTCACTTGGTCACAATTGGTCACAATTCAATTCACTAAACGGCTGAGTCCTTCGACCGCTCGTTGCTGACTTTCGGGTACGAACTGCTGGTAAATGTCCAGCGTCGTGCTCGAAACGCGAGTGCCTCATCTGCGCTTGCGCGTCCTTCACGTCGGCACCGGCCACCTTCAGCCAGGTTACGTGCGATGTTCGCAGACATCTCCAGTTCACGAAGTCCAATCCCAGTTTCCGGGCGGCTGGTTTGATGAACCGGCAGAGAATGTTGTTGTCGCGGATCGGTTTCCCATCTTTAAGGGACTGGAAAACCAGGTCATCGGGCCCTTCTGCCTTGCAAGATTTCCTCATTTTGACCCGACCATGGAACAATGCCAGCCCGACCCGCTCAGCACATTGGCGGTGATGCAATGACGACCGAGAAAAACACCTGCCGGAAGCGGCCGCCAATTAAGCTTCTACTCAGCCCGTAAAGCCTCGATTGGCTGAATAGAAGCCGCCCGTATGGCCGGAAGGAAGCTCGCTGCGCCGGCGCAGAGCAACAGAGCGGCCGCCGGCAGTAGAAGAGACACAGGATCGATGGCAGCCACATGATAAAGGCGCGACTTCAGCGACCCGCCGATCATCAATGCAACAGGCAGGCCGATTACAAGCCCGAAAAGAGTTTGCGCAAACGCGGCTTGAAGTACAAAGTGCACAATCTGTGGCCGGTTGGCCCCGATCGCCATGCGCATACCTATCTCGGGGATGCGACACGCAACGTTGTAGGCTGTGATGCCATACAAGCCAACGGATGCCAGAATCAGCGACAGCACACCAAACAACCCGCTGAGTCGCACAAGAAGGCGTCGCTCATCGAAGCTGACGTCGATCTGCTGCTGCAAGGGCTGAATGCTGACAATTGCGAAGTTCGGATCCACATCCCGGAACACGTCGCGGATCTTACGGTCGAGCCGCCCTGGATTACCATCGATCCACAGTTGCGCTCCGGTAATGAAATGGCTCCACTTTTCGTTGTCTCTAGCGGAAGCATCGATGTAGTCGGACTGCTGGGCAAGAGGTGCAAACACCATTGGCTGCGGCGCCTCTTCGGCATTCGCGTACTTGGCATCGCGGACGACGCCCACAATTTCGAAGTCTTTGCTGTTGGCGGGAGTAGAGAAGCCGAAGACTCTGCCGAGCGGATCGACGCCTGGGAAGTAGCGGCGCGCGAATAATTGATTGACGATGGCGACCTGTCGCGACGTTGCATTATCCGCTTCTGTGAATTCGCGCCCTTCGAGTAGTTGCTGCCCGAGGGTGGCGAAGTATCTCGGACTCACACGGTCCCACAGCACTTTGCGCGAGCCGTCGGTGCTGGGCAGCCCTTCTCCGGGTTTGACCAAAAGCTGGTCCCAACGCGCAGTGAACGGGGAGTAGAGCGACAGGCTGGCGCTGCGCACGCCCGGTAAACGTTCCAGGCCGTCCTGGAGTTGGCGGTAGAGCACATTCAGATGCTCGTGACTATACGCCGCCAGGGGTTCCTCCATGCGCAAGACGACACGGTTTTGTGCAGTGAACCCGAAGTCCTGGCGCTCGATATTGAGCAGACTCCGGGTTAACAGGCTTGCTCCCGCCAGGAGGCTGGCAGAGGCCGCCACTTGCAGCACCACAAGCATGTTGCGTAGTCCCGGCTGGCTGCCTGCGGTCGCACGCCCGGCAGCGCGCATCGCTTCGATAGGATTGGTGCGTGCCACCAGCCACGCCGGCACGGTACCGAAACAGACAGCGCTCGGCAGCGTCAGCGCCGCACAGAATCCCAGCATCGGCCACGACAGTCCCACGTGCATGGCAATTCCGTTTGCGGGGCCGAAGGCAAACAATACCACGAGATGGATTCCCGCAACCGCCAGAAACACGCCTACGATTCCGCCCAAAAGGGCAAGAGTAAGACTTTCTGTGAGCGCCTGCCGGATCAGCCGAGCCGCGGAAGCGCCGAGCGCACTCTGGATGGACACCTGCGCCCGGCGCGTCATACCTCGGGCAAGCAGCAGGTTCACCACATTCGCGCAAGCAATCAACAGGACCATCGCGCACACGGCGAGCAAAATCTTCAAGCTCCTGCCGTACTCGTCGCCCAGTGCACCGATCCCGGTCGCGCAGCGGGCGATTTCGATCCTTTGCTGCCGAAGCTGTTGCTCCAGTTCCACCCGGTGATTCGGCATCATGTCGGCATCGGAAACGAGCCAGTGCCGGAGCAACGAGGTCAGTTCCAATGAGGCGCCCCCGAGTTGTGCTCCCGGCCGCAACCGGCCGATTACGCGAAGCCATGCGCTCGAGTGTACGAGGTTGTAGGAGGCTTCCGCGTCCGTGAGAAACTCGGTTTGAAGAGGTATCCACAGAGAAGGCGGGATATTGCTCATCGTTTCGCCGTAAAAACTAGGCGGCGTGATGCCCACCACTTTGAAGTTGAAGCCCTCGAAAGTGAAGTTGGCATTCACCACGGAGAGATCGCCCCCGAATTTGTCCTGCCAAGTCCGATAGCTCATCACAGCCACCGGCACCGAATTCCTCTCGTCGTCCGCAAATGTAAAGAGCCGGCCGGCAAACGGCTGGACGCCCAGCGTCTGAAAATAATTGCCGCTTACGTATTCGCCCAGCAGAGCCTGGGCCTGCCCTGCGTGGCTTCCGTAACGCACGCTAAGGATGTGCGGCTCTGCCTGGAATGCAGCGACCTGCTCGAATTGCGGAGTGGAGCGGCGCAAACGCTGATAAAAATCGTAGGAGAAGATGCCCCATTCACCTTGCAGGTCGTTCGAATAGCAGCAACTCTTTCCGGTTCCTATGCGATAGAGACTGCCGGGATCGGGGACCGGAAGCGACTTCATCATCACGGTGTAAATCAGCGAGAAGATCGCCGTGGTGGCACCGATACCCAGCCCTAGAATAAGCACGACTGTAATCGTGAATAGCGGCGCAAGGCGAATGTGGCGCAGGGAGTAGCGAAGGTCGGCGACCATTGAAGAGCTCATTAGAGTATCGTACATAGGCAATTCCCTGCACAATCCAATGCTTATTGGAGCTGATTCGCATTACCGACCGGCACGCGAAAGTTGTCGGAAGTCGCGTCAAGACCTGGACCCGTTTTACCAGAAGTGGGCGAAACGTGGAACTGGCAGCTGCCAACCTCATGTACCACATGTACCATTCAGGAAATCGAGGGAGCCTGCCACCCAAAATTCGATGGCTGTTGAAACCTCCACTTTTCACTCATGAATATTGACTAAAACGCATTACCTGCAGAGAGCTGGCGAAAACCGTGAAAAAATCGCGGTGGCGACTTAGGGATCTGGCTGCTGAAACTCGTGGGGTTGAGTCCCTCCTTTCGCACCAGTGACTCCCCGCGCTCCAGAGTTTTCCCTGTTCCCGGTTGTGCGCATATACAAAAACCCCCATTGCGACGTTTGCAGTGAGCCTCATACCTCGCTCCGTCGGGTGACGACGCAAGCACATCTGCCTATAATCCGAAACAGTTCTCCTTCTCGAGCCTTTATGAATCTTGCTGCCGTGTCGTTCCTCTTTGTTGCATCAATTTTGGCTTACCCAAGGCCACAAACGGATAGCTTGGCTTTCAAGTCTCAGCAGGCTAAGCAACTCATGGCAGAGGGCAATTTCAACCGGGCAATTTCTCTTTACCGAGAACTGAATGAGGCGCTGCCGAACAATCCCGGTTTGAAGTTAGACCTCGGCATGGCACTGCACATGGCCGGAAAGAAACGGGAAGCTATCCCGGAATTGCAGCAGGCTGTGAAGCTGGACCCTCAAATGGCGCCTGCTTGGCTTTTCCTTGGGACCACACGTTTGCAGTTAGGAGACACCGCAGCAGCCATCAAGCCACTCAGGACAGTGCTCGAGCTGCAACCGGAGCAGCACCAGGCGCGGCAAATGCTCGCAAGCGCACTCCTTTCCCTTGACCGAGCGGAGGAAGCGGCCGCCGAATACCGCACGCTCGCCGCCGCACATCCTGAGAGTGCTCCGGCTTGGTTCGGCCTGGGACGCTGTTACGAATCGCTTTCGGCGGCAGCTTTCGAAAAACTGCAAAAAACTTCTCCGGAGTCGGCCTACTTGCTTTCCTTGCTGGGAGAGGCACGGCTGCGGGCGCAGCAATTCTCGAGCGCCTTCTTCCTTTACCGTCTTGCGCTGGAGCGGATGCCGACCCTCCACGGGCTGCACAGCGCACTGGCGGAGATTTATCGGCAAACTGGACATCCGCAATGGGCGGAAACTGAAGACCAGCGGGAAGCGAAGCTGCCGCTGCTTGATTGCCACTCGGCGCGACCGGAGTGTCACTTCCGGGCGAGAGAATATGATGAGTTGATCGGTGCTGCGAAGTTGGCAAATACACTTGAGTCGTTCTATTGGTTAGCACGAGCCTACAATGAGCTTGCCCTGAATGCGTTCGACCGGTTAGGTCAATTGCCACCTTCTCCGGAGCTGCACGAATTAAAGGCCCACATCTACAACGCACAGAAGAAATATGCCGAGGCTGCGAGTGAATGGCGGAAGGCATTGGAGTTTTCGTCCAACGACATTCAGGTTAAGAAAGAGCTTGCTATCAGTCTGAAACTTGGGGAGGACTACAGCACGGCCCTGCCGCTGTTTCAGGAGCTCTTCAAGCAGCAACCCGACTCAGCCGAGCTAAATTTCCTTCTAGGCGACACCTTGTTAGACCTGCAGCGACCAGCGGAAGCCCTCCCTTTACTAAAACGTGCCGTGACTCGAGATCCAAAATCGCTGGCTGCACACAAATCGCTTGCCCGGTGTGAACTCGCAACCGGAAACGCCGCCGAAGCAATTCCGCACCTCACGCTGGCATTATCCAGCGACCACGACGGCACGGTGCACTACCAGCTCGCACAAGCCTACCGAACAACTGGGCAGATCGAACTCGCCAACAAAATGCTGAAAGACTATCAGTCATTGCAGCGTTCGGCGGCAGCCCAGGACGAGGCTTCGAAGAAGGATGCCGAGATCACAGCTCCATGAACAGGCGGTACCCGAGTTTTCGATTATTTAGCCGGCTCGTGTACTTCGAGTACCTGGTTGGTAGCGACATTCTGTAGTACTTGATGGATCCCACTGGGCCAGTGAATCTCGATTCGTTCTATCTTTTCAAGCTTGCCGGTTCCGAAGTGTACCGTAGCGGGACTGGAGGAAGCGTATCCGACAGCCGTGGTTGCATGGTTGAACTGATCACCGCACCTGATCTTGGCTCCGATGCCATCACGGTTGCTGCGACTGCCAGTCAGTTTTAACAGGAGCCACCGATTGGAGTCGGGACTCACGTTCTGCCACAGTTCGGCAGGCTCACCCAACGCGCTGACCACTACGTCGATCTTCCCGTCATTGTCAAAATCGGCGAACGCACTGCCACGATGGGCCCGTGCCAGAGTAAGACCCGCGTCTAGCGATACATCGCGAAATGTCCCATCGCCAATGTTGGCGAACAAGCTATTCAGCTGCTTATAGTGCGTGGACTGGAAAAGATCAATCAGGTCGTTGACATCGGAATTGGCGGTGAACAGATCTTTCCAGCCATCATTGTTGAAATCGAAAAATCCGTTACCCCAGCCGCTGCGCGCAGCGGAAAGCTGGGCAAGCTGGCTGCCGTGCGTTGCATCCAGAAATGAGCCTTTGCCTACGTTGCGGAACAGAGGAAATGTCTCACCCGCTAGAGCAGTTACGTTGATATCGCATAGCCCGTCATTGTTAAAATCGCGAAAATCCACCCCCATGCTTGCTATCGGCGCCCCGTTGTTGGTTAATGCCACGCCGGCTTCAAGGGCCACCTCCTCGAAGGTCCCGTCGCCTCGATTCCGAAATAGGAAGTTGGGCAAGTTGTCATTTGTGACAAAGACGTCAGTGAATCCGTCGTTGTTGTAGTCTGCGAATGCGACACTCATGCCCCTGCCGACGTGATCGTAGATACCAGCCTCTTTGCTGACATCTTCAAATGTTCCATCCCGACGGTTGCGGTAAAGCGTGTTGGGTAGTCCCTCGAAATATTTCGGATGGCAATAGACGCGCAAGTTGCGCTCGCGGTCGCCACAGTAGCGATCGAACTGAGGAGTCCAGTGAGCATAATTGACGACGAACAAATCCAGCCAGCCATCATTGTCGTAGTCGAACCAGCCGGCAGCGACAGACCACTTGTCGCTTTTGATTCCCGCCTTCTCGGTCACGTCCTCGAATTTTCCGTTGCCCAGATTGCGATAGAGAATGTTGCGATAGACGCCGGCCACGAACAAATCCGTATGCCCGTCATTGTTGTAGTCAGCAGCAGCCGCACCCATTGAATAACCTGAGCCTGCAACACCAGCCTCCAGCGTCACGTCGGTAAATTTCATTCCGCCGTCGTTGCGGTAAAGCCGGTTGAAAAACTTCGGCGAATCCTTCTCGAAGCCCGGAATTGCCGCCCCGTTCGTGAAGAATACGTCGACCTTGCCATCATTGTTGTAATCGAAAGCAGCGAGCCCACCCGCCATGGTTTCGATCATGTGCTTCCGTGGGGTCGGATTGTTGTGAAGCACAAAGTCCAGCCCGGCTTGCTGTGCGACGTCACGAAAACGAATCGGAGACAACGCCAATGGCGACTTTAGATTGCGTTTAAGCCCAGACTGAGGTAGCCAAAGGCCGCAGGCTGCGGCCAGGAAATCTCTTCGAGAAAGCATCGGGAAAGATCGACCTACCTTCGAGGTTATTCCCGGACTTGATGAAAGCGTCCAGCTGCGGACGCCACTCATCCCTGGCCCAGAAGTAAATGGTCAATACGGCGGCTCACGTCGCGGAGATAGGATTCGTCACCGTCATCCAATTCGGTGATCACGCTGCCGGAATACCCAATGTCAGCAAATGCTTGACGGACGGCATTCCAATCTACGTCGCCTTCTCCAAGGTTCACCCAGGCGTATCCGTCTTCCTTGCGCTTGAAATCCTTCAGATGAACCTTCACGATCCGTTTGCCGAGTGTGTGAATCCAGTCCTCGGGATAGCCATACAACACCACATTACCTACGTCGAACCAGGCTTTAATCCATGGGCTCTGGAATTCATCAATGTACTTCGCCATCTCGAGAGGGCTGAGCAGAAATTTGTTCCAGACCTCCTCGATTGCGATGGTCACTTTCAGTTCCTCCGCGAGTGGGATTAAGCTGCGGATTTGCTTCTGTGACCGCTCCCATGCGTCTTTATAGGAGGTCTTCGCGTCGACTACGGCGGGCACGAGCAGAACCGAGTCTGACCCCCAAAGCCTGGCGTTGTGCAGAGAAGTATGCATGCCTGCAAGACTCTTATCGACTACCGCACGTTCGCTCGATGACAGGGGGTACTTCCAATGGTCCATGTTCATCACTGAGTCGATGTGAATACCCGCCGAATCTGCCGCGTTCTTGATTTCCCCAGCTTTACGTGCATCTGCTTCGGTAGGTGCTTGCACAACCTCAAAGCCGGCATCTCGCGCCAGTTTGAATCGGTCAGCGTAACCGAGCTTCTCTGGCAACATGGAAAAGACCAAACCCTTCTTGACATGAAGCGGCGGGGGCGACTCGGGAACTGTATCAGCCGGCCCGTTTGACAGTGAGTGGCCCATGGTCGCCCGGGTGAGGCCTGCTGCACATACTGCCGTGACTGAATTTGTCAGAAATTCACGACGTGAAGGTTGACGCATCTCTGCCTCAGCGTAGCTTGTTCAGATCGATTTTGGGATCCAATACTTCCTTGGACTTCAACGTCTCGTCCCAACTCACTTCGCGGCCCGTATAGGCCGCAGTACGCGCCATCATGCAAGACAATGCGGATTCAGATCCCTTTGCTGCCTGATTGTGGAAGTTCCCGCTGGTGATGCTCTCCACGAATGCTTTCTTCTTTTCCCGGTCGGCAAGTTCCAGGTTGGAAGTGAAATTTCCTGTCACTGAAAAAGCCTGTGGCTCGGTCCCCGGCTTTGTAGAAAGCGGGTATTGCCATGGTTCGTCACCCCAAATGCCAAGCGGCCCGGTGTAGGGAGACTGTGACGTTCCTTTTGTTCCGAAAAAGCGTTCGGTCACATCCCACCAGCCTTTGGCAAATTGAGTCGAGCTGAAGGTCACGTCCACATTGTTCGGATATTTGAAGACCACGTTGTAGTTTCCGTAGACATCGCCATCATTCGCTGGACGACCTTGGCGTCCCCCGGTAGCGGAAGCTTTCAGGGGATGATCTTTGAGAATCCAGTTGCAGATGTCGATGACATGAATATTCTGTTCCACGATGATGTCGCCGGAGAGGGCCCGGTCGTAAACCCAGTTGCGCAGTCGGTGTTCGGCAGGCGATATATTGGGCCATGCGGGCCTGTCAATGTAACCGGTCAGGTAATGAGCCTCGCCGCAAATAATATTGCCGAGTGCGCCATTATGAATGCGGTTCACCAGTTCCACAAACGGAGGGCAGTCTCGGATTTGAAATCCCACATCAAGGCTCAGCTTGGTGTCGGCGCGTTTGCCAATTTCAATCACCTTGAGTGCGCCGGGGACATCAACCGCAACCGGCTTCTCCAGATAAACGTGCTTCTTGGCGGCAACCACGGCCTCAAGGTGCTGCGGATGGTAATAGGGCGGAGTCGCTATCACAATGGCATCCACTTCCCTGGAGGCTGCGATCCGCTGGTATGCATCGGGTCCAACAAACAGCTGTGAAGCGTCCAGTGCTGCGTATCCCTTCCCCTGTTGCATTTCGTCGAAATGCTTGCGTGCGATGTCCAGCTGATCCTGGAACATATCGCCTAGTGCAACCACGCGAGCGCCATCCGTATCTACCAGATTCGTGGCATCCTCGGTGCCGCGGCCACCGCAACCGAGCAAACCAACTCGTACAGCGGAATTGGCGGCGGTGCCACGCACGAGGCTGGGCTTGAGCAACATCGCCCCGGCGGTTGCCGCTGTTACCGCGATAAATTTTCGTCGGGTGACTTCGTTTGATAGAGCCGGCTTTTCTGAATCGAGTGCCATGCGTCCTCCCAAGCTATCCGATCAACCTTTCTAAATACACTTTCGCTGCGCGGACGTCCTCCAGTTGTCGCTCTCCGGAAATCTCCCGCTCAATGGTGACAGCACCACGATAGTCGAGTTGCTTCAAGCGCTCGATGATCCGGGGAAAGTCCACTTTCCCCTTCCCGATGGCAACTTCTTCCCCAAGTTGCTTGGGGTTGGTGGGCCACATTCCGTCTTTCGCGTGGATGCCTTGCACATAAGGCCCGAGGAGCTCAATGGCATCGACCGGATTCGCTTTGCCGTAGAGGATCAGGTTGGCGAGGTCGAAATTGACGCCCTGATTATCCACCCCAACGTCGCTCATCGCGCGCACCAGTGTGATAGGCGTTTCCTGACCGGTCTCGTAGCGAAAATTTTGCCCGTTGCGCTTGCAGTATGTCGCCACCTCTCGAGCGGCCACAATGGTTTCCGCATACACGGGATCATTGGGATTTTCGGGAATAAACCCGCAGTGTGTCTGCACGGCGGGTATGCCGCACTGTTTAGCAAAATCAGAGGCTTTCTTAATATGAGCGATGCGCTGTGCGCGTGTCGCTTTCGGAACCAGGCCGATCGTCAGCGGCCCCTGATAGAAATCCCACACCTCTTTTCCGGGCCCACCTACGACAAGCGACGTCGCCTCGATCTGATACCTCTCGAGCGACTGGCGCAGCCGGCCGACAAGATTCATCTCGAACTCGTCGACGAAGACCTGGGCCGTCGGCATACCCAGGTCGCGGACCTTGGCGAGCGCGACATCAGGGTCTTTCCCGATACTGATGATTAGCCCCAGGCGCAGCGGTTTTTTACCATCATCGGCTCCGACATGTGGGATGTAACTCTTGCCTCTGGAATATTCAGGCACGGCGGAGCCCTCGGGATTTGCCAGAGCAGGGCGCCTCAAGGCGATGCGTACGGCCAGAGCGCCGCCAGAAGATTGGAGAAATTTTCGCCGATTCACTCTCTTCATAGTGCCGAATCGCGAGCTTTAACGTGAACCCCAGACACAGCTCCCCTAATTCTCCTTGATCTCAATATCTTTCCATCGCATCTTTACACCTCCGCCGGTATGAATCTGCAAGGCGATTACCCCCTCGTTGAATTTTGGAGAGGGATCGGTATAATCCACCACCTTCACGCCATTCAGACGAGTCCTGACGTGGGAACCTTGCACCGAGACTTCGAGGTCATTCCATTCGCCGGGCTTAAGTGCATTTTCGCCTTCGGCGGTGGGCATCGCCACCCAGCCGCGTCCGCCGCTTTCGTACAGCCCGCCTGTGTGCTTGCCCTTGCCGGGATCAACTTCCACTTGCATCCCCTCGATGTCGGGGCCATGCTCCGGGTCGATCCCAGTGATCCGGGCATGGACAAATACACCACTGTTTCCTTCCGCTTCGCCCTTGAATTCGAGGCGCAACGCAAAGTCCTGATACGTCTTTTCGGTCGTGAGGTAACCGTACTTGTTGGCTGTGCTCTCGCACAGAATCGTCCCCTGATCGACTACCCACCTTTCGTCGCCATTCCTCTTCCACCCCGAGAGATCCTTTCCGTTAAACAGAGAAGACCAGCCCGTCGGGGCTTGGCCGGCAACTGCCAGCGTGAATAGCAACACGACCGCGAAATGGGATCGCTTCATGGCCAAGCCTCTCCGGGCAGCAAAAAAACGCCCGGGGACACGCGCGGTGTCCCCCGGGTTGCAATCTCAAATCAGAATGACAATCGCAGTCCAAAGCGGAACTGACGCTCGTCGTTTTTGGCTTGGGTGATCGTCAGGAAATCAAGGCTCGTAATGTCGCCACTGGGGTTGTTAAAGTGTGGTGTGTTGAACAGATTGGCGGCGTCAGCGCGAAACTGGAGTTCCACCCGCTCAGTGAATCTGAACGTGCGGAACAGGCTGAAGTCAAAATTCACGGATCCCGGCCCTAGCAGGCTATTCCGGCCAACCGTACCGTACCTCACGTCTGTAACGGGCAGAAACACGCTGGGGTCATAGAAAGGATTCCCTGAACCGATTCGGCCAAGTTTCTTTGAAGAACCGGTCTGATCGGGCGTTTGCGTTTGATCCACGGCGTTCAAGGAAGCGCCGGATGCGGTCAACTGAAAGGGTTGGCCGGAAACGGAGCTAAAGATACCGCTGGTTTGCCATCCACCGAAGATCTTCGCCGATGTCCCTGAATTGGCCCACTTCTTTCCTGGGCCAAACGGCAGCTCGTAGATGTAAGACATCTGGAAGATCTGTGGTGTGTTATAGCCAGCCGGCCCTCGATTCTTTTGCATAACATTGGGATCGTTCCAACTGAGGCCGGCCCAGCCATCATCATCGGTGAAATTGATGGCTTTCGACCACGTGTACGCTCCTTTGACCATGAAACCATTCTTGAATTGGCGGTTGATGGAGGCCTGCAGCGCGTGATAATTCGCGCTGAGAAAGCCCTGCCAATACAAGGTACTGGCAGTTCGACCGCCCGGACTCAGGGCGTCTCCAAACTGCGGTTTATTGTACGGTTGTCCCGCCTGTCCTGTACCGGGCAAAGACGCGTTGACGTCCAAGTCGCCAAACTGGTGAACGGTCTGGGTGCCGACGTACCCCACCGAGCCGAGGAAATTGCCTGGCAACTTGCTCTCCACGATTAAGTTCCAGGATTCGATATATCCGCGCTTCAACTCGCCCGGTCCGACACTCCGCTCCAGAGCTTGAGCAGGGAGAGGAATTGTGCCGGTGCTGATGTCAGGACAGCAAATCGCCGGAATACCCACCGGGATGGGTCCGCTCGGGAGTGGACTTGCCAGGGGAGAGAGAGATCCCGCCGGTGCAAACGAGTTCACTCCGGCGAAGTTTGACGCGACCGTGAAGGGATAGAAACCCCGCAGCGGTCGGGCGAGCGGAAGAGGATCGACCGTGATCCCAAAACCGCTGCGCACCACCATCTTGTCGCTCACCTGGTAAGCCAATCCGACGCGAGGGGCAAAGAGTTTCTTGCTGGTTGTGACTCCAAGATGTTCCGGGTTTCCGCCAATCCCGCCCAGCAGCACATCCCCAGTGACGAAATCGTAGCGGTCGAATTTGGCGACGCTGTCGCGAGTCATAAGCGGATAGTATTCATACCTCAAACCCAGGGTAGCGGTGAGCTTGTTCGTGACGCGATAGCGGTCTCCCACGAAAAAGCCGAACTGCCACTCCTTGGCAGTGGCTTTGATAAATTGATCGCTCTTGCCCAACCCACTTACTACGGTTCCGCCAGACAAGCCCAGTAAAAACTGTGCCCACGCGTTGAACTGATTGGGAGGGTCTCCGCCATTCAACGCTGTCGCACTACCATCAAAATCAAATTCGCCACGCGGTCCGGATCCCAACTCCGGCTGCCAGTGGTTCAGATGGTGATGAATGATGTCGATCCCCGCGCTGATCTGGTGCTTGCCCTTGGACCAGCGCACATTGTGAGCAGTGGTGAAGCTCCAGTCATTGCGGAATGCCGGGTTCCAGCCCTCCGGGTTGCCTATATTCGCGAAACCAGAAACCGCAAACAGCGGGAACCCGCTGCTGCGCAGGTCTGAGCCGTTGTTGGTGCCAGGAATGCCCAACACATCCGACCCGATGTTCGTTCCGTAATCCGGTGTCTTGCCATACTCGCTCATGCGCGTAAAGCCGACGTTTCCGTCTACGACAAGCGTAGGAGAAAGTGTGAGCGTGTGGCCCAGCGTAACGAGCTGCACAAAGGAATGGAAGTCACCCAGTCCGCCGTCGCAGGCGCAGTCGCCAATCGCCTGACCCAGGCTGGGGACGCCATGAAAAACGGACTTCATGGCGCTGTACTTAACGAAGACGCTGTGGCTTGTGGTGGCATTCCAATCAACCTTGGCATCGTAGTTGTTGCGATTAAGGCTCTGCGTGGCTGAAAAGAAGTAATTGTCGATGTTTCCAGCTCCCGGCACATTTGTTGCAGGAAGCATGGCAATGATCTGGGCCGAAATCGGGTCGATCGGAATAGCTGCCTGATTAGGAAAAGGCGTCCGTCCGGTGCCATCAGCCGCGCCTGTGCTGGGGTCATAGATTGTCGTTCCCGTGCCGGTAAAATCTCCGTTACGAAGCGCCGCCGTCGGAAGAGTGACCGGGCCGCCGCCGATTCCGTTTACTTGCCCGGTGCTCCGATTATCTCGTTCGTAGGTGGCATTCCAGCTTCCAAAGAAGAACAATTTGTCCTTCTTGATAGGTCCACCAAAAGTTCCCCCGAAATCATTCAGGATGCTGAGCCCCTTCTTCGGTTCCACCTCCGGTGTTTCAAAGTACTGTCGTGCCCTGAGCGCTTGGTCCTCATGATATTCAAACAAGACACCGTGGAACTGGTTGCTGCCTGATTTGGTAATAACCGTGATGGCCGCCCCGCCAGTCATTCCCTGCTCCGGATCGAAATTGTTGGTGGAGACATTCACTTCCTGAATTGTCTCTGCAGGGGGGACATAGACCGTGTGGTGCGGCAGCCACACGAATACATCGGCTGCGCCATCCACGCGGGTGTTGTTGTTGTTGCGGTTCGTGCCATTGATATTCGTGGTCAGGGCCCGTTCGGGCGTATCCGCAATCGCGTTCTGGAATTTCCCCGGCGTCGCTCCAGGTACCAGGTTGATCAGCGTCTGATAGTTCCGGTACTGATTCAGTGGCATCTCCTGAATCGCCTTTTCGGTGAGCTCCGTGTGAACGTCCGTCTTTTCGGTTTGGAGTGTCACTGCAGCCGCCTCTACGGTGACCTTTTCCGATACCGAACCTACCTGTAAATTGAAGTTGGCGTTGGTAACAACGTTTGCGCCGACGGTCAGGTCTGTTTGGGTCAACGGCTTGAACCCGCTCGCCGTCACGGTAACGTCATAGACGCCCGGAGAAACATCCGTAAGCCTGTAGTGCCCGCTCTCATCCGCATCTGTTTCTCGTTGAACGCCCGTGGCCTTGTTCACCGAGGAGACATGTGCCCTAGGTACGGCTGCCCCGCTCTGGTCTGTAACTGTCCCACTCACGGAACCAAAAAGTACCTGAGCCTTGGCAGTCTGGGCGAATCCTAAGAGCCAAAAACCGAGCGCCATAAACGCAAGCAGAACCACAGAATTTTTTCTGAACATCGCCGCTGAACCTCCTGGACGAGATGCTGAAGCTGAATTGCTGCTGCGGCGCTCTTCGCAACGATTTCGACGTGTTATCACGGCGCCTCCATTGGACGAAGGACGGAGACGTATCAGCAACCGACTATCTTTTCGGAAGGAGCCCCAAGTTCTAGATTCGGGGAACGCTAACAATGTAGGGAAACCTTTGTCAAGTAGTTTTGAGGAACTCAGGGATTTCGCTTATGGGCCGGCGGCCGGATCGAGTCAAAATTGGCACGGTTCACAATGGAGCAAGCTGGAGAAGAATTGTTGCTTTTCGGCAAGTCGGCGAATATGCAACGACCACTAATCTTGAACAACGCGACCGGTACTCTGCCGAATCGATACGATGGTATCCGCCTGCAATTTATCCCATGCTTCTTTTTCACCGTTGGGCCAGTGCACGATTAAAGTTTCAATTTTGGAGTCCGATCCGAGTCCAAAATGAACCCGGACGTCACTCGCACTTAGATAGCTGGAGTCGGTGTGCACGCGGCGAAATAGCTTTCGCCCTCGTTGCCGCAGTTCGACTTTAGCTCCAATCGCAAAGCGATCGCCCTGCTTCGCTTGCAGTCGAACTAAAAGCCAGTGATTGTGATTGAGAGAACGATTTTGGTTCAACAACAGCCGCACGGGTCCGTTGTTGTTGGCAATTACGATGTCGACAGCTCCATCATTGTCTATGTCGCCGAACGCGGCCCCGCGACTCACCTCCGAGAGGGCAAAAGCTGGCCCGGCAGCGACGGTCGTTTCCCGGAACCTGTTTCCATCGCCTTCGTTGTGAAACAGCAAATTGGACTGCCCAAACGGGTACGACGTTCCTCGCAGGGACTCGATCCGGTTCACGGCTCCATTCGCAATGAACAAGTCGAGGCGCCCATCGTTGTCGTAATCAAACCACTCCGTGCCGAACCCTGTGTAGGGAAACGTCGGCAGCAGCAGACCAAATTCCGAGGAGGCATCACGAAAATTGCCCTGGCCATCGTTAACGTACAGGTTACTTCCTTCGTTCGCCAGATTCGTCTTGAAGATATCCTCATCGCCATCACCATCGAAGTCAGCTGCCGTAACCCCCATACCCGCCTGGGGTAAGCCGTCGGGATTGAAAGCCGTCCCCGACAGCACTCCTTGTTCCTTGAACGTCCCATTCCTCTGGTTGATCCAGAGGTGCGAGGGGGCTCCGTCGTTGGCAACGTAGATGTCGGGCCAGCTATCGCTATTGAAGTCGGCACAAACAACACCCAGTCCCGGTGCGATTGCGGCTCCGATTCCAGCAACGGAAGTGACATCTTCAAAGGTTCCGTCCCCGCGATTATGGAATAGGCGGGCGGGCGCCGGCCGGTACATCTTTGGGGTGCAGTAATCCCGTTCGCCCGTTGATGCGAAACACTGTCGATTGCCCTTGACCGTAAAGTCCAAGTAGTTGGCAACGAAGAGATCAAGACGCCCATCGCGATCGTAATCGACCCACGCCGCTCCCGTGCTCCAACGGGGATCATCCACACCCGCTTTCGTTGTCACATCGGTGAACGTCCCATCTCCATTGTTGTGATACAGCACGTTGTGCCCGAAGTTTGTGACGTAGAGGTCTTGAAAGCCATCATTGTCGTAGTCTCCAACTGCGACTCCCATTCCGTATCCGACGTGTCCGACACCGGCTTGATCCGTCACATCTACAAATTGCAACTTCCCGGTTTCGCTTAGCAGGTTGCGGAAGAGGCGGTTTCCAGGTTTCCATCCAGCCGGAGGGGGAAATTTCGAATGATATGGATCCTGAGCCGGATCGAACGTCGAGCCTTGAATCAGATAGACATCGAGATCACCATCATTGTCGTAATCGAACAGGGCAACGCCGGA
>Ga0126378_10001232_pt1 | contig 19118 bp, 26 predicted proteins | sample PanSoiMetPlot_23_FD_92587 | JGI IMG/M metagenome (GOLD analysis project Ga0126378, IMG submission 92587) | Tropical forest soil microbial communities from Panama - MetaG Plot_23 | ecosystem: Environmental > Terrestrial > Soil > Tropical forest > Bulk soil | place: Panama | collected 2016-02-17
GATGTGTGAGCCGCAGCGAAGCGCCTGGCTGGGTTAAGGACACCTGCGCGCTCTCCAAAGGAGCTCTTGATCAGTGCAGGCTCAAAGTTCTCGCTTGGGGCGAGAACGGATCAATGCCACTCTTGGCGGACAGGATTTCGGCAAGCCACAGGTTATCGATCACTTGCGCGACGGACTACTCGTATCTCAGGGCGATGATGGGATCGACGCGCATGGCGCGACGGGCGGGAATGTAGCAGGCGAGAAGTGCCACAGCGAGAAGCACAGTCGCCACGGCTGCAAATGTAAGCGGGTCGCTGGCGCTAATGCTGTAGAGCAAGCTGGACATCATACGCGTCAAGCCTAGCGCGGCGAGAGTTCCAATGGCTAACCCACCGAGCGCTAGACGTGCCCCCTGAATCAGAATGAGCCGCAAAACATCGCGCCGTTGCGCGCCCAGCGCCATGCGAATGCCGATTTCATGCAATTGCTGCGCGACCGCGTAGGCCAGTACGCCGTAAATTCCAATGGCGGCAAGAAAGAGAGCGAGAAAGGCGAAGAGTCCCAGCACAAAGGTATTGAACTTCGGCGCAGCTACGGAGGAAGCCATTTCCTGATCCATCGTGCGGACGTTCGCGACGGCGAGCTGGGGGTCGAGAGAGTGAATCTGTGCGACCACAGCGGAGGTCAACGAGGCAGGGTCAGTTGAGGTGCGCACGACAAGATTGATCGGAAGGATGACATTGTTGTAGAGGATGTAGTCGTCGGGCAACTGAAGATACGGAAGATTGAAATGCGGACCGGGCCTGGAACCCAGCGGGCCGTCCGCATTCGCAAGGCTGTTAAAGACCTTTGTAGCGCCTTAGCACGCCTGCGTTGACAGTTCTCCGGACAAGGCGATCCTTCATCGCTGACTAGCATCGAAACGAAACCGTCCGGACCGCAAGGATGATTTCAGCTAGCAAAAACACAGACACTATGACAACGACAAAAAGACCACGATTTCTGCCACGCTTGGCACGGGCTTGACTGCCAGCGGAATTCGTGGGACAGAGATAAGTCTCTATGAAAAGCAAGACGAAAGATCGTGACGGCGGCCTACCATCAAACTGGCCGTCGTTAGAGCGTCCACTACGTGTCGTACTACTTGCTACGCCAGATGCGCAGCCACTGGATGTAGCTGGCCCGCACGAGATCTTTTCTCTCGCTGGAAGGAAACTTCGTGAACTCGGCCAAAACCGAGGACACGGCTACGTGGTGGACGTGTGCACCATCGGCAAGGGGCGTTTCATCACGGGAGAGTCAGGTCTATCGTTTGTGGCGAAGGGCTCCTATCGCAGCATTAAGGGTCCGATCGACACCCTGCTGGTGACCGGCGGAATGGATCCTTGGGAACCTAAAGGCCAGGAATCTGTGCTCGACTGGCTCCGCACATGGGCACCCAGAGTGCGAAGGATTGGATCCATATGCACGGGCGCTTTCGTGCTCGCGGCGGCGGGCCTCCTGGATGGGCGGCGTGCCACAACCCACTGGTATTTTTGCCAGCAACTTGCTCATGAATACCCGAAGATCACAGTGGATCCCGAACCCATATTCGTCCGCGACGGAAACGTCTTTACGTCCGCAGGAGTCACTGCAGGAATGGATTTGGCGCTTGCACTCGTGGAGCAAGATTTTGGTAGCGATGTCGCGGTGCGAATCGCCAGGGCATATGTGATGTTCCTGCGGCGACCGGGGGGACAGAGCCAGTTCAGTACGCCACTTTCCTTCCTTGCTTCTTCTGGCTCCATGTTGGGGAAGCTGCAAGTATGGATCCTCGAGAATCTGCATCAGCGCCCTTCGATTGAAACGATGGCGGTCAGAGTAAACATGAGCCCGCGCAATTTTTCACGCGTGTTTGTCCGAGAGTTCAACATGACGCCGGGCGAATACTTAACAAGGTTGCGTGTTGAGACAGCCCGTAAATATCTCGAAGAAACCAGTGACGGGGTCGCAAGTATCGCTTCAAAGATCGGCTTTCGGAGTGCCGAGACTATGCGGCGGGCTTTTCTCAGGATTCTCGACATGAATCCCAATGACTATCGCAATCGGTTCCGGGGCGACAGCCGGCTGAAGGGTCTTTCTACTTGAGGGAAGTCCGGTTGCGGGTTGATAGCGCCCTCACCCCGGAGAGATGTCAGTTTTCCGGTCTTGCCGCTCCTGGGAGCGAACTCAACCAGAGTCCCCGATGGAGCAACGTATCCAAACCAAGCTCAGCGAAGTCGAAGGTGAGACTTAATCGTCTGACTCCATCGCAGCGATCGTCGCTTTCTGTAATCAGCATCCCCACAACACATTAGGCAGGCGTTTTTTTGTGTTGGTTATTGGCTGAAAAGGTTGGCACTTTGTCATTGCCGCGACTACCTTCCAAAACGTAGTTTCGAATTGTGGGCAAAATCAGTTGATCCTCACCGATCGGTGATGTCATTGGACACGCTTACCTGACGAACTAACGCAAATGGCGGCACGCTTCGTACGAACCGGAGACGTGCATGCCCCCAACGCCCCGTCATCCGGCTGCGATGTGCAGTCGCAAATAGAGTCTGCGGATCAAGGCAGGGAGATCCTCGGGCATGTCAACTAACCCGGCACCAGATCAAGCGGTAAAGGAGAGAACCTCATGATGTATGTAACAACGATTGACGTTATTGGGTTGAGTACTAATGAGTACAGAGCCGTGCTCGATAAAATGGGGGTCGAAACTAATCCTGCGGCCAATATTTTTCTTCACCTAACCGCTCCCATCGATGGTGGCTATCGAATCATCGAAATCTGGGACAGCAAAGAGGCGTTTGAAGAGTTCCTTCAGAAGCGACTTACTCCCGCTAACGAAGCATTGGGAATCAAGAGCAAAGCCAACATCACAGTGGTCCCGCTCCATAATTTCTTTGCTCCACGACTTGAGGAACTTCCAGGCATCAGCAACACTCTTCCCGGTGCACGCAAGTTGCACGCGGCATGAACATTGTGTTCACAACACTAGGGCTTCGCTGGGCTCCGATCTGCCGACCCAGCAAACAACTCGAATTCAACCGTTTCGATCTAGTCAATTATGGGCAAACACACAGGAAAGCACGCTGCCAAGAGAAGAAATCTTTGGTCCGGTCGTTCCCCTGATCCGTTTCAGAAGCGAGGAGGAGGCTGTTCGGCTCGCAAACGATACTCCTTACGGTCTTGCTGCGGGCATTCAGACTTCGGATCTCGGCAAGGCCCTTCGCCTCGCGGATCGGATCAAGGCTGGCACCGTCTGGCTCAACACGTGGCACAAATACCATCCCAATGCGCCATTTGGAGGTTTCAAGATGTCGGGCTACGGTCGCGAACAAGGTGCCGAAGCCCTGGAGAGTTATACGCAGTACAAGACGATTTGGGCAGATATAGGTTGAGCGTTGCCACGCCATGTTGATCGGTTTGTTTGGGACACTTCTTCTTTGAATGAAAGGATTCATGAATTCGAAACACAAATTAGATGGCCACTACGCGGCGGGCTTACTCGCATTTCTTTTGGAATGACGCTGCGGCGGTGCGGACGTGGGAGCCTACATGACTTCAGGGAAGGAGCTTTATCGGAGCGTCCATCATTCTGATGCTTATGGGGTATGGCGATCTAGAAGCGCTCATTAAACTGACCCATTTAATCTTGCTCGAGCAGGAACAGATCGCTCTACAGCCGTTTGTCAGGGGAAACATTGATCGTCATGAAACATCTCAAAAGCCTGCGCGACTTCATCGTCGAACTCGAATCGATCGGCGATCTCCAGAGAATCGCGACCGAAGTCGACCTCGATCTTGAAATTGGCGCGATCTGTCGAAGGTGCTATGAAACCGGCGCCGCAGCGCCGTTGTTCGAAAACATCAAGGGCATTCAGAAAGGCTTTCGAGTGTTGGGGGCTCCTGGCGGTGTGAGCGCGCGAGCTAACATGTCGCTTGCGCGGATTGCGCTCGCGATGGGATTGCCACCAGATACTCGCGGCCGAGCAATTGTTGAATCCCTAGTGCAAGCGCGCCGCAGAACGCCAATTCCTCCGACGATCGTGTCCGAGGGGCCAGTCAAGCAGAACGTGCTGAAAGGCGATCAAGTCGATCTGCTGCGTCTTCCCGCGCCGCTCCTGCATGACGGCGACGGCGGAGGCTACCTGAATACATTTGGAATCGTGGTAGTCGAAACACCGGACAAAAAGTGGTGCAACTGGTCCATTGCGCGGATCATGGTGCTCGACAAGAACCGCATGGCAGGAATCATTGCACCGAACCAACACATCGGAATGGTGCGCCAGCAGTGGACAGATTTGGGCAACGACATGCCTTTTGCTCTCGTGCTCGGCGCCGAACCCTTCATTCCTTTCGTCGGAGGGATGCCTTTGCCGGAGTATTCCAACGAGCGCGATTTCGTGGGCGCGTATTTTGGCGAGCCCGTCGAGGTCACAAAGTGCGAGACCGTTGATCTGGAAGTGCCAGCGACAGCAGAAATCGTAATCGAGGGTTATGTTTCGCGAACCGAGATGGCACCGGAAGGGCCGATGGGTGAATATGCCGGCTATCTATGGACTGGAAGTACCTCTGCCAAACCTGTTTATCGCGCGTCCGCCATGACCTTCCGGGAGGATCCGATTCTGCCGATTTCGGTCGCTGGTGAACCCGTGGAAGAGAATCACACCGCTTGGGGCATTCCAAACGCGGCGGAGATTGTGCATGTGCTCCGTGAGGCCGGACTCCCGATCGCTTCCGTGTGGAGTCCGTTTGAGAGCGCGAATCATTGGTATGTCATCGCCGCCGAAATGGACTGGCGCCAAAGACTCGGTTACGGAGCGGAACAATTCTGTCGAGAAGTCGGGGAGTGCCTCTTCAAAGTGAAAGCGGGCATGGGGACTCCCAAATACATCCTCGTCAGCGACGACATTGACATCACGAGCACCAAGGAAGTGGTGTGGGCATTCGCCACACGCAACCATTCCACGCCGCGAGGCGAAGTCGTCTTCAACCGCGAAGCCACTGACCCTTTGGTGGCGTTTCTCTCGGGTGACGAAAAAATGTCAATGCACACCACGAAAGTCGTCTACAACTGCCTTCCTCCCGATGAATGGGAAGGTAGGTTGCCGAAGCGCAGCTCGTTCGGGGGAAGCTACCCACAGTGGCTTCAGACGAGAGTCTTAGAGAACTGGAACACTTATGGATTTCAATAGAGAAGCGGCCATAGTTGTTTTTTGAAGACCGGATTGGACTCGCACTCTACCTGTGCAAGCCAGAACTACAACGTGGAAAGGACTCGCATGAAGATCGGAATCATTGGCGCCGGAAATATGGGGACAGGTCTGGGCAAGTATTGGGCAGGGAACAAGCACGAGCTCCTGCTCAGTTTTTCTCGAGACGAAAATAAGCTGCGCGAGGCAGCCGCATCGATCGGCAAAGGCGTGCGCACCGGAAGCCCGGCCGAAGCCGCTATGTTCGGCGATGTTGTTTCGCTTGCGACGCCGTATTCCGCAACTCCAGATGCCATCCGCGCTGCCGGTTCTCTCGATGGAAAGATCATCTTTGGCTGCATCAATCCGCTGAAGCCGGATTTCAGCGGGATGATCGTTGGAACAACGACTTCTGGCGCTGAAGAGATGGCCAAGCTTGCACGGGGTGCTAGATATGTGTCGGCCCTCCCCTCCTTTGCAGAAGCATTGCACACGGGCTCAACGAAATTTGGGAAAGAAACGGCTTCAGCCTTTTACTGTGGAGACGACGCCGATGCGAAGAAGATTGTTGCTGGATTGCTGCGGGAAACTGGCATCGAACCCATTGATGCAGGCCCTCTGCGCAACGCTAGATTCGTGGAGCCTGCAATGATGTTGCTCATCCAACTTGCTTACCCGCTTGGCATGGGCGTGGTGGGTCTCAAGTTGCTTCAAGCCAAATGAAGGTGACCAGCACACTCACATTGCGTACTAGGAGAGCTAGATGCAAATTGGAATTTTAGGTTCGGGAATCGTCGGGCGAACATTAGGAGCCGGATTTATCAAGCATGGGCACCAGGTCATGCTTGGAACAAGAGAACCCAATCAAAAAGAAGTTCGAGACTGGGCTGACAAGAACGCCGATGCCATAGTCAGCACGTTTTCAGAAGCTGCGGGCTTCGGCGATCTTTTGGTTCTCGCTGTTTTGGGAAGTGCCGTCGAACGTGTAATTGAACTTGCGAAGCCTGAGCACTTCCGCGGAAAGACCGTGATCGATACAACCGACCCGCTTTCGAACTCTCCCGCCGTCCAAGGTGTCTTGTCGTACTTCACGGGTCCAAACGAGTCGCTGGCAGAGACAATTCAGCGAATGCTTCCGAAAGCGCACATCGTCAAGGCATTCAACAGCGTTGGGAATGCGCATATGGTCAATCCACACTATGAACAGGGCACACCAACCATGTTCTTCTGCGGTGATGACCCGTCGGCAAAGTCGCAGGTCGCGGAGATTCTGCGCCAGTTCGGCTGGGAGCCATTCGATTGTGGAGGAATCATCGCGGCAAGAGCCATCGAACCGCTCTGCATGCTCTGGTGTATCCCTGGCTTTCTGCGTAACCAATGGACCCATGCCTTCAAAGTGCTGACTCATTGAGGAGAAGAAATCGCAAGTGGCCTCCCCCACGTTCTTAAGACTCAAAAGGCGGCGACAGGCCATGCCTGCATTTATCAGGTTTGCGCTCACGCGCAATCGCTTAATGAGCGCCTACCGTGCACGTCCTGCATATCAACAGAACGACTACATCGGCTGGATTGTGGGCGCAAAGCGAGAGCAAACAGGAAAACGTCGGCTGACCCAGATGTTGGAGGAATTGAAACAAGGGGACGTGTACATGAATATGACTTATGGTCCCGCTCGGAAAAGAAACGAAGGTTGAGGAACTCATTTATCCGGCTCCAAATGGTTTTAACAAAGGAGGCCTTATGCCTGAAATCCATGTTCACAATTCAGGGGAAGCTGGAATCTTGGCGAACGCGTACATCGTGGAAACCGAGCGATCGCTGGTTGCGGTTGACGCCACTTTGACCGTCAACGAGGCCCGTAGTTTTCGGGAGCGCTTGATACGCCTCGATAAGCCGCTCAAGGCCGTGCTAATCACGCATGCGCATCCCGATCACGTAGCTGGAATCACGGAGTGGCTCCTTTCGAAGTCTACCCCCATCTACGCGGTTCGCTACGTCGAGCAGCTCATGAGAGCGACGGAACAATCGAAGCGTGCGCAGTGGGAGCCGGTGTTCAAGGACCAGTGGATCGCACACTGGACGTTTCCAAACCGGATCGTCGAAGACGGAAATCACATCGATGTGGACGACCTGCGATTTCGTGTGCTGGACATCGGTGCAGGCGGAGATTGCGATGCCAACAGCGTGTGGATCATGGAGGGAGAACCAGCGAGGGCTTTCGTAGGCGACCTCATCTTCAACGGTACGCACTCCTACATGGCTGACGACCACATCTCAGATTGGCTCAACAATTTGCGTCGAATCCGCTCGTTGCTTCCGAAAAACGCCCTCATCTACCCGGGCCACGGCGCCCCCGGCAACATGGAATTGTTCGAATCCCAGGAGAGCTATCTCCGGGAATATCGCCAGGCGATCCAAGCGATTGCTAATGGAAAGTCATCCCTGGACGAATCTCAGAAGAAGGAACTGGTCGAGCGCATGAAGAGATTTTTGTCTACCGAGAGCTTGGCATTCATGATCGAGCTCAGCGCCAATGCAGTTGCCAAGGAACTGGCTAATCCCGCACCGCAGAAGTGACATGGAATCTCCTGTATTTTCCACTGCACCGAGTCGTGAGATGCGGGAAGCCTGACTATGGAAGGTGAGTCTCTTCGAACATGGGCTGAGATCCCCCGAGTACCGATGTGCTCTGAGTCGCCCGCGGTGGATCGACGGATGTCAGCTAGACTTTTCGATAAAGGATGCGGAGCTATGTTGCGGAGTGTTTTGTTAAATAACGCTGAGGCATTGGAAGGAGTTGTGCGTCTAATCAGTCCAGGAGCTTGCAAGATGAGTTCAAGGAGATCGACGCGAATAATTTCCGCCGCTGCTACTTTCATTTGCAAGTCTACAATGGCTGCCGTGTTTGCCGGGCTACTAGCCGCCCTTGTTGTGCCCTCTAACGCCGCGCCCGCCAGGACGTTCGATGCGGATGTCATAAGGGACTGGCAGACATCAAAGCTCTTTACTCTGGCGGTTGCTGAAGCGATGCCCGCCGACAAGTTTGGTTTCAGAGTAACTCCGGAGGTGCGGTCGTTCGCGGAACTTATGATCCATATCGCGACCTCGCAAGCAGAGCGTTTTGCTCAAATGAGCGGAAATCCAGCCCCGTTTAGTGTTGAGGAGAACTCACAAAAGCTGGACAAGGCTGATGTCCTGCGACTGTTGAACCAATCCTTCGATTACTGCATCGCAAAGTTGAACAGTTTCACCCCTGTACAATTGCAGAAGAACTACGAGGTGGACTGGTACGAACGACCAGAAGTGTCTGGACGCGAGATGGTCACCGCCATGTTTGTGCATACGGCCCACCATCGCGCCCAGGCCGAAGTTTATTTGCGGGCGAACGGTATTGCGCCTCCGACTTATCGATTCTAGACACAAATCTTTGTCTCGAAAGTTTTGAGTCAGATCAGCTCATGCGGCGGTCTTGCGCGGGGTCGACTTGGTGGTCCCGTGCTTCGTTAGTGGAGCAACGCGAACACATTGAGAACATTATCGAACGTGTCCAAGGAGAAGGTGATGGGAGAAAATTCCAACTGCCCTCGCATATGGTTCAGACTTTCGGTTGCCATCATCGCGGTTACCACCTTGGCTGCTGCTTCGTTGGTTTTTGCGAATCAAAAAGAGAGTGCACCGGGTAGCTTCGTTGATGTCGAGGGAGGCAAGATCTACTACGAAGAGTGCGGGGCGGCGCTCGAAGCAGTCCTGCTGATTCATGACGGCGTCGTGAACTCCGCAGTTTGGGATGATGTGTGGCCTGCCTTCTGTAAGAACTTCCACAGCATTCGATATGACCGCCGCGGATACGGACGCTCACCGGCTGCGACCACGTGGTATACGGAGACGGATGACATCTGGGCGTTGCTGCATCATTTGAAAATTCATCGCACGATGATCGTCGGCAGTTCCCACGGCGGTGAACTTTCGATCGAATTCACGATCGCCCATCCGGAACTGGTTGCGGAACGGTTCTGGTGGGCGCCGTCGTGCATGGCTACACGTATTCGGACTATATGATGAATCGAGGCCAAGCCACCTGGCCCCCGATCGACAAAAACAACGCCATAACCTCCGCCATCTCGAAGATTGTGAATGACAGATTCCTGATAGCGCCGGATCACGCCGGGGCACACAAGCGATTGCACGATCTTCTCACTGCTTCGCCGCAGGATGTCACTCACAACGACATGGCTCGAGACGTTTCTTCCTCCCTCCCCCATCTGCATGAAATTCGTATTCCCGTTCTAATTCTGGTCGGCGACGCGGATATTGCCGACTGCACGCGCATGCTGGGGTCATCGAAGCCGGCATTCCCAACGCCCGCCGAGTTGTCATTCCCGACGCCGGCCACCTCATGTATTTGGAAAAGCCGCAAGAATTCAGCCGCACCGTGATTGATTTCCCGCAAGTTCATCGCGATTGAGGGGACACTTCATACTCATACGGTAATGTTCGAGACCGTGCCATGAACACCGTTACCTTAAACGCCATCTTCGACCTGTCCGACAGCGTCCGTTATGTGGCCGTCTACAATAAAGGTCGTTTACAGTCGAAGGCAAAGCCAAACGCATCGGGGTGCGAGCTGCTGCAGCGGGTTTGAGCTTTGCGCTTGGTTTGCCGCGGCGTTCGGCCCGATGGTGGCATGAAGTGTGGGTTATATGTCATTGGCTGTCATGTTCTCCGAGGGATAGTCTGTCGGTGCTGGAGAAAGTGACATGCCGATTCGGATCGATGGCCACTGTGAGACAACCGCCTGGAACGAAGAACCATATTTCACGGGCGATCACGAAGAAAAACTGGCCGCGCGAGTGTGACAACCATTTTCTGCGGCGGCGTAACCGGCGAAGCTACCGCCCAATACTTGCAGGTCTATGTCAGCAATGAGCGAGGCAAGTTTATTGGCCTCGAACGTGTCGTCGGCGCGGTAGGAGAACGAACCGGCAGTTTTGTGGTGCAAACTGAAGGGACGTTTGAGCCGGGGACGCTCCGTGCCCAATGGGCGGTTGTGCCCGGTTCGGGACGGGGCGGACTCACCAATCTTCGCGGTTCGGGTACGTACTTTTGGGAGTCCAAAGAGGGCCACCGAACACTTTACACGTTCGAGTATGAAATCGGGGCTTAGACTCGATCTTGCCCCCATTCAGTGTGATAGTCTTCGCGGCCGAGGCGCAGAAAAGGAGCGCGCCCAAAACCCATGACCCTAAAAGACGCCATCGTTCAGTTCCTTCTTATTGTGATTCCAGTTCTGGTGTTATCGCTGATCAATATTTTCCATCATAGGGAAGCAAGCTAGTGTACGCCGCGCATTTTGCCGCAGGCCTAGCCATAAAGAGCCGCTTTCCGGAGACACCTGCCTGGGCATTGCTAACGGGCGCTTTTCTTCCCGACTTCATATGGATTGCGGTGGCGAACCGCGGGATCGAGCCCACAAATCCCCAAGTCTTTTTTGACGACTGGTCGCATTCACTGCCCATGGTCATCTTGTGGGCGAGCCTCTTTGCAGTTGCTTTTGGCGATACGGACGACAAACGGTGGTGGTCGTTTGGCTGCAGTGTTTTCTCACTTTCTGCTCGATCTACCGATCCATCCGAAGTTTCTTGCTCTGTTTCCGCATTCAGCTGCCCATATGGGCGTTGTGGTCTCCGGCACATTGGGCGCGACGAAGTACTGGTGGGTCCAGCTGGCAGTTCTCTTGCTGCTGACCGGAATTTACGCTTGGGGTGCGTGGAGATCGCGTCATTCAAATAACCTTATTGCTGCCTCCTGTGTCTTTCTTGTAGGACTGCACCTGTTAATGTTTCCCGGGTAGATCACGCTGGTTGGAGATTCAGTTGAAACTTTTACAACCGTGATGATGTGTGGCCTCACTGACTGGCGATGATTCGTGCTAATCGCGATTTTGTTCAAGACGGCATGGCATGATTGTTGCGACGGTTTGGGAAAGAGCGGCGATGTTTGCCAGACGGGTGCCAATACGACTGGCTCTCCAAGAATGACTAGTTTCTGCTCAACACGTATGTTTGGGAGACGAATCGAGGTACTCAGAAATTACGTTTTCTTGAGGTAACGCTGGAGCGGATCGTATCTATTTCTGCCACGCAAATGGAATCTGGCAAGGTTACCCCGAGCTTGTTCCCGGTGTGCTCATTGTTCGAGGTATCAGCAAGGATGTAGACGTCGCACCACGGTTAACAAGGTTCCATGCAATTGCAGAGTCTCGACTTGCGACATGCTCAGAGCCGGAACTGCCCGAGATACGGGCTTGGCAGCGCATCTTCTCCAGAATGGGCCTAAAGCCTACTCAGTATCGGTATGCTTCGGAGTCGCTCCTCCGCCGGCTTCCTGGCTGGCTTCAGCTTTTCAGCTCCTTCCTGACAATCGGTCTTGTTGGCGACGGTCTCGCTACTTCCTCGAATCCGACTTCGCGAAATGTGGAAAGAAGACCGGTCCATACAAATGCGCCGGGCAGATTTTTGTGGATATCGTACGGCTAGCCTTCGACGATCCGCGCACCGCGTCTGCGTGCATAGGCCACCGCCGCCTCCAGCAGCGCCCGAGCTACTCCAGTGCCACGATATGGGCCAGCGATGTAGAAACACGAGACAGACCACACCGGCCGATCGTCGACCGGCTGCAGCAACCGTGAATTCGCCAAACGACCGTACGCTTTGCGAGGAGCAACAGCACACCACCCGATCGCCTTATCGGCGGAATAAGCCAAGACTCCGGTGGGTTCTCTTGAAGCAACGATCCTGCGAAAGGTCTGCTTGTTCCGAACGCCCTTATTCCTCTCGAACTCGGCACGGCTAAGGCGCCAAGTCATGCACCAACATCCGCCGCACGCGCCACGAGGGTCCGAATAATTCTGCAAGATCTCCCCAATTCTTGATTGTCAGTGGACGAAATCTGAGTCTCGTATCTGATTCTTGCTTTGCGAGCATAAGCAGTTCTGCGACGATCTTCTGCTCCAGCAGGACAATCTTCTGGGCGGCGAAGTGAAAGTTCTACGCTGTACGCTGAGGATTCATAGATAGCTCAGCCACCACTGTTTTCGTCGTCGCTTCAGGCCCTCGAACCATCGGCATGGAAAGTAGAGAACAAAGAGCGCAATCATCCACATCAGGTAAATAAAGGCTAAACCATGACCATACCCTGGCGGCGTATCAGTAAACACGGCTCCGTGAAAGAGCCAGCGTACGGGCTGATGAGCCAAGACGGCTATGAGGACGGCCATCCAGTGAATCAAGTAAAGGTGCAAGATGTAGAAGAACATGGGCACCCTTCCGAAGGCGAGCAACGCCGAGGTGCCCGGCAGAGAGGAATCCTGATCAAGAGCGGCGAGGAGGAGCATTGAGGGTCCAATCGTCATGAGAAGGAATTGCAACGATGGAGGATACTTCTCGACATCGAAAAACAGGATAAGTGTCTTTTCGAGACTGGGCTGGGGGTGGATATTCCCTGTGACACACCTCCCAAACCCTCCGGCGGATTTCCATAGAGATTCGTAAGGCGCAGCACGAGGAAGGTGAGTGTCAAGCCTAGCCCAAGCCTGATCATCAACTGACGGCGCCGATCCCGATCCAAAAGATAGACCTGACCAAATGCATAGCCGGCCGTCATGACGCAAGCAAGCGGGATGAGCGGAAAGAGCACAAACTGCCGAGCCCCAAACGGAAGCACAGCTCCGCCACGAGCGTGCAAGACTGTCCAAAGCCACGCTAGGGAGCCGAACTGCTGAGGTCGGAGCCCGTCCAGCGTATTGTGACCGGCAATAACCAAGATCGACAGAATCATGATCCATTGCATACGCAAGCCTGCGACGATTGCCAGGATCAGCATCGACGCACCCAGAGCCCAGATGACTCCGAAGAAGCCCCAAGGAAAATTAAAGCTCCATGCCGTTCCGACTACTGTGAACTCGATGAGAATGAGCCAGACTCCGCGCGTCCACAGGAATCTGCGCAACCCTGCGGGTGATTTCCGTCGTCCGTAAAGGAAGGCGGCCGTCGCTGCAAGGAAGAAAAACATGGGAGCGCAAAAGTGGGTGATCCAACGGGTGGCAAACAGCACGGCATTAGTCTGAGCAAGAGCTTCTGGCTCGAAAGGGTGGTTGGTGAAGAAGTCGCGCGTGTGATCGAGTGCCATCAACGCCATGATTAGCCCGCGAAATATGTCGAGTGACGGAAGTCGCCCTTGCGCGAGAGCCTTTGGCGCCGTTATGAGTCCGGGAGATTCGGGCGAAGCAGCAAGTCGCATCGGTTCGTGCATCGCTTGACAAAAGAAACCTTGCCTGACGCTGCAACCGAAATGCTTGCACTTTCTTGCTACTTTTGTGATTTGTTGCGCCAACCTCAGCCCGCGGTCTTGCGAGGGTAGGCGGAGGGCTTTACTCCGAATTGCCGGTGGAATTGTCGACTGAAGTGGCTTAAGTTTTGGAACCCGCTGCTGAAGCAAGCGTCGGTAACGGATGCGCCGTCGCGTAAGCGGCAGGCGGCGTGGCGCAACCGGGTGCGACAAAGGAACAAGTGAGGTGGTATTCCGACCAGTTCACGAAATATTCGGGCAAAGTGGAAGGTACTCATCCCCACCGAGCGGGCCAGAGCTACGAGCGTGTAGTCCGCGGCTGGGTGCTGATCGATCAGTCTTCGAACCGCGTCTACTCGCTCCGCGTACCAAGTCAACTGGTGCTCGCGGTATGCCCGGCGAAGGGACCCCGCTCTGTGAATTATGGAAATGATCACTTCATGAGCTGCCTCCTCTGCTGCCAATTGATCGTTAGACGCGCGCTTTGCCCGAAGAAATAGGTAAGCGAGCCTGTTGCACCGCGGAAGTACCGGTTGTGCTCGCACCGCACCTTCGAAAGCAACAATTTCCCCCGATGAACCAGTCGGTAGAACGCAGGCAATCGAGGTGCACTCGTCGTTTGGAACCTGCTGATGATGACGGCAGCGGTATTCCATTCCGGGATAGTTCAGAAACACGTCGCCGGAGCCAAGTTCCCAGAGCCTTCCACGGATTTCCACTGAAAAATTCCCGCGCTCGACCCGATTGACCGAGTATTCGGTACTGACCTCCTGTGCCGGATCACGATGGGGGTGGCAGATAGGATGATCGTAGCGACCAATCTGGACTCTGCGGTTTGGAGAATCGGGCTGTAACAAATCATGACTGAGTGTTTCAAGATGTTGCGGGTTTCCAAGCGCAACCAGAATCGTGGTCCCAGGTTATCGCGGGTGCCAATTTATCACGCACCGCAGAACGGTAATTGCGACTTAGTGTGAGCTGAGTGCCGTCCTGCAGCAAGACCCGGTAGTCCCCTCCCCACAACGGGCGAAGCTCACGAATAAAATCAAGGTTGACGATTGCCGACCGGTGAATTCGTGCAAACCGTCTGGGATCGAGCCGTTTTTCCATCATGCTCATCGTTTCACGAACCAGATGGTGCGCTTTCTGCGCATGAAGAATGACGTAATCTCCTTGGGCCTCGATCCACTCGATTGAACTGCTTCGCACGATGATGATCTTGGAACCTGACTTTATGGCTACACGTTCGCGATCTGCAATTACACCGTGGGAAAGAGAATCTACTGTCGCGGAATCAGCCTTACCCACTTTGAGAGGAACAGCCTTCTGCCGCACACGCCTTATGGCTTGAGCAAAACGAGTCTTGTTGAAAGGCTTCAGCAAATAGTCCAGAACCTCGACTTCGAACGCCTGAACCGCATACCGGTCGAAAGCGGTGACGACAACAATGGACGGTTGACTGTCAGCCGGCAAGGAATTCAGCACCTCTAGTCCGCTTTTGCCCGGAATCTCCACGTCAAGAAAAACGACGTCGGGTTGTTGCGTAAGAATGGCACATGCCGCCTGCTCGCCATCTTCGCATTCACCGACCACCTCAAAATCGGGATAGTCAGCTAGAAATGAGTTGATCTTTTCTCGTGCGAAAGGCTCGTCATCAACAACGAGTGTTCGCAGTTTCGTAGAGTTCATCTCGGCTCCCCAAATCCCTCGAAATTCTAAACGGCAACCGGATCTCAACCCTTACGCCACCATTGTCACGATTGCTAATGCGCAACGACTGGCTTGAACCGTAATACTTCTCGAGACGTGTGCGGGTATTGGCGATACCGATTCCCTCCGGCTGACGGACTACTGCGGTCAAACCCGGACCGTTGTCCAACACCCACATGCACAGATCTGGGCCATCGCGCCTGGCCCCAATTTCGACAATGCCCGAACTCTCGATTTGCGCAACGCCATGGCGAACGGCATTCTCTACGATCGGCTGCAGCAACAGGCCGGGAACCCGGCAATCGAGCGCATCTCGCTCCACATTGATGTTGACTTTCAGCCGATTCTGGAAACGCGCTTGTTCAATTTCCAGATATAACCTGAGCACCTGCAGCTCTTCGCGAAGGGCCACTTCTTCACTGCCGGGCACGGTCAAAGTAGTGCGAAGAAAAGTACTGAGCGCGCTCATCACATTGTCGGCGGCTTCCACGTCTTTCCTCATTAACCAGGAGATGGAATTCAGCGTGTTAAACAAAAAATGAGGTTGCAGCTGGCCTTTCAGCATCTCGAGCTGCGCCTTGGTCAGCTCATGTTCCCTTTGTTGTGCTCGTCCTGCAGAGCGGATGGCCTGACAGATCCCCACGACCGCCCAAAATACCGCACTATCGGTCAGCGAATTGTCGATCAATTGAAAAGTAAAAAGGTGTACTAACGGCCGGGGCTCTGGATCGTTGTACATGACGTAATGCAAGGGCACCCGGTAGACCGCGTGAATGAGCAGCGTCACTGCTGTAAGGGAAAGCAAGATCGTGAGATTCTTCCCGCGACTCGCACCTTCCAAGGGATAAGTCTCTGTCCAGTGTGCGATGATTCCGACCATGACAGCCCAAAAAGAGAACTCGATGGCGGCATATCGTATGCTGAATTTCCAACTCCACGGCATTCCAATCGCCATACAAAATGCGTAGTTCTGCGTCATCTGAAGCAGGATGAGCGCACACCATCCCACCAGGATCCACCGCCACGAGCCCCGGCGCTCTGAGAGGCTGTGAGCAAATGAAGAATTCCATTCCATATGGCACCGTATTGGAGGCTTCCGAGCCAAGAGGTCTTACAGAGGATATTCCCGGTGACTAATCCTCCGAGATTAGACGCTGGAGTACGAGAAATGGGTAGCAGTATTGGCTCGTCCTGACTCCGACACAAAAACGGTCGTTCCTCATCGCGTATTTCGAACGCCTGAACGCCTGTGACGTCGCCCTGTCGAAATTTTGTCCCGACGCAACAGGCTGATCGTCTACTCCCAAAGCCGCAGTCAGACTTGAAGCAAATTTAGGAAAGGAGGCCGAGGAACACGTGCGGTGGGACTTAATGTCGCTGACCTTGATGCCTTCGAATCACTCAAGAGCCGGGCAAATACCACCTGCTGCGGAGGTATTTCACATTCTCCGGCGCATCGTGCTCGATTGCCTGGTGCTGGCGGTAGCAACGCTAGTTTCAACCGGTATGGCCCTTGCACAAGCTTCCTCCGGCGCTGGTGCGCAGGCGAACGGGATCAGCGCATTCACTGGAGTCACTGTGATTCCCATGGACTCACCTCGCGTTCTCACGGATCAAGTCGTTCTGGTCCGGGGTACACGCATCGCCGAGGTCGGACCCCGTAAATCCACGCACATACCCGCGACCGCCAATCAAATCGACGGTCGCGGGCTATTCCTGATTCCAGGGCTTGCCGACATGCACGTCCACTTGATGCAAGGTGACACATACTTTCCCTTTTTCTTGGCGAATGGAGTTACTACTGTTCGCGACATGGCCGGCGGGCCAGAAATGCTGGAGCTTCGCGAGCGGGTCAATAAAGGAGCCCTGCTTGGCCCGATAGTCTACACCGCCGGTCCTCTCGTGGATGGATCCCCGCCGGTTTGGCAAGGCAGCGAGATCGTTACCACTCCCGAACAGGCGCGTAGCGTCGTCGAGAAGCGGAAAACGATCGGATATGACTTCGTGAAGGTGTACGACAATCTTCGACCTGACGCCTATGATGCCGTCGTTCAAGCCGCCGCATCAGTGAAAATGCGGTTAGCCGGCCATGTACCGCCACACGTGGGCCTTCAACGCGTACTCAACGCCCATCAGTGGTCGATCGAACACTTAACTGGCTATTTCGAATGGCTGCAGAACGACCGTTCACCGTTCCGCCAAATAGACGAAAACGAGACATTCCACCATCCCGCTCCCTTGCTTGCCAAACGCCAGGTTTTGGTTGACTGGCTCGACATGTCGCGCCTTCCGCAGATCGCGGCTGCTACGGCAAAAGCAGGCACATGGAACGTGCCCACGCTGGTTGCCTGGCACAACATGACACCTCATGCTGAGCTTGGCGCGACCTGGAAACGGCCCCACATGCGGTATGCAACCTCCATGCTGCGGGAATGGTGGAATTCCGATACCGGATACACGGCCGAGGACTCACCGCGAAGCAGCGCGGCGATGCCCCGCGCAACCAGATTCTGAAAGCGCTACATGATGCCGGCGCTCGCCTGCTGGTCGGAACCGACACTCCGCACCCGTTCGTTATGCCCGGCTTTTCTATTCATGAAGAACTGGCAAACTTCGTGGCTGCGGGACTTTCACCCTACGAAGCCCTGAAGGCAGCAACTGCGGATGCTGCGGACTTCATGGGCGTGCCCGGTGAGTTCGGAACGATTAAGCCTGGAGCTCGAGCCGATCTGGTTCTCTTGGCAGCTAACCCGCTCGAGGACATCAAGAACAGTAAACGCATAGTCGGAGTCATGCTGAGCGGCCGCTGGTTACCTCGAGATGAATTGCAACGCGAACTGACTCTATGTCACTCCGATCTTCGAAAGGTGGTAATTGAGCCCCGGGGGGCAGAATCGGCGCTCGGAAAATAAGCAATTACGCACGTCGTTATTTGACGTTTGTCGCATTTCACAGTCCAACTGCAGGAGACACGCATGAAATCACGCACTCTGTTGTTTGTTCTTGTAACGCTCGGCTGGTTGAGCAGTTTGGCCGTTGCTCAGCACAGCGCTTCGGCGCAGCATGCGCCTTTTTCTGAAATTGAAGAAAACTATGTCAACAGCGCGGAAAGCGCACTAGTACCTCTAGTGGAGGCAATGCCGGAGGATAAATTTTCCTTCGCGCCCACCAATGGCGAATTTCATGGCGTTCGCATATTCGCCGACCAGGTGAAGCACGTGGCCGCGTCTAACTACGGCATGGCGGCTGCCATTTTGCAAGAGAATCCGCCAATCAAACTCGAAACGCAGGCAGACTTGGATGCAATTAAGGGGAAGGCCGAGATCGTGAAGTTTCTGCAAGGCTCATTCGACTTTCTCCACAAGGCCCTACTCAGCATCAACGAACAAAATGAAACCGACTTGATCCGGAGCCCGGATAGCGACAAATCCTTGGCGAGACTTGAAGTGGCGGATCGCGCCATTACCCATTGCTGGAATCATTACGGCCAGCTCGTTGAATACTTGCGATCGAGCGGAAATGTTCCCCCGGGCAGCCATCGCTGAAATTGATCCGCAACGATAGCGTCGAAAGTCGTTATCAAAGCCGCTGGATGGGTAGTCGCTTGGCTTGCGCCAGTCGCCTTGTTCGAGGCACATCACCTGCGCGCCTTTTTTCGGCCAAGCGTTCTGCCAGAGCTCCACCTGCAGCACCGGATCCGATTACAGGTACATCCACCATGCCTGAACTGGAACTCATGGGTGTTGTCGATCATCCGAAAACGTAGATTTTTGAACTTTGCCGGGTCGCTCGACGTTGCCGTTTAGGTCTTCGCTGCGGCGGAATTGAGCGAAATGGGTCGATCCACCGGCTCGGGCCACCACA
>Ga0126378_10001235_pt1 | contig 19081 bp, 20 predicted proteins | sample PanSoiMetPlot_23_FD_92587 | JGI IMG/M metagenome (GOLD analysis project Ga0126378, IMG submission 92587) | Tropical forest soil microbial communities from Panama - MetaG Plot_23 | ecosystem: Environmental > Terrestrial > Soil > Tropical forest > Bulk soil | place: Panama | collected 2016-02-17
ACCCACGTACACCGCGATCTTGAGCACGAATGTAAATCAAGATCCGTTGTTTGTAACCTTGGGATCGAACCTCCAGTTACAGAGTGGAAGTCCCGCGATCGGTGCGGGTACGAACAGTGCGCCTGCGGCTCCGTATGATATGAACGGCCTGTTGCGACCGGCGGTCCCGTCGATCGGTGCCTACGAACTTTCTGGTGCGGTGAGCACGAAACCTAATCCGCCAACCGGGCTGGCCGCCAGCGTGAATTAACCGGTTTCTCGTTCCCAATCACTCGCTAGGGCTAGTTTGGAGGCAAGCGGAAGGGAGTTTAGATCCAACCGCATAACCAGTACCAGGCTAGCCCCACATATTTTGTCTTCCACCCGCCCCATAACAATTTTTCTCTCCAGTCCATGGCGATACCTCCCTTAAGAGCGAGCGCATCAGGGGTCGCTACCCAATCAGTATGGAGGATTGCAGTCACCATAGAAGACTAAGGAACAAGAACAATTGTTGTTCTCAGATCCCTGCTATGAAATCTCAGTGGTTCGGCGTACGCGCGCCAGAAAAACCGCGACGATGAATCAGTCGGCCACTTAGCCGTTCCCGCCAGCCAATCGGCCCGTTGTTATTCCCCCTTGCCACGGCAGAAGACTGCATCGCCTTGAAAGGCCGGAAAGACTATCCCAGGGCAACCAAAAAACGGAGCGGATACAGCACGAAACCTTACAAGATTATCCCCCCGCCGACAACGAGTCTGGGTTCGACCTTCAGCCAATCTTTCGCATGTCTTGCGAATGTTCTCGCAGCTTTGCGAAGACACGGGTCATCTCGCGGTTAAACGCCGAGACGTCGTCAAGTCTACGAGCGGTGATCAGGTTGGCGTCGCAGACAACATCTTGCTCTAGATAGTCGGCGCCTGCTTTCTTAATGTCTTCTTCGAGGAACGCGCTCGCAGTTACCTTCCGCCCACGCAAGGCTCCGGCTTTAAGAAGAATGGCTGGCGCTTCTCCAATCGCCGCGACCGGCTTGCGGGCCTGCATAAAACTCTTTACGAACTCCACGGCTCTGCTATTGCTGACCAAATGGCTAGCGTTGCTACTGCCTCCGGGCAGAAACAGAGCATGGAAATCCTCTGGCTTGGCGATTTCCAAAGGGATGTCAACCGGCACTTGCCTCTCCCCTTTTCCTTGATCTGACCCCGCGACTCGGCTCTTAGAGGGAGCGATGGCAAACGTTGCTGCACCCAAATGCTCGAGAGTCCACCTCGAATCGAGCAACTCTGATTCTTCGAAACCGTCACTCACAAGAATTGCAACCCTCACACCTTGCAGCACGCCGCTCGTCATGTAGTCCTCTTTTCTGTCTTGCTTTCTTGGAGATGAGCCGAATTGTTGTCCGCTAATTGGCAGGGACACTTGGGCATCGATTCCGGCAACCATCTGTTTCCATAGACGGTGGTAATTGGATTTAAGGTTGGTTGCGCTGTAGTTGCGATGGCAACCCCCAAGCAGCAGGTATCACGAAAGTAATTGCCAGTAAATAAAATATGGAGAGATGGAGAGGTTTTCCAGCTTCGAACCAATTAATCAGTTTCGTTTGCCGAGCCGCTCAGTGCAACTGATTGACAGTGCGCAATTCTTCGGCATGAAGCGCAGCCGCGCGAATTCGGTCCAGCACTTGCGGCATCACATGCCAGTCATTCTCTCCAAGTACTCGGCGAAGCCGTTCTTGCGCCCGTTCCCAATAGGGTGCTGCGTTAAGCAAAGCCTGTCGTCCCTTCTCCGTTAGGCGGTAAATGTGTTCGCCGTGGCGATCGCCTGTGCGGACCTGAATGTAACCTTTGCTTCGCAGTCCGCTCAGTCGTCGCGAAAGTGTCTCCACGGCGACAGCACGGTTGCGGGCAAAATCACATTGCGCGATTTCTCCCGCTTCGTCGATCGTTTGCAGTGCCACGAACTGGGTCGCCTTAAGCCCAGTTGGTGCAAGCACGAGATCGTAAAATTGCGTAACCGCGCGGTTCGCAGCTCGCAAAGCTGCGCATGGGGATTGGTCGACCCGCGGTGCTAATCTCTCCACAACGTGTTCTGCACGCAACGCCATGGCCTCAGTTTTCTCTCGCGCCGCGACGATCCCTGCCTCGAGCTCTCGGCCGGATCAAAATCCCTCTGCCTTGCGAACGTAAAACAAAAAATGCAAAATGCCCCAGTTTTCGATTAGATAACGCGTCAAAGAGATGCCAACAAAATTCGAAACCAGCAGGTTCCACACGTAACCCCTCTCTGCCCGGTACGGCGCGGTCCGGGAGTTCCGGGATAACAGTAGGATCCCATAGCCCTTACATGCTGCCGTGTTCTCCGATGTGGTTGGATGGGATTTGCATGTTTGTTTCCGGGTTGGCTGACGGCAATGGGTGGCTCCGCGCAGCAACCGAGACCCAAAGCTAGCGTCAGTAGCACATCGGCCAACATTCGCGACATGAGGTCAGCGGAGTAAAGCCCCGCATTCACCTCGAGAGCTAAAAATGCGCATCCCTGACTAGGGTCTGCGAACCCTGGCTTGGTTTACGCACTTCGAATCCTATAAGCGTGCCTGGCCGATCAGACTCATTTGCCGGGAAATGGCATCCACCCTCGGGTGAGGTAGTCACTCAGTGTGAGCGAAATCATAATCAGAAACCAGATCACTCCTCCAGCCATTACAACGCGAACCAATTTCGCCTCGTACAGAGCGTGCATGAAGAAGCAAGCAATCAGAGAGGCCTTGACCGCAGCAATTGCAACGGCGGCAACAAAGCTGAATCGGCCAAGGTCGGCTAAGCCCAACAATGAGGTCAGCAGGGTCAGCCCGAGCAGCGTGAGCAGCGTAAAGGCATAGGTCTTTACGGATACAGTGGATTGGCTCATTTCAGGTGTGCCCCCGGAATATAGAAGATCGCAAACAGAAAAACCCAGACGGTATCCACGAAGTGCCAGTACAGTCCCGCGAGTTCGATGGGCGTGTGATAGCGCTCTGAAAATGACCCGAGCCAGGTGCGGATGAGCATGGCGCACAGCACTCCCTCCCCGACAATCATGTGAAAGGCATGGAGCCCGGTCATCAGGAAGTAGAAAACGAAGAACATCTGCACATAGGCTGCATCCGGGCTTGTATCGTGGAACAGAATGCCGGGCAGTTTCTGGTCGTGATAGTGGAGATAGTATTCCGTGAACTTAATGACCAGGAAGACCAGTCCGATCAGAATCGTCAACAGCAAGAAGACAGCCAGCCTGCTTTTCTTTCCCGTTTCGCTGCTGTGCACCGCCATCGCCATGGTGAAACTACTGCAAATCAGCACCGCGGTATTGATGGCGCCCAACCAGAATTCCATGTCCGCGCTGCCCTGATCGAATCCGGCAGGATGACTCATGCGGTAGACAGAAAATGCGGTGAAGAGTCCGCCGAACAGCATCACCTCGGTGACCAGAAAGATCCACATTCCTACGGTGGAGGTTTCGCGCTGCTGCTCAGGATTGCGGAACTGCTCGCGGAGTGCCAGTACACTAGGATCAGCCAAGTTGCAGTTCCTCCTTTTGCGCTTCGAAGTCGTAGGCATTCCAGGTGACGATTGGCGTCACGTCGAAATTGTGCTTCGGCGGTGGCGATGGGGTCTTCCATTCGAGTCCAGTCGTTCGCCACGGATTGTCTGGAGCGCGCTCGCCATACTTCCATGCCCAGATCAGATAAATAAGAGGCACCACGTAGCCGACGCCAAGAATCGAGGCTCCTGCCGTCGATAAAACGTTCAGGACTTGAAATTCCGGTGGATAAGCGGCATATCGCCGCGGCATGCCCATGTAACCGAGAATGAATTGCGGAAAGAATGTGAGATTGAATCCGAGAAAGACTGTTAGCGCCGAGAGCTTCGCGAGAAATTCGGGATACATCTTGCCGCTGATTTTCGGCCACCAATAATGAACTCCACCCAGGAACGCCATCACCGTACCGCCCACCATGATGTAGTGGAAGTGAGCAATGACGAAATAAGTGTCGGTGACATGCACGTCTATGCCGAGCGCCGCCAGAAATAATCCAGTCATGCCTCCAATGGTGAACAGTGCCACGAATCCGATGGCGTAAAGCATCGGCGTATCCAATTGGACAGACCCTTTGTACATGGTTGCCGTCCAGTTGAAGACTTTGATCGCGGACGGTATCGCGACCATGTAGCTGAGGAGGGAAAAAGTCATTGCGGCGTAGGCGGACTCGCCGGCCACGAACATGTGATGTCCCCACACCAGGAAGCCAATGATCGCGATCGCCATGCTCGAAAACGCGACAGCTTTGTATCCAAAGATCGGTTTGCGAGAGAACGTGGGAATAATCTCGCTGACTACCGCCATGGCGGGCAAAACCATGATGTAAACCGCCGGGTGCGAATAGAACCAGAACATGTGCTGAAAGAGCACCGGGTCTCCGCCCAGGGCAGGATCGAAGATGCCCACCTGAAAAACACGTTCGATGGCAATCATGGCCAGTGTGATTGCTAAAACTGGGGTAGCCAGCACGAGAATCAGGCTGGTTGCGTACGTCGACCAGATGAAGATCGGCAGCCGATACCATGTCAGCCCGGGTGCCCGCATACGGTGAACCGTGGCGATGAAATTCAGGCCGGTAAGGATGGAAGAGAAGCCCGCGATCAGGATTCCCACCGCTGCCGCGATCACAAACGTGGTGGAATAACTTGTGCTGAAAGGCGTATAGAAGGTCCATCCCGTATCGACTCCGCCGCGAACCAGCGCATAGAGCGTCGTCAAGCCGCCAAGCATGAAAATGTACCAGCTCAACAAATTGAGCTTGGGAAAGGCTAGATCCTTGGCGCCAATCATCATGGGCAGGACGAAGTTCCCCAGAGTATTGGGAATCGATGGAATCAGGAAGAACCAAACCATCATGATTCCGTGCATGGAAAAGAGTTTGTTGTAGGTTTCGTGGCCGAATAACCAACCTTGGGGAAGCAGAAGGTGCAGGCGCATCAGTAGCGCGAAGAACCCCCCGAAAAAGAAGAAGAAGGTGATTGACAAAACGTAGAGCAAACCGATGCGTTTGTGATCCGTCGTGAACAGCCAGGACATCAATCCGGTCTTCTCGGTCAAGTAGTTGAGGCGGGGCCGCGCCGGTGCAGGTCGCGGCGGTTCAGCAATACTTATGGTGGCCATTAGCGTGCTCCCGGTTTGGTGGCTGGTGCTACGGGCTCGGAAAGATCAGGCCTTATGCCTCCGTAATCACCCATCTCTTCACCCGGACCAGAAGGCATTTCCTCCCCTGGTGCCGGGCCGATGGCTTTGAGGTAGGCAATAAGAGCGGCAACCTGCTCTTCGCTGAGCTGTCCCTGGAAAGTCGGCATGATGGGTTGGAAACCTTGCACGATCTTCGCCCGCGATTGCAGAATCGATTCGCGGATGTAAGTCTCATCCGCGACTACAGTCTGTCCGGTCGTGATCTGAACCGGCCGCATGTAGAGACCGCGCAGATTGGGTCCGCGCCCGTGGCCGCTGAAGTGATGACAGTTGCTGCAACCGAACTGGTGGAAGAGCTTTTCTCCCGTCGATGCCAGGGACCCTTCGGCAGCTCCCTGTTGCAGCCAGATTTGGTAGTCTTTCGGATTCATTGCATAAATCCAGCCAATCATTTGGGAGTGTTCGGTGCCGCAATATTCCGCACAAAAAAGGTGATACGTTCCCGGGACCACGGCTTTGAACCAGATGCTGGTGTAACGCCCGGGCAGGACGTCCTGCTTAATGCGAAATGCAGGGATAAAGAAGCTATGAATGACGTCTTGCGAAATCATGTTCAGCCGGATGGCCCGGCCGACAGGGACGTGCAGAGTGTCGATTTCGCGCTGACCGCCAAGGTGCTGTGTCTTCCACATCCACTGCCTTGCCACCACATAAACATCTTCGGAATTGTCCGGCGGACGCTCCAAATCGAAGTACATCTTCAATCCATAGGCAAACATAGAGATGAAGATCAAGGCGGGAACAGCAATCCAAGTGACTTCAGCGGGAATGTTCATCGAAATCTGCGGTGGAAGTTCGTTGGGGCTTCGCCGCCGATAATGCCAGGCACAATAAACTAGGAAGGCGGCAATGCCTGTGCCCACAGCGCCGCAGAGCGCGACCATGACCCAGAAAAATACGTTGTACTCGCGCGTAACCGAGCCCTGTAGCAGGAGTGCTAGGCAGGTGGGCATCATCGATGTGGTACCTCCCTCAAGTGCATGCCGCCCCGGTTCCGTTCCATCCGCCAGTAGAAGAAAAACCCGATCAACATGAGAACCAAGGTCAAGACAGCTGCCATTCGCAGGATGGCCAAGACTGTCGTTGTGTATTTCGCGGTTGTCGGGTCGTAGTGATAACAGAAAAGCAGAATCTGATCGGCCAGCGAGCCTATCTTCCCGTTAGAAGCTTCGACAAGTCCAAGCTTCAGGTCTTTGGGTTCATATTCCACACCGTAGAAATAACGGGAAATCTTCCCGTCTGGGGTAAGAATCATTACCGCGCTTCCGTGCACAAAAATCTTGAGTTTGGCATCGTAGCGATAGTGAAAACCAATCGCATCCGTCAGAGTCTTAATGGATGCGGCTGTTCCGGTCAGGAAGTGCCATCCAGCAATGCCCGCGCGTGTGGAGTAGCGGCGAGTATACAAATTACGCTCCCGGGTCGCGTCAGCCGGCGTTTCCGAGGGATTGAAGCTGAAAGCCACAATTTCGAAGTCATGACCCGGCACCAGGGAAAGGGGCCGCAGGCCCGCAACGACTCCGCTGAGCACCTGGCTGCACAGCATCGGGCAGGTGTAATACACCGGCACCAGCAAAACCGGGCGGCGTTCGAAATACCTACCCAGCGGCACCTCCACACCTTGCTCGTCGCGGAAGATCGTGCTTAGCGGAATGGTGACATTGAGCCGCTGCTCGATGCCGATATTCTGCAGGCTGGGCGGCAGTTGTGGACCCGTTACAGCCTTGGAGTCGGCGCCAAAGACGATCAACAACACAAAAGCAAAAACACATTTCATCGCGGCTCCGGTTCCACTTTTCCTTCGAGGCCGGTGAGGCGGGTACCAGCCCTCGGTTGATAAAACATGTTGGGCGGAGGTGTTTTCTGAGGCGGGATACCCCGTTCGACAAGCAGATCCATGGCGCGTTCAATCGGAATTGTCACTGCGCCAGTCTGCCGGCTTACTACGCTGTACCGCTGCAATTCGAACTGCTGCCGACTGAGGTATTCCGCCAGATCACGTCGTGGATTGGCTTGCACACGCGGTTCTGGCGGCAGGGCAACTCCATGAGTGAATTCTGGCAGCGGTGGTGGAGTCTCTTCCGCATGGACGTGAAGAAAATGTTCGAACGACGGATAAAGAATCACGCTCACCAGCATGGCTAATGCCACGACTCCGCCGGCAACGATTACTACCCCGCTCGCGTCGATATCGGAGTGCTCGAAATTTACATCAGGGTGAATCAGATCCCGCGCCCCTTCTGCATCTTTGGCCTTGAACCCAGAAACGAGAGCCACAAAACCAGCCACGATCCACCGCAAGCCCGATCGTGAGTTCGTAGTCATGTGCTCATTCGCCATGGTGCAAAGCCTGCTCGAGACTGGGATCGCGCAGCGGCAATAGCGGACGCTTTTGCAATTGCCACAAGAAAGTTGCGATCCAGATTCCGCCTAATGCCAGTGGAACGGAAAAATTGAGCCAGCTTACGCTGAACCCTTTCAGATGGAATTGCGGCATGACAATCCAGAACAGGTCCACGAAGCGCATTGCTAACAGCGCCAGGACGATGACAGATAGCGTCCAGCGGTTGCGCTTAAGCGGCTTCGAGAGCAGCAGCAGAAATGGAATAATGAATTGCACGTAGATGAGCGCCGCTCCCACGCCATGCCAGGTGGTCGCGAAGCGCGGCATGTACCAGGGAATCTCGTTCGATAAATTTCCCGACCACACAATTAGAAGCTGCGAAAACTGGAAGTAGGCCCACAACATGAGAAACATCAACACCAGTTTTCCCAGATCGTGAAAGTGAGACGGGCGAAGGGCTTGGGCCATCGGCTTGCGGCGGGATAACAATGCGATCACCACGATTCCGAAACACATCGCAGCCAAACCCTGGCCCGCTACAAAAAGGAATCCCCACATCGTGGAGAACCAGTGGTCCGCAAGCGACTCGGCCCAATCTACGGAAGAGAATGTCACCGTGAAGACGTAAAGGATCAGGCCGGGAGCACTGAGCCGGGCGAGCCGCTGCTGCCGGTTGCCAACTTCGTCTTCCTCGCGGGACCATCGGTCAAGCCAGTACGCGAAGATCAGCCATATCACGAAGTACACCACTGCGCGGGCGATGAACCAGGGGATATTCATGTACGAACTGCGGTGCCGCAGGATGTCATCAGCCTGGACCAGGTTGGGGTGCGCCCAGTGATAGAGGCGCGGAATACCGATTGCAATCGGAATAAACAGCAGGGCGAGAAGCGGGAGCGTGCGCGTGGCAGACTCGAAGGTACGCCGCGTTACGACACCCCAGGCACCGCCGGTAAGATATTGCGTCATTACGATGGCCATGGATCCCAGCGCCAGGCCGATCCAAAACAGATATCCAAATAAGTACGAACGGAAGAAATCATCCGGCCGAAAGAACGCACCTACGATCGACGCGGCCAGCAACACGATGCCTGTAAACAGAGCAGGTGTCTGCCAGCGCCGCAGGTCGTGCGCGAGTTCCGGCGTCACAGAAAAACCGCCGTTCATTCCCGGATCGTTGATCGGTACAGTGCTCATGGCAAACCCAGCTTTGATTTTTCCTCAGGCGGTACATCCGCCGCGGTGGCGTTGCGGCTGAGTTGTAGCGCTCGAATGTACGCAACAATGTCCCATCGATCTTCCGCGTGCGGAATCTGATTCGAGTAGTCAGGCATGGCGCCGTAGCCGTCGGAGATCACTTGAAACAGATACCCCGGTGGCGCCTGTCGCAGACGGTCACTGTGAAGATCGGCGGGGATCTTGAATCCGCGCTTCGCGATCATGCCATTGCCATCGCCCACTTCCCCATGACATGGGCTGCAGTAGATGTTGTATCGCTGCTGCCCGCGCTCCAGCATCGCTCTCGTGATGGGTAAGGGAATTGTGTTGAGGAACGTCCCGTTGTCCGCTCCGGTGTGGAACGAGTCGGTGTCGTTGAGGTGTCCTCGGGCAATCGTATTCGCCGGAATGGGTCGTGCCGAGCGACCATCGACAAAGAACGAACTGGCTTGCAGAGGCAAGTATTTGGGCTGATCCTGCATGTCGCGTCGACAACTCGAGATCATTACCACGGAGACTCCCCAGAAGATCATCGCCATCCACCGAACCTGCACTCTCGACCCCATCGTTCGCTTATTCCTTCTCGATCTCCCAGAGTTCAAGCGGCTCGAAGGCATCCAGCAGTTGCGCAGTCTTTTGCAAATTGAATTGGCTGTCTCGCGCCTCGATGCAGAGAAAGAACCGATCTTCCGAAACTCTCGCAAACTCTTTAAGGTTGAAAACGGGATGATGCGGCAAGGGAAAACCGCAAAGTCCTAACGCCCCAAAAAAGGCGGCGAGCGACGCGAACAGCACCGTCAACTCGAATGTGATTGGCACAAAGGAAGGCCAACTATACAAAGGTCTTCCTCCAACATTGATGGGGAAATCGACCACGGCAATCCAGGACTGCATGATCCAGGCCGTCAAGGCACCCGCGATTCCGCCAATTAAAACGATCGCCGCGAGTGGGTTCCAGCCGGGAACAATCTCGTCCAGTTCCCGAATCGGATAAGGGGTGTATGCTTCGAAACGCTCATAGCCGGCCTGGCGGACGGCGCGTGTCGCGTCTACCAATTGAGTCGGATCATCGAATTCCGCAGCGTAGCCGTAGAGCAGTCCTTTTCCTTGCCCCAGTCTCATTTCTCCATACCTCCTCCCGGGCGCGAGAAAGGCAGCAATTCCCGCATCTCAAACATGGAGATCATGGGCAGGAACCGCACGAACAAAAGGAAGCACACGACGAAGAGCCCGATGGAGCCGACCAGAACCGACACGTCCCAGGGACTAGCGATAAAGTTCGACCAGGCGGATGGCAAGAAGTCGCGATGCAGCGACGTGATGATGATCATGTACCGTTCGACCCACATGCCATACAGAATTACGAACGAGACGAAGAAGAGCCGTTTGGGGTCGGTGCGGAATTTGCGAAACCACAGCAGTTGGGGGATGAAGACGTTGCAGGTAAGCGTCAGCCAAAACGTCCACGAATGCGGCCCAACGGCGCGGTAGTGCACGACCGCCATCTCGAACGTGTCACCGCTGTACCAGGAGGTGAATGGTTCAATGGCGTAGGTGTAGGCGAGAATGAGCCCGGTGGCGAGCATCAACTTTGCGCAGTTGTTGAGGTGCCGCTCCGTCACGAGATTCTCGAGGTGGTACACCTTGCGTATCGGGATCGCCAGGATCAGCACCATCGCGAAACCGGAGTAAATCGCGCCGGCAACAAAATAGGGTGGAAAGATGGTGGAATGCCATCCCGGCAGAATGGCAATGGTGAAATCGAAGCTCACTACGGTGTGCACCGAAAGCACCAGCGGAGTTGCCAGACCCGCGAGCAGAATCGACGCGGTTTCGTGAAATCTCCAATGCCGTGAGGCGCCGCGCCATCCCAGGGAAAGAACGCCATAGAAACCGTAAGCAAGCCGGTTCCGCGAGCGATCACGCAAGCTGGCGAGATCGGGGATCATTCCCAGATACCAGAAGAGCAGCGACACGGTTGCGTAAGTGCTCACCGCAAAAACGTCCCAAACGAGCGGACTGCGGAACTGCGGTTGAACGTGCATCGTATTGGGATAGGGCAGCAGCCAATAGAAGATCCAGGGCCGGCCAAGGTGGATGAGTGGGAATAACCCGGCACACATGACGGCGAAGATGGTCATGGCTTCGGCAAAACGATTAATGGAATTGCGCCAGCCCTGATTCAGGAGAAGGAGAATCGCGGAAATCAGCGTGCCTGCATGCCCGATTCCGATCCACCACACGAAGTTCGTAATGGCAAAGGCCCACGCGACGGGAACCTCGATTCCGAAGACGCCAACCCCTCGGTACAGCAAGTACGTCACGCTGATCACAAACATAATCAGCGCCGCCATCGCCACTCCGAATGTGCAGTACCAGAACAAAGGAGTGGGGCGCGTCAGCACGACCGATGTGATTTGCTCGGTCAAGGTGCCGAACGACTCTGCCCCGGCAATGACCGGCACAGACGTGCCGGGTTCCGGTCGGCGCGGCGTTCGCAATTGTTTCTCGGCAACGGTCATGAGTTGGACTTCAGTTCGGGGTTCGGATTGCGGAGCTCCGCCAGGTAGGTTGTTCGTGGACGCGTATTCAATTCGGCCAGCAATGCGTAGTTCAGGTTGAGAGCTTTCAGTTTGGCAACGTGATTGTCGTGATTGTTGATATCGCCAAAGATGATGGCTTGTGTCGGGCAGGCTTGCTGGCAGGCGGTTTGCACCTCTCCATCGCGAATGAAGCGATCCTCGACTCGCGATTGTATGTCGGTTTCGCGGATCCGCTGCACGCAGTAGGTGCACTTCTCCATGACCCCGCGGCTGCGCACGGTGACATCTGGATTACGCTGCAATTTGGTCTGTTCCGTAACCCAGTCCTGAAAGAGCAGGAAATTGAAACGCCGCACTTTATACGGGCAGTTGTTGGAGCAATACCGCGTGCCGACGCATCGGTTGTAGACCATATCGTTCAAGCCTTCGCTGCTGTGGTTCGTCGCTTGCACCGGACAGACGAGTTCGCAAGGCGCGTCCTCGCATTGCATGCAAGGGACAGGTTGGTAAAAAGCGCGTGGATTGGCGGGATCGCCCTCGTAATACGTATCAATCCTCAACCAGTGCATCGCTCGGCGCGCCAGCACCTGCTCTTTGCCAACCACCGGGATATTGTTTTCGGCCTGACAGGCCACGACACAGGCGTTGCAGTTCACACAACGCGTAAGGTCGATCGACATCCCCCACGCATAGCCGGTGTAATTCCACTGGGGATACAGGGTCAGTTCTGTGGCGGGCTGCTTGCTTGCTTGAGAGGCAAAATTCGGATTGTTCTTGTACTCGGCCGCGGTCGCAGACAGGATCAAGTCGCGGCCTTCCATCGATTGCTGCAACTGGGTGGTCGCAAGCGGATAGTTTTTATCGATCTTGCGAATCTGCAGCCCAGACCCGCACCACAGGGCATCCGAGGTTCGCAAGCGATAGGCATCGAAACCGGCGCCAGTCCCCGCGCGCCCGGAATGTGATCTGCCCCAACCGAGATGGATCGTCGCAGAATTCTCTGGCTGTCCCGGCGAAATCCAGACGCTTGCTTCGACTGTCCTACCGCGACAATTCAACTCCACGCGCTCCTGATTTCCCACTTTTAGCTGTCTGGCGGTTACCGGACTCAAGTGAACAGCGTTGTCCCAAGTAAGCTTCGTCATGGGTTGCGGCAGTTCCTGCAACCAGGTGTTATTCGCATAGCGCCCGTCGTAGAGATACGGGTCCGGACGAAACACCAATTCAATGCCCTGCTGCGGCGGACTTGCCAGCTCGCCCGCCCAATGGGTTTTCAATGGTGGCGTAATGGAGGGCAATGCCGAACCAGCGATGAGCCCGTCATGAACCGACTTACGCCACCACTGTTCAAAGTTGCCCGAACCTGCGTTGATCTGCCAGTAGGCCCTAACAATTGCGTAAGAAGAACGGCCGGGCGGCTTCACAATAGAATCCAGCAGGCGCAAATAAGGGGTCGAGTCGTAGAGAGGCAGGATGAGCGGCTGAAGGATCGTTACCGTCCCATCGAACGCACGAGTGTCGCCCCAGTCTTCGAGGAAGTGGGTTTCCGGCACCTGCCAGTGGCACTCAGTCGCGGTCTCATCCGAGTGCAGTCCGACGCGAATCGTCGTCTTGACCTTGTGCAAATGCGAGCGAAAATCGAAATCTGCTGGCGCATTGTAAACCGGATTCCCGCCCATAATCAGCAGCACATCGACGTTCCCCGACTCCATGTCAGTCACCAGTTCTCGCAGAGACGCGATCTGATCGATGCTTTGAACTTCCAGTGGATCGGTGTGGGTCACGGTCCTGCCCACATTCCCGAGCACCGCATTCATCGCGTGGCACATTGCATGAACTGCGGGCGAATGATGAGAACCTGGAATCACCACGCCCGCTCCGCGATGGCCGATCAGATCGTGCGAGATGGCGGTGATCCATTCCGGGTGAATGGGAGAGCCAGACGCCGTCACGCCTGGTACTCCAACGGCTGCGCACAGGTCTCGGGCGAAAAGTTCGACCTCGGAATAAGTCAGTGGAAGCCGGTGGTCGCCCTTGCCTCCCGTCGAAGTCATGCTGCTTTCGACCGAGTAGAGACGGTTCATATCGCTGCGATCACCCCCTGCCCGACGGTTGGCGAAGTCGTGCGCGAAGCGCGTGGCACCTTCTCCACAGGCGAGAAAATCAGAGTCCAGAGCGAGAACAACATCCGCTTTGTCGAAGCGGTAATACGTGTGAACCGGTCTCCCGAACGCCATCAGCGCTCCGGCGCGCGCGCTATGCGGGCCCGCCCCATCGTACTGATGCCATTTCGCTCCGGGAAACATCGAGAGCACCGCCTGAATCTGATCGCCGAGCGTAGGCGATGTGACCGTGTCGGTAAGGATTCGGAACCTATCGCCCCCGCCCGACTGAAGCGGCGCGATGCTCTCTCTCAGAGCAATCTGGAAATCTTCTGCACTCTGCCAAACGCCAAGACGACTGATTTCTTTCGCGCGGTCCGGATCGTACAAATCCAAAACGCTCGCCTGGGAGTGAACGGACGTTGCTCCCAAACTCGCGGGATGCTCTGGATTTCCTTCGACCTTCGTGGGGCGGCCAAGATGACTTTCCACCAGCACCCCTTCCGCAACCCCGGCCACGGGAACCGCAGTCGCGAAGAAGAGAGGACGTCCGGGAATAACGTTCTCCGGTGGGTTAACATAAGGAAGAATGTGTTCCGGAGGCTGCCGCGTGCATCCTGTCAATCCCGCGAGCCCCAGAGACGCAGCCGCTAATTGAAGAAAACGCCGTCGGCTGACCTCGTCCAGAAATTCCGTTGCATTCTCTGGAAACTCCGTGTGCAGACATTCCTGATACTCGGGGGAGCATGACAGCTCTTCCAGACTGCGCCAGTAGCGCTTTCCCCTTTCTCCATGAGTCAGCGCGGCAAGCGAGACGAAGTTGTTAGCGGAGTCTGTCTTCATCGATGGCACGTCGAACAACTGGTTAAGCTTTGAATGTGATACTCCTTTACGAGCTCTCTTCCGAACTGGCGCTGGTTTGCCGGAGGCTCGTAGCCCATCGCAAATACTTTTTCTTTCGGGCGCACGTACATACCGGGGTCACGATGGCAATTGAGGCACCAGGACATGGTGAGGTCCTGGGCCTGCCACATGAGCGGCATGCGGTCGACACGACCATGGCAGGTCTCACAGCCAATTCCCTTATTCACGTGGATGCTGTGATTGAAATAGACAAACTGCGGAAGATCATGAACCCTCGTCCACTCAATCGACTTACCGCTTCGGTAACTTTCGCGCACCGGCTCCAAGACAGGCGCCACGGCCCACATTTGCGAATGACAGTTCATGCAGACCTTGGTGGGCGGAATATTGGCGAACGAACTCTCTTCCACCGTCGTGTGGCAGTAGCGACAGTCAATGCCCAAACCTCCGACGTGATGTTCATGACTGAATGGAACCGGCTGCCGCCGTGGAACGTCTTGCAGAGTTTCGTAAGGCGATCGAACGATCATCGCTCCCAGCCATGCCACAAGCCCAATACCCAAGACCATCGCTAGAAGCGAAAAGCGCGCAATCGAATTAGCGGTGCGAGGGAAAAACTGCGGCATCTTCCAGTGCTTACGAGTTACGTGATACCGGTTTAGAAGCTCGTTTGAGAATTATCAATGCCATGGCAGAATGCGGTCGAACCATCACAAAACTCGGGTCTTCCACGTACTTTCGAACGGTCTCTAGATGTAAATTACTGTTTCTACTGATGCCTGTTAATCCTCTCGAGAGTGTTGCTATAGCAACCCGGTCGAATGGGATATCCAGCGGAACCTACGCCGCCGGAGCAGCGCGCGGCAGTTGGATATTCGCGTTACGCGGACTCTATGCCTGATTCCTGCAGGGGAATCCCTGCATTTCGAAGCATGAATCCTAGATCGCTTTCCTTCAGCCGGGATGCGTCGTACTCCACTCGTACGTTTCGACTGCTCTCGTCGACCGAGAGAGCTCGAATTCCATAGACGTCGCGAATCTCATCGAGCGCGCGCACTGCGCGTTCCGTCACGATGCCCTGATAAGGAAAAACAGACACGAGAAAGGTCATAGCGGGTTCGGTTCCTTGGCTTCCGAGCTTAGGGTCAGCGGGCGCGACCATCGCGCGTTAGTTAGAGAGCAAAACTGTCGCGATGGGTGGTCGTAAGCAGAGCGCCAATGTGCGCCATGCGTGGTTTCCCGCATTCAGGATGTTCTCGAGAAACGCCAAGTTCGAAGGGAAAGTTTCAGAACACATGATCTCCCATTCCAGCCGGGCTTTTCGGGTCATCGGGAGGCTTCTGCAAAAATAAGAGGGATTGGAGGGCGCGAATCTGGAAGGGACGCATACGCCAAGGTGCGTCATTACCAAACGTTCAACGCCACGGTTTGTTTCCGCATCTTTATTCTTCGGTCTCTGGCATTCACATGTAGAACCATTCGACCTCTTCTTACGTTGCAACCATCCGCGAGGAATACAGCGCCTTCAGGATCAAGAACTCTTCCACCGCATGCCAAGAAATCCCACATTCGGGGAAAGGGCGGGACCCGACAACCTGCGAGTTGGCAGGATGCTCGAAATACAGGCTACGCTGCAAAGCTATGACGAGGAACTTCAATTCACGTTCTGAAGCGTGGATCAGCTTTCCCCAGCAGCCGCCGAAGAATTACCCAACCTGGCGGCTCCACCAACCACCACGACCAACAACCCCTGCACCGGTTGAACATTCCTTCCAACAGATTGACCTTGCGTTGCGACCTCTTCAGTCGCAGGCAGTGGGATGATGTTGCCAGGCTGTATTAGGGTGCTGGCTTCAGCTATTGAAGGGTACGCAGCGAAATGTCGCAAAGGCCGCCCCAACCGGTGATGCTCGTCAAACATTCCTGATTGAAGCTGCGGGCCGCGTCAACCGCCTCTTGGGATGCTCTCGGTGTAGTTAGAGGCCACCGGCAAACATCCGGACTCACGATCTGTGCTAGAGGTACCATGCGGCACGTGTCAGTGGCATTCCACTATCGCCATGGAAGGGCTTAGCCAGCAGTATCTGGTACACATTAAGGGCACCGGTACGAAATTGGTGTCTCGAACCCGCCATGTAGAGCCGCCAAATTCGATATATGGTATCGTCCGTAATATTCCGTGCTTGGTCGGCAGACCCTTCCAATCTCCGCACCCACTGGTTTAGTGTCATCGCATAGTGCTCGCGTAAACTTTCAACATCCCTTACCTCAAAACCATTCGCTTCTGCAGCAGCGATGCTTGTGCTTAACGGAACCAATTCACCATCCGGAAAAACATATCGGTCAACGAACGCCGGACCATTTTTGTGATGAGCGAGTCCAGAGGCGATCCCGCTATTCAGGAATGTGCCGCCAGGTCGAAGCAACCGCCACGCCTGCCGAAAGTACTCCGATAAAAGAGCGTTGCCCACATGTTCAAACATCCCGATACTCACGATCTTGTCGAACGGATGAGCTGACTCGAGATCTCGATAGTCGCACACGTCGACCCGGCATCGGCGATCAAGACCGGCATCATGAATACGTTGGCGCGCTGTTTCCGCTTGACGCAGACTGAGGGTGATTCCATGCGCCTGCACTCCGTAGTGGGCCGCAGCATACACAATGAGTCCTCCCCACCCACAGCCGATGTCTAGCAGATGATCTCCCCGACGCAAGCGAAGCTTTCTGCATACATATTCCAGCTTCCGTTCTTGTGCCGCAGCAAGGTCATCGCTGGGATTTGTAAAATACGCGCTCGAGTACATCATGTGCGGGTCGAGCCACAAGGCGAAGAATTCTGGCGGAAGGTCGTAGTGGTAGCGAACCGCTTGCTGATCTCTGTGCTTGGAGTGCGTCAGACCAGTTAACTGGGGACCCCGAACGTCGCTCGGGGATTTCTGGTGCGAAGACATTTTGTTTAGGGACGACATTTTGTTTACGAAAGACACAAGAGCCTGCGAGATTCCATCCGAGCTTTGGCGAGAAAGAAGATAGTCACCGAGATCAAACGCTGCCTCCAGATCGCCTTCCACATCGAGTTCTCCCGCAATAAATGCTTCCCCGAGACTTACCTCGGTAGCCGGCTCTAACAATCTGCGCAACCCTTCGGGATTCTTCAGCACCAGTACGAACTTGGGATTCTGCAATGCTCCCCAAATCGTGCCGTCCCAAGTCCTGACTTGAAAATCTGGATTGCCGCAGCTTGTCAGCAATTCGTCGATTGCGTGGGAAACGATTGGTCGGCCAACTGCTTGAATCACATCCGAAATTGCCATAACTACGTCAGTCTCTACTCGGCTGCATCTGCGGTGGGAGATGAGGCCGGATAGCTTCGTCCACTCAACATGCGGATCGCATGAATGTCGGACATTATTAATGTCGGACATTATGTAGGAGTACTTCGATTCCGGGACCGTTGTAGGGGAAATCCGTTATATCGCTCGGACGATGGCCGTAGGAAAGTTTTCGCTCTAGGCGCGCGGCGATCTTGATGAATCGTGCAACCGTATCAGGGGGCGCCCTTGTCAGTTTGCCCGCTCCCTCTGGCAATTTTGCCAGTTCTATCTACCGTCTACGCGACAATATCTTGAAGTCGGTTTGATCGGCATGGTGGTGCCGTTCGAGACCTTCTCGATGGCCCAGGGTAAATGTCCAGCCGGACGCGGAGAAGGAGCGATCCTGACCAACGTTCGTCGCAATGAGGATTTTGGATATGGGCACAAGGCGACGGGTGTGATCTTCAGTTCTCATTCTCGCGAAGCTCTTCGTTCACCTCTCAACTGAATCTCGATAGCGGGAGCATCCAATGAACGAACATGAGTCTTTTTCCGATTCCATTTACGAGCAGCAGACATACCTGGCCGAGAACGAGCGATGTTCCTTCGCTGCCGCAGTGGCGAAATTGTACGGCCCGGAGCAGGCGAAACTCTCGACGGAAGACTGGCTGGAGGAATCCGAGCTCATGGACAGTCCCCCTCGATCCGAGGCCCGAAATTGGCACGCGGTCACGATCGCGGCATCGGCTCGATTAGCAAATCGGGTCATTAGCTAGGCCGGCAGCGGGGGAGGCTACCAAGCACATGCACAACTAATAGGAAGGTCTTGCCCATACCCTCGTCTAATTGTCTTAGTTCAACGTTTCTGGTGGATGCGCTCGGAGGAGCCATGACTCGCCTTGACCCGTCAAATCTCTCTCGCCGCAGCTTCATCGCTGTTGCTGGTTCCGCGGCCGCGGTTGCGTTTGCTCCCCGTTTTCTGTTTGCGCAGAAGAAGGGCATTGTTCCCACCATGATCGATGATGCAGCAAAGGCGACAATCAAGACGTACCCTCTTCGCCGAAACATCAGCGTTTTGGAAGGCTCTGGAGGAAATATCGGTGTTCTGTCAGGAAAGGAGGGCAAGCTTCTTGTCGACTCAGGTTTCACCGTGTCGAAGGCACGGATTTTAGAGGCTCTCAACAGCCTTAATTCCGACCCTATCGCCCAGCTGCTCAATACTCACTGGCACACGGATCACACCGATGGCAATGCCTGGATACACGCGGCCGGCGCTAAAATCACAGCTCACGTAAATACGAGAAAACATCTATCGACCTCGACTCGCGTCGAAGGGTGGGATTGGACGTTCCCTCCTGCTCCCTCAGGTGCTATTCCAACCGTTGTATTCAACGACGAGCATCACTTGCAGCACAACAACACTAATGTCAGGCT
>Ga0126378_10001239_pt1 | contig 19046 bp, 17 predicted proteins | sample PanSoiMetPlot_23_FD_92587 | JGI IMG/M metagenome (GOLD analysis project Ga0126378, IMG submission 92587) | Tropical forest soil microbial communities from Panama - MetaG Plot_23 | ecosystem: Environmental > Terrestrial > Soil > Tropical forest > Bulk soil | place: Panama | collected 2016-02-17
CAAACGGTAGCGGCCTTCCCAACGGTGGCGGGTGACGGGCACCGTGTGGCGGCGTTTGGCCACAACTCAATCGGCCCGGCGGAGCCGGGCCTACCCGCCACGCCTCACCAAGCTTGACCTGATCGTGAAATGCCGTTCGACTACTGGGTACGTAGCAGGGGGAGGCAGGCCTCCCCCTCCAGACCCCCACCGTGCTGGCGCCAACGGTAGCCGCCTTCCCACCGGTGGCGGGTGACGGGCACCGTGTGGCGGCGTTTGGCCACAACTCAATCGGCCCGGCGGAGCCGGGCCTACCCGCCACTCCTCACCAAGCTTGACCTGATCGTGAAAATGCCGTTCGACTACTGGGTCTAGTGGTGCCACTGCTAGGTCGGGCTCCGAGCTGCGCGTGCCGCCAGAGGCAACACGCGGCGCCGAAGCTCCTCCAGCAAGGGCTGGCCGATTTCCCGATTGCGGAGGCGCCAGTTCTCTGCGCCGGCCACCTGGCAGTCGATGGCAACCGTCAAGTGGGCGGTGGCTGCAAGGTCAAGAGCCCGCGGTGGGCCGGTATCAAGAAATGGTGCGGCGCTGGTGCCTGCAAGCAGGCGCTGAGCGGTTTCGCCGAGCTCGAGCTGCGGCTCAAGGCCGACTGACGCTGCGCGCCACCCGTCCGGCGCTACCTCGTTGAAGAGGGCGGCGGCCAGGCGACTTCGAACCGCGCCGTGAACGCACACGAAGACCACCAGCCGGTGTCGATCGGCGCCGTCAAACGCCATGGAGCAGAAGACCGATCGCACCGGTTGTGAAGACGAGGGCGGGCTCCTTGAGCTTGAACTTCAGGCGCCACAGGTAGGCTAGGCTGGCCACGGCGATGACAGCGGTCGGGACGTCGATGATCGCGCCGCGCGCGATGACCACGGTTGCGCCGGCAATGGCGCCGGCAGCGCCTGCCGTGGCCCCTTTTACAAGGGCCCTGACTCGACGGTCGTCCCGATAGCGGATGAACCAGCGCCCGGGGATCACCACGCCGAGGTAGATAGGCGTGAAGATCCCGATCCCGGAGACGATCGCGCCGGGCAGGCCGGCTACGAGGTAGCCGATGAAAACGGCGGTGATCACGACCGGGCCAGGCGTGATCAGGCCGACTGCGACCGCGTCGAGGAACTGGCGCTCCGTGAGCCAGTGGTTGTCCATGACGACGCCCTGTCTGAGGAAGGGGACGATGGCGAGGCCGCTACCGAAGATGAAGGCGCCCGCCTTGAGGAAGAAGAGGAATAGAGCGAGCAGCGTGGAGGCCCCTGCCAGGCCGGCCAGGACGGGCGCTGCAGACAAGGGGAGGCCGAGTGCTGGAATTTCCCGCCGCCACGGCATCCAGCCGGTGGGCGCGTCCCAAACCAGGATCACCAGGCCGGCGGCGACGATCAGGAGGGCCACCTCGGTGCCGGTGACGGCGGTAGCGATGCCGACCGCGGCCGAGATCAACCAGAGCCTCAAGTCCCTGGCGTCTGTGAGGCGGGCGAGCCTCCAGGCGGCGACCACGACGATCGCGATGACCGCGGGGGAGATCCCATAAAAGAGGGACTGCACGACGGGGAGTCCCTGGTAGCGGACATAGAGGTAGCCGATTCCGAGGACGAGCAGGAATGACGGCGTTATGAAGGCGGTCGCCGTACCCAGGGCTCCGACCGCGCCACCCCTCAGGTAGCCAATCCACATGGCGACCTGCGCCGCAAGGGGACCGGGCATCGTCTGGCCGAGCGCGATGCCGTCGACCAGATCCTGCTTGCTCATCCAGCGCCGGTGCTCGACCAGGTCGCGCTGCATGTAGCCGACAGTGGCGATCGGGCCTCCGAACCCGAGAGACCCCAGCTCCAGGAAGTAGAGGAGGAATCTGCCAAACGGTATCAGCGGGGAAGGCTCGGCAGAAGCCCCATCAGCCGGCCTCGGGGGCTCGCCTCGAGTCGATTTATGGGCGGTCACCGAGCAGCCCTACGAAGAGCTCACTGCCCGCTCGGTCGCTGTGCCGACCATGACAGCCAGTCGGTCCTCCACCTCATCGTCGGATTGTAGCGTAGGTTACAATCGAACGAGCTCGGGGTGCTGGAGTGAAAATGGGTGACCCGAAAGAACACAGACGTGGATCGCGCGGCCTGTCCCTGGCTTCTCAAGGGCGGGTGATCGTAATTGTTGTCGCACTTGTGGCCGCGTGTTGTGGTTCGCTGCCGGGTTTATCGAGTGCTGCTGACGCCTCTATCGCCGGATATCACCGGGTGCGTGACATTCCCCTTCCGGGCAGCACCGGGCGTTGGGACTACCAGGCTTTCGACGCCTCGAGTCACAGGCTCTACATCGCGCATCTCGGTGCTGGAGAGGTGGTCGCGTTCGACACTCTGCACCAGAGGGTGGTCGGAGTGGTGAAGGAAATCAGCAGCCCGCACGGTGTGGCTGTGGCACCGGATGCTGGACGGCTCTTCGTGACCGCCACCGGGAGAGATGAGCTCGTCGCTGTCGACCTGGCGACTCTGGCAGTGGTTGGCAGAGCGTCCGCCGGCCCTTACCCGGATGGTCTGGCTTACGTGCCCGGTCTGCGCAAGGTCTATGTGACCGATGAACACGGAACCGGCGACACAATTATCGATGCCAGCACGATCCGACCAATAGGCTTGATAAAGCTCGGCAGCGACATCGGCAACACCAAGTACGACCCCGATGGCAACCTTGTTTTCGTCGCGGTCGGCGGCTCAAACGAGCTCGTCGCAATCGATCCTCGATCCGATCGAGTCGTCGGCCGGTTGTCGTTACCCGGCTGCGAGGGCGCTCACGGCATGCAGTTGATGGCGTCGCCCAGACGGGCGTTCGTCGCCTGCGAAGGCAACAGCAAGGTGGTCGTCGGTGACCTTGCCGGCAACCGCGTGCTTGGCAGCGTCGGGGTGGGAGGCACACCTGACGTTCTGGCGTACGACCCGGGACTGCAGAGGGTCTACGTCGCTTCGGAAGACGGACAGCTCGCCGTCATCCAGACGAGTGACCCTCCTCACAAGCTCGCACAGGGCAACGCCGGCCCGAACGGACACACGGTTGCGGTCGACCCCTCGACGCATTTCGTCTACCTGCCGCTCGCCGACGTGGGTGGCCGACCCGTGCTGCGGGTCCTCTCGCCGTGATCTCGAGAAATCCGCCTGCTGGACACGCGCTAGAGTGCGAGAGCGAGCTGCTCGGTCTCGTGAAGGGGATGGGCACGGACGCCCCGCTTCCTCAGGTGCCTGGCAAAGTCGCTCGTAAAGCCGTGCACGGTATAGACCTGATCGGCACCGGAGCGGCGTACGACCTCGACAAGATCGTCGAAGTCGCAGTGGTCCGAGAGGGGGAAAGCCAGGTCGGCTCCAAACAGGCGCCAGAAGCTCGGATCCAGTGCCCAGCCTGACACCAGCGCCGTACGGTAGCGGCCGAGCCCGCGGACGCCGTCCTTGCCGACAGGCGGGGCGATGACCACGCGGTCGCGGGCCTGGCCGTCGAGCTCGATCCAGTCCGGCAGTGCCACCCCCGCGGCCTCGTAGCCTCGGGCGAACGGCACGCACCGCTCCTCCAGTGCGAACCGGAAGCCGAACGGTGCCAGCGCAAGCATCAGCTCCTGTGCCTTCCCCAGGGCGTGGGCAAGCAGGACTGGAGTGACCCCCACCGCCAGCGCGCGGCGGCACCAGAGCGCGATCTGCTCGGCTGCACAGTCAGGCTCGGGAAATCGGAAATGGGGCCGGCCGTAGGTACTCTCGATGACCACGACGTCGACCTGGGGGATGCCGGTGTCCGGCTGGGCGCCGCCGTGCCGGAGCCTGATGTCGCCGGTGTAGAGGAGCCGGCAGCCACCATGCTCGAAGCGGATCTGCGCAGAGCCCAACATGTGACCTGCGTCGTGGAGCGAGACAGTCGCATCGCCCAGGGGGTGCGACTCACCAAGCGGAAGCAGGCGGACCCCTTTCGGGCGGCGGTCGTCTGGAAGCATGGCGTGGGTGCCCCCGGTCATCAAAGCGGTGCGGTGGCGGCGGGTGTGGTCTGTGTGGGCGTGGGAAACGAAGGCGAGGTCCCGGACCGTCAGCGGGTCGAGCCAGAGGTCGTGGCCGACCAGCGAGATGCCCTTATCCCACGTCACATGCCGTGTCATGCCCCGCGGTAGGGTAACTCGCCTTGAAGTGCGTCGCGACTGTGCATCAGAACCCGACCGTCCCGAGCTGAAAGCGGTCGTGCATCGCGAACAGATGCGGCGGCACCTCGACGCCGATGGCCGCATAGGCCTCGAACGGCACCCCGATGTCCGCCACCCAGACCTCACCGGCATGAACCGGCCCGTCGGCCGCCAGCAGGCCTGGCTTGGGCAGCCCCAGGGTGACGGTCACCGTCGCCCTGACGCACGCTCCCGGGGCGAGCCCCGTGTCCGCGTCGAGCCCGGACGGCACGTCCACCGACACCACGCGCCGCCCCGATGCGTTCATGGCCCCGATCCAGTCGGCGATCCGCCCCTCTGGCGGCCGCGAAAGGCCGGTGCCCAAGAGCGCGTCGACCACCACCTCGGCGTTGCCGAATTCGGGCTCGCCGGCGATCTCCACGCCCAGGGCACGCAGGGCTCGCGCCTGCTCCGCCGCCGGATCTGACAGCGCTGTCGCGTCCACGCACGCCAGGCCCGCCAGCCGGCCCCACCGGTGCAGGTGTCTGGCGGCTGCCAGTCCGTCGCCTCCATTGTTGCCCCTGCCGCAGACCACGTAGCTGCGACCGCGGCACTGCCGCGCCACTTGCCAGCCGGCAGCCTCCATAAGCCAGCTGACAGGGATCGCGAAACGCCCAGCCGTGAGCTGGTCCACCTCGCGGGACTGGGCGCTAGTCAGGCTCGGGACATTCAGCTGGTCGCTGGACAACGAAGGCACAGTAGGGGTCACGACGGTGGATGGAGGCGGACTGCGAGACGGTCGCGTCCAGCAGCTTCACGAGCAGGTGGGGCGTGATCGTGCAGACCTGCGGGTACTTGAGGGCCGTGTTCCGGAACGGGCAGTTGTGGATGGTGATCCGCACTCCCTCAGACGTCTCCTCCTTCTCCGCCAGGGTACCGGCGCGCCCGATCCATTCGACCACGCGATCCAGCTTCTGATTGAAGCTCAGCCCTCGCATGTGGGCCTCGATTCCACCGGCGTAGCGATCGGCGACCCGCTCGAAGACCGCGTCCACGAGCTCGGGGCCCCCCAGCTCCGTGACCTCGTTGAGGATCATCGTGGCGAGCTGGCCGTATCGCTTGGGAAAGGCGGCGTCGGCCTTGTCGGTGAGAGAGAACATCAGCGACGGCCTCCCCCGCTTGCTCTTTACCGGCGCGCTCTGGACCAGGCCGTCACGCTCGAGGTTGGTCAGATGCTGGCGGACGGCGTTGGCGGTGATTCCGAGCTGACCAGAAATCGTCTCGGCGCTTGCCGCCTGCCTTCGACGGAGGAGCTCCAGGACCTCCATCCTGGTGGATCGGCCGGCGATCAGAGAATGCATGTCTGGCGGGCCTGGCCGCGAGCTTAGCACAGCCACGGACCGAGTCTTGACAACTTTTTTCAAGGATGTCCTTGACAAAATCTCGAAAGCTTATAGACTTCACTCTGTCCGCCAAGAAGTGCAAGAGGGTGAAGCAATGATTCAGGAAGCCTGCGTGGCGATCGAAGACATCGAAGAGCGCGAGCGGCGGGCGCGTGAGGTCAAGTACAGTCGCCGAAACAGGATCCGCTACATCGACCGCCTGTTGAACGAGCTGGAGATGCTCAACCTGGCCGAGCGGACTGAGGTGCCCGAACGGCTGGGAATTGAGCTCGACCGGCTGATGGCGGAGAGCACGGTCGTCGAGCTTGTCCAGCAGCCCCGGCCGGACAGCGTCACCGAGGCGATGGACGTCCTGTACGAGATCCAGGACAGCCTCATGCTCAACGAAGCGGACGAGGAGTAGCCGCTAGACGGTCGGCCTTACCAGACGGTCGGCCGCACCGAATACCAGCGCCTCGGCCTCGGCTGAGATCCGGCGCACCACGTCGGCGCACGGCTCGATGGAGTCGATGAGCCCGGCCGACTGGCCGAAGTTCAGTTCGCCCTGATCGGCGTCGTCTTCTCGCATGGCCCGAACCATGCCTGCCGAAACCTCCGCTCGTTGCCTGCGCAGCTCGTGCTCTCGTCCGGCCCACGCGGATATCAGGTGGTTCCGGCGGACCCGGTCGAACGCACCCGGCCAGGCAGTCGCCTTGGCAAGGTCCGGGATCTCGCTCAGCTCGGTGTCATGGCCGTCACTGTCCACGATCGCCCGCTTGAACGAACGAGGCCAGGGCGACTCATCGGTCGCGAGGAAGCGTGTTCCCATCAGCACACCGTCCGCCCCGAGCATCAAAGCCGCGGCAAGCTGAGCGCCCGTGGCCAGACCGCCGGCCGCCACCACCGGGATCGGTGCGACAGCCCGGACGACCATGGGGACCAGGGCCATGGTCGCCACCGTGCCAACGTGACCGCCGCCCTCGGTACCCTGGGCCACGATCAGATCGGCACCCGCCTCGGCGGCCCGCTTTGCTTCCTCGACGCCGGAGATCATGTGCATCGTCCTGGCACCCGCCCCGTGGGCTCGCTCGAAGATCGGTGCGAGGTCCTGTTCCGGCCACGCCCAGGCGGTGGAAAGGACGGCCGGACGCTGGGCCAGGACGGTCGCGATCGAGTCGTCGTCCGAGAGAAAGAGCAGAAGGTTGAGGCCGAACGGCCTGGAGGTGGCGGCTCGGACCTCCTTCACCTGTGAAGTCACCACGTCCGGCGGGTATCGCGTCACGCCCAGCACACCCAGGCCGCCGGCCTCCGAGACAGCCGTAACCATGGCAGGCACGGTCGCTCCCCCTCCCATCCCGCCCATGACGACAGGGTGTTCGATCTCGAGCAGTCGGGTCATCCGGGTGTGCAAGCTCATGCGCCTTCTCTCCGCTTCTGTGCAAGGTAGTCCTGGTACCGCCGGTATGCCTCTTGTTTGCGTGCGTCCACGATTCTGGTGTAGCCCTGCAGCGTGTTCAGGTTGGCGTGGCCCAGCACCTCCTGAACCAGCCGGACGTCACCGCCGGTGACCTCCAGGAGGTTGGTGGCGGCCGTGTGCCTGGCCACATGCGGCGACCTGAACGACCACGCGCCCAGCTCCCGGCGCAGGCGCCGAACTATGTGGCGTGCGCCGGCGGCAGTCAGGCGGCGGTCGTCACCAGGCTTCCGGGACCTGTCGTAGTTCACGAACAGCGCCATGCTGGCGTCCTCCCGCGACCGCAAGTAGTCGTCGATGGCGTCTTTTGCGTCCCCGGTGAGGTACACCGTACGCTGCTTCGAGCCCTTGCCGGTCACGACCAGGCGGTTTCCCTGGCGCGGAACGTCCGTTCGGTCGAGCTGGAGCGCCTCAGAGATCCGGCAGCCGGTGCTGATCAGGAAGTACACCAGCGCCCGATCCCGCTTCGCCATCGGCGTCTCCCCGGACATCGATACCAGCAGCCGGGCCAGCTCATCTGCAGGCATCGGCTTGGGGAGCCGCTGCTCCAGCTTCGGCAGTGTGATCGCGTTCGAGAGGTCGGCCGCCACGAGCTTCTCGTGCGCGAGCCAGCGCAGCCAGGAGCGGATGGCCACCAGGGCGCGAGCCCGCGACGCAGGGCTCTTTAGCGTCAGCGCTAGATGCCGCTGGTACGCGCGCAGGTCCTCGTGCTTGAGTTCCGCCATCTGCAGGCTGTGGCCGTGGCCGGCAAGAAAGCCGCCGATCTTGCGCAGTTCGCCCTGGTAGGCGCGAACCGTGTTCTGGCTCCGGTTCGCCTCCAGCTGGAGCCAGCTCAGATACTCGTCAGCGGCCGCCTGGAAGTTGAGTGTCATTGTCTAGCCCAGCTTCCCTGGGATTCTATGGGCTGGAACAATCGGCCTGGCTTTCGTAGCATTGATGCCGTGCGCGTCTGGGCTTGGGGAGGCGCAGCGTTCAGCAGTGCAGTGCTCTCCTGCCTGCTCACGTGGGCTGTGCTCAGCGCCACGCTGCCCAGCCCGCTCAGTACACCCCCTTCCAACCCGGTGCTCGAGACCGTAGCTCCCTCCCAGCTGGCGGCAATGGGGCTTCGCCTCGAATCCACGCTCCAGCCGTTCGAGCTCCCCAACAACGTCACCTCCTCCCTTGGCGTCCGTCTGCCGAGCACGGTGCTGCTCCGAAAAGACGCCGAATCCGTGGTGCGCCAGAGCACCGCCGGTGTGCAGGGGGTGGTAGAGAGCACTCTGACCTATGCCACGGCCGCGAATCTCGGGCCGAGTGCCCGTGGGACGACCATGGTGCACCGGCTTGTGTGGGCGGTCGTAGGCACGCGCTCCGGTGTCAGCGCGACGAGCGGGCTGCTGCAGATGCTGTGGTTAGTCGACGCGCGCAGCCAGCGTGTGCTCCTGGAGCTCGTGGTGCCCGCCGTGAGCCCGGCAGCCGGCGCCGCGCCGGCTGGCTGACCGGTGTCCTTACGACGCAGGCACGGCGCGGCGCCCCGTCAGCCGCCGCTCATCGCTTGCAGCACGTAGATCTCGTCGCCCTCGCGCGTAGCCGCACTCAGGTCTTCACGCACGTCGGTTTCGTTCCGGAAGAGGTGCACGTGCTCTCGCACCTCACCTCGCTCGTTTAAAACGTCAATGCGAAGCAGGGCGTGCCTGGCCATCGCGTCCTCGAGGGCTAAGCCCTGATCCACCGATCCCCAACGGCGCCTTGGCGCCCAAGCACACCATCTCTGGGCCTGGCTTCTGCGGTCCTCAGTTACGCATTCGTCGAATGCGCGCCCTCCGGTCCTCGGCGCCAGACCCCGATCTGGCGCACCTGGGCACCAACTCGCTCGCCGTGAATCGGTGGATCAGGGCTAAGCGGACGTCGGTGCCGCTCACGGACAGCCTCGTCTGTCCGTCGCAGAGTGCCGTCAGCATGCGGTGAACCGTGAGCGTAATGCCTGCCATCAGACCAGGATCGCGGCCAGCGACTCCACGCGCGGAAATGTGCCGGGGAGGCGCGTCCAGAGCTCGCCGTCGTCGAGCGTGGCATAGACGTGGCCACCCGGTGGCGTAACGACCTCAGGGGAGGAGCTCCAGCCCAAGCACGATCGCGATGGCCTGAGACCGCGAGCGCGCAGCCAGCTTTTCGAGAATGCTCGCCACGTGCTTGTTAACCGTGTTCGGGCTGATCGACAGCCGGGAAGCGATCAACCGATTGGACAGGCCGGTCATCAGCAATGACAGCACATCCCATTCCCGGGCCGAAAGGCCCGCCGCGCGGGTCCGGACCGAAGCCCATCCAGGGAGGCTGTGCTCTCGCCGCGGACCGTGAGAAGCGGGCTCAGCTTCCTCGATGGCAAAGCTGATTGCCTCGGGCGTGCTCATGCCTGTGCCACGCGTCTCCGCCGCTGCTCGGGCCTGGGCCGGCACCGCGAGCCGGCAGCGCGCCATGGCTCCGTCCAGCCGGCGCTGCCAGTGCGGAGCCGCATTGGCCCCCAGCCGGCTTCGGATTCCGGCCGCCGCCGCGGCCAGCGTCAGCGCGCGCTCGTGCTCGGAGCCGGCAGCCGCCAACCGTGCGAACCCCTCCAGCCGGTAGGCCACGCTCATGCCGTCGTTGAGCCGGCCGAGGACGCCGATGCTCACGCGCAGGTCGGATCGGGCCGCCTCAAGATCGCCGACTTCGAGTGCAAGCTCGCCCTGGACGCCGATCGCCGTCGCAAGTCCCCATTCGTCATTGTTGGCCCTGGCCAGGAGGACGCAGTCTTCAAGTCGAGTTCGCGCAACGTCGTAACGGCCGTCAGCGATCGCGACAAGTGCGAGGCTGCCCAGGGTGCGCCCGGTGCCGCTTCGGTGGCCGAGCCTCCGCTGGATGGCGAGCGCCTCTTCGAGGCTGCGCTCGGCAGCGCGGTGATCCGCCAGCGACAGCAGTGCGAGGCCGAGTGCGCGCAGTACTCGCGCCATCTCGGGTTTGTCTGCCAGCTCGCGGAGGATGCCGAGGGCCTCGGTGAGAAACCTTTGAGCGGCGGCGCAGTCACCCTGCCGGTAGACGATCTGGCCTGCTCCTCGAAGGGCTCGGACCCGCGCGGCTGGGTCGCCGCCCGGAGTGGCGAGCGCCTGCTCCAGCCAGCGGCGGCCCTCGGTCAAGTTCGACAGAATGTGCCAGAACCAGGAGAGCCCTCCGGCCAGCCGCAGCGCCAGGCCGTGGTCGGCGCCGAGGCTCCACGCGAGGGCGGTGCGGAAGTTCTGCCGGTCGTCCGCCAGTCGCTGCACCCACTCATCGATCTGGCTCAGGGTTTGCTCCTCGCTGGACACCTCGGCGAGTGCCGCAAAGTAACCTGCGTGGCGGGCGCGTACCCTGTCCGCCTCGCCTTCAGCCTCCAGACGTTCGGTGGCATACTGGCGCGGCAGCTCAAGCAGCCGGTAGCGGAGCTCTCTCGGCGCCGCTTCGGCGTGCACCAGCGACTTGTCGATCAGCCGCGCCAGGTTGTCCAGTACGTCGACTTCAGGCAGGACGGCATCCGCGCAGACGGCGCGCACCGCCTCCAGGCTGGCCAGGCCCGAAAAAACCGAGAGGCGCTTGAACAGGGCCTGCTCGGACTCGCTCAGTCGCTCGTAGCTCCAATCGATCGTTGCCCGCAACGTTCGCTGGCGTGCCGGCAGGGCGCGAGAGCTGGTCCTGAGCACGCTGAGCGCGTCACACAGCTGGTCAGCCACCTGCTCCACCGAGAGCGTCGTGAGCCGACCGGCGGCCAGCTCGATGGCGAGCGGGATGCCCTCAGTCAGCTGGCTGATCCGGCACACCGCTCCGGCGTTGGCGCTGGACAGCGTGAAGTAGGGTTGAAACGAGCGGGCTCGCTCCACGAACAGCCGCACCGAGTCATAGCGAGCGAGGCTCTGGGGATGGGTGTCCGGCCCTGGGATCGGGAGCCTGGGCAGCCGCCAAGCCAGCTCGCCCGGCACCCCGAGGGGCTCGCGGCTGCTGGCAAGGAGCTGGACTCCCGGGCACGCCTGGAGCAGCGGCAGGGCCAGCTCGCCACAGGCGGGGGCCTGGTGTTCGCAGTTCTCGAGCATGATCAGCACATGAGCGTGGCCTAGAGCGTCGATCAGGCTGGTCACGACTTCGATCCCGGGGCGCTCGCGGACGCCGAGTGCCGACGCCACCGAGCTGGCAACGAGCTGGGGGTCGGTCACATCGGCCATCTCGGCCAGGAAGACGCCATCGGGATAATCCGGCAACAGGCGCTCGGCGGCGGCCAGGGCAAGCCGGGTCTTGCCGGCCCCTCCAGGGCCGCAGATCGTGAGCAGTCGATGGTCGTGCAGCGCCCTGGTGACTTCGGTGAGCTCGTTCTCCCGACCCACGAAGCTGGTCAGCTGGCGTGGCAGGCGAACGCCGTTGGGCGCGAGCGGCGTCTGCTCCATCAGGACAAGCCCATTTGGCCCGCCAGTGGTCGTATATGCCTTCCGCCGTGTTGCCCGCCCGCCCAATTTGGGGCTACATCTTAGGCGTGCGTCCCCCACTGGCCAACGGGCGAGTTGGGCTGGCCGGTGGTGAAGCAGCGCACGCTGCCGGCGCGGGATGGCTCCGGCACCGCGGGCCAGGCCCGGCCCGGCTCAGGCCTGCGGCTTCTGCGCGAGAGCTTCGTCTGGGTACGCCAGCTCGACGTCCAGCGTGAAGGTCAGCTCGTCGCCTGCCATCACGCCCCAGTCGAAAACCCGGTTCCAGGTGATGCCGAAGTCCCGGCGGTCGACGGTGAACTGCGAGGTGAAGCCCGCTCGCAGGCCCCAGGGGTCGCTGACAACGCCGTGGAAGTCAGCAGGGATCTCGATCTCCCGCGTCACGCCCTTCAGGGTCAGGTCTCCCTTGATCAGGAAGCCGCTGTCGGTGGGCTCGATAGCCGAGCTTCGGAACGTGATCGTGGGGTGGTTCTCTGCGTCGAGCCACGGCTCCGAGCGCATGAAGTCCTCCTGCGCCGGGTGCCCCGTTGCGACGGTGCGCGCGTCGATCTCTGCGTCGAAGGAGGAGCGGAGCGGGTTCTCGGCGTCGATCTGGAGCCCTCCGGTCACCTGGGGGAACTTGGCCCTGAGGTTGGCCACTGAAAAATGGCGGACGCTGACCATGATCTGGCTGTGGAGCGGGTCCACGTTCCATCTCCCGGCGATCAGCCCGGCCTGCGACTGTGTCTGTGGTTGCGTCATCTGCGCCGACAACAATAGCCAAGCCGGGTGTTATTCCGCGCCAGAATTGCCCGATGTCCCTGGACCCGCTTGTCGAGGTGGCGCTGCGGCCGTGGGGCCGGCCGCAGGCGGGACTGATCCAGCACCGGACGCCCGAGCGCCTGGTCGAGCTGTGGCCAAGCTTTCCGATGCCAGGCCCCAACCACGTCTGCCTGGTCCGCTGTGCCCCCGAAAGGGTGGACCCGATGATCGACGAGACGCGTCAGCTGGCCGCTGCGCATGGTCTGCGCTGCATGTGGATTCTGGACCCCGGCGCCAAGCCGGCCGACCTTGGCGAGCGCCTCAATGCTCGCGGGATCCCACAGGTAGAGGAGCTGGACGTCATGGTCCTGCCGGTGGGAACAACCGTAGCTCCGGGCGATCAGGCCATCCAGATCGTCGACGGGCTGCGCGATGTGGCCACATACCAGGCTGCGGAGGCAGTGCAGGCCGCCGCGTTCAGGGACGGCGGCCCTCTGCCTGGCCAGCCCGAGCGCTTCGCCGAGGCGTGTGCGGACCCGGCGCGCCGGCTCTTCCTGGCCCTGGTCGGCGGCGAGCCCGCCGGCGCCGGCTGGGGAACGGTGCATGGGGAGGGCGTCCTGATCAACGGTGGCGCGGTCCACCCGCGCTTCCAGGGGCGCGGCGTCTACAGGGCGCTGGTCGCGGCCCGACTTGGTCTTGCCCGTGAGGTCGGCGCCGCAGGGCTGGGCGTGCAAGCAAAGCCCGACACATCAGGCCCGATCCTTTCCCGGTTCGGCTTTCGGACGGTCGGCCGCTGGCGGACGCACGCCGACGGCTCGTGCTGACCGCGGGCGCCACAAGCCGTAGGCTCTGCGATCATGCAGGCCCGCGTCGGGATCGACACCGGCGGCACGTTTACTGACCTGGTGCTGCTCGACGCTGCAGGCAGAACCGCGCGGCTCAAAGTCCCCAGCACCCCTGCCGACCCCGCCGAGGCGCTGATTGAGGGCCTTCGTCGCGTGGTCGAGCTCGTCCCCGACGCCACGCCCCCTCCCCCGGCTTCGCCGGGTACTCCCCCGACTACGCGGGGGGGAGTGGTGGTGGCCCACGGCACCACTGTCGCCACCAACGCCTTGCTAGAGGAGCGTTTCCACACTCTGGCTCTGGTTACCACCCGTGGCTTCCGGCACGTTCTCGAGATCGCCCGCCAGAGCGTTCCCTCCGGCTATGGCAACTCTTACTTCTGGGTCAAACCTGACCGGATGGTGCCGCTGGAGCGGGTCTTCGAGGTCACCGAGCGGCTGGACTTCCGGGGCAGGGTGCTTACGCCTTTCGACGAAGAGGACGCACGTCGCGTCGCGCGGCGCCTGCGACAGCTGGACGCCAGGACGGTTGGTGTCTGCTTCATTCACGCCTACTCCAATTCCGTCCACGAGCTCCGAATGCGCGAGATCCTGCTGGAAGAGATCCCCGACCTGGTCGTCTCGATCTCCAGCGAGGTCTGGCCGGAGTACCGCGAATACGAGCGAACGGTCACCACGCTGGTCGATGCCTTCGTCAAGCCGCACGTGAACGGTTACCTGGCCCGCGCTCACGGGCGACTCGGCGAGCTTGCGGGCGGCCCGCCTCTGCTGATCATGAAGTCGAATGGCGGGGTGATGCCCGCTGCCGCCGTCGCCCGGCGGCCGATCTCGACCGCGCTCTCCGGGCCGGCGGCCGGTGCGCTCGGCGCCTCCTGGCTGGCCCAGCAGGTCGGTTTCGAGCGCGTCATCACGATCGACACCGGCGGCACCTCGACCGACGTCTGCCTGGTGGAGGGCGCTGAGCCCCAGCTCACCAGGGATGGCCGCATCGGCCGCTTTCCGGTGCGGGTCCCCATGATCGACATCGTGTCGGTCGGCACGGGCGGGGGCTCGATCGCTTCGATCGGCGCCGACGGCGGGCTGCGTGTGGGGCCACGGAGCGCGGGTGCAGACCCGGGGCCGATGGCCTACGGCCTGGGCGGCGAGCAGCCGACAGTCACCGATGCCCATCTCGTGCTCGGTCGCGTGCCTGAGGTGCTGGCCGGCGGCGCCATCCGGCTCCGTCGGGAACTTGCCGAGATAGGGGTATCCAGGATCGCCGAGTCGCTTGGCCTCTCTCTGGAGCGAGCCGCCGAGGGCATCCTGGAGATCTCGGCGCACAACCAGGCCAACGCGGTCCTTCAGCTCACCGTCAAGCGCGGCATCGACCCCACCGGCGACACGCTGGTCGCGTTCGGTGGCGCGGGTCCTCTCCAGGCCTGCCGGATCGCTCAGCTCCTCGGCCTCGGCACCGTGCTCATCCCTCCGAGCCCGGGCAACGTCTCGGCCTTCGGCCTGCTCGCCGTCGATCTCAAGGATGACCACGTCGTCACCCTGGTCCGGCGCGACGACGAGGTCGATCTGGCAGAGATCGACCGGACCTTCGCTCAGCTCGAGGCCGAGGCGGTCCAGTCGCTGCGCTCCGAGGGCGTGGCCGACGAGCGCATGGCCCTGGTGCGCGGCGTGGACGCCCGCTACCTGGGCGAAGCGCACGAGATCACGGTACCGGCCGGCCAGCCGTTCGACCCCGAGGCCGCGGCTGCTGCCTTCCACGACGAGCACGAGCGGATCTACGGCTACGCCTACCGGGCTGGACAGGTGCTGGAGTTCGTCAACTGGAAGGTCACCGGGCTTGGCCGCATCGACCGTCCGCGGCTGGAGCCACCGCCGCCAGGAGGCCGCGGCCGGCCGATCGGTCTGCGGGCGGGCTTCGCGATCTACCGGCGCGACGACCTACCGGCAGGGTTTCGTGCTGAAGGCCCTGTGATCGTCGAGGAGTACGGCTCGACCACCGTCGTAGAGGAAGGCTTCACGATCGAGGTCGACCGGCTGGCCAACCTGGTGCTCCGGAGTGGTTAGGGCAGCTGCCGTCGATCCGATCGTCCTCCAGGTGGTGGAGGGCACGCTCGCGTCTGTCGAGGCCGAGGTCGAAGCTGCGATCGAGCGAACCGCCCGCTCGCCCATGATCCGCGACCAGCACGACTATCGCGCCGGCATCCACGACCGCCGCTGCCGCAAGCTGACAGGCCGCTCCTACTCGGCAATGGTCCAGCCCGTCGTCCGCGATTTCCCGATCGAGACCATGCAAGACGGCGACGTCTTCTACCACAACGACGTCTACCTCTCGGAGGGCTCGATCGGCCACCTGCCTGACCTGACCACGACCGTGCCCGTCTTCCATGAGGGCGAGGTGGTCGCCTTCGTTCAGGCCTTCGGCCACCACGACGACATCGGCGGTATGGTCCCCGGCTCGATGCCGGCCCACGCCACCTCGGCGTTTCAGGAAGGGCTGATGATCCCGCCGGTCCGGCTATTCAGCCGGGGCGTCCGCAACGAGGACCTCTATCGGGTGATCGTACGCAACTCGCGCACGCCGGAATCATTCGCGGGTGACCTCGACTCTGAGGTGGCAGCCTGCCAGATGGGCGCTCGCCGCCTGCAGAAGGTTTTCCAGCGCTGCGGCACCGGGACGGTGGAGGCGTGCTTTCAGGCGCTGGTCGAGCGATGTGCGGACGGCTTCCGACGCGAGATCCTGCCCAAGATCCCGGATGGCACGTACGAGTTCGAGGACTACATCGAGCACGACGGCGTCGAGGAGCCGCGCCTGCACGTGCTCCACATGACCATGACCAAGACGGCCGACCGGATCGTCTGCGACCTGAGCGGGACCGGTCCGCAGGCTCGCGGTCCCATAAACCACGCGGGCAACTACGCGGACGGCCTGTTCCTGCGGAAGTGGATGGCATGCATCCTCCGCAACCTTGCCGACTCCCCGGAACGCGCGGCCGAGCTGGACATCAACGAGGGCATCTGCGACATCCTGGAGCTGCGCTTCCCGCCGAAAGGCACGCTCGTCACGCCCGAATTCCCGGCCCCGACCAACGCCCGCAGCTTCCTGATCCTGCGCCTGCTGGGCGTGTTCGCCGGCTGCCTGGCGCAGGCCGTGGGCGGTCGCATGCCCGCCGACCAGGAGACGATCCGATACTGGGGCATCCACGGTGTGGACGAAAACGGCCGGTGGTATCTGCTGCGCGAGGTGCTGGGCGGCGGCTCCGGCGGGCGCTTCTACGCGGACGGCTCGGACGTGATCCACATCGTGCCGGACTCGAAGAACCTGCCCGCGGAGTTCGCGGAGACGCGCTTCCCGGTGATCATCGAGCAGCTGGCGCTGGCCATGGATTCCGGTGGCCCGGGAAGGCGGCGGGGCGGCCTCGGTTACGACAAGCGCATCCGGCTGCTTGGGGATGCATGGTTCGTCTCGACCGCCGACCGGGCGCGGCTTGGCTGCTACGGCGTCGCCGGCGGTATGGCCGGGCTGCCCTATGAGGCGTCTGTGGACGGGCGGCCGCTGCCCGGCATGAACGACGACGTGCCGCTGCCCGCGGGAACGCTGCTGCGGTTGCGCACGACCGGCGGTGGCGGTTGGGGTGACCCCTTCGAGCGTGAGCCCGAGCTGGTGCTTGCGGACGTCGTGCGCGGCCTTGTCTCGGTCGAGTCGGCTGAGCGCGACTATGGGGTCGTCCTCCGGGACGGTCGGGTCGTCGAGCTCAGGCGGCCGGCGCGACGGCGACCGTTTTTCGACCGCGGGCCCGCTTACGACTCGTTGAGAGACGGCGACTGAGCGGGATGCGTGCGGTGCCGCAGCCGAACGCTCCGGCGTCCGCGCGGGCCGGAACTGTCGCAAGCTGAGGATATGACCGTCCGGGTCAGCGGCAGACCGCTGACGTTCGCTGAGGTGATCGCCGTCGCCCGCGCCGGTGAGCCTGTGGAGCTCACAGACGAGGCGCTCGAGACGATGCAGCGGACCCGAGCGCGGGTGGAAGAGCTGGCGGAGGGCGAGCAGCCGGTGTACGGCATCTCGACAGGCTTCGGCGCCCTGGCCGGCACCCAGATCCCGCCCGGCCAGCGCTCGGAGCTCCAGCACGCGCTGATCCGCTCGCATGCCGCCGGCATGGGGGATCCGGTCGAGGCCGAGGTCGTGCGGGGCATGATGCTGCTGCGGCTCCGGACGCTGGCGACGGGCTGCTGCGGTGTGCGCCCGCCCGTAGCCAGGGCGCTGGCGGCGCTGCTGAACGCCGGCCTGGTACCGGCTGTGCCGGTCCACGGCTCTCTCGGGGCGAGCGGGGACCTGGCTCCGCTGGCCCACGTCGCACTTTGTCTGATCGGCGAGGCCGAGACGCTGCCGCCCGGGTTGAGGCCGCTCAGGCTGGAAGCCAAGGAGGGGCTGTCGCTTGTCAACGGGACCGACGGGATGCTGGCGATGCTGGTGCTGGCATGCGAGGACGCTCGGCTGCTCTTCCGGACAGCGGACGTCACCGCTGCCATGAGCGTGGAGGCGCTGCTCGGCACCGATCGAGTGTTCGCCGCCGACCTGCAGGCGCTGCGGCCCCATCCAGGCCAGGCGCGGAGTGCGGCCAATCTGAGCCGGCTGATGGCAGGCTCAGGCATCGTCGCCTCCCACCGGCATTCGACCCACGCTGTCCAGGACTCCTACTCGATGCGGTGCAGCCCCCAGGTGACCGGCGCCGCCCGCGACACACTGGATTTCGCGGAGCGGGTCGCGGAGCGCGAGCTCGCGGCCTCTATAGACAACCCCGTGGTGCTTCCCGATGGCCGGGTCGAGTCGAACGGCAACTTCCACGGCGAGCCGCTGGCCTTCGCGTGCGACTTCCTGGCCATCGCCTCGGCAGAGGTGGGCGCGATCGCCGAGCGGCGCGTGGACCGCCTGCTGGATCCGCACCGATCCTCGGGCCTGCCGCCCTTCCTGGCGCCTGAGCCTGGGGTCAACTCAGGGCTGATGCTGGCCCAGTACACGGCCGCTGCCCTTGTGGCCGGCAACCGTATTCTGGCCAATCCGGCAAGCACGGACTCGGTACCGACCTCCGGCATGCAGGAAGACCACGTCTCGATGGGCTGGAGCGCCGCGGTCAAGCTGCGCCAGGTCCTGGCCAACCTCGGTCGCATCCTTGCGGTTGAGCTGGTATGTGCAGCGAGGGGGCTGGAGCTGCGGGCGCCTCTGCACCCGGCCCAGGCGACGGCCGCCGTGCGAGACCTGGTCCACGATCACATCGGGGGCGCCGGCCCCGACCGATTGGTGGCGTCCCAGCTGGCCGAGGCGGCTCAGCTGGTGCAGAGCGGCGCCGTGGTCGCCGCGGTGGAGCGGGTGCTCGGACCGCTGCAGTGAACCTCGTCGTTCGCAATACACGCCGGCTCGTCACCTGTGACGCGGCGCTCGGCGAGGGGCCGCTGGGCGTGATCCCCGACGGGGCGCTGGTCGCGACCCACGGTCGCATCGTGTGGGTGGGTCCCGAGTCATACCTGCGGACCGTGGCCCCGCGCGGTGCAGTCGAGCTCGATGCCGGTGGCCGTGCGGTGATCCCTGGCCTGGTCGAGTGCCACACGCACCTCGTCTTCGCAGGCGACCGAGGAGAAGAGTTCGCGGCGCGCATGCGGGGAGACTCGTACCGGGCGGGCGGGATCATGACGACGGTCAAAGCCACTCGTGCGGCCTCGGACGCAGAGCTGCAAGCGCTGGCGCAGGAGCGAGTAGCACGCTTTCGCTCATTCGGCGTCACCACCCTGGAAGCCAAGAGCGGGTACGGTTTGGAGCTGGCCCAGGAACTACGCTTGCTACGAATTGCATCTCAGCTGAACGGAGTGGTGCCGACTCTGCTCGCCGCGCATATAGTGCCGGCGGAGTTCAGTCACCGGTCCGACCAGTACGTGGACCTGGTCTGCGGGTCGATCGTGCCCGCGGCTGTCGGACTGGCCGCGTTTTGCGACGTCTGGTGTGAGCCGGAGGGCGCGTTC
>Ga0126378_10001240_pt1 | contig 19025 bp, 20 predicted proteins | sample PanSoiMetPlot_23_FD_92587 | JGI IMG/M metagenome (GOLD analysis project Ga0126378, IMG submission 92587) | Tropical forest soil microbial communities from Panama - MetaG Plot_23 | ecosystem: Environmental > Terrestrial > Soil > Tropical forest > Bulk soil | place: Panama | collected 2016-02-17
GGCTGGTCGTGGATGATCATGAAGACGATCCTCTCTCCGGTAAAGGTCACCGGCCTCGACAGGATCGACACCTCGCGGCCGCACGTTTACGCCGTCAATCACGCCTCGGCGCTCGACATCCCGGTGCTCTACGTCTACCTGCCGTTTCAGTTCCGCATCGCATTCAAAAAAGAACTGCTCGCCTACCCGATCGTCGGCTGGCACCTAAAGCGTTCCGGTCAGATCTGCGTCGATCAGCAAAATCCCGCGGGCTCTATCGGCAGTATTCGATCGGCGCTGAAGAGTCTCAAAGCCGGCATGCCACTGGTGATCTTCCCCGAAGGCGGCCGCACACCCGACGGCGAAATCAAACCCTTTCTGCCCGGCGCGTTCTTCCTTGCAATCAAGGCGAAGGTCGACATCGTGCCCGTGGCCCTGATCGGCACCTTCGACCTGCTGCCGATGAACACCTACCACATCAAATGCCAGCCGCTCGAGATGCGTGTCGGCGAACCGATCTCTACCGAAGGCCTCTCCGGCCACGACATGCAAGCCCTCTCCGACAAGGTGCAGAAAGCGGTGACGGACCTGTTTACTGCGCCTTCTACGTAGGGATCGATTCGCAGTTTCACGCGTGCGCTCGGTGTCGACTCGAAGAGGAGACGCCCGTCGGTCCGAACCAGCTCTTTTAGCCTCAAGGTTTTGGACCTCGGTCAAAAACAAGCATTTAACGGGAATGCTGGTGCAACCCTCAAAATACTTCTCTCGCCACTCGAAACGTGTTCGCGTGCGCCTCTGACGTCAGCTCGATCGGATCGGAATATCCACCGCCGATCGTGACTACAAACGGCGCTTCTAACTTCTTCACCCGGCGCATCACCAACCGATCGCGCTCGCGCAACCCATCGTGCGACAGCTGCAATCGACCTAGCCGATCCGACGCTAATCCGTCTACTCCGGACTGATAGAAGACAATCTCCGGATCAAACTCCCACACCCGCGCCAGCGCCTCCTCCAGCGCGTGCAAATACTCTTCGTCGCCGACACTCGCTTCGAGTTCCACGTCTATTTTGCTCTGCTGCTTGCGCAACGGAAAATTCGACTTGCAGTGCACGGACAGCGTCAGCACCGACGGGTCGTCACGAAAAATATGCGCCGTTCCATCGCCTTGGTGTACGTCGAGGTCGACCACAGCGACTCGCTTCATATCCGTCTCGGCCTGAACCCATCGAGCTGCTACGGCGATATCGTTGAACACGCAGTATCCCGAGCCTTCTCCCGAAAAGGCATGATGCGTGCCGCCCGCCAATGTGCCTCCCCATCCGGTGGCTAGCGCATCGCGCGTCGCCGCGAGCGTCGATCCCACCGACGCCAGCGTTCGCTTCACCAATCCCTCCGACCACGGAAACCCGATCTTCCGCATCGCGGCCGCGCTCAATGTTCCGCTCAAGAATGCTTCGACGTACCCCCGCTCGTGGACCAACTCGATCGTTGCGATCTCAGCCTGTGGCGCTCGCTCGAATGAGAAATAACCATCGCGCTCCAAAAGCTCGCGCAGGATCCGGTATTTCGTTATAGGGAACCGATGCTCCGGGGGCAGCGGCAGAACGTGATGATCGGTATAGAAGAGCCGTCGGGTCATGCAGGAATTACCGCCTTCCACGATCTCATATTCGCGAGTTCGCCGCTTTGCGCAAACTCTCAACCAAGCCATCGCGGATCTTCCCAGCTACACAGAGATCCGCTGAGCTCTCATGATTGAAACGATCGTTTCAAAGATGATATCTTTTTTACGACAATGGCAGGCGTTCCCAATAAGCAACGGCCGGTAGAACTGCTCGACGCAATCCACGCTTATCTCGTGAAGAACGGGGTGTCGGATCTCTCGCTGCGTCCACTGGCCAAGGCAGTTGGCTCGAGCCCGCGTACGTTGCTCTATCACTTTGGTTCGAAGGAAAAGATGATCGATCGCGTCCTGTCGCATATTCGGGAGCAACAGCGCGAGCGCTTCGCCGAGATGTCGCCGGCTACCTTTGCGCCGCCATCCGCCGGCTGCCGCGAAATCTGGCGCAGCATGACCGCCCATCGCGCGGAGCCGCTATTCCGGTTGTACTTCCAGATTTACTCGCTGGCCCTGCAGCACCCGCACCGGTTCGCCGATTTCCTGCACAACACGGTTGCCGACTGGCTGGAGTTCATCGGGAAACCAATGCTTGCCGAGGGATATCGCAAAGATGACGCGCGCGCGTTCGCCACGGTGGTCCTGGCTGGCTTCCGCGGCCTGATGCTCGACCACGGCGCCACCCACGATCGCAAGCGGCTGGACCGCGCGCTGAATCTCTGGCTGGAAGGCCTCGACGCCACGCCGCTTCCAAGACCGCAACGCTCCGCACGGAGGCACACATGAAACCCTCACCGGTGAAACGCTCTCTTAAACAAATTCTTCTTTTCGCGCTTCTATTCGCAGCGACACTTTGCTCCTCGCAAGTCGTGCCCGGCAATCTCGGCGCCCATTGGAACGAAGGCGCTGCCGATTGTGCGAAGTCGCCGCAGCCGCCTCTTCAAGTTCACGCCTACGAACCGCAGACGTACATCCTTCGCCAGAATCCGTGCGCCGACTTTGAGGCCAATTTTCTTTATTTGTTGATCGGGAGCGAAAAGGCACTATTCATCGATACGGGCGCGGTCGGCGACCGCAACCGCATGCCTCTTGCCGACACCGTCCTGCGCTTGCTGCCTCACGGAGGCTCCGCGAAATTGCCTTTGCTTGTGGTGCACACCCACAAGCATCTGGATCACCGCGCCGGCGATGAGCAGTTCATCGGCCTGTCCGGCGTGCAGGTGGTTAGCGCGGACCTCGACTCGGTGCGATCGTTCTTCGGCTTCACACAATGGCCCGAAGGCGTAGCGCATCTCGATCTCGGCAATCGCCTCGTGGACGTTCTGCCTGCACCCGGCCATCAGTTCTGCCACGTCGTCTTCTACGACGAACGCACAGCGCTCACGTTCTCCGGCGACTTCCTCATGCCCGGCCGACTGCTGGTCGACGACGCATCCGCCTTCCGCCGGAGCGCGGTGCGCCTGATTGAGTTCTTAAAGACACGTCCCGTCAGCCACATCCTGGGTGGTCACATCGAAATGGATGCGAGCGGCGACACCTATTGGTTCGGCACGCAGTACCACCCGAACGAACGCGCGCTCGGGTTAAGCCGAGACGATCTAGTCGCGCTCCCTGCAGCCTTCGACCACTTCAACGGTTTTTATGCGCGCTATCCGGACTACGTACTGTTCAGCCAGAACCGAATTCTCGCGCTGGAAGCCGCGGTCGTGCTCGTGATCCTGGTTGTCATCGTCTGGGGCATGATCCGGCTCGTGAAACGTTGGCGACGCAAAAGGGCCGCCGCCAAGACGTCGTCTGTTTCGTCCGGTTCTCCGATGACGCCCGCCGCCTGAGGTGATTCGATCGCGCTTTGGTCGAAGTACAAGTCCGGTTGGGACCTCACCGGCTCCGCTACATCGGTGTTATCTTTGTCGTTCATTCATGGACGTTCTTAAACAACTTTTCGAACAGCATTTTCACGCGCCCGCCACACGTATTCACCAACTTCAAGGCGAACTCGGCGGCTCGGGCCGGAAGATCATCCGCCTCTCCAATGAGAGGACTTCGGCGATCGGCATTCTCTATAACGTGCGCGAAGAGAACGTCGCGTTCCTCGAGTTCTCGCGGCACTTCCGCCGCCACGGCTTACCTGTTCCGGAAATCTATGGTGAGGATCTCGCGCAAGGCGCCTATCTTGAGGAAGACTTGGGCGACGTTTCGCTCTTCGAGTTTCTTTCCAGGCACCGTACCGGGGAGACGATTGCCCCGGCAGTGATCGATGCGTATCGCAAGGTCGTCGCGGTGCTGCCGCGCTTCCAGGTGGAAGCGAGCCGCGATCTGAACTACAAGGTCTGTTATCCGCGCTCGAGTTTTGACCGCCAGTCGATCAACTGGGATCTCAACTATTTCAAATATTATTTTTTGCGCCTCGCCGGAATTCCCTTCAGCGAGCAGGCGCTCGAAGACGACTTCGGACGCCTGACCAAGTTCCTGCTGAGCGCCCCGCACGATTACTTTCTCTATCGCGACTTTCAGTCGCGCAACATCATGCTGCGCGACGGCCAACCCTACTTCCTCGACTATCAGGGCGGGCGCAAGGGTGCTCTACAGTATGACATCGCGTCGCTGCTCTACGATGCCAAGGCTGATCTTCCAGCCGACCTGCGCCAGCAACTGCTCGATCACTACCTCGACGCGCTGGCCGGATTTCTGCCGCTCGACCGCGCCGCATTCATGCAGTACTACTACGCCTACGTCTACATCCGCATCATGCAGGCACTGGGCGCGTATGGATTCCGCGGCTTTTACGAGCGCAAGGTGCACTTCCTGCAGAGCGTGCCGTATGCGCTGAAGAATCTGCGCTGGCTGCTACACAACGTCAAGCTGCCGATCGCGCTGCCTACGTTGCTCGAATCGTTCAACAGCATGTTGGCGTCAGAAAAACTGCAAGCTCTCGCGTCAGATGCAGACAATCTTGTCGTTCGCATCTTCAGTTTCTCGTTTCACCGCGGCTTGCCTAAGGATGACAGCGGGAACGGGGGTGGGTTCGTTTTCGACGGGCGAGGTCTGCCCAATCCGGGTCGCGAAGAGCGCTTCAAAGCGCTTACCGGACGTGACGCGCCCGTGATCGAATATCTCAACCAGCAGGAAAGCGTGCACCAGTTTTTTGCCAGCGCGCTTTCACTAGTGGATGCAAGTGTCACAGAATATCAGCGCCGCCACTTCAAACATCTGATGGTGTCGTTCGGCTGCACCGGTGGGCAGCACCGCTCCGTCTATCTCGCCGAACAACTCGCCAAGCGCCTGCGAAATCGTCCGGGTGTGGAAGTCGTCATTCACCATAGGGAACTGGAGAGTCCGCCCGCGTGAATGCGCAGCGCGCGATGATCCTCGCCGCCGGACTCGGCACCCGCCTGCGGCCACTCACCAACGACCGTCCGAAGGCGCTCGTGGAAATCAACGGCCGAACGCTGCTGGAAATTACGCTGGCGCGTCTGCGGGCGTTCGGCGTTCGCGACGTGATTGTGAACGTCCATCACTTTGCGGATAAGGTGGTGGATTACTTGCGTGTTCACGGTAACTTCGGTATGCGCGTCGAAGTATCCCGAGAGGACGAATTACTGGATACTGGCGGTGGCCTAAAAAAAGCAGCCTGGTTCTTTTTGGAAGCAGGCGGGGGCAAAGACGCGCCTTTCCTGCTTCACAATGTCGATGTCCTGAGCAACATCGATCTCGGTCGCATGTTGGAAGCGCACAAAGAGTCGCAGGCGCTCGCAACGCTCGCCGTCCAGGATCGTTCGACATCTCGCTATCTGCTCTTCGATAACACCAATCAACTCTGTGGACGCCGCGCCGGCAAAGACGGTCAGCCAGAATTAGCCAGAGCTTGCGCGGCGCCTCGCCCGGTTGCTTTCTCCGGAATTCACGTGATCTCGCCACGGCTGCTGTCGATGCTCAGCGAAGATGGCGCGTTCTCGATCATCACGTCCTATCTGCGCCTGGCAGCACAGGGAGAAAAGATTCGGGCTTTCGCGGCCGACAAATATTACTGGCGCGACCTCGGGCGCCCGGAAAACATCGCGCAGGCGGAGCAGGATATCAAGAAGAACGTTGTGGGTATTTAGAGGAAGGCAATCCTTACTCGTAGAAGTTACCCTCCGTACACCGTTACCTTGCCGTCCACCGCCACACCGATGTACTTGTTCGACTCGATATCGCGAAACTGCACGACCTGATGACCGTCAGCAGCCAGCTTTCCCCAGCGGCTGGGCTTTTGCGGATTCTGTTCGATCGCTTCGTACTCGCGGCCGTTCATTTGAAAGCGCGCAGTCTTGAGGCGATGGCGACTGGTTTTGCGAACCCGCGCGGTCTCACCTTCCAGCTGCACGGCGTTTTCGTGCAGCAGTTGCTCCGCCACGGATTTCATCCTTTCACGATCCACGTCGGCCATTCGGATCCTCACCGCCTCGCATGCACAACGAAAGGTTTCGTAGTTTGATTCTACCCATCGAATTTCGGTTGTGAGTTCCTCGTTACGCCTACTTATAACCATCTCGGCAGGCCAAATACAGCAGCTGTTTGCATTATTTCGTCCCTGGTTTCCCACTTGTTACATTCTTGATTCGCGTCCATTGGGACTCGCGTACATTCGTCCCCTGCCCACTTTTCACATGACCGCGGCCGTCTTCTCTCAGGCAGCCACCAGAGGCGGCGCATCCCAACCACTGGTTAACTCCGCTGATTCTTAACATTCGGGAAGCGCGACTCGTCCGTCTGATTACCTAAATCTTTCGTGCTATTACGGGCGTTACCTTCGCGCTGAGGCACGTTTTGCCTAATATGCAAACCGGAGGCGAGTGTTATGCGCCGGATGCTCCCCATCGCATTCTTCGCAGTGCTCGTGTTCATCGCTGCTGCCGCCCAGGATCATGCGGAAAGCACCCGGAAGCTCCTCGCCCGCGTCGAACCAAGCTATCCGGGCATCGCGCGCACCATGCATATCACTGGTACGGTGCGGATCGAGGCTGTGGTCGCGCCCAATGGCACCGTAAAATCTACATCGGTCTTGGGCGGTCACCCCGTTCTCGCGCAATCCGCGATGGACGCCGTCCGCAAATGTAGGTGGGAAGCCGGTCCGCACGAGACCAAAGAAGTCGTTATCCTTAACTTCCGTCCTGACTGAAGTTCAGACTACATTCAAAATTTGATGACGGGCACAAGTGCTCTGCAGGAGCCAGCGCCCACCACATGTACTTAGCAACGCCGCCTGTGATTCACGGGGCACACGTACGACCGCTGATTCGTCTGATTAGGGAACCCGTCTGAGACCTGCGACCCGACACCTAGCAACTGACGCCCAGCCCGCGGCGTCCACCCCGAAAACCGAATACCGAAAACCGATCCCCGCCCTACATCACCGGAGTCGTCGGATGCGGCCACAACCATCCGAACGTTCCCGCCAGCAGCAATGCGTAGATGAGGCCGTCGATGACTTCCTTGATCACCATCGGCCAGGGCTCCGCCTTCCAGATCCCGTTGCTCAGCAAGCCCAATCCGAATGCCATGAAGGCTGCGGTTCCCGCCACGCGAAACACTCCGAGATAGTGCGCGCCCATTGGTACGGTGTGCCCGGTCAGGTACGCCACGAAGAAAGCCACCACAAGGCAATAGCAAAACCACATCCCCAGGTAGCCGCCCATCTTCACTGGGCCCGACGGACGAATCGTCATCATGCCGACCGGTCCCGTCTTGTATTTCTCGACCATCGCCGGAGTGTTCATCTCCTTGTGCGTGCCAAACGGAAAAATGTAGAGTCCCGGCTTCAGCGCGGCGCTGCGCAATCCGGCGAGCACGTTGTCTTCATTGGGCAGCTTCTTGTAGTCCGAATGGTGGTAGGTGAGCAGCATGTGCAGGATGGAACTCGCCAGGAAGACAATCACCGCCGAGAGCAAAATCGGGAGCCAAAGAAGGGATACGGACACCATACAGCCTCCTTTTGCCAGCGACAGTCTGCGCCGGATTTTTCCCGCCACGCTACGCCTGCGGACCTGCGGGGTCAAGTAGCGTCCACGACCCCTGCGATCCGTAACTTGCGGTCCTGCAAGGCTTTCAAAAAATCTTCGACGGGATGTCGAATTCCGCTCCCCTCGTCCGACATACATGTAGAGAACGAGACAGAGCGTTACTGGAGACGGTTATGACGAAAGAGCCCTTCCATCCGACATCATTGAAATCATTGGCAGGATCGGCCCTCCTTGGACCCGGGCTCTTCGTCTTGTGCGGTCATCTGGCGTGCATCGCCGCCGCTTGGAACACCTGGCTGGGCCGGGGCAGCGACGACGGACTGGGAGTGCTGTCTTCAGTGATCTGGGCCTCGTCGATCCGAGAACAGCAGCTGGTGCACCTGCTCGTGCATCTGTTGTGGCCCTTGGTTCTCGTCGCCATCGGCGGAGTCCTGCTCCGCGCCGAGGCCGAGTAAGCACAGGACCGGCTGGAACGCTTACCGCGAACGAACAATCTGACTGAAACACGCACCCCGAAGATCTCGGGCTGCATTTAGCCTACGGGCACTCCGGGCGGCATCGCCGGTTGTGGTTGAGCGGTCGGCGTATTCACGATGATGCTTCCCGTCACATCCTTGCCGCCCTTGAAGTTCGTCACTAGCGACATGATCGAAAAAATCGGACCAAATGGAATGCCCCACCAGCCCGCGACCAGCGTGAGCAGCGTCCACGGCATGCCTTTCTTCACGCGGCTTTCTCCGGCACGCACGAAGTAGACGTCGGTGCCGCGCCGAAAGGTCAGCACGACAATCGAAATGCAATAGTGATAGACAACAAATCTGCCGCCCCGTTGTACTTCAAACTTCACCTGCTCGGCGGTCATTCCCTCGATTCCGCGAATGGCCATGTGCGTCTCCTGTCCAACATCTTTTTCCAGATGAACGGCAGGACGAGCCACCTATTTGCGGATCCACATCACCAAAGTAATGCCTAATCTCACTCGGTTGCTCGACAAATGACACCTGACACGCGACTATCCCCTTACAGCGCGGTAGTATGCGACCTGCCCGAAAGCTCGTTTGCGTCCGGAGACCCATTCGGCGCCGTCGAGCCCCTCCTCCTTCATGAGCGCGATGACGCGTTCCCGGGTGTTGTCTTCCAGACGATGGTGGGCATGAACGATGTGTGCGAACCAGCCATGCTTGCCGGTCTCTTCGAAGTCGAGGAGGTGGAACGATCCGCCGCTCTTTAACACGCGGCGCACCTGCGCCAGAAACTTGCCTTTCTCCTCCTTGGGCAGGTGATGAAACATGAAGGACGAAAGCACCCGGTCAAACGATTCGTCCCGATACGGCAGTTGGTCGCCGAATCCCTGATCGAATTGGATCGACAATCCAGCCCGCGCGGCCTTGACACGTGCTCGCTTCAGCGCCTTCGGATCAGGATCGACGCCGATCACCTCGACGTTCTTATGTTCCCGCTTGATCATCAACATCAGCGTGCCGGTCCCGCAGCCGACTTCGAGCACTTGCTGTCCGGGGCGCAAATCAGCTTGCTCCATCAGGGCCTGTCGCGCTGCGTCCCCACCGAACAGCTTGACAATGGGATCGTATAAAGGCAGTAACCAATCTTTGCCGGCTGCCGGTAGAAAAGTTCGCTGTTGCTCGGTCATGATCTCCTCCCGCTTGTTTTTGACGAACGATTCGTCCCTGCCGGATAGGTCCGGTCGCAGGAAAACATTCGCTACAGATCAAGATGTCGGAAACGCCGCATTCGCACCAGAACAGTCGAGGTGGCTTTGTTCCGGATGTGTGAAACCGTCACACTGCGGGCCCAATGAGTTAATCGCCTCCAGCGACAAATCAGTCTTTGGCGCAGAAAAAATGTGCCACCGACACGAGAATCCGCTATGACGGGGCATCCTCAACACCGAGGAGGCCCCCCCGGCATTTCCACTAAAGCACCCCGCTTTGCTCAAAAGCCGGTCCCTTAACGGCCAACTCCCAACAAACTGTCGTAAAATCGCGTCTCTGCACTCATCTCAGAATGCATTGACTTGTTTTTTGGCCAGGATCAACGCCAACAATGACGCCGCAACAGCTGCGGCATTTAACAGTTTTCCCCATCCCGTTTGCCATTCATAATTCATCGCCGTTTTAGTACCTCATCGCACCGGGCGGAACTTGCAGCGGCAGGAGGAAGCACGATGGGCAGTCCGAGGGATGTCTGGATCTGGGTCCAAGAGCCAATCGATTCATCTAAATTGAGGATCGTTGACGAACTGATCGATGCCACGGAATTGAACCCCAGAGATGACGAGCAGATCACTCGCAAAGCAAATGCGAAGCACGCGAAATATCTTTGGCAGTCCGTGCCTATTAGAACCCCTGGGATGTTCGTAGTGCGTGGGCAGCCGCGATCCGAGAGAGCGTCGCGACCAATCGCTACCAAAATTCCAGCCTAACTTCACGAAGGCTGGATATGGAGTGTACGGTCGCATTCAGTAGAAGAACCCTGAGTGCCCCCAAATATTCGGGTCTGAACTGGTGTTCGAGATTTCACCAACTATCTAGGACCGAGGGCGCGCCGCAGACAAATTGCAACGATGAGGATGCCACCGAAGATCATCACGAGATCACCGATGCTAAACAATCCCAGCTGAGCTTGGTCCGCTAAGAACACGAGCTGCGTTTTGGGTGTCGCGGCGTGCCACATCGGACTTGCGGGATGTAGCGAGGGTGGCATGCCGACGACCGGCATCACTCCAGCGTTTGCGTCGGTCACGAGGGCGTTCAACATCAGTCCAGACAACATGAACAAGACGCCGATCCTGACCCATGAGGACCGAACCGCCCGAACCACCAGCCACAAGATTGCACACGACTCGCACAACCAGATCGTCGGATGTTGTGCCCATGCCAAATGATGGGCCGCAGAAAGAAGGTTCACCGTCCACTCCGGCCAGTGCCTAAAACAGGCAATCGGAGTGGAGCAAGAGCCGTACCAAGATCAGCCCACTGACAAGTCTTCTGTTTGCAATCGCCTCAACACGAAAGTCAACTGACTGACGGGTATCCTCCAAGGCGGTCAACGGATCTCTTTCACACAGTGGGAAAGTCCATTCCCTGATCGAACATAGCGAATTACTGTCCAAAAATCTCGACTTTGTTATGGATCATTACGCTCTGCGGCCCGGTTGGGACCCGGCAGTGCAGTAACCAGCAAGACAATGTACTCATCGCCCCTTGTTCTCTGAGCATCTTGGCACTACAGTATGCGAGCCGAGGTGACCCAATGGGTTTTCATTTGCGCCTACTTCTCTGGATTCCAGCTCTAACGTATGAAGGAGTTTTGCTGTCCCGTGCGAGGGGCTTCGCCTCGCTGGGGCAGGTTTCGACTTTTGGGTTTTTAGGGGCTAGTTTAGGATTTCTTCTCGCGAGTATGCTCACGATCAGGCAATGCCGTCGAGAGAAACTCGGGTTGAGTCACTAGACACATTTACTTATCCTGCCAGTTCGGCCATACCTCAGATCGGCACACCATCTATTGTTGTCAGGCAACATGAGCCGTAGATGAGGCGAACACACGGCGCACTCTTGTGTGATCGCCTTCCATGAGAAGGCCATTGCCTATTGGCAGAGTTTACCCACCCGGGCATAAGCTTCCATTCACCGACAATTCATTCCCTATTCATCATCTATTCACGAGGGACATGGATCATCGACCAATTCTTTTGAGACGTCCTAACTGAGAGATCATGATTCCGAACCTTCGCTTATCTCTAGTAATCGTGTTGTGTCTTTCTGTTTATTCTGCCGCCCAGGACCCGACTGTGCGCCTGGACAACCCGGATTCCGGTCCGCCGGCGAACGTGTCCAATTTGTATCTGAAGGTCCGCCTGGATTCGGCAGTCAAGGTCTCCAAGCTGAGGCCAGGTGATGAGGTGTCGGGCAAGCTTTTTCAGGATGTCTATCAGGGCGGCATCGACGTGTTTCCTGCCTCGAGCGCGGTTCGACTCACTGTGGATCGGCTCGAACGCCGTCGCCGGGCCCCTAACGATCATTGGCCGTGGGTGATTAAAGTCTCCACTCCGCGCCATGAGAATTGGCCCGTCTTCCGAACCGGCAGCGTGGTGGACCGTAGTGGACGTCAGGTTCCGCTTGACGTTTCGATCATCTCGGTGAACAAGGAAGTTGAGATTGTTCCAAAATCAAAGAAGAACTCTGGAACTGCGCCAGCGCAGGTTGATTCTCTCCACAAAACACGCCGCGAACTCGGCTCGCTGGTTACGCTGATCGCGAGTGCGCCGCCTATCGCGAACGGTAGCGTGATCTCATCGCCACCAGCATCGATGACCATCCCCTCTGGAACGGAAGCCAAGGTGGTTCTTCTGAGAGACATCAGCGCCTCGAAGAATCATGCCAACGACAGCTTCCAGGCACGCCTCGTTGAACCTGTTCTCAGGGAGTCAACGCTTCTTTTACCCGAAGGCACCCTGTTTGAGGGCAAGGTACTGAAGAGTCGTGCACCGCGTACCTTGAGCCGCTCCGGTTCTATCTTACTTACGTTCACGAACATGACTGTGCCGGGTGGAAAAAGCAGTCCGGTAGCAGCCTCAGTTGGGGGGGCACAGATTAATCAGGGTTCCCACACGGTCATTGATCCGGAAGGACTCATGCACGGCGATCGTCCCGGTAAGACGTGGATGTTAGTCAACATCGGTACTACAGCGGGTCTCGCCAAAGTAGCGGATGACGGCTCTCAGCTAATCATCGAGGCTCTGGTTTCCACCGCAACGGACGTTTCGACTGCCGGAACAGCAAGAATCATTTCGAGTTGTGTGTCGGGCATTTTCTTCTTGAGCCGTCATGGTCGTGATGTGGTTCTGCCGAAATACACCCAAATGAAAATCATATTTGACCGTCCAGTGCCCCCCTCCAACCCAACCGCAAGCTCCGTCCCCGGCAACTAAAGGAATTGCGGTGACTAACGGGGTGGATAGTTGATGCAACATCCGCATACCAACCACTGACCGCAGTTTTGCGAAACCGACAGCGCAGTATGATTGGCAGATAGTCACTTACCGGGCCTGATGCTACGACCATTGCCAAATGACAAATTGTTTACGAATGTCGGCTTGACTCGGTTAGAGCTCAGTTATAAAGTCTGTCGGCCTCCGCAATATCGATCTTGCGATGGTGCGAGTGACCGGCGGTTGTTCCTTCCCGTTTCCTGTCATTGGGTTCACTCCCCCGCGGTAAGCGCCGCATTTGTGCTGCTTGTCCGGATTAGGACGAGCGACGGTCTCTGGTAGCAAGTCGATCCCCAAAAGTTCGGTCGTTTCGCAGAAACGGCACCATCCATTTTGAAAGTGTCCCGGCGGGCGCCGGAAAATCAAAAAAAGAGGAGTAACACATGCGTGAATGGAAATTTCTCTTGGTAGCGTTGACCCTGGCGTACCTTGCACTTGGCCCGGGTTGGTTGTGCGCGCAAACGTGGAGCACCCCGCAGTTTGTGGCGAATGGCGGCGGCATCGCAGTCGCGACCAATGGCAGCACCTCCGCCGTACTTTTCATGCCACCGTCGGGCGGGCTGGCAGCTTCAGTTAAGACGGGAAGCACGTGGAGCACGCCGGTGACACTCACCTCGCTGGGAAGCTTTGGCGGAGGGACGGGCAACATTGCCGTAGCGCCGAATGGCGACGTCCTGACAGTGTGGAGTTTCCGCACGACCAATACCTACATTCCGAATGAGGCGCAGGCGGCGTTCTTTACGGCCGGGCATTGGGGAAGTCCGATCACGATTTCGACCAATGTCTACGCCAACGTGAACAGCTTCGGTCTGCCGGGAATCGGGTTCGACAGCCACAGCCAGGCGACGGTCATCTGGGAGCAGATTACGAATCCCACGACGGTAACGTGTGCGTTGCAGGCGATAACAGGAAGTGGCGCCAGCGGATTTGGTTCCGCACAAACAATCTCGAATGCCTCGACGTGTTATGGCCTGGCAAAGCTGGCCGTAAATTCCGGAGGACAAGCCGTGGCGGTGGAAGGCGCGACGGGGATTCTGTCGGGAGCGGTTGTTGCGATCGGCCGCGATCTGACAGGAACGTGGGGCACGCCCGTGACGGTGGCTGCATCGGCGTACCGCCAGAACAATCCGAATGTGGGATTGGGCAACGATGGGACCGCGGTGGTGGTTTGGCGCACGCGCACGGGCGTATCGTATGCGGTGCGATCGGGCGGAACATGGAGTGCCGCAGCCGGACTTCCAGTGCTGGCGGGACAAGCCGGAGGCGTGACCGGAGTTGCAGTGGATGGCAGCGGGAACGCCGTCGCGATCTTTACGCAGGTCACGATCAGCCCAGGAACATATGCAACGTATCGCCCCGTGAACGGAACCTGGCAGACAAAGGTGCAGCTAAGTTCGGGCGTACCGGTGGCGGCAACTCCGGCTGGAACGTTTGTGGCGTCGGGCACAACGGTGTCGACGCGACTTGCAGGAAGTTCCAACTGGACAACGCATACGTTCTCCGGCAGTGCGATTGCGAACGCAGGTCCCGGCACGGTAATCGCGCTGGTGGGTCCGCAGGTGAGTGTGTCGACGGCAGCAGTACCGTAGCTCTTCTCGATTGCGGTGACGGCGTCAGTGGAATTGCAGAGGGGTCTTCGCTGCGTTCGGCTGGCGCCTTACTGCCAGGCCGCTCGAACGATGAGCAACAAGTGGGGTGCGGAAGGGGAGGGTCGAAAACGACTCCCAGAAAATCGGAAATACTCTTGTTGTTCGTTTGTGCGTTGCTTGTCGCTCTCGCAAACTCGACGGCGCCGCTAACTCACCTGAGGAGACTTATCAGAATGGGCACAAGTCAAACTTCTCTAGCGAAGCCTAATTCCCGTGGGCTGGATCTCGAGAAAACATCTCGCCTCCGGTCGAGGCAGAACTTTTTTCTTGACATCCCTTTTGATAGAACTCATTGAGACAGAAAATAGGCCAAGGAAAAACGCAACCTCGCTATCGCCTGTTTCCCTCATTTCACGAATTGTTTCGATACAATGACACATGCGAATCCTGAAAATGCTGAGCAAGCCCGCCGCGTGGGCGAGCGGATGGACGAGTGCCATACTGTGTTTCAGTGCCGCTGCCGGATACCTGGGAGCCGGGGAACACCGGAGAGCAATCTGCTGGGCGCTGCTCGGTTTGGTGGAAATCGCGGCGATCGTCCTCTAAAACAACGGACATTGCTCTTATGAGCGAAGTCGCCAGTTCTCTTCAACGATCCCGGGAGTTTGAAACGCTCTCACCACCATTTTTGATTGATCATTAGAACGGCTGCTAGTACCACCTGATCGCGACAAGCTTGTACACCACCAGAAGAGGAACCGTCGCGAGAGTAATCCACGCCGACAGCGTATATCGGCGCAAGAAGTAGCAGATCACGCCCGCCCAACAGGAGCAAGCAGCGATCAAAGCGCCGCCGACAAAGGGCGCAGCCACTGCGGTCGAGAAGTTCGGCCCAAGGACGTGCCTGAGCCGGAAGAACTCACCCAGACTCCTGACGATGATAAGAAATTCAATAGTGATTCCTATCTGAGCCCAACGTTCTTTCGTCACGTGGAAAATTGTAGTTCGCGGCAGCATTTGCGGGATAAATCTCTGTTTCACTCTAAACCGCAGCTCTGTGGCTGGTAGGGTCGATGAGTATAATCGACTGCGACAGTCATCAGAAGAAGCCGCCAATGCGTAGCGGCGTTACAATCCATCACCCTTCGTCTTGCCGGATGGGTTTGAACATTTCTAACATCGTTATTGGAAATCTCTCATGGGGGAACGCCCGAGCAACCCGCCAACCGTGGCGGCGATAGAACTCGATCGCTGCTGCATTCGATTGAATGACGCGAAGATGCAGTGTTTTATAGCCGCGAGCGATTATTTCAGCCTCTCCTTTCGCGAGCAGACGCTGGCCTGCCCCATATCCCCGGCTTTCGCGAAGCACCCATAAGTCATCCAGCCATTCTCCGCTTGTCCGAACCACTCCGATGATTTTCGCGTCCCGTACAGCGACCCAAAAGGAATGCCAGTTCTCCTCATCGACCGGGAGTGGTGGCGGCGCCCAAAGGCCGCCGTAAATCTCATCCAGCACTGTTTGGACGACCGCGAGAACGGAATCGTGCTCCTTGGGGTGTGGTCGTCTTATGAGCACGTCGATCATCTACTTACCTGTTGCGGAGTACGTCTGCATTTCATCGTTGGACCGACCGCAATACTGATCATGCGCCCACTTCTGGTCCAAATCGGCGTGATAGTCGCCCCAGTCAGACTCAGTAGGGACGCCTTGGTTCCCCTCGTTGTATGTCTATCGGCATGGTTTCTCTTTGTCACACTTGCTCCCGCGCTCCATTCTCAATCCTAACTGACGTAAGACGCTATTCACTTATTCACCTCGGACTCTGGTGCGAGAAAGGCCCCAGCAGATTTGTGCGCACGAAAATGCGGCCTTTAAGGAGTGGCACGGCGGGTCAAATCCCTTCGATATATGCGCGCGATTTGAAGTGTTGTACGATGGCGGCGCTCAAGGAGTTTGCCTATGGGTCGCCGCTTCGGATTTCGTGGGATAAGTGGGGTTGCATGCTTGATCGCGGTCGGCGTCGCGCCGATATTTGCAGGAGAGTCGCAGTGGGTCGAGGTGAGGTCTCCCCATTTCTCAGTGGTAACCGACGGAGGCGAGAAGCGCGGGAGAGAAGTCGCCGTTCGATTCGAACAGATGCGGGCCGTTTTCGGAGCTTTGATGTCGAAGGCCAACGTGAATTTGGCTGTACCGCTGCAAATTGTGGCCTTCCGAAATACAAAAGAACTTCGTCAGTTCGCTCCGCTGTGGAACGGCAAACCGACACAAGTCGCCGGGCTTTTTGTCGGGAGTAATGATCGAAGTTTTATTCTGCTTGACCTTTCCGTCGAGAATCCCTGGCAAGTGGTGTTCCACGAATATGGTCATCAGTTGATGAACAGCAATATTGCAGCCACGACTGCGCCGTGGTTCGAAGAGGGCTTTGCGGAATACTTTCGCAGCATTGAGGTGGATGGCAAGGAAGCGCACGTGGGGAAGGTGCCAGACGATACTTACCTCGTGCTGCAGCAAACGGGAATGATGAAGACCACGGACCTCTTCCGGGTGCAACAGAATTCCAGCACTTACAACGAAACGGGAGATCGCAGGGGAGAGTTTTATGCCCAGTCGTCGATGGTGGTTCATTATCTGTACGATCGCGGCCTGATACCGAAGCTAAGTACGTACTTCAATCTCACCATCGATCAGAAGGTGAGCGTCGAAGATGCGATCCAGCACTCATTTGATATGAGCGCGGCACAGTTCGATAAGGAGATGCGCAATTACGTCAGCAGTGGAAGATACAGGTTTTACAAGCTGCCTACTCCCGAAGGAATCGTAACGACCAATTATGCGGTGACGGTCTTGAGTGCAGGAGACGGAAATGCGATCCTGGCCGACGTCCATTTGCATTCGGCCGACTACACCGACAAAGCCGCAGAAGAGTTCGAGGCGATTCTCAAGACGAACCCTGCGAATACGGCTGCGCTCCGCGGCCTGGGGTACTCATACCTGCTGAAGCAGGACTATGAAAAGGCGGGCGAGTGTTTTCGTAAAGCCGCTCAGGGGAACTCCAAGGATCCGAGAGTACATTGCTACGCGGCGATGCTCATGTCGCGCGAGGGGAAATTGGGTGATCCGGACAAAGTGGAGGAGATGACCAAGGAACTGGAGACGACCATAGCTCTCGACCCAAGTTACGCCGATGCGTATTCGTTGCTCGGGTTCGCGTACGCGGCCCAGGGCAAGCCCGAGAAAGGGCTGGAGGTAGCGCAAAAAGCGGTGGCCCTCAGTCCTCGCAACGATGGGTATGTTTTCAATCTTGCCCAGATGTACTTGAACAATCGCAGGCCGGCGGATGCAATTGTCTTGCTGCAATCTTTAAAACATTCACCCCAGCCGAACGTGGCGATTCGTGCCCAGCGGGTCTTGGAAGAGGCTCGGGAGATGAAACAGGCGATGGACGCTGGACACCCTGTTGTCATCAATAACGGAGTACGGGTGGAGACCGAACGTCCGGCGGATCCGCAGGCACGGGGCGAAGCGGCGGCGCAGACGGAAGTGAAAACGCTGCCGGCACAATCGACACCGAAGTTTGTGAGGGGCAAACTGGTGAATGTTGAGTGTACGGCTTCCCCAGGAGCCCTGGTGAATGTAACCGCGTCCGGAAAACCGCTCAAATTGCATGTGGGTGACACGAGGCATGTTCTGGTAATGGGGGCTGATTCTTTCTCGTGTAAGTGGTCAGAGTTAAACGTAGCAGTGAACTACCGCGAAACAAGCGACGGAACAGGCGAACTGATGTCGATCGAGCTGCAGTGAGGCAAGATTTCCACCTAACTTATGCGGTCACTCGAACCCTGGTTTCCCGTTTGCCCAGCACTCGTCCACGACCGGGAGCTGATTAAGTCCGCCTTCGACCGTACAATGCGGAACTAAGGAACCATGGTGCTTGCATGGATGCTGCTGTGGTGCACAACGATTGGTACGCCACCTCGATGTGGAGACTTCCCCGACCCAACCGCGCTCGACCACGAAGTTGTTGTGCACGTGCATGCTGCATCACTCAAGCCCGTAGATAAGCAACTGGCTGCCGGCTCCCACTATGCGAGCCCGCGTGACGTTCCGTTTGTCTGCGCACTGACGGTGTTGGACATCTCTCTGGGCGGGCAACGCGTATTCTTTGGTGGCTGCGGGCCGCCGTTTGGCGCCATGGCCCAGCGGACGGTTGTGCCGAAGGCATTTGTCTTTCCTGTCCCCGATAGCGTGAGTGACGAATTAGCCGCAGCCCTCCCCAATCCTGGTGTCTCAGCCTGGCTCGCACTTACGTTTCGAGCGAAGCTGGCTCACGGCGAAAATGTCCTCGTTCTGGGTGAACCGGGGTCGCGGGCAGGTTGGCAGTTCAAATCGCCAGACTCCTGGGCGCGGGACGTGTGGTGGCGGCGGGACGCAATCAAAATAGCCTGATCGCGCTGCGCGAACTCGGGGCCGACGCCACCATTCGGCTCGACACGACGCAAGAAGAGTTGCAGGCGGCCTTGGTGCAAACGGCGGGCGACTCCGGTTTCCATGTTGTGATCGACTATGTGTGGGGTCCACCAACCGAAGCATTTCTAGATGCAGTGACAAAGCGAGAATTTTCGAGGATCGGTCCGAAATCCGTTTGGTCCAGGTCGGAGAATCTGTCGGCCCGCGATCTCACTTTCCGCCGCCGTGTTGCGAAGCACTGCGCTGACAATTCTAGGCACGGCAGGGATCCCAAGCCTCGATGTTTTGACGAACGGCTTGCAACAAGTCATGGCGTACGCGGCGAGTGGACAGCTGCAAATGGAAACCGAAA
>Ga0126378_10001241_pt1 | contig 19022 bp, 22 predicted proteins | sample PanSoiMetPlot_23_FD_92587 | JGI IMG/M metagenome (GOLD analysis project Ga0126378, IMG submission 92587) | Tropical forest soil microbial communities from Panama - MetaG Plot_23 | ecosystem: Environmental > Terrestrial > Soil > Tropical forest > Bulk soil | place: Panama | collected 2016-02-17
ATCTTTCGACGCGCTCAGGTCCTTGGCCCTCGGGCTCTCCTGCGGGCTTCGGGGAAACGGGATGTGCTTCAGCTCGTCATTGCTCGAAGAGGTACCGCACGACGCCGCTTCGCTGGTGGAAGATTTGGAGTACAGTATCCGGTTGGGCGAAGCCGGGTACCGCGTGCACTATGCAGCGGAGGCGCACGTCTATGGCGCGATGGTGACGGGGGCTAAGGCGGCGGTGTCTCAGTGCCGGAGGTTTGAGGGAGGTCGCTTGGCGTTGGCTAAGCGCCGCGGGCCGAAGCTGCCCGCGCGAGCACTTATGCAGCGCAATGCCGTTCTCCGTGATCTGGCTTTGGGCCTTCTCGTCCCGCCGCTGACGTGGATCATCCTACTCGATGCAGGCCGGCTGGTTGGCGCAGCTTGGCTGGCAATTGCAAGCGGCGCCACCAAGTTGTTCCTGTTGGATTGGAGTGCATCCGTTTTTTTTGCGGCCGCGTACGTCCTTCGGGGGTGGGGGCGTTGACGGGCACTTGACGCCGGGGTCTGCTTGACCTCTTTTGCTCTCCAATCTACGTGATATGGAAGGTGGCCCTTTTGCAGAAGCGCTCCGAGCGCTCCAGGGGCGAACGGATGCGGACTGCCCGGCAAGAGGAAGGATTGTGGGATCGCCCCGGCCAAAGAAGCAGCCCTCGGAAGTAGAGGGGACGGCACGGATGCCAATAAAGGGCGTCCCGCAGGATGAGTTCCGAGGTCTTTGGTTCGCCGCCGTTCGGCAGGAGTGGTCATCCCTGGTGGTCGTGCCCGCTCATGCCGGAGCCTCTGCAATCCCAGTTGCCCGGCATCTGGCGGAGATCGGCGGCGTCGACCTCATATGCGCCGAGGGAGTAACGCCGGGTTCTTCGACGCGCGTCACGCAAGGAATGCTCGCCTCGGCGGCGCGCGGACGGGTCATCGTTGCGCTCGACCCGCTCGTTTCAAACCCGGCAGGGCTGCCCGTCGCGTTGGCCGCCGATGCGGCGCTTCTCTGCGTCATCCTCGGGCAGACCGAAATTGCGTCCGCCCGCAGGACAGTCGAGATGATCGGACTGGATCGATTCATCGGTTGCATAGCGCTCGTGGACGCTTAGCGGTTGCACCGCTCAACGGCCTCGATTCAAAACCACCGAGCCGATGAATCGCTCGCGTCCGATCAGTTGAATCGTCGTTCGGGCCGCTGCGATCTTCGTTCGGCCCTTGCGCACACAGGAACGCCACGTCGTCGCTGGTGGCAGACAGAACCCTGCCCGGCTTTCGCGTCCCGAAGTCGAGGAGCCATTCTACAAAGTCGGTCGGCCGCTCAAGGCTTGGAGACCGCAGCCGGCGAGATACCTAGCGAGACCAACACCTCGAAGCAAACCAGCGCGCCTCAGCCACCTCGACCGGCACGCCGGCACGCCCGAGCGAACGCACCCCGGCAAGCGTGCCGTTGTAGTCGGCAACGGTCAGCAGCATCATAGGTGGATTCGGCGGCTGGGTCATCACCACGGGATCGCCAGTCGGTTCTTGAGGAGCTGCCCCCAAGCGGTCGGTTGCAATTCCATTCCGACCCCGCATCCCCCGGCCGAATTGTCTACCAGCAGGTTCGGGGGACAGCGCATGTGAAACGTCCACGCCAGATGAGGTATCTCGAGCTGCTCCGCTCTTCGCTGCAGTACCTGAACATCCCCTTCGGTCATGTTAGCGAGGCCAAATTCGCCGATGATCACTGGCAGGGTCTGGGCTGCGTTGACGAAGAGGCTGGGGAAGTCCGCCGCGCGGTTGTAGACGTGCACCTCGTACGCCACGTTCGCGCCGCCGCCAGCGGCGATCGGGTGGGTGACGTAATAGTCGAGCCGCCTGGCCCATCCTCCCGTGCCCTGAACCGCAACGATATGGTGGGGCACCCCTGCCGCGTCCTCCACCGAGCGGATCGCAGCGACGGCGCTATCCATGGCGGCCCACGCTCGAGCGTCCAGCGCACCATCGAAGTTGCCCTGCGGCTCATTGCAGACGCCCAGGAGAACATGCGGGTCTGAGGCGAAGGTGGCGGCGAGCTCGGCGAGCACTGCATTCGTTTGCGCCGTCGGCCAGCCCGCTTCGGAGACATCGCTCCTTTGGCTGAAGGTCGGGTCGGCCCAGAGCGAGACAAGAACGTAGGCGCCCTTAGCGCCGATATGGTCCACGATGGACTTCAGCTCGGCCAGATACGCCGCGTCATCCAACACACCCTGCCAATGAGCTCTGGCAGTCGGACTTCCTACCGTGGCCGACGCGTAGCTCTCTAGGTCCAACCGAATGAAGTTCGCTTTCCACACGTCGATCAGCTCATCCGCGCGGCGCATCACTTCGTCGGGATACGATGCAGTCGCATAAGTGCAGGCGTTGCAGCTGCGCGTGTCCGAGAGGTTGGCGCCGCGTCCATGCCAGACTGAGCCGTCCGCTGTTCGGATGTGATTGGCGGAAGTATGCAGCCACGGTGCGCCCGGGCCGCCATCCGGCAACGTGCCATCCGGGACATTGCCCGGAACGGTCATCTGTCCCCCGCAAGCGGCGAGGGCCGCTGCGAGCCCCAGCGCGGCAGGCAGTTCCTCTCTGCGGCGGCGACGTAGGGCGACTCCAACGGACACCGGGCCACGTTAGCCCAAGCCTGCTCATGGGGTCGAGGAGACCCGTTCGTGATGCAAAGGCGGTGGCGCGAAGGCGCTATCGTTTGCACCCCGCTCTGCAGGCATGCCATACGTGAGTTGAGGGCATGGTCCAAAGTTATCGAGCAGTGAAGGTCTTGGTCCTTGCGGCCGGTCGATTCGATGAAGCTTTGGAGCGTCAGATCGCCGCAGGTCGCGAACCGCGCCTCGACGTGGTTTGAGCTCCGCACCGCCGCCCTGCCCGTTGTCAGCACGGGGATCGGCGCCATTCCAGAGATCGTCGAGGACGGCTTCTCGGGATATCTCCTCGAAGCTGCTGACGGCCTAGCGCGAGCTGCTCCCTAAGGACCGGGCACGAGCGCGCGAGATGGGGATACCTGGTCGCGAGATCGTCGAGCAAAGGTTAGACAGCCGTAGGACGACCGACCTTTTGCTTCAGCTAGTGGGCGCAGCGGCGCGAGAGTTCATCGCTTGAACGGCGGGATTGATGTTGCCGTCATTGGCGCTGGCGTCGTTGGCCTTGCGGTGGCGCGCGCCCTGTCTTTGGCGGGACGCGAGGTCTTCGTGCTCGAAGGGGAGCGGTCCGTCGGAAGCCATAGCAGCTCGCGCAACTCGGAAGTAGTCCACGCTGGCTTTTACTACCCAACCGGGTCACTCAAGGCGCGCCTCTGCGTGACTGGCCGGCGCGCGCTCGAAGCGTACGTTGCCACCAATGGTATCGGCTACCGCCGGACGGGCAAGCTGGTAGTCGCGACCAGCGAAGAGGAGATCGCGACGCTTGAATCCTATCGCCAGCGTGGAACGGCAAACGGTGTGGAGGGACTTTCGCTGCTCGACTTCGGTGACGTGCGCGCGCTGGAGCCCGAGGTCTTCTGCCTCCGAGCGCTCTGGAGTTCCGCCACCGGAATCATCGACTCGCACGGCCTGATGGCCGCCTTGCAGCGCGATGCCGAGCAACGAGGGGCGACGGTGGTTTTGCGCGCGCCAGTCGTCGGCGGACGAATTGTCCAGGGAGGCATCGACCTTTTCGTCGGCGGAGAGGATCCGTCGACGGTCCATTGCACCTTGGTCGTCAACGCCGCCGGGCTCTGGGCTCAGTCCGTCGCGCGCTCGCTGATCGGCCTTCCTCCCTCGGCGATCTGGCCAAGCTACTACGCGAGGGGCCACTACTTCATGCTCAGCGGCTCCTCCCCGTTTCGCCATCTCGTGTACCCCGTCGCTGCCCACGGCGGGCTTGGTATCCACTTAACTCTCGATCTCTCGGGGGCCGCGCGCTTCGGACCTGATGTGGAATGGATCGATGGCGTCGACTATAGCTTCGACGAAACGCGCGCTCCCCGCTTTGAGGCTGCCATTCGCCGTTACTGGCCCGGGCTGCCCGCGGGCTCGCTGCAGCCGGGGTATGTCGGCGTCCGCCCCAAGCTGGGAGCGGCAGGCAGCCCGCCCCAAGATTTTGTCATCGAGGGCCCGGCGAAACATGCAGTTCCCGGCCTCGTCAATCTCTTCGGGATTGAATCTCCCGGTCTAACTGCTTCGCTCGCCATCGCCGACTACGTGGCGGCTCTTGTCGAATAACGTTCAATATGAAGTGCTCTGCGCCAGAGCCAGCACAGCAAAGGCAGTCGCCGCGTCGCTCATGAAGCGTCCGGTATCGGAGCGTGGGTCACGTCGGCGATTTAAGGAATAGGCGGGCCATTGGCCCTCTGCCTGATTCTGGTCATGTCAACCAACACGATGCATGAGTCAATTGGACGTTGTCGCGGGCGAGGCCCGCCAGTTGTAACGCGGACGCGATCAGCCCAGTGACATGCTCGTCACTCTTTGATTCCAGCGGCGGCCATCGTCTAGCGCAGTAGCCGGGCCCGCATCAAAGCAGCGACTGCTCGGCTCGCCTCGTCGCCGCGCTCGAGCCAGTCGGCCACCCGTTGCTGATCGGTGGGCGAACGGTTCTGGCTCAGCTTCCATTTCCCTTCGATGCGCTCGATGGGGATCTCAAAGCCGGCGATCGCATCCAGCGCGGACCGCACGTAGTCCTCCGGCGCTTGCAAGCGCCACCCGGTGGGGTCGAAGCGCGCCACCAGGTCGTCGAGGACCTCTCGGAGCACTGCCTCGTCGACCATCCGCGCCCGCCCTCGGATATGCACGACCACGTAATTCCAGGTTGGCACGCTCGGCTGCTCCTCGTAGACCGAGGGAGAGACGTAACCGTGAGGACCGTGGAAGACGGCCAGCGCCTCGGCTCCTGCGGCCAAATGCGCCAACTGCGGATTCTGGCGCGCCAGGTGGCCTCGCAAAACGCGTCGCTGCGCATCTACCAGGAGCGGCAGGTGGCTCACCGCGACGCCGCCTTCGCCCTGGGTAATCACGGTCGCGAATGGGTGCGCGGTCACGTGCGCGAGCAGCGCCTGATCGTCGTCAAGCCGGAAGGCGTCGGGCAGGTACATGCAACTCCTCGAAGTAGGGGGCGATTACGGTGGAGCCGCGTTGCGATTGACGGAGCGCTCGCGCGCGCTCTAGGCTTGCTTCCTACCATGGCATCTACTCAGACGCATTATCGCACCAGGCGTGTGTACGACATCAAATCCTCGGCGGGCCGCCGGGAGCTTCGCTTAAGCGACCGCGTGGTCGAGCTCGGCGAACGGGAATTCCAGTGGTACCAGCACGTCGCGCAGTGGCTGCCCAGCGTGAAGGGCGTCGCGGAGCTGTCGCACGAGCTCGGGATGGACGAGGCGAAGGTGCCGAAGTTCATCGAAGCGCTCGAGAAGTCCGGTTTGCTCTACCGGCTCGACGATCTACCCAAGACGATGACCGGCCTTGAGTTTCACGCTCGGTTCTCATCGGTGCTCAACAGTTGGCTCTCCGAGGCGTTCGCGCACCCCTTCTGGGAGCGCATGATGAGCGGCAAGGGATCAGCGCGCCTCTTCACCGGCTGGCTGATCGAGCTGTACCATTACACCAAGAACGCGAACCGGCACATGCCGCTCTCCGCCGCTCACGCGCACGAAAAACCAATCAAACAGCTGCGCGCGAAGCACTACGCGGAGGAGTGGAATCACTTCCACTATTTCATGAAATCGCTGAAGGAGCTCGGTTTCAGCGAGCCGCAGATCGCCGAATCGGTACCTTTGCCGATGACGTTGGCGTTGTCGAACTTCATGCGGCAGGCGGCGCGCGAGGATATCCTCGCGTATTCGATCTGCTCGGCGGTGCTCGAGGGCACGACCACGGACCGCCGAACGTACAATCCGTACTACGAGAAGTGCGCGGAGTTGTACGGCGTGCCGAAAGAGGCGATCGCACCCATCTACGCGCACCTCGACCTCGACGTGAAGTACCAGCACTCGGATTTGTTCCGGGACATTTTGCAGCACGTCCCGGAGATGTCGGCGGAGCGAGCCTCGAAGGTGCTGGATTACGGCCACCAACTGGTCGAGCACATCTGGCTTTGGACCGACAACATCGAAAAATACTACCAAGTCGAATCGAATCCAGTTCCACGGCGGCCGTTCGATATCCGCGTCGATTAAGAGGCTCAGCATGCAGACAGAAAGCTCCACCGCCAGCTCGGCGGCACCCACCATTAAAGACTTGCCCCTGCTCAGGCGCAGTGCATCCGTCCTGCGCGAAAACGGTCAGGTGGCGATCCGTCACCTGCGCGACGAAGTCACCCTCGACGGCGCAGCGGCGCAGCTTTTTAGCAAAGCGGAGCCTTACCTCGACGGTAAGACCACCATCGAAGCGGCCGCGGCGAAGCTCGACGAAAAACCCGCGCGCCTACGCGCGCTGCTCGAGAGGCTGGAGAAAGTGGGTGTGATCGGCTTCCTCTCGGCGCAGAGCGACGGCGCCGCGATGACCGGCCTCGAATTCCATAAGCTTCACCGCGAGCACTGCAACCACTGGCTGCAGGATGTCTACCGCCATCCACTCTGGGAAAAAATCGTCAGTGGCCGTGCCAGCCGCGCGCAGGTGCTCGGCTTTGCCTTCGAGAAGTACCATTACATCGAAGCCGCGTTCGAGCACATGGGTATCGCCGCTGCCAACGCCACGCCGGAGATGATGCCGCACCTCGCCCGGCACTTCATAGAGGAGTACACGCACGGCGACATTTACCGCAAGGGCCTGCGCAGCTTATTCCCGGACGACGTCATCCTGCGCTCACAACCGCTGCCGTCGACGCGAGCGCTGGTGAATTACTTAAACGAGTCGGCGCAGCGAAGTTCCTTTTCGTATTACTCGGGCAACGAGCTTTTGCAGATGACGGAGAACGAGGAGGGGGGAGCTGCTGGAGCGGTCAACGAATTCTACGCGGCGATGCGGAAGCACTACCCATACACCGAGAAATTGATCGACGCGTTCATCGCTCACACCAACGCTGACCAGAACTTGGGCCACGCCAATGCCTTCCTGCTCATGTGCCAGAGCGTGCCGCCGCTCACGCTGCGCGAGGTGAACGACGCGCTCAACGTGGCGAGGAACATGGCCGAGCACCTCCTGCTATTCATGGACGGCATCGACATTTTCTACGCTAACTTCGCAACGGTGCCCCGTATGCCGTGTGACCCCCTCTCCGAGTAGCGCAGCGCACATCGTGATCAGCCCAGCGGTCGGCAGCCTCGGTTATACCGAGGGCGATCTCTGCCGGCTTCGAGAGATCGCCGGCGGAGGAACACTAGAGAGCCCCGAGGACGTCCGCCGGGTGATCGATAACTATCAGTACCTCGAGGACTGGCGAGCCAACTATCGAATCCAGTCGGTGCGCTCGTCGCTGTGGAACTCGCGCATCACCTGTATCGACGCGGCGATTCTTTCCTACGGGTTGCTCGAGCTTCTGTGCAGCCAGGTAAAGCGGCGTCTATTGGCCATTCATCGGCGCGACCCGAAGAAGGACGAGGAATGCGGCCACTGCGTGGCGCTGTATTGGGGCGGCGATGGGCGCGTCGGCGCGCTCTCCAAGTCGAGCTTCAAGGGCCTGGGGCACCGCGACCCCGTCTTTGCCGATGAAATGGCGGTCGCCTCCAGCTACGCCAAGGCGTACGTCGACATGGGGTTCCAGCCGCTCTACTTCGGCGTGACCACGCTTGAGGAGGCGGTGCCCGACCTCGACTGGCGCTTTGCCGAGGGCGATTTGAACCTGATCTCGGCCCGCTTGCAGGCGGCATACGAATACGGCTTCGAAGTTGGATACTAGGGAGCCATGAGCGCACCGCCCGCCGTAGGAATCCCGATGTTACTGGCGCGACTGGCTCAACGCGGGGAGCGCACTGCGCTGAGCTTCTACCGCGGCAAGGCGCTTGACGGACGCCTCTCGTACGGGGAGCTCGCAGCGAAAGTTGAGTCGCTCGCCGGTGGCCTGCGCGAGCAGTTCGGCGTCGGCCCTGGCGACCGCGTGGCGATCCTCGCTCCCAATCGGCTGGAGGTGCCCGTGCTGGTTCTGGCGGTGCTGCGCTTGGGCGCGGTGGTGGTTCCGCTGAATCCCGGCTCAGCGCCAGAGGACTGGACGTATATCCTCGGCCACTCGGGCGCGCGCGGGCTCTGCGTCACCCGCGAGCTCTTCGCTCGGGCGCAGCAGCAGGCGAGGACTCCCTTCACCCTTTATGTCGAAGACGCCTTCGCACTCGCGGGGCTCGCGCCCGAAGCGCCGAGCGAAATCGAGGAGCAAATGGCGGTTGTGCTTTACACTTCCGGGACGACTGGAAACCCGAAGGGCGTGGCGCTGCGCCAGCGCAACATCATCTGGAACGCATGGAGCATGGCACGCAACTTCCGCCTCGACGGCACGGTGCAGTACTCGGTTTTGCCGCTCTACCATGCCCACGCCTTCGGCTTCGGGCTGATGACGGCGCTTTCGACCGGTGGCCACCTGGTCTTCTCCGAGCGCCTCGAGCCATTCACCTGGGCGAGCGTGGTGCGCGCAGAGTCGGTCGAGGTCTCAAGCGTCGTGCCGTCGCTCATCCCGATGCTTCTCGCCGCTGGCGTCACCCGCAAGCAAGCGCCCACGCTGCGCCACCTCATGGTCTCGTCCGCGCCCTTATCCGCCGAAGCTGCGCGCAACTTCGAGGCGCGCACGCAGATTCCGCTCATCCAGGGCTGGGGCTTGTCGGAGTACACGAACTTCGCCTGCTGCGTCTCGCCTCTCGAGACGGCGGAAGAGCACGAGAGGCTGATGTTCGCCTGGGAAGTACCGTCGATCGGACCTGCGCTCGAGGGCACCGAAGTGCGCGTGGTCGACGAGACCGGCGCGCCCGTCGGCGAGGGCGTGCGCGGCGAGCTGGTCGTCCGCGGGCACTCCACGATGCTTGGCTACTTCCGAGATCCCGAGAACACCGCGCGCGCCATCGACGCCGACGGGTGGCTCCGCTCCGGCGACGAGGGTTTCTTCCACCTGCCTCGCGGCCGGCCCATCTACTTCGTTACCGGACGGCTCAAAGAGGTCATCATTCGCGATGCAGAGAAGTACAGTCCACTACGGCTCGAGCGCAGGCTCATCGAGGCGGTGCCGGAGCTATCCGGGCGACTGGTGGTGCTCGGCTTTCCGCACAGCGAGCACGGCGAGGAAGTGGGGGCATACCTCGAGATCGAGTCATGCGATGAGGCGCTGAGAGCGCGGCTCGCGGCGGCGATCGAGGCGATGCCGCTGCCCGAACGTCCAAAAGTCCTGCTGCACGGCACCCAGCCGATTCCGCGCACGCATACGGGCAAGATTCAGCGCCGTAAGATGCAACCCTGGTTCGCCAGCTGGGCCGAGCACCGAGGCCAGACGGTAATCAGCGAGCTGCCCGCGCCGCTGCTGGTTAGTTCGTGAGGACCATCCGGTAGCGCACGCGGTTTTCGCGCACCCGCTGCAAGGCAGCGTTGACCTCAATCATCGGTGCGGTCTCCACCTGCGCGGCAATGCCGTGCTCGGCGGCGAACGCCAGCGTCTCGCGGATGGCCGCCGGACTGCCGATGTCGCTCCCGCAGATGGCCCGCTGGCTTTTTACGAGCTGCACCGCAGGGATCTGCAGGAGTCCCGGCGGCGCGCCGACGAGGCAGAAGACGCCGTTCGGCTTAAGCGTTTGCAGATAGGTAATCCAGTCGAGCCGCGCTGGGACAGTGCAGAGCAAGAACTCGAACCGGTTGGCGAGGGCGCGGATTTCCCGCGCGTTGGTCGACGAGGCGACCTCTTGAGCACCTAAGCCCAGCGCCTCCTCGCGTTTATCCGGCGACGAGGTAAACGCCGTCGCCTCGCAACCCAAAGCTCGCAAAAAGCGCAGTGCCAGGGACCCCAGCCCGCCGATGCCGATTACGCCGACGCGCGCTCCGGCGCGGACACCCCAGCGGCGCAGCGGCGCAAACACGGTCACACCGGCGCACAGAAGCGGCGCCGCAGACGCCCCGTCTAGCGCCGCTGGAAGGGGGAACGCGAAGCGCCCGTCGAGGCGAATTCGGCGGGCGAAGCCGCCCATATGCCCAACGCAGGTCGCCTCCTGGTGCGAGCATAGGTGCTCGTCCCCAGTGCGGCAGTGCTCGCATTGTAGACAGGCCGAACGCTGCCAGCCGACCCCAACGCGTTGGCCGAGGACAAGTGGACAGGCCTCTCCAACCGCCGCAACCTTGCCGACAATCTCATGGCCGGGCACGAGCGGATAAAGGCTGGTGCCCCAATCATTATCGATGAGGTGGAGATCGCTGTGGCAGATTCCACAATGCGAAATCTCGATCTCCACGTCCTGAGGTCCAAGCGCTCGCGGCTCGTACTCGTGCGCTACCAGAGGCTGCTTGGGCGCGGGTGCCGCGAAGGCGGAGAACCTCAATTCGAGCTAATCACGCGCGGAGATTAACCGTCCGCAAGCACGCCACGCGGCTGAACTGGCAGCTCGAGCTTGCGCACCGTTACCTTGAACTCACCGTCATCGGTGGTCTCTTCGTTAGGCTGCTCGATCGGCTGCTCTCGAGAGTCCACTGCATCCTTGATGTTGTCCTGGTTTTCCATGGTCACTCCTTTCCCCCGTTGGTCCTTGCCTGCTGTTTTAGAGTCTGCGCAATGTTCACTAGATCCCCATACGTCTTTAGGTCGCCAAGCTCGAGGCCTGCGTCCACGATGTCCACGCCCAACTCTCCCCCCAGCCGCAATGCCAGGGAGACAAGAGAAAGTGACTCAATCGCTAGATCCGTCACCAGCGACAGTCGGGCGTCCAGCGGGCGCGCCGCCGGGAGGCTTTGGGCATACTCGAGCACCAAGCGCTCGACACAGGCCTCTGCCGTCTCCTCAAACATTGAGCGGCACACCCTAACACAAAGTGAATGTGTGGAGAAGGGTCAGGTGCGACCGCGCCAAAGCCGCAAAGTTAATGTGCGAACATGCCTGATGAGACGATTGCTCGGCAGTTGCGCGAGCTGCGGGCATGTTAATCGGCCGCCCCCGAGGCGTCGTTGGGGTCCGGACCTACTGAAGACGCGGCACCGTCGTGTCCCGCGTACCCTCTTTATCAACGACGGCGGCAACGTCCACGGGCGGGATGAACTGATGACTTGCCTCCGCGAGTTGGACACGGCGCAAGAGCTGCGGTCGCACCCCCACAAGTTTCTCATTACGGTCTCGCACCGCCCGGCCCTGTCCGCTCAGGCGTTGGCGTCAATCGCCGGTCTGCTTGACCTGCTTCAGCGCCTGCTGCGCGTGGGCCGGCACTCGCGCGCATTTTCTTGCACCAACACGCAAAGGGCTTTTTGAATTCGGGGGGGGGGTTGTCGAGATATTGTCCGTCGCGCTAGTGCCCGCGATTCAGACCGCCGCAGCGGAGAAGTCGATGCATACGACACAGCCACGCGATCGTACGATTGTTGTGCTCCGCGCCCTCATCGCCGTTTTCGTCGCGCTCATGGGCTGCGCCAGCCAGGTGCCGTACATCTGGGTCGATCAGTACACGCCGCCTGCCGGCACCAATGAGCAGAGCACCGAGTACCGACTCGCTCCGGGCGATACAATTGGCGTGCGCGTGTTCAATCAGGATGGAATGAACACCAGCGCCCGCATCCGCGCCGACGGGAAAGTATCGTTGCCCCTGGTAAACGATGTGTCCGCCGAAGGCCTCACGCCGACGGAGTTCGGGAAAAAGGTAGCGTCGCTCTTGCGAGAGTACATCAACCAGCCCGTGGTGACGGTGCTGGTGGAGACGATGCACGCGACAGAGGTGTCTGTAGTGGGCGAAGTGGGGCGGCCCGGCGTGTACCCGATCGAGCGAGGGCAAGGCGTGCTGCGGGCGATCGCCGCGGCGGGCGGCGTGACGCAGTTCGCTCACAAGGATCGGATTTACGTTCTTCGGCAAACGTCACCCCTCCGAATACGGCTGAAGATGGATGAGCTGGAGACACCAGGCACGCCGGCGGCGCGCTTTCAGCTTCTTCCCAATGACGCCATCGTCGTCGAGTAGGGGCAATGATTGCGCTGCTCGCAGCCTTGTTGCTCGGCGGCCTCTCGGTGGACGGAGATCTGCGCCTCGAGGGCCGCGGAGGCCCCGCATTGGCCGGGCAGCCGACCAGCAGTGGCTTGGCGTCGGCGGACTTCTCCGGACGGTCTGGCGAGAGCAACCTCCTCGTTCTCGGCGGAATCGCGCCGCAGGTTGTGGTGGCCGACACGGTCGCTCAATGCGTCGTGGACAGCTCAGATTGTAGACGATCGTACCTACACGCCGCCGTCTTCACTCGAGCGTTTGCTGCGCTGGAGGTTCGCGATCGCGAATCATGGCGGTTTCGGGTGCGCCAGAGCGTAGGGTACGGCACCATCGATCTGTCACCGCTCGGCAGACTCTCCGCCGCGGCCGTGCAACCAACGGCTTTTCCGGGTGCGCAACCTCCACCGGAGGACCAGAGGTTCCTGTTGCTAGAGGACTTTGAAACGACCGCGGCGTTCGAAATCGCGCTTTCTCGCCGCGGCCGATTGACAGGCGATGTCGGCTGGCTCGTCAGCGGCGGAGCCGACTCTATTGCGCGCGCGTCCCTTCCCCTCTCGCGCGGTCCTCGTTTGCATGCTGCAGTTACATTTCAGCAATCCCGGCTGGATGAGCTCGATGTCGATATCTCCGCGTTCGACACTCGCTATTCAAATGACCGCCGGGCGAGCGCTGCAGGCGCGATGTTCGACTGGCGCAGGACGATGGGGAGAGGCGCGACGGTGCGTCTGGGCGCAGGTCCCGCTCTGGGGCGAGCCGAGGATCCCGTGACTGGCGTGAATGTATCCCTCTTGCCGGCAGTGCGCGCCGAGGTGCAGCTGGAACCGGATGCGCTGGGAGAACGCGGCCTGTCGATGTCCCTACGGATTGGAGCGGAGCCCGTCGGCGACCAAGTCAGTGGGTATCTCGTCGAGCGCGGGGGCGTGTCGCCCGGCGTCACTTGGGTTGCGTTCCCCGAACTGAGGTTGGAAGCGCGGGCGACGGGCAGCGTCGCGCTCACGTCGGGGCTATCGCCAGGGCAGGGTGTGGGAACTATGCGCGGCGACCTCTACGCACAAAGCGAGCTGCGCGCGACGTGGTCCCTGACGCTCCAAGAGGATGCTTCCATCGGCACGCGCTGGGCATGGCTCAGCCACCCACAAGGCCTTCCAGCCACTCAATGGAACCTCTTCGTGAGCGTCAGCTTCCACCCCTTCCGCAGTCCCCACCGTAAAGACGGGCCCCCAAGTATCGAACCAAGGTCGCCGTAGCCCTGCACCAGGTAGCAAATCAGTGCCGCCGCCGCGGCGAGCGACGTGATGAGTTCCGTCGGATTACGCGACCAGCGATATGCTCGTACCGCAAAGAAGACACCCACCGGATAGATGAGCCAGAGCAATGCGAACCCGAGGAGGCCACCGAACGCCCAGAGCCCGAGCACGCTGTTGTGCGGGATGTAAGGCTCGAGTTCATAGACGCCCTTCAGATCTCCGGGCAACTTCTGGATCTCGTCGAATGGACTGCCGAAGCCTGTGCCGAGGATCGGGGCCTGCTTAAACGTGAAGACTAGGTCGGCGTTCTCGACGTCGCGCCACTTCGTTGATCCGTCCACGTCAGCGTCGAACTGGGAGCGGAACGTCCGCACTGGAGCGAATATGCGTGATCCCGAGTTCCAGCCGACCGCGAAGTAGAGGAGGAGCGGGACAGTCGAAAGAAGGAACCCGCGAGCGAAGATGCTTGTCCCGGGTCCAAGGGATCATGAAAAAGATGAACGCCGCCGCGATGACCAACTCGGTCCAGGCTAGAGATTCGATGATAACAGCAGTCTGGTAGGCGACGCGACGACGTTGCTGCAACTGGCGTGGCATGGCACAGTGCTCACGTGAATTTGGTGAGATGCGTCCTGGCTTCCACCGTCGTTGGCGCCCTGTCCTGCGCTCCGGTCGGGCCCGACGTGTGCCCTTGGCTGGCAAAGCCCCCAGTTTCGTTGGAGCGGCGGATGGTGCTGTAGCCAGGGAGGAAGGATGAAGCCTAACGTCGAGCAGTCCGGTGCGGACCGCTGCGATACCCTGGCGGCGGCCTTCATGTCGGCGGCCCCGCCGGCCGGCAGACTCAAGTGAGCTCACAGCCCTTGCAGCGCTACGACGTGCACGAGCTTTGGTACGCGATGCTGCCGCGCGGCTGGGTTTCGCTGGCTGTGGTGTCCCCGGGACGGACGCCAAAGACGTTGCGGCTCGCGCGCAGTCTGGCCGAGCTGGGAACCCAGTCGCTGGGCCGGCTGGTGGAGCTGCTCAATGCCACGGAGGTGGACGTCACCTTTGTCGCTGGGGTCAAGGAGCGGTTCGCGCGCAGCGGTTGGACACCGACGGTGGTGCCGCACCAGTTCGTCGTCGCCCTCGACTCGCCCATCGTGAACCCGCTCGCCATCGGCGTCATAACCGCCTGCGATTCGGCATTGCTGCTCTTGCTGCGGGGGCAGACGACGATCTCCAGCGCGCGCCGTACTATCGAGCTCATTGGGCGGGAACGGCTCCTCGGCGCAGTCATTGCCTCCGACTGAGCCAGGACGGCGATGACGAATCCCGCTCTCCCGACGGCTGCGGAAGCCACAAGCGCGGCGACGGTCTCCTCCGACCGCGGAGCGAGGTTGCAGGCGGGTCAGCTGGTCGCTCGAGGGCCCGCTTCCACCGATCAGGCCTTGACGACACGCGGTCCGCCGCCCTCGGGAAAGAGAGGAGCGACCAGGTTCCGCGTGTCGATGACCAGCCCGACCTTGCGGAACAAGTCGGGCTTGCGGAAGAGATCGTGCGCGGTGGACACGACGAGCGCATCGTAACGGGAGAAGGTATCGGCATCGCAAGGGACAGAGCTCAGTCGCAGATCGTGCTTGCGGGTCTTGCGTGCGGCGGGAAAATAAGGGTCGCAGTAGTCAACATGCGCGCCCGCCCCTGCGAGCAATTCGAGGATCTCGTAGGAGGGTGATTCGCGATCGTCGTCTACGTTAGGCTTATAGGACAGCCCCAGCACCAGCACCTTCGAGCCATTGAGTGCTTTGCGGTCGCCATTGAGCGCATCCGCGACCTTCTGTACGACGTAGCCAGGCATGCGCGAGTTGATCTCCCCCGCCAACTCGATGAACCGGGCCCACTCGCCGTTCTCCGCCGCCTTCCAGGACAGGTAGAAAGGATCGAGCGGGATGCAGTGCCCGCCCAATCCCGGGCCGGGATAGAAGGGCATGAACCCGAACGGCTTGGTGGCCGCCGCCCGGATCACCTCCCAGACGTCGATGCCCATGCGATCGAGGATCATCTTCAGCTCGTTGACCAGCGCGATGTTGACCGATCGGAAGACGTTCTCCAGCAGTTTAGCTGATTCGGCCACGCGCGCATGGGACACCGCGATCACGTTTTCTACGCAGGTCTGGTAGAGCGCGAGCGCGATCTCAGTGGAGGCCGGGTTCACTCCGCCCACCAGCTTCGGGATGGTTCGCGTGTTGAAGTCCTTGCGGCCGGGATCCTCGCGCTCTGGAGAGAAGGCGAGGAGGAAATCGTCGGGGCACTTGAGTCCGCTCTCCTCGAGCAGTGGGAGCACCTCGCCCTCGGTCGTGCCGGGGTAAGTGGTGGACTCGAGCACGACGAGCTGGCCGCGGCGCAATCGCTTGGCGATCGCGCGGGCGCTGTTGTGGATGAAGCTATTGTCCGGCTCGCGGTGCCGGCCCAGCGGAGTGGGAACGCAGATGAAGATCGCGTCGCACTCATTGAGCCGGGCGAAATCAGCAGTGGCGGTGTACCGCCCGCTTCCGACCGCGGCGTTGACCCGCTCCGAGCCGATGTGCTTGATGAACGATTCGCCGTGCGAAAGAGCAGCGACCTTGGAGGGATCGATGTCAAATCCCACGACCCGAAAGCCTGCCTCGTGGAACACAAGTGCGAGGGGCAGCCCAACGTAGCCCTGGCCGATCACCCCGAGGCGGGCCGCGCGGCTCGCGAGCCGATCACTCCAGGCTTGCGCGCTGGTCGTCATCAAGCGCGAAGGACCCCCAAGCGACCAGCCATCGAGCCGGCTCCCGGTACCGTGGTGTTCACCCACAAGCTCATACCACGCGATCTAACCGTCGCCCTACCGGGACATGGTCTCGTAACGTTGCTTGGCGGGTAAAGTGCCTACTCGCGTCGCGCGGTCGGGTCAACCCACGCCAAGTGAGCGACCCGAAGAAACCGGTTCAGCGTCAGGTAGAGGGAGTTGGGAAGATCGCGCCGCGCGACAGAGGGATCCCAAACGACAGTACCGGTTACGTTGTCCCAGTAACCGTGCCGAAAGACCAACGATGCGGCTGTCCCGTCGTCCCAGACTCCGCCGGCGCCGGCGCCATTGTCTCCCAGGCGGTAGACAGGCGACCCGGCCGAGTGCGCTCTGGGCGTGGCCTCGTAGACCAAACCTGGCCGACGTCCACCGTGTTGAAGACGTTGCCGACGAAGGTGTGCTCACGGTTCCAGGCGTCGACGCCCGCCGCACGTAGGTTCTGGTTCGGGCGTCAAGGCTGGCTCTCGCCGATGTTATAGGAGAAGCTGTTGCGGCCGCTCGTGTAGTTGCGGAAGAAGGTCATCCAGCCTGCGTTGCCGTGCGTGCTGTCGGAACCCACGTTTGGCGCCCAGTTTCCCTCGAACAAATCGAAGTGCGAGAAGGTCTGGTGCGCGCCATCGAGCGCGTTCTCCTGCCAGCGAGTGCCCATGATGATCGCCTGGTCGACGTAGTTGTAGGCGATGACGTTTTCGCCGCCGATGGTGTCTAGGACGATTGGCTTGTTCCACCAGAGCGAGTCCTGCCGGACTTCCAGCGCGAGCTGTTGGGAGGCGCTCTCGACAGCCTCCTCGACGGCCTGCCCCCTGTCATGCACGCCCGCCTTCTGCGCGAGACTGCGTCCCGATCCACGCTCTCGGCGATCAGCGTGATGGAGCAACGGCTGTTCCTCGGCGAGCGCCTCCTGCGCGACAACGACGCCGCCAGCATGGCGGCTTCCATCGAGCAGCGGCTGCCGCTCGTCGACCAGGTGCTGTTCAGCGCCCTCGATCATGTCGGCGACGAGACGCGTTATACGCCGCTGGGAAGAAGTCACTGCTCCGGCGTATCGCCCTGCGCGGCCTGGACCCGAAGCTGTTCGAACGTCCGAAAGCAGGATTCGTCCTGCCCTTCGATCGCTGGATCCGCAAGGGGCTCTTCAAGGCGCTGGATCAGACTTTGTGTGATCCGGTGGCGGTGCGGGCGGCGGGGCTCGCGCCGGAACCAGTCTACCGACTCTGGCATTCGTTCCAGGCCGGCTGCCCGGGCATCTATGCTTGCTGCGGCAGCTCGCGCGGCGACATGATCTGCGTCCACTCCACCTCACACCGGCCGGCTGATCGAACGCTTCTAGAAACTAGCACCGTTTGAGAATTCCTTGATCGAGGAATCGTCTGCTTTCACGGCTGGTGGAAGAGCGATTGTTATTGCGAGTGAAAAGAGCGGTTGATGAAACACTCCATGTCATCTTTCATTGTACTGCGTGTTTGTATTTATGCCCACGGCCTTGTCCGAACGGTCAATAGAGTTGTCAAGTTTGAAGCTCGGCCGATGGCGCATTTTCGTCAAGCAGCCAAGAAGGAGACATTCCCCACCCTCGCCTGCTGGCCAAGCGGCTTTGGAAATGCCCCTGATAACTTGTTTGACTTGGCCGCGGCCGAAAAGTTATCAGTCGCATGTTTCAAATGCTGCTGTGTTGAATGCGGCAATTTGAAGCACAGCTGCTTCAGGAGATCAGTTTCAGGTACAGCTGTTTCGGTAGGGCGGGGTCGCTTCAAGTAGGTCTGTTTCACGCAGGCTGTTTTAAGCACGGCCGGCTACGAGCGTAGCAGTTTCAAGGCGCCCGCAAGGGTACGTCTGTCTGAAGTACTCAATTTCGGCACGGCTTGTTTCACTGCGTGCACAGTTGTTCTGTTTGAACTGTTTCAAATTAGGACGCGGTCCCAGCCGGATCTCGTCAATCACAGACATCGAGCAAGTAATAGGGGGTATCAAACGTGAAAGTCCCTACGGCAGTGTTTGAATTCGCAATTCCACTAACCGCTCTTACCGCCCTGCTCATTGCTGGCGGGGCGCTAGCCAATCCATCCAGGACCAACACCTGGAGCGGCCAGGCCCCGCCGGCGGCGGGGACGTACCACGTGATCGGGACGAGTGCGGCGGACAAGGCCTGGAGTTACATAGGCACTCCTACCGCCACAGCTCTGGGCGCTGGAATCACGGTTTCGATCTCGCCCGACGTGGCGTCGGTGCAGGAGGAGGGCACGGTTGCGTTCACGGCGAGCGTCACCCGAGCTCCGAACGGACAATCGGACGTGATGTGGTCCGTCTTGGAGGCGGACGGCGGGACCGTGGACTCCTCTGGCAATTACACCGCACCTGCCACCCAGGGCACGTACCACGTGATGGCCACCAGCGTCGCGGATCCCTCACAGAGCGACACGGCAACTGTCACGGTCACGTCTGCGTCTTCAATCGCGGTTTCGATCTCACCCCAGGATACGTCCATCCAAACCAGTGGCTCGGTAACGTTTGCCGCGAGTGTAACCGGGACTACGAACCGACAATCCACGGACGTGTTCTGGTCAGTATCGGAGGCGGATGGCGGGACCGTGGACTCCTCTGGCAATTACACGGCGCCTGCCACAGAGGGAACTTACCACGTGGTGGCCGCCAGTGTCGCGGATAGCTCACAGAGTGCCACGGCAACTGTCACGGTCACGTCTGCGTCTTCAATCGCGGTTTCGATCTCACCCCAGGATGCGTCCATCCAAACCAGTGGCTCGGTAACGTTTACCGCGACTGTAACCGGGACTACGAACCTCCAATCCACGGACGTGTTCTGGTCAGTATCGGAGGCGGATGGCGGGACCGTGGACTCCTCTGGCAATTACACGGCGCCTGCCAC
>Ga0126378_10001242_pt1 | contig 19001 bp, 16 predicted proteins | sample PanSoiMetPlot_23_FD_92587 | JGI IMG/M metagenome (GOLD analysis project Ga0126378, IMG submission 92587) | Tropical forest soil microbial communities from Panama - MetaG Plot_23 | ecosystem: Environmental > Terrestrial > Soil > Tropical forest > Bulk soil | place: Panama | collected 2016-02-17
AAGCTTGAACGCCGCCGTGGTGTTGGTGGTGAAGGCGCCAGTGGTCTCGGTCATCCCGTACACGTCGAGCATCTTCATGCCAAGGCCTGCGAAGAAGGCGCCGGTCTCGGGCGCCAGTGGTGCCGCCATGCTGACTACGACCTCCGCCTGGTCCAGGCCGAGCAGGCTCTTGATCGGCTTCAGCACGGAGGCGTCGGCGTTAGCGAAGCTTGCCGCTAGTTCGCCGGGCGTCGTGTTGCCGAACTGACAGCTGAGCACGTACTCGCGGCCGGTCTGCATCGCCCGCGCCACTGCGGCCTTCTTGGCCTCGTCCTGCTCCATCGTGAGCAGCGCGCTGATGCCTGCCTGGATCTTCTCCCACACCCGCGGCACGCCGTAAAATGCCGTCGGCCTGACCTCGCCGACCGTTCGCACCAGGTCGGTGACCGCGCTGCGGCAGAAGTAGCTGTGGCCGGCGGCGTAGATGACCAGGTAGATCGAGAGCATGCGCTCCGCGATGTGGGCGAGCGGCAGGTAGGAAACGGACTGTCCGTGCGTGGTCAGGTTCCCGCCAAGCTTTGCCGTGGTGCACTCGTACAGCACGCTGCGATGCGTGATGATGACGCCTTTCGGGTTGCCCGTCGTGCCCGACGTGTACAAGAGCGTGAGCGGATCGCCCGGGCCGATCGCGGCGACCCGGCGGCTAACCTCGGCCGCGTCCACGGCGGCGCTGGCCTGGGTGCTGAGCGATTCGAAGTCTGCCCAGCTCATGTGCTGACCGGGGCAGGCAGCCGCATCGCGCACGATCACTGTGCTCAGGCCTGACAGGCTGGGCAGCAGCGGTTCCCACCTGGCGAGCTCTGAGGCTCCGTCGAGAACGGCCATCCGCACATCGCAGTCGGCCGCCACATACTTGATCTGGTCGGGCGCTAGCGTCGCGTAGAAGGTCACGGGAACGCCGCCCGCATGCACCACCGCCTGGTCGGCAAGCACGTGCTCCATCCGGTTGGGCAGCATCAGCGCGACCCGGTCACCCGGTTTGAGCCCGAGCCTGACTAGCCCAGCGGCGAGTCGCAGCACCGTGTCGCGGAAGTCCCTCCAGGTCAGGGTCTGCCATGCCGCGCCCGGCTCGCGGTCGGAGTACGCGGGCAGATCGGCGTAGTTAGCCGCAGTCGTTGTCAGCAGGTCGCAGAGCGTCATATCCGCTATCTCCGCCTCGATCTGCGCCCGCTGCTGTATCAGTGAATCCGTCACTTGCGTCCTCCGTTGCGCGGCTGTGCCTGGGCGATATGCCACCATGCGGCGCCGGCCTGCGCAAGGTCGCCGACTGGCTAGAGTTTTTCAATGAGAACTCGGCAGGCGGTCAGGCTCACTCAATTCGCGCACGGCGGCGGCTGTGCCTGCAAGATTCCGCCCGGCGAGCTTGAGGAAGCCGTGGCGAGGCTGGTCCCCGACACTCGACCTGAGGACGTCCTGATCGGAGTCGAGCACGGCGACGACGCCGCTGTGATAAGGATCGGCCCGGCCAGGGCGATCGTGGCGACCGCCGACTTCTTCACGCCGGTCGTCGACGACGCGCGCACCTTCGGCAGGATCGCTGCGGCTAACGCGCTCTCCGATGTCTACGCCGTCGGAGGCGAGCCGCTCGTCGCGCTGAACCTGCTCGGCTGGCCGCGGGAAGTGCTCAGCGCTGACCTGGCTGCCGAGGTGCTGAGCGGCGGCCTGGAAGTGGCCAGGCAGGCAGGCTGCCACGTCGCCGGCGGGCACAGCATCGACGATCCCGAGCCGAAGTACGGCATGGCTGTCACCGGGCTGGCCGACCCCGACCGGCTGCTGCGGATCGAGGCGGGACGCGCCGGCCTGCCGCTGTCGCTGACCAAGCCGATCGGCACGGGGATTCTCAACGCCATGCATAAGGCAACCGGCGAGGTCAGCGAGGCCGCAGTCGAGGTGATGACCACGCTCAACGCCGCCGCGAGCCGCGCCGCGCTCGACGCAGGCGTGCGGTGCGCCACCGATGTCACCGGATTCGGGCTGCTCGGTCACGCTTTCAAGCTCGCGAGGGCGAGCGGCGTCACCGCGGTGATTGATCACCGCGCGGTGCCGCTGATCGACGGGGCCGAGGCGGCCCAGCACGCGGGATACCTGCCTGGCGGCAGCCGGCGCAACCTCGCCTGGGTCGCGCCGCATGCGGAATTCGGTAACCTACCGGACGAGGTGCTGCTGCTACTTGCCGACGCGCAGACGTCGGGCGGCCTCCTGGTCGCAGGCGAGCTTCCCGGGGCGCCGGTCATCGGCGAACTGGTGGAGCGCCGCGATCATGTCATCTCGGTTACGTAGCCATCACCCTGCGTAGTTACCTTCTAGTGCTTTCTGGGAAGGCTCCTCTCGCGGCCGACGTGCATCAGGCAGACTGGGCCGGTGGCCTGCCGCACCGGGGGTATCGGTGGCTGGCACCAGTCGCGGCCCTGGTTCGTCTAGAAGTCGAAGCAGACTTTCCGCGCGAGAGGCGCGTCCATTGAAGTTTCAGCTCGGGCCGCGACCTGCTCCGGCCAGTGATGAGGAGGAAACGAGCGTGCAGGCGCAGGCCGAGCGGGTCAAGGCCGATGGCCACGGCCGGTCCGTGCCACGGCAGGTGCCGTGGCACCGGCTTATCAGCGCCGCGTGGAAGGTCCTCGCCGTTGCGTTGCTCGCGTTGTCGCTGGCCGCTTATCTGGCCGATCAGGCGATTCACCGGCACGCCCTTCTCACCTGGTACGACCTGAACGTTTACAACGACGCCGGGCTAATCACCCGACAGCTCCCTTCGATCCTCTACCTCTGGGAGCTGAAGGTCGGCGTCCAGTTCACCTACACGCCATTCGCCGCGCTGATATTCGCGGGCGGTTCGTTCCTGCCCATAACGGCGCTCCGGTGGCTGATGACGGGGACGGGCATCGCGGCCATCCCGCTCACGGCATGGCTCACGCTCGGCGGACTCGGGCGGCGCGGCACCAGCCGCCTGGCTGTTGCCGCTGCGGTCAGCGCGGTCGCGCTCTGGACCGAGCCGGTCGTGAAGGCCTTGTACCTCGGCCAGATCGAGCCGCTGCTCATGCTACTGGTCGTCTGGGACCTGACCAGGCCGGATTCACGAAGATTGAAGGGAATGGGCATCGGCATCGCGGCCGGAATCAAGCTCGTACCGCTGATCTTCATTCCGTATCTGCTACTCGCGCGCAAATTCCGCCAGGCGGCGCTGGCGGCGGGGACGTTCTACGCGACCGCGGTGATCGGGTTCCTCATGCTGCCGGGCCCGTCGGCTTCCTACTGGCTGACCGGGTACTTCTTCCGACCCGGCCGGACCGGCAGCGTGCATTCGCTGGTCAATCAGTCGCTACTCGGAGTGCTCGCGCGGCTTTACGGCTCCGTCGGCCCGGCACAAGGCGCGTGGGTGCCGCTGGCGCTCGCCGTGGCCATTGGCGGGCTCGTGGGAGGTGCGATGCTGAGCCGCACCGGTCGCCCCGTACAGGGCTGGGTTCTGGTCGGCGTCACCAGCGTTCTCGTCTCTCCGATTAGCTGGGATCACCACTGGGTGTGGATCGTGCCATTCCTTGCGTTGCTGGCCGGCCTCGCCATGAAGGCCCGCCCGCTCGCCAGGATCTGCTACGTGATGACGATCGTCGTGGTCGCCGGGATCATCGGATCGTGGCCATGGCGCTACAGCGGCCCGCGCGCCTACGTTCCCAGGCGCGGCATACTCGGCTGGTTCGTCAAGCCGCCAGAGGTCACGCAGATAAAGGTCGTGCACGGCTGGCAGCTGCTGAGCTGGAATCTTTGGGTGGCGGTCGGCAGCGTCGTCTACCTCGCGCTGGTCGTGACCGCGATCGTGGCCTGGCGAAAGCGGCCGCGTCAGGTAGACCGGCCAGCCGAGCCCTGGCACCTCGCGCGGCAATTGCAGCAGTGGTGGCCCCGGCGAAAGGACCAGCAGGAGCGAGAAGAACCGCACGAGCGAGAAGAACTGCACGGGCGGGAAGAAGAGCGGGAAGAACAGCGGGAGCCAGAAGAACCGAGGCGGCAGCAACCGCAGAGGCGACAAGAACCGCCGAGGCGTCCAGAAAAGCGGGAGCGACGCAAGCGTCCGCTCCCGGTCACGGCTGTGCCGAGTTCGGTCGACGTGCTGCTGGCGCGCGCCGATGCCGTTCTCGGCGGTAGCGCTAAGGACGGCGCCGACGGCCAGGGCGGTCACGACGTCACGGAAAAACACGATGTGGCGGCCAGTGAGCACAACGGCCACGTGCCCGGGTACCGTCCTGCTGACGGCGAAGCGGGTACCGGCAGCGGTCAGGCCACCGCCGGAAACGGAGCGGAGAGCACTGACAGGCGACCGCGAGCCGAGACGCGACGGCCGTCACGCTGACTGAGGCAGGCTTACCTGAGCGCCGGCTCTCGGGTGACCGGAGTCGCCGCATGGCCGATCGCCGGTGACTTCGGCGCGACGGCAACATGACGGCGATGCGACGCAGGCCGACGCAGCCGGACCGCGGCGATCGCGATCACTGCGGCGGCGACAAGAAGCACGACGGCTGCGCCGATCCCCAGGGCCGCCGCAGTCGTATTGATGAGGTGGATGTCAATCATCTCGCCCGCCTCCCTCAGCAGAATGTGTACGTTGTTTACATCGCCATTCTGGCTCATCATGTAAACGATGTCAACATCCAGGTGCTTCCCAGGGTGGGCGGATACTGGCGATCCGGGCAAGGGCAGCCCGTGGCGGGTCGGCCCCGGCTACCAGGCCCGCTCGGCGGCGGGATTCCGGTGGCCTCTGATCCCGTTCAACATGAAATCGGAGCTGCGCTCGATTGCTTCGGCCCGCTCCTCCGGGGTGATCATCGCGAGCGGGCCGTCGATCAGCAGCGTCGCCAGCCCGTGCACGGCGGCCCAGGCCGGGATCTCGGCTCCGACCCGCCGGTCCGGATCGAGGACGCCGTGTTCGACAAGTTCGTCAAGTACCCCGCTGAGCAGCGCGTACGGGCCGTGCGTGGCGATCGCCTTGACCGCGCCCGGCACCGGTTTCTCCGGCCGGCAGAAGGCGGTGCGGAACAACCCGGGATCGGTGAGCGCGAACTTGATGTAGGCGCGCCCGAGCGCCCGGAGCCTGCGCAGTGACTCCTCAGCGGGATCGGCAAGCGGCTCTCCCTCGTCCAGGCTCACCTGCATCGCCGCGGCGAGCGAGTCGAGCGCCCGCCGCCTGACCACTTGGAGCAGCTCCCCATGATCGGCGAAGTGCCGGTATGCGGCGGCCGCGGATACGCCGGCGGCGCGGGCGGCGGCGCGCAGCACGACGGCGTCGGGACCACCGGTCCTTGCCATCTCCGTTGCCGCGTCGGCGAGCGCGTTGGCCAGATCGCCGTGGTGGTAGCTGGTTCTGTGGCGGCGACGGTGATAGTTGCCGCGGCCTTGTGATACCTGCGCCATCACGCCATAGTGCTGCACAAACGCGAAGTCGACAACGTTTACGCGCCCGGCCTAGCCTGGCGATGACAGCGGGGGCGCCTAGGGCGAACAGGAGATGCGGCATGAGCGGCAGGACGGCACGTAGGCGAGTGCTGCGCGTTCAGGTCGCGGACCGGCCTGGTCGGGCCAGCGAGCGATCCGACCTGCTCGCCGCTGAGGAGCCGCTTGGCATCCGGGTGGACGGGCAGGCGCTCACCATGACCATGCGGACGCCGGGCGACGATCTCGACCTGGCAGCCGGTTTCCTGGTGAGCGAGGGGATCGTGCGCTCGTCAGGAGACATCTCGTCGATGAAGCTCTGCGACGGGACGACATGCGGACACCTCGGTCACGAAGGCATGGGCAACATCGTCGACGTGGAACTGCGGCCCGGCCTCACGGTCACGCCGGCGGCCCGCAGGAACTTCATGACGACGAGCGCCTGCGGCGTGTGTGGCAAGGCGAGTACCGCCGAGCTTTTCGTTGCGACAAGCTGGGACATCAACGAAGACCACGTGCGCATCGCCGCAGGCTGGCTGACCTCGGCGCCGCAAACCCTCCGGGACGCTCAGCGCGTGTTCGCCAGCACGGGCGGACTGCACGCGGCAGGCGTGTTCGGCCCCGCGGGAGAGCTGCTCGCCGTCCGTGAGGATGTAGGCAGGCACAACGCGGTTGACAAGGTCGTCGGCTGGGCGCTGCGGCAGGACAGCCTGCCGCTGCGCGGGTGCGTTCTGCTGGTCAGCGGGCGTGCGTCGTTCGAGCTCGTGCAGAAAGCCGTCCTGGCCGGCATCCCCGTTCTCGCCGCGGTCTCGGCGCCGTCCTCGCTGGCCGCCGACCTGGCGGCCGAGGCCGGGCTGACCCTGGTCGGCTTCCTTCGCGGCAGCTCGATGAACGTCTACACTCGGGCCGACCGAGTGCTGGTTGACGGCCAGCCCGGGCTCACGCCGGCTGGCCGTCGGTCAGCAGACCGCGGCGGGTCCTGACTGCTCGGTCAGCCTTCGTGAAGATCGCGTCAACGACGATGCCGATCACCAGGATCACGATCATGATCGAGATCGCTCCGGTGAGATCCTGCTGGTCCTGAGCGTTGTTCAGCAAGATCCCCAGGGACAGGTGACCGATGATGATCACGAGCAGTTCGCCCGCCATCAGGCTGCGCCAGGCAAACGCCCAGCCCTGCTTGAGCCCGGCCAGGTAGGCCGGCAGTGACGCGGGCAGGATCAGGTGCCGGTACAACGCGACCCCGCGCAGCCCCATGGTCCGGCCCGCGCGCAGCAGCAGCGGCGGGGTGTAGTCGACGCCGGTGATCAGGCCGTTCGCGACCGAGGGAGCGGCACCGAGCACCATCACGAACAAGATGGCGCGCACCGACGTGCCGAACAGGATGATCGCGAAGGGGAACCAGGCGATCGACGGCATCGTCTGCAGCCCGCTGATGATCGAGCCGGTGGCCGCCCGCAGCGGTGGTATCCGCGAAACGATCGCGCCAATCGCCGAGCCGATCGCCGTCGCGAGCAGGAAGCCGATTACCGCGGTCTGCACGGTCGTCCCGATGGCCTGCCACAGCTGGGCATGCTGCAACTGGTCCCACAGGTTGGCCAGCCCGGCGCCAGGGCCCTTGATCAGCCCGCTGGTGGTGTCGCCGTGGAAGTTGCTGAGGTAGAACAACTGCCACGCGCCGAGCACGAGCGCGATCGCCAGCAGCTTGGGCCAGGTCGCCGACCACGCCTTTCGCGCGATCCTGCCCGGTTCCGTCCCGGAACTGGGCAGGCCGATCTCCAGGCTGTCCAGCCCGGCGATCGCCGAGGCCTCGGCGCCTGGCTGGGTGGCATCGGAGGGGGCCGCGGGGGGCCGTCCCCCAGCACCGGCAGGTGTCCGGGTGCTAGCCATGACGCCTCATCTCCTCCCGGAGCCGGTCAGTGATCATGCTTGCGGCGCCGGCGACGCTGGCGGAGTCGATCCGGCGCGGCCCCGTCCGCGGGACGTCGTATTCCTCGATGACCCGGCCTGGCCTGCTGCTCAGCAGCACGACCCGGTCGCCGAGCCTGACCGCCTCGCGGACGTTATGCGTGACGAACAGAACGCTCAGCCTGCGCTCGGCACAAATCCGCTCGAGCTCGTCGTGGAGCAGATCACGGGTCATCGCGTCGAGAGCGCCGAACGGCTCGTCCATGAGCAGCACGTCCGCGTCCTGAGCCAGCGCGCGAGCCAGCGCTACCCGCTGCCGCATCCCGCCGGACAGCTCGTGCGGGCGCTTGCCCGCGAATTCGGCCAGGTGCACCGTCTCGAGCAGCTCGGCCACTCGCCGATCGCGCTGTTCCTTCGGCACCCGAAGTGCCCGCAGCGCCAGGTCAACGTTGCGCCCGGCCGTCAGCCACGGGAACAGGGCGGGCTCCTGGAACATAATCGCCACCCGCCGGCCATGGGTGTCGATGCTCCCTGCGGTCGGCGCGTCCAGGCCTGCGACCATGGAAAGCAGCGTCGACTTGCCGCACCCCGACGCGCCGACGATGCAGACAAACTCGCCGCTGCCAACGGTCAGCGAGAGCCGATCGACGGCGTGTACGGCGCCCTGGCCGCGCCCGTAGACCTTGGAGATGTCCGTGAGGCGGATGGCGGTGCCGCCCCAGTCGGCCATATCCCGGCGCTGCCCGTTGAGCAGCGCTTTCGCTTGTCGGTCCGCGGGCGCGCCCCGTTGCAGCACGTTCACGGGCTGACCTGCTGCTGACCGGCCGCCTTCAGCAGCGCGTTGAGCGGGCCCAAGTCATACAGGCTCGGCAGGCTCTTGACCGGCGAGAGCAGGCCCACCGACACTGCGTGCTGCGCGTCGGTTGCCAGGGACGAGGCGATTGGGTTGTCTGTGAACGTGACCTGGGAGAACGCTGCCGACAGGACGCTGGGGTCCAGCCCGCTGCCAAGCAGCTTGGTGAGCTCGGCATTTGCGGCGGCCTCGGCACCCGAGGTGTTCGAGTGGATGTAGTCATTGGCCTTGATCTGACCCTTGAGCAGGCCGTTCACGACCGATGGATGCGCGGCGAGGAACTTGTCGGTGACCACGAGGTTCGTGGTGACGAACTGTCCGCTCGGCCACAGGCTGGCCTCGTTCACGAGCATGTGCCCGCCGTCCTGCACCATCTCAATGTCGTAGGGAGCCGGCTCCCAGCCGCCGGCAATCTGGCCCGACTTGAACTGCAGCACTGCCGCCGAATTCGGCGTGATCGGGGTGATCGGCACGTCCCCGCCGCCGGTCTGGGTGGTGGTCAGGTGATGCAGCTTGAGCCAGTAACGCAGAGCCACGTCCTGGGTGTTGCCGAGCGACGGCGTCGCTAGCTTCTGCCCCTTGAGCTGGGCCGGGGTGGTGATTCCCTTCTTGACGACCAGCGCGGCGCCACCGGAAGCCGCGCCCGAGATGACCTTGATGAGCTTCCCGTTGGAGGTCTGCCACGCCTTGAGAGTCGGGTTCGGGCCCACGTAGGCGGCGTCGAGCTGGCCGGCCAGCAAGGCCGTGCCTTCCTCGGTGCCCGTGCTGAACGGCTTAAGCACCAGCTTGACGTTCTTGCCGAGCGCCTTGGCGAAGAAGCCCTTCTCGATCCCGATCAGCGCAGGAGCGTGGGTGATGTTGGTCTGGAAACCGAGCCGCAGAACCACCTGGGGGCTGGCGTTCCCGCCGTGAGTCGCTGCTGATGACGATGAGCATCCCGCAGCTGTCAGTGCCGACACGGCAGTCAGTCCCACGGCGGAGAGTGCCCGTTTCATACGACCTCCCTAGTTTGGCTATCTACATAGTAGGCTTGTATGTATATCTGAAAACAAGACTTTGTCAAACTTTGACCAGCCCCTGACGGTCACGACCCTGGCGCCCGGCGACTGAGTGCCCACGCCGCTGGCCACGAGCTGAGCCAGCCGTGGCGTGGGCATATTGCTGCGGCACCAACGACAGCGCGGCGCCCACGGTGACAACACCGTTTGGGAGCAGTGCAACCGAGTGCGGCGGTACGCGCATCTGAATGAGTGAAGGCGGGAAGCGGCTGCCACGGAGGAGTGCCGGTCGACGTGACGTCCGCGGAGGAGTTCGTTGAGTTCGCGACCGCGGTGTCGGCGCGGCTGCGACGGACCGCATTTCTGCTCTGCGGCGACTGGCAGGCGGCTGAGGACCTGACCCAGGCGACTCTCGCGAAGGTTTTCGTCTCGTGGCGGCGTGTCAGCCGACGCGAGGCGGCGCTCGCATATGCCACGCGCACGCTTGTGAACACCTATCTGGCCGACAGACGGCGCAGACGGGTGGCAGAACTGCTGACCGACCGGCTTCCCGATCGCCAGGCGGAACCGGGAACGCCGGAACTGCGGATCATGATGCTGGATGCACTCGCAGCGCTCTCGCCGAGGGCCCGAGCGGTCGTCGTGCTGCGGTACTGGGAGGACCTCAGCGTCGAGCAGGTGGCTACGCTCCTCGGCTGCTCACCAGGGAACGTCAAGAGCCAGAGCGCCCGTGCACTGGCCAGATTGCGCGCTATGCTCGGCGATGCCGTTGCCGTCCGCTCGCCGGACGAGCGGCCAGATGCAGGAGACCCCCGTCATGGATGAGTCCTCGTTGCGCGAACTGCTTCGTGGCGCTACCGAACCCGAGCCACCGATCGGCCAGCTCGTTAGCAACTCGCTGCGCGCGGGCGCCAGGGTCCGCCGTCGACGCCTGGTCTTGAGCGCCGCCGCTGCCGCGGCCTCAATCGCGGCGATCGGCGTGGTCACTGCGATGCTTACTGGTGCGCCCGGTCGCCCGCCGGCCACTAGGACGGCGACCGCTGAGCCGTCGGCAGGGCAGCTCATCCATGGTCACTGGGTGCGGATGCCGCCCGCTCCGATCCAGATGTGTGGCCCGCTTGCGGTATGGGACGGCCGCGATCTCGTCGCGATTCAGGAGCCCGGCAGCTCGTGCCCGCTGGGGGCCGCTGAGTACGACCCGCTCGCCAACCGATGGACCAAGATCGCCGCCCCGCCAATGCTCAAAGGCCAGCGGGCCGTCGACGCGGCAGGTGGCGGCCGGGTCGTTGTGGTCCTGAACACCGGCGCCACCTACTCCTGGCGGCAGGTAACAGGCCGCTGGCAACGGCTCGGCACTCTCCCGGCTGGCAGGAACCAATACTCCGTTGCCTGGACCGGCAGGACCTTCCTCGTCACCAGGCTCTACTCCTGGGGACCGCGAGGCCCGGGCAAGGCATTCGAACTCGCTGGCCGCCGCTGGACGGCCCTGCCCGACCTGCCGCAGCCCCCGAGGGGAAGGCTTGAGCAGGCCTTGCCGATCGCACTCAATGGCGCCGTCTACGTGCTGGTCAGCATCATGGTGACGCACCACACCACCCCGAACGGGCAGCCTGGCCTGTATGGGACCGGTTACGTCGAATTGCTGCGGCTTACCTCCTCGGGTTGGAGCCACGTCCCGCTCGGCCCGGGCGGACCGAAGTCGGAGCTCGAACTTGCCCAGGTCCACGGCGCGATCCTGGCGGCGGGCTCGTACTGCGGGGGACTGTGCACCCAGGAGAACGGCAGCGCCGCGCTGCTCCGGCCCGGGTCTTCGGCAAGTGTCACCCCGCTGAAGCCGCCGCTCGGAGTGCCGTACCCGTGGAACTTCGCCGCGGGCTCACGAGCCATCGTGGTGACCTACACCGCGGGACTCGGTGACCTCTCCTATGGCCAGAACATCCCGCCGGGGACCTGTTACGTCTACGACCTCGCTACCGGCACCTGGCGGCGTGGCCCCACGGCGCCCGCGTCGCCACTTACCCTCGGACCGGCCTACTGGACGCCGGTCGGCGTCATATCGCTCGGCCAGTCTGACGGAGGCGTCGATCCCGCGCTTGCCCGTACCGGCGGGTGGCTGCTGCGCCCCGCGGGCAGCCGATCAGCGCGGCAATGAGCCTTCCCTGTGCGGTCGGTCAGGTCGGTCAGTAGCCTGGCTCGTTGACCGTGAAGCCCTGGACGGCGTGGAAGCGCTGCAGGCACTCCTGGAGCCTGGCCAGGTCGGCATCGGTCGCATTGGTCGAGTTGAACTGGACCGAGCCGACTGCCCCGCCGGCGAGCTTGACTGGCTCGGGCCGGACGCCGTGGATGTGCGAGCAGGCCGCAGTCAGATGCTTGGCTGCCGCGAGCGTCGTGTTGGGCGCCAGCTGCACGGTCAGCCGCTGCTGGCCGAGGGCGGCGTCCATCTTCGCGCACCCGGCGAGCAGGCTTGCGGCCGCGAGGGCGCATGCGGCAAGGCGCACCTGGGCGGTAGACACGGCCCAAGCTTAGGGCGTGTCCTTCTTGCGGCCGCATCGGCGTGCCAGGCTGGTAGCCGGTCAGCCGCGGTTGCGCGAGGAGGCAGTATGGGACAAGACAGCCAGGTCCATCCGCCGATCGAGGACTACGCCCTGATCGGGGACATGCAGTCGGTGGCGCTCGTAAGCCGAGACGGATCGATCGACTGGCTGTGTCTGCCGCGATTCGACTCCGAGGCCGTGTTCGCGGCGCTGATCGGTACCCGGCAGAACGGCCACTGGCGGCTCAACCCCGCCGCGGCGGAGGGGCCGCCGTCGCGGGCAGGTACCGTGACGCGCAGGTACCGGCCGGACACGTTGATCCTCGAGACTCAGTGGACCACGTCGAGCGGCACCGTGAATGTGATCGACTTCATGCCGCCCCGCGGCCGCGACACGCCGGTGCTGGTCAGGATCGTCGAGGGGGTAGCGGGCGCCGTGGAGATGGAGTCCACGATCACCATGCGCTTCGGGTACGGGCAGATCGTCCCGTGGGTGCGACGCGTAATGGGAATGGTGTCAGCGGTTGCCGGCCCTGACTCGCTCTGGCTCAATACCCCAGTCAGGCTGGTCGGGCGCGATCTGGCCCACCACTCGGACTTCGTGGTGCGGGCCGGCGAACGCGTGCCTTTCGTGCTGACCTGGCAGCCCTCGCACGTCTCTGAGCCGCCGCCTGCCACCGATGCCGATGAGGCACTCGCGCAAACGGCGCGCTTCTGGACGGACTGGGTGGCGCGCTGCAGCTACCACGGCAGTTACCGCGATGCGGTGGTCCGCTCTCTGATCACCATCAAGGCGCTGACCTATGAGCCAACTGGCGGCATCGTCGCGGCCGCGACGACGTCCCTGCCCGAGGATCTGGGCGGGGTGCGGAACTGGGACTACCGCTACTGCTGGCTGCGGGACGCGACGATCGTCCTCGAGGCACTGCTGCGGACCGGGTACGTAGACGAGGCCGCGGCTTGGCGAGGCTGGCTGGGCCGCGCGGTCGCCGGGTCTGCGGCTGATGTGCAGATCATGTACGGTGTCGCCGGCGAGCGGCGCCTATTCGAGTGGACCGCCGACTGGCTGAGCGGATATGAGGGATCGGTCCCGGTGCGGATCGGCAACGCCGCCGTCGGGCAGGTTCAGCTCGACGTGTACGGCGAGGTCGTGGACACGATCATGCTTGGCCGCCAGGCGGGGCTCAACTTCGACAAGCACACCGCGAGCCTGCTCGACAAGCTGCTCGGCTATCTCGAGCAGCACTGGTCCGACCCTGACGAGGGCATTTGGGAAGTGCGCGGCGGACGCAAGCACTTCGTCCACTCCAAGGTGATGGCATGGGTCGCATTCGACCGCAGGATCAAGATGGCCGAGAGCGGCGCGACCTACGTCTCAGAACCAGCGCTCCGCAGGTGGCGAGCGATACGCGATGAGATCCACGCCCAAGTGTGCGAGAAGGGGTACGACCCGAGCCGCGGAACCTTTACTCAGTACTACGGCAGCGAAGCGCTCGATGCCGCGGTACTGATGATCGCCGAAGTGGGGTTCCTGCCGCCGAGCGACGCCAGACTGGTTTCCACGATCCAGGCGATAAAGCGCGAGCTGACAAGCGAAGGCCTGGTGCTGCGGTACTCACAGCCTCCGACGGGGACCTCAGCCGACGGCTTGCCTGGCGCCGAAGGAGCCTTTCTGGCATGCAGTTTCTGGATGGTTAACGCGTTGCGGCTGATCGGTGAGAACGACGAGGCTGCCGCCATGTTCGAGCGGCTGCTCGCGCTACGCAGCGACGTCGGCCTGCTCAGCGAGGAGTACGACCCGAGGTACCACCGCCAGGTCGGCAACACCCCCCAGGCCTTCAGTCATGTGCCATTGATCCTGGCCGCGTTGAACTTGGACCGCCACGAGATGCAAACATCCCGACGCACGGGCTGACTCGCGCCGTCTGACCGGGTAAATCGCCGTAACCCACGCGTCGAAGCTGCTGGCCGGCGACCTTCTCGATCTCGGCAAGCTGGGCTGGGCTCAACAGCCGCCGCCACGCCCCTGTTTCCCGCATGTTGTGCGGGACGTCGATCGCGGCCACTTTCGCCTCGACGAACTCCGACAGCGAGGTCGCTGCAGCGCGCGGTTCCAGGATGACCTGCTCGTATCTGAAGGTCGTCAGCTGGTCGGCCCCGAGGGCGTTGCGCAGCCTGGCCATCTTGTGCACCGACCCGCGCCAGCGCATGGCACATCGGCCCGCCGCAGAAAGCGTCGGCCATGCGGCGCGATCGACCTCCGTCTCGATGCCATAGAACGGGTTAGGGAACTCGTTCTCGACATTGGCGACACCCCTCCTGAACCAGGCCAGTTCGTCGGGATCGGAGAGCATGGCCGCGCTGACCGCCCTGCCGTCCCTCACGATCTGGACGAACCTGGCATCTGGAAAGGCGTCGACCAGAGCATCCGCGCAGTAGATCAGCGCCGGGCTCGCGTCGCCGTAGCGGCGGATGTCCCGCTCGTCGACGCAGGTGCCGGCCAGCGACCTCACCGTCGCTTGCTGGCACTCAGGCAAGCAGGTCATGCATGCGTGCGGCGCTACCTGCCAGGCCTGCGCGAACGCGTCCCGCAACACAGTCGCAGCCGCTTCGCCCCTGCCTTGCTGTATCGATGGCGTCCTGGCCAAAGCGAACACCACGTTGAGCACGCTCGGCTGGCCGACGGTGACGTGGAACTCAGGCGCCCGCTTGAGCGCGCGCATGATGAGGTCGGTTCCGGAGTGCGGCGCGCCGAATACGAAGACTGGCTGGCGAACCTTTCGCCCGTTGACGACCAGGATGAAGGGACGCGGACGTGGTGGCATGGCTGTCATCAAGTCTCGCATCGCGCTCGGCGGCCGACGGTACGAACCTGGCCGTGGCGGACCGGCCCCACACATGAGGCGCGGAAATTACGGTATGTAGACCACCATGGTGAGCTACATCATCGTCCTGATCATCATCGGGCTGATCGCCGGAGCCGTCGCCAGGCTGCTGGTTCCAGGCCGTGATCCGATCGGATTGCTCGGCACGGTCGTGCTTGGCATCGTCGGCTCGTTCGTCGGCGGGTTCATTTGGAACCTGCTCGACTATCACAGATTCGCACCCCACAGGTTCCACCTGGCCGGGATCTTTGGCTCAATAATCGGTGCCATCCTCGTGCTGATCCTGATGCGCGTGACCGGCACCGAACGCGGCCGCCGCCGCCGCGTCTAGCCGCTGTTAGCTAGCACCTCTCCCGCCGTCCCCGCGTCCGGAGCCGCATTTAGCCTTCGCGGGGCTCAGGCGCGCGCGGTCATAGCCGGGTCGGCAACCACCCGCTCGCGGTCAGGCGGCCCGCCGTCTGGCGAGGCATCGCCAGGCGACCCGAAACCTTGCTGAGTCTCCTGGCTGGCGAACTGGGTGTGATACAGCTCGGTGTACAGGCCGTCAGCGGCAAGCAACTGCTCGTGCGTTCCTCGCTCGACGACCCTGCCGCCATCGATGACCAGGATCTGGTCAGCCTGGATGATCGTGGATAGCCGGTGCGCTATCACCAGCGAGGTGCGCTCGGCCAGCGCGGTCTTCAGCGCCCGTTGTACCGCCGCCTCGGACTCCGAGTCCAGGTGCGCGGTCGCCTCGTCGAGCACCACCACCGACGGCGCCTTGAGAAGCAGCCTGGCCAGCGCTATCCGTTGCTTCTCGCCGCCTGACAGCCGGTAACCCCTGTCGCCCACGATGGTGTCGAGACCATCAGGGAGCGTCTCGATCAGCGGCCAGATCTGCGCCGCCTTGCACGCGTCGACGAGCTGTTGGTCGGTGGTACCTGGCTTGGCATAAGCCAGGTTGGCCCTGATCGTGTCGTGAAACATGTGCGCGTCCTGCGTGACCACGCCGACCGCGTCGTGCAGCGACTGCTGGGTGACGCCTTTGATGTCCTCGCCCCCGATGCGTATCGTCCCCGACCGAGGGTCGTAGAGTCTGGCGACCAAAGCGGTGATCGTGGTCTTGCCGGCCCCCGAAGGCCCTACCAGCGCAGTGAGCTTGCCTGCGGGAGCCTGGAATGTGACGTCCCGCAGCACGTCGGCGTTGGCATCCGTGCGCTCCGGGACAGCCAGCGCGATCGACTCGAGGGAGGCGAGCGACACCTCAGCCGCGGTCGGGTACCTGAACCAGACATGATCGAAGTCGACGGCGGGCGCTGCGCCGCCGGCCCGCAGCGGGACCGCGTCTGGTGCGTCCTCGATGAGCGGCTTCAGATCAAGGACCTCGAACACCCGGTCGAAGCTGACTAGCGCGGTCATCACGTCGACCTGAACGTTGGACAGCGACGTGATCGGCCCGTACAGCCGCCCGATCAGCGCTGCCAGCGCGACCAGGGTGCCGATCTTGAAGAAGTTGTCGATGACGAGGATGCCGCCAAGTCCGTACACCGCGGCCGTTGCGAGCGAGGCAAGCAAGGTAAGCGCGATGAACAGCGAGGAGCCGTACATCGCGGTCTGGACGCCGATATCACGGACCCGGCCGGCCCGGCTGCCGAAGACGTCTGACTCCTCTGCCGGGCGGCCAAAGAGCTTGACAAGCATTGCGCCAGCCACATTGAAACGCTCGGTCATGGTCGAGCCCATCGCCGCATCGAGCTGCATCGACTCCCTGGTCAGGCGCTGCAGCCTCCGCCCGACGAGCCGGGCGGGCACGATGAACAGCGGAATCAGCACAAGAGCTACGAGCGTGACTTGCCAGGACAACGAGATCATCACGATCAGGACCAGCGCCAGCGAGAGCACGTTGGCAACCACGGACGACAGCGTGCTCGTCAGCGCCTGCTGTGCGCCGATGACGTCGCTGTTCAGCCGGCTGACAAGCGAACCGGTCTGCGCCCTGGTGAAGAAGGCAATGGGCTGGCTCTGAACATGGCTGAAGACCTCGGTTCGCAGGTCATAGATCAGGCCCTCGCCGATCCTCGCCGAGTACCAGCGCTGGCCGATTGAGAGCAGCGCATCGAATACCGCGAGCCCGACTACCACCCCGCCGATCGCGAGCACGTACCCGGTGTCTCGGGGAAGAATGCCGTTGTCGATCAGGTTGCGCAGGAGCAATGGCACCGCGACGGTGATTCCCGCGTCGAGCGCGACGATGATGAGGAAGAGGATCAGCTCCCGGCGGTACGGGCGCGCGTAGGACATGATCCGGCGGACGGTCCCGCTTTTGATCTTCTGCTGAGTGATCGAGCGGTCGCGTGAGAACGACCGCATCGTGTGCCAGTTGGCATACGTCATGCCAGAGCAACCGAGAAGGTCCGGCAGAACTTCCCGGGTTCAGCTCACGGCGAACCGCGGCGGGGCGAGAACGGAGCGCCCGCGGCGGGTCGGCCCCTGAGCAGCTCCGCCTGGGCCCACCGCTCCTCAGCGGCCTGCTCGGCTAGGGAGTGGCCGGTGGCGTGCTGCAGCAGTCCCTTAGTTGCTCTGGCTGCTGCGGCGTCCGTGGCCAGCAGCGCGGCAACGAGATCGCCGACGGCCGCGTCGAGTTCGTCGACCGGGACGACGAGCTCGGCCAGGCGCAGCAGCAGGGCTTCGGCGGCGTTCACCGTTCTCGCGGTCAGGCAGAGCTCGATCGCCCGCGGAAGGCCCACGATGTCCACCAGCGGCTTGGTCCCGGTTAGGTCGGGAACCAGCCCGAAGGCTGGCTCCCTCATGCACAGCTTGGCGTCCTCCGTCAGGATCCGCAGATCGCATGCGAGCGCAAGCTGGAAGCCTGCGCCGATCGCGTGTCCCTGCACGGCCGCGATCGACACGATGTCCGGGTTTCTCAGCCATAGGTATCCGGCCTGGTAGCTGGCGATCTTCTCGACGAGGTCAGGGTCTTCAGGCGAGGCGATCGGTTCGCCGCCCGCACCGGCGAGCAGGCTCAGATCGATTCCGGCGCAAAACGACGGTCCCTGGCCGCGCACGACGACGACCCTGACCTGCGGTGGCAGGGACGAACCGATCTCGGCCAGGCCGTGCCAGACCTCAGGCGTCATCGCGTTGCGGCGCTCGGGTCGCCCGAGCGTAACGGTCGCGACGCTGCTATCGATGGCGAGCCCTAGCCCGCCTGCCTTCCAGTCGGTCTGACCGCCGGTCACTCGTTATCCCTTCGCCCGCCCCCTAGTCGCGCCGCCGCGGCTGCGGAGTGCCACGCCAGACTCAGCGAGGATGCGGTGAATGAACCCGTAGGACCTGCCGGTTGATGCGGCAAGCGCTCGGATGCTCTCCCCGGCGCTATATCGCCTCTGCAGGTCAGACGCCAGCTTGGTGCGGTCGGCACCAGTAACCCTGGTGCCCTTCTTAAGGGTCTCTGTCACGCCTTCCTCCCGGAGAATCTACGAGCGGCGCTCCGCTGCCATTTGCCGTTGCCGCACGGCGTACTCGCCATGATCACGCAAGAAGTCATCGCTCGGCTACCCACACGACGCCAAAAGATCAGGACAATTGGCAACGATCGAGCGCGCCTGTCCCTTTCGTTCATCAGTTTGGCACGCGCGGATCGCCGGATTCCATCTCAGGCGAGCGCAACCAGGTCCGCGAGATCGGCGTTCCAAAGATCCTCGACGCCGTCCGGCAGCAGCAGCACTCGCTGCGGATTCAAGGCCTCGACCGCCCCCTCATCGTGTGTGACAAGGACGATCGCGCCGGTATACCGGCGCAGCGCAGAGAGGATTTCTCGTCGGCTGGCTGGGTCGAGGTTATTGGTCGGCTCGTCGAGCAGGAGAACGTTGGCGCCGGAGACCACGAGCAAAGCGAGGGCCAGCCTGGTCTTCTCCCCGCCGGACAGCACCGCCGCTGGCTTGGCCACATCGTCCCCGGTGAATAGGAACGAGCCGAGGATGCCACGCTGATCAGCTTCGGTGAGGTCAGGGGCGGCCGTCCTCATGTTCTCAAGCACTGTTCGCTCGTTATCAAGGGTCTCGTGCTCCTGGGCGTAATACCCGATCCGCAGTCCATGCCCGGGCAGGACTTGGCCGGTATCTGGCGGCTCGACCCCGGCAAGCAATCTGAGCAGCGTCGTTTTGCCCGCGCCGTTGAGACCAAGCACCACGATCCTTGAGCCCTTGTCGACTGCGAGATCGACGTCGGTAAATACTTCAAGCGAGCCGTAGGACTTGGACAGGCCCTGTGCTGCGAGCGGCACCTTCCCGCAGTGGGCAGGCTGGGGGAAACGCAGCCTGGCAACGCGGCCGGCCGGCCTGTCCGCACTGACGCCGGCCAGCAATTTCTCCGCTCGCTTCGCCATATTCTGC
>Ga0126378_10001244_pt1 | contig 18998 bp, 37 predicted proteins | sample PanSoiMetPlot_23_FD_92587 | JGI IMG/M metagenome (GOLD analysis project Ga0126378, IMG submission 92587) | Tropical forest soil microbial communities from Panama - MetaG Plot_23 | ecosystem: Environmental > Terrestrial > Soil > Tropical forest > Bulk soil | place: Panama | collected 2016-02-17
AACCCCGATCTGGCCCGCTATCCAGTTCATCGACTTGCCCAGGCCGCGCAGCCCGGCGGCAGCCTCGCGGCGCCGCTGCCGGGCCGCGGCCAACTCGGCGTCCAGGCGCTCCTGATCCGCGTGCGCGGCCCGCAGGTCCCGGACAAGCTCGTCCTCGCTGGGCATGCTCTCCCCGGGTCGCACCGGCAGGGTCATGACGAAGGCTCCCGCGCCGCCAAGACTGTCTTTATCAAGACTATCTTGTGCGTCTCGCTCCACCCTCTCCCACGGGTACTCGTCGGACGGGTAGAGCGGGACCTGGCCGGCATCCCAGCCGGTCCCGTGCGGGGCATCGGAGCGGACGACGCCCACGCTGTACACGAAGGAGCCGTCGCCCCCCGAGATCTCGTAGTAGCCCGCTGTGTACCGGTGCACGCGGAGCCGGCTCGGATGCACGTCCTGCCAGCCGGAGAACCACGCCTTGGCCTCGCGGAAGCTGGCGACCCGGCGCAGTACGCCGTCGTCCATGTCGCAGATAAGCCATGTCGCGCTCATCGCGGCCGTCCGATCTCGGCGTGCCACGAGGCGCGGGGGCGGTCCTCCCGGTAGATGACGCCGCCGCAAGTTGCGCAGTAGGCCCACCAGCGGCCCGTAACCTGCCCGAACTGCTCGCCGCGCTCGTCCGGCTGGTGGTCGTGCAGAAGATCGGCGATGCCTGCGTTCCCGTTCATAGGGACATGTTACAAGGCAGTCTTGTTGTGTGTCAAGACTGCCTTGTAACGACTGCCTTGTGATCTAGATGTCAGTCACCAACGGTGCCGGTGAGTACAACTAGGTGCCCTGGGCGGCCTGGACATCGGCGGCGGGTATCGCGGCCCGGGGGGCCGCGGCGCGCGTGATAAGCGGGTTTGCCGACGCGCACGGACCGCAGGCCATGACGTTATCCTGAATTTCTTCCCCGGATTCGGGATCAATCTTCGTTACCGCCATTGACGTGCGCGCCCGGTCTTTCTGGCTGAATGCGTGATCACTGATATCGCACCACAGTGCACAGCTTGCCTGCATTGCCGCTGCCTCCTTTTTTTCCCGTTCTGCCTGCTGCAGCAGCCGCCCCGCCCGCTGCAGCAATTCATTGGCATCCTGCAATTGCTGAGTCTGCGTCGGGTACGGCATGTATGCCGGATTATACATATCCCGGATTATATCACGGTCTGACCTGGCACCAGGCCCCCGGTAGGACGGGCCACCATGCATTATCTCACGCCCTTTCCCGGCTAGTCCGCTATCTGGACGATGCATATTACGCATCCCTGGCACGATAATAATGCGCAGGCCCTTTCCAGCCGGTGTTGCTCTGTGCAGTGCTCGCAATGCCTGATAATTTTCCCTGACATTGCCTGGACTCCTTAGCCGGTATTCCGAGTGTCGGGCACGGGGTCGCCTGCGGACGGGGCGGCGCGGTGCTGCCCTGTGAATGCAGGCCGTACACTAGGAAATGCGCAACCGTTAGCGCGCCGATTACCGCCAGCCACCCGGCGGTAATCAGCGCGATAAGTACCCGCACGTTCAGCGGCGGGCGGGCATCATTCATGGTCGGCGGCTAGTTCTTCCATGGTGTGCCGGTAAATTTTTACCGACAGGTCGGAGAAATGGGGACCTAGATGGGTCAGCTGATGATCGGCTATGGCCTTGATTACGGATAGGTGGGCGGCGGCATGCTGCGCCCAGGTGCCCCCGCACGGGTCAGGTTCATCTGGCATGCACAGATCGGTAATGGGATGGCCCATCCGGGCCAGTATCACGCGGGTTTCCCGTGCGATATCACGCCATTCAGCATCACGTACGGTCATGGGATTAAGTGCCTTGCCTGGGTTATCGGGCTGCAGGATTCGCAATCGCATTCGTGGTCGGCGGGGCAGGTATCGCCTACCAGGCCCAGCAGTTCCCGTACGGTTTCGTGCATGATGGCCATTTTCCTTACTGCGTCCGCATCGCCCGGCGGGGGCGCGGGCATGGCGTCCAGGGCCTGGGCCTCAGCTAATGCGCCCGACCAGAGCACCGCGGCCAGGCATCGCAGTTCTTCTGCATCCGGGTAGAGATGCCAGGGGCCGGGCGATCCGTCAGCTATCCAGGCGTCTACCAGCTGCTGGCGGTCGCGGCCGGGGGGCAGGGTCGTGCGGTACCGGCCGCACGGGGGAACCCGCCGGCCCTTGGTGATGGCCCAGGCCCGGACGGCACGGGCGGTCGCGTGGCCGATAAGGGCAATTTCGGTGTTCAGGGTGAGTGTCGGCATTCGGGGGGTTGCCTTTCCCGGGGGGTTTGCTTCCCCCGATCCTAACAGGGTTTCCCTCATTTCCCCAGGGGTTGGCGAGGGAAACCCCGTCAGGATGGGACCTTAGCTGTGCTGGTCTATGAACTGCCTCAGCAGGGCGGCGGCGCCCTGGGCGGCCCGGTCGCCCGCGGGCGCGGCGGCGGCCAGGACTACCAGGGCGTCATCGGCCTGGGGCGCGGTGACCGGCGGCGGGGTCGGCGGCATGGGCGGGACCGGCGGCCGGGGGGCGGGCAGGGGTATGGCCAGTTTCTGCAGCTGGGCGAGGCTGCCGAAGTAGGCCGCATCCTGGTCAGTGCCGGCGGCCTCGCCGTACTGCAGGAATGACAGCAGCCAGGGCTGGGGAGGCGCGGGCGGGTTCGCGGGGTCGGCCCCGGGTACGGCAAGAAACAGGGGCAGCCGGTCCCGCACGGATTCCGTTGACCCGTCGCTGATGAGGATGCCCGTTGCGTAGATGACCGGGGACACGCCGGGCCATTTGCTGGAAATGAACCTTGTGAAGTTCTCCAGCCATGCCGACTGCACGGCGGGGGGCAGGGTGAATATCTGGGGTTCGCAATCGACCATGATAAGGTCACCCGGCCCGGCCAGGGCATGCGACTCGAAGTAGTCAAATTCCTTATCGGAGGGGTTGGCCGGGTGGGCCACGTGGTAATGCATGACCGCGCACTTTGCGACCCGCGCCGCCGTTACCTGGGCCGCGTAGAACGGGTTCAGGTACCCGATTCCCTCGGTTGCCTTTACCGCCACGATCTGGATTCCGGCGGCCTGCAGCCGGGCCGGGGTCCATTCGTTGCCCTGGTAGCTGGCCTCGTCTATCATCTTCATCGGGAGCATCCGCGTAATCTCCTATTTGCCTGCGGGCATAGTCCGGTAATCCCATCGGCGTCCGTCGCCGTATATCCTGCCGATATCGTCTATCAGGTCCGCGTATTCGGAGACGTCCGGGTTCTGGTCGGCGGTGCCCCACAGGACCAGGGGCACGCGGCTGGTCAGTACCCGCCATATCTCGTCCAGTTTTTCCGCGTCGGTCATGCGGCGGGCCAGGGATCGCCCACGGTTTCCCCGTCAAGCCTGGCTATGTCGCGGCGCCATGCCTGCCAGTCCTGCCGGGTCGGCTCTGCGGGCCTGGCCGGCCGGGCGGCGCGGGCGGCCCAGGCCAGGGCCGCCCGTGCCCGTATGGTGACCTGCGGCCAGTACTGCAGCAGCAGCAGGGCCGCGACCAGGCCGCCCAGGGCTACGGCCTCCTTGAGGGCCGCCTGCCTAAGGGCGGCCTGGTCATCAGGGGTCATGACGTGCCGTTCTCCTTATCGTCGGCGGCGGCTTTTGCTGCCAGGTCATCGGGCGATTGCCCCAGGCTGGCAGCCAGGTGCGCGGCCCAGTCCGCGGGACGGGGCGCGGCGTGGGCGCCGCCGCCGTTGCCGTCAGGGGCGGCCCGGGGGCCGTTCCCGGGCCATCCGGGCAGGGCGGCCACGGGCGGGCCCGCGGCGCCGCCCGGGTACACGCTGAACCGCGGATACGGATGCGTTGCCGGCATCGCGTCATCCGCGTCATTGGGAACGATCATCTGCAAGTAAATCTCTGCGGGCATGTATTCGCCGTCATGCCAGGTATTCCGGCATCCGTCTATCCGCAGGTCCGTTACGTGCCCCGCGGCCTCAGTGGCGATGATCCGCGTGACGGGCAGGGCCTGGGACGCGACCGCGTGGCAGCCGATGTCATCGGCCAGGGCGGTAATCAGCTGCTGCCGGGTAGCCCGGATCATGTTGCTGTAGCCGGGCTTGGTGTAAAGCCACTGGTCGGGGCCTGCGTGCATGGCATGCATGCTGACCGCCCCCTGGATGTCCAGGGTCTGTATCTCGTCAAACCGCTGCATTCGGGGCTTCCTCCCTGGTGATGTCTGCCTGGGATAGCCGGGCATAGTCGGCTATCTGCCTGGCCAGCATGTCCAGGAATTCCTGAGGAGTACGGATCATGGCGTACGTGCTGATGACCCGCGCGTCCGGTACCCAGTCCAGGGAAACCCTGATGCCGTCTTCCCCCAGCACTTGCGAAGGGAACACGCGCACGCTGATGGCCTGCGGCGGGTTACCCGGCCCGGCCGGGTATTCCAGCAGGTACCGGCTGAACTGTTCTATTACCCATAGCCCTACCAGGCCAGGGTTAACCGATTCGATCGAGCGGGGTTCCCCGTTCGGCCATGTTATGTCTACTTTCATTTCCCGTGCTGCCTCCTTGCGTGTTGTTTCTCCCTATGGCTGCCCGCCCCATGCGGGCTGCCCGTTGGTCTTGTAATTGAACGGCAGGGCATTCTGGGCTGCCTGGCCCTGGTAGATTCCGGACCAGTCACCATGGTTGCCCAGGATGGCCATGAACGTGTTAGCGTCCCCCGCCGCCATGCCGATAGCCGCGGAGGTAAGGAACGTGGCCCCGCCCTGGGCAGTCACGTAGCCGTTGAAGTTGGTGATCTGGTCTGCGAGGTTGCGGGCCTGCAGTACCAGGGATGTCAGGGTGGTGTTAAGGCTGGCCAGGGTGGACTGATTTCCTACGGGCATGATTGATCTCCTTAGTTAACCGGCATGACCTCAAGAGTAGAGCCGCCCGCGATGATTACCGTGTCTCCGGATGTGCCCTCGGCACACGTTACCGCGAATGTCCCCGACGCAGTGAAAGTAACCGTCGCTTCCATTTCCATCATCTGAGATGTTGTAGTGCTCAGCGTCTGCGATCCGAACCCGGCCAGGCCCAGTGCCGCCTGATAGGCAGTGTTAACGGTCACGGCGGCGCCGTTGCCCTTGTTTTCCCAGCTGACCGTGCACAGGCTTACCGCCGGGCCGGATGTTGCGAACAGGCCGGTTCCCGCCGCTGACCCGCCATGAAAGATGATCCATGCCCGGAAACGGTACGTGCCCGCCGCCACGGGCCATGACAGGATGCTCGCCGGGGCGGTGCTGGAGATTGTCTGGCCGAAGTTAACGACTGTCTTGCGGCCCGTGTTGTAGTCATTGCCGTCCGCTGCAGCGAACTGCAGGTTACCGCCCGTCGCGTACAGTCCCACGCCGCCCGGCACCGTCGCCGGAGGCGTCGCGTTCGGAAGCTGCAAAGGCACATTCAGCGTTGCCAGCGCGGAATTAAGCAGGTTCAGCGTAGCCAGGTTGGAAGCGGTCGCCAGGGTCGTAGCCGTTGCCGATGAAGACAAGACCCCCTGCTGGGTATACGGGCCCGCCTGGCTGGGAGCCGAATAGAACAGGATCTCGCCGTTCACCAGCCGGACAGCTATGCCACCAAGAGTCTGATAGGCGGCCACGCCGGACAGGTAGGCGTTCCCGTAAGGATCAGTACCGTTCGACGGCGCCACCGATGCCACCAGGGTCCCCGCCCCGGGCGCGGTCTGGTACACGAACACACCGGATGCCCCCGTACCGCCCGACACCGGCCCGGACACCACTACCAGCCGGCCGCGGAATATGCCGCTGCTGCTGCCAGGCGTGCCTATGGCAGGCGGCGGGGCCGCCTGCTGGTCGGGGCGGGGGGCGGGCAGGCCGCCCAGGCCGCCGCGCATGTTCACCATTGCAGCACGTCCATGGTCCCGACGATGTTGATAGCGCACGTGGCCCCGGGAATGCTGCCCGACCAGACCGCTATCAGCAGCTGCCCGGGCCGCATCATGGACACGGGCAGGCCCAGGCTGTCACCACCCCCGGCATAGCTCTGGCCCTGGAACAGGTTGGGGACACCTTGCGCGCCGAGGTAGATAGTGCAGGTCGCCCCGTCATTGGCGCCCACGGACGTAGAGATGTTGGCAACCTGCGGGTACCAGACCGTGCCCAGGCCGGCCGGGCCGATGCTGACCGTTGCGCCGCCGCCGGCCCCGATGACGCCCGGGGCCTGCCCGCCGGTCAGCTCAATTCCGGTCAGCCGGTACTGCCACAGCTGCTGGCCGATCACGCGGGGCCGCCACGCGCCCGGGCGCGGCGCCAGCCACCCGGGGCCGCGGGGGGGCGTGCCGGCCAGGCGGTGCATGCCGCGAGGTACCCGCACCATGACAGAAGGGCCCTTTCGTTTCCGCAGGTCAGCCGGTTATATCAGCAGATCGCCCACCATGGCCAGAGGCAGGTTGATGGCAGTGCCCGACAGGAACACCGATGTAGTAGTGGCCAGGTTCCCGATGCCGGCCAGCACGATTGATTCTTTGGGCAGCAGGAGAAACCCCGTCTTGCCCGGGTGCCAGAACGGGGAACCCGCCGTGAACACGGGGCCGCGCTGCAGCTGGGGCAAGGCCAGGGCGATGCTGGGGGCCTTGTACAGGCCGATCTGGTCTGACCCGGCTATGCCCTGGACGTTCACGGCCTGGATCGCCCAGACGTAGCCGTCATTGGGGCCGGGCAGCTCGTTTATCTGCGTGGTCAGGGCCTGGCTTACCACGGTGAACTGCACGGGCGACCAGTCAAAGAACCTGACCGCCGCCGACAGGCGGGCATGGTGCTGCAGGCTGGCCTGGTGGGCGTCCAGCACCCGGCTGCCCAGCTGCACCAGGGCGCCCAGCTGGGCCTGCAGCCCCGGGCCGTCCAGCTGGCCGGGCGGGGGCGCCCCTACGGCCTGGGCGGCTATCCGGTCGATTGCCTCACTCACCCGGGGCCGCCGGGGCGTCATCGCGGCGGCGGCCCGACCGCAGCACGTCAATGGAGATGCCGGCCAGCAGCAGGGCGGCGGCCAGGCAGCAGACCGCCATCACGGCCTCCCCCGCGGTAATGCCGCCCGGGGCGGCGGCCGGGGCGGGGTCGGCGGGCGGCGCGGCGGCGGGGGCCTGCGTGCCGTTCAGCGTGTTGACATCGGGCATGGCGGTTTCCTTTCCTAGGCGGCCAGGTCGGGCGCCGTGGTGATGATGACGGGGTAACGGTGGCCCTTAGGCACGATGGCGACGTGGAACGGGGGCAGGGCGTAGACAATCTGCATGAGCATTTTCCAGTTACGCCCGGTCGCCCTCGCAACGCTCTGGATCATGTCTTCGTCGCGGGTCGGGAATACCACGATGAAAGTAGCCTGCCGGGTCGCGTGCTTGCTTACCCATGCCTGGGCCTGGTAGCTGGTCATGACCGTGGTCCCGGCGCGGCGGGCGGTAATGAGCATTTTCTCTACCTGCGGGCCTAGCCGGAATTGCCGCTGGCTGGACACCACTTCAAACTCGTCTACGTACAGTGTCCAGCCGCCCGCGGCCCTCGCGTGCGCCACGGCCTTTGCCATCAGGGCGCGCAATGCCTCGTCTTCTGCATCGGTGCTGGACGGGCCGCCTACTATCAGCTTGACGGGCAGCTCATCATCTAGCCGCCGCTGGATATCGCGGGGCCATATCTGGGAAGTGACCTGCAGCGGGCCGAACTTGCGGACGCGGGGGGGCACGTCCAGCACGCGCAGATAGCCGGACAGTTCCAGGGTTTCATCCTGGCCTTTCGGATCAAGCGCCATTACCCATTTGCGCATGTCCAGCAGCTGCACGGCGAGGTTAGTCTTTCCCTCGCCCGTGGGGCCGACCAGTGCCCAGTGGTGACCGGGTTCCCACGGCGGGGCCAGGGCGACCAGCCCTAGCGCGCGTTCTACCGCGCTCAGCTCGCCGGTAAGCCAGGCCCGGCATTCGTCCCAGTCCAGCCATACCACGTACTGCTGCAGGCCGTCAGGGGGCAGCCCGGGGCGGGACAGGGACAGTGTTGTCATGGCCAGGTCAGCCGCCCGCGGCGGCGCCCGCGGGGGCGGCCTGGTCATCGCGGATGATGAGGTCTTCCCCCGATACCACGCGGCGTGCCCGGTCGCGTTCCTCGGCCTCCTGTTCGTCATCGTCGGCGGGCGGCCCCAGCAGGAATGCCAGCAGGGCATCCGCGTGCGCCCCGAATGATTCTTCGTCGGCGGCCAGTGATTCCAGCTGGTCGGCCATTTCGGTGCCCGCTACCCGCAGCATCATGACCAGGGACTGGCGCAGCAGCGGGTACAGCACCGCGTCACGCTCGGGGAACAGCTGCAGCAGGGTTACCAGGACCGGCGGGCCGGTCAGGGCGGCCAGGGTAGTGCCCTGTTCCATGGACCGGGCCAGCGGCTGGATTGCCCGGTCGAACAGGGTTTGCTGGCATGTTTTTTCCAGCAGGAGGCCCGCTACCGGGGCCTGCACGTACAGCATGCGGGACGTGGCCGGCAGGGGCCGCACGGCGCCCGCGGCGAAATTCCAGAGCATGGTCACGGCTTCGGTTATCGGCACCCGGGGCCGGGCCGCCTTGCGGGGCCGGGCGGCCTTGCGGCCGCCGCCCCGGCCGCCGCCGCGTATCAGCCGGAACTGGCGGGCGCGGCCGGCGGGCCGGGCGGGGGGCACGTCGGGCGGCGGCCCGGCGGCGGCGGCCGGGCCCGGCGGCGGCGCGGCGGCGGCGGCCGGGGCGTCATCATCGAACATGACATCGGCCATGCCGTCATCGGGGCCGCCGTGCATCGCCTCGTACTGGGCACGCAGGGCCGCGGGCACGATGCCCCGGGCGGGCACGTCCAGGCCCGACTCACGCGCCCAGGTGCGGATATCACTGTCACTTGCCATGGCGCGGCCCCTTCCTAGGAAACCTCTATCAGCCTCAGTGACTGATGCCTGATGCGCCCGGACTGGAAAAGCTCATCCATCCGGTATGTGTATGCCATGATCTTGCGGCGGGTCTCGCTGCCGTGCGGGGAATGCCACAGGCCCGCGTCCAGCAGTTCCCGCAGGGTGGCCTGGCAGCTTCGGATATCCATTTCCAGGGCGATTGCCTCTGGCGGGTAGGCGCAACGGGTGCACAGACCGGACTGGCGCCGCTGGATCATCCGGACATGCGGATAGCACAGGTCAAACGGATTGCCCTGGTGCTGGCGGTCGCATCGCATGATGAATCTGCCGTCAGCCGGGTTCGGGCAGTACCACTTGTGATTACCCTCATGCGATGCCGGGAACATTCCGCCCAGCACGTGCTTAGGCCCCGCGTCGGTGCCGTGCCCGTACGGGTTGCAATAGGTTACGCCCAGTCCCCCGGCCATAAATTCGGCCTAATCAATCCGGGGGCGGGCGCCGCCGCGACCACGCGCGGCTGCTCGGTCAGTACGCCGGCGTGTTCCCAGCAGACCAGCAGCATGCCCGTGCCGGGCAGCAGCGGGGCCAGGGCCAGGACCATGCCATAGCGGAGTTCCCGGCCGATCGTGATCTTAGGTTCTATCCAGTGCTGCCGGTCGGGCTTGCCGTCTCCCAGGGCCGCCTTTATCTCCGCGTCATGATCACGGGAAACCTGGCCCAGGACCGTCATCACGCAGACCGGGCAGAATTGCTCGCCGTCCGCGGGTTCGGGCATCCGCAGCCTGATGACGCTCACGTGTCACGCGGCCCGAACATCACCCGGGTAACCCGCCGTTCCGGCTGGGCGGGGGGCCGGTCAGCGGTCGCGGCGGTCCGCCGTTCCAGGGCATCCAGCCGGCTGCCCGTGGCGGCCTCGCGTTCGGCGGCCTTAGTGGCCTGGTCGCGGCGGTCCAGTTCGGCCTGTATCTGGGCGGGCAGGTCCCCGGGGGCGGCCAGGCGGCCCTGCACGGCGCCCTGGGCACTGTCCCGGGCCTGGCCCGTCCCGCCGCCGATGGCTGCCAGGATCTGGTCTAGCTTGGTGTCAGTGGCGGCCTGGTGGCGTTCCAGGGCGTCCAGCCGGCCGGCCTCGCTGCCCGATGCGGGGGCGGCAGCGGGGCCGGCGGCCGGGTCGGCGGCGGTCATGGCGTGCCGTCCGGCGGGCGGGGCGGGGCCGCGGGCGCGGCGGGCGCGGGCCGGCGGGCGCCCCGGGCGCCGCCGCGGATGCGGTCGCCCAGCCGTGACCATGCCAGGGCCTTAGTCACCAGGGGTTCCAGTTCGGCCCGCCACCCCATGACCGTGCCCAGGCCGGCCAGGGCCTGGGCGATGCCGTCCAGTACCGCGTCCAGCTTGCCGGCCAGGTCCTGGTGCGTGCCGTGGGCCAGCTGGTCGGCATGCTCGGCCACCTTGCGGATGGTGGCCAGTTCGTCGGCCAGGTGCTGGGCGGCCTCGCCGGCGTCCCGCTGCAGCGTTGCTACCTCGCGCTGCAGCGCGTTGACCTGTTCCCGGCCGTTGTGGATCTCGGTTACGGCGCGCTGCAGCCGCTCAGTGGTGGCCTCATACTGGCTATCCATGGCCCGGGCCTGGCCCTGGAATGCGGTAACCATGGCGGAGATCGTGGTTGCCACCTGTTCCAGCGTTACCCCTGTACCTGAGGTTCCGGGGTTTCCGCCAGTTCCGGCGGTTTCGGGCTTTCCGGGCCGGGGCGTGCGGGACCGGCTGGCCGGGACGGCGGCCGGGGCGCTGCCTGCGGTTACGTTAGTTTCTCCCATGGCATGCGAAAGTATCACGGACCTGACCTTTTTCCCGGGGCCTTGTTTGCGGGCGGTTTGCGGGGCGTGTTACGGGCGGCCCGGCGGGCGGCGGCCTGCCTGGCCAGTTCGGCGCGGCGCCGTTCAGATAGCCGCCGCTGCGCCGTGCTGGTCGCGGCGGTCCTGGCCGCTGATGTCACGCCGGCGGCCCTGGCATTGCGGCCGGCGCGGGACACGGCGAGGCCGGCCCGCTCGCCCCCGGGGACGATGGCGGCGGCGGCGCCGGCGTTCTCCAGCAAGACGCCGGCGGCCCGGCCCGCCCCGGCTGACCGCAGGCCGTAGGCGGCCAGCAGGACCGTGCCGACCAGGACCACGAACCCGCCTGATGTTATGGCCATGGCCCCGATGATGGCGCGTGCTTCAGTCTTGCTCAGCAGGCAGGGAACAGAGAACAGCTGGCCGACTACGGGCAGGGTTACGTTACCGCCGCCGAACCCGGCTATGCAGGTGGCCGGGTTCGCGCCCCGGGCGCTGGCCAGGGTGGCATCCGCGCCCGCGCCCAGGCCGGTAAAGTCAGGGGTGCCGCCGCCCAGGAAAGCCCTGTACGCGCCGGAATCGAAAGTGCCCCACGGGGAGAATCCGCCTGCGTCTTTCCATTTCGCTACGGCGGCCCGGGCGTTGACATTCGGGTCAAGGATGTTCGGGCTGGGCGGGGCGTGCGTGCCGTTGGATATCTGCCACAGTCCCCAGCTGGTCTGCGTCCCGTTATTATCGTCCGGGTTCAGGTCAGAGCTGCAGCCGCCGGATTCGGCCATGGCGATAGCCGCCGCGACCGGGGACAGGGCGGCGGGGCCGCCGTTATTAATCCACAAACCTTGCAGCTGGGCGTATGTGTACCTTGTTCCGGGGCCGCCGCCGCCGGCGCCCTGGCAGCCGGTCACGTCACACGGCCTGGACTGGGGGGCCGCCCGATGGCGGGGCGGCCGGGGCGGCCGGGCCGGCGGCGGCCCGGGCATTGCCGGCGGATGCCTCCTTATCCATCCTGCCAGTCGGCAGGATGACGGTATTGGGCGCCGGCGGCGGCGGCCAGCTGCCCGTATAGCGGTTAACCGGGTTGATTAGCTGGCCCAGCGTGACGTCATAGCCCTTTACCAGGCAGTAGCCCCACAGGGCGATTGAGTACCCGGCCCATCCCAGCCCGAACCCGAATGCGATCACGTCGGGTTCCCCCATGCCCCGGGCGGCCCGGCCTGCCCGGGCGTGGATTCGGTCGGCGGCTGCCCGGCGGCGGCGCCGGCTAGTCCCGCGTGCTTGGCATGGACGTACAGGCCGCCCATGATGGCGCCGGCCAGTGCCCCGCCGGCGATGATCGGGCGGGCGCGGGGCCGGTCGATGACCGCCGCCCCGACCACGAACACGGCGCCCACGCCCAGGCCGATGCCAACCCATTTCATCAGCGTTCCGGCCCTGGTGCTGGCGTTGATTTCCGTGGTCTGCGGTGAGCTGCACGCGGCTGCCACGATCTCAAACACGATGCCGGCGCTCACCAGGAACGCGACGCCCTGGCCGGTGTTCCCGGCGGCGGCGGCGCCAAAATCCGTGGCCACGGTGCGGCCTCCCGTCCCGGGGCGGGCGCCGCACGGGCCGTGCCCGCCCGTCCCGGGAGGCAGCAAACCAGGCGGGACGGGTCGGGCGCGGCGCGGGCAACCCGGCGCCCGCTAGTTCAGAGCTTAGCCAGGACTTCGGGGATATCCTCGGCGGCCAGCTGCAGCGGATAGGAGATGTCAGCGCCGGTATGCACCCGGGCCAGGTGGGCAGCGAGGGCGCCGGCCAGGGCGGCCAGCTTGCCGGCGTCGGGGGCGTCGGCCTTTGCTGCCTCCAGCAGCTGCCCGGACAGTTCCGCGGCCCGGTCCAGGCTGCCGTCTTGCACGGCGCTGACCCGGTGCAGGATGTGATCGTGCAGCAGCTGGGCCAGGCTGGCGTGCGTGTGGGCGCGGGCGGCGGCGCCCGCGGCGGCCTGGTCGGCCTGCATGGTCTTGATCAGCGCGGCCTGGTCGGCCAGCTGCCGCTGCAGATGGGCCAGGACCGCCATCACGTCGGTTTCGTCGGCGGCGGCGCCGGAGTCGGCCAGGGCCTGGCCGACCGCGGCGGGGTCGGCCCCGCCGATGGTTTGCTGGCCTCGCATGTCGGCGGCCTGGGCGGCCAGCTGGTCGCGGACGGCCTGGTCTGCGGCGGGATCGCCGGCCGGGGTCGGGTCGGTCATCGGATCTTGCCTCCTGTTCTAGGGCCGGCCGGCGGGCCGGATGCTGCCCCACGGTCCCGCGGCGGTTGCCGGTATCTCCGCGCCATCCGCGGAATACCTGGGATGTATGACCTGATAGGCCACGGTGCCCCACGGGTAGGGCAGCTGGGGGGCGTAGTAGGTGACCAGGGCGCCCGCGGGCATCACGACCGGGGTTGCCGGTACCACGGCGGCCAGCCACGCGCCGCCGCCCTGGTCGGGGCGGCTGGTAATCCCGCGGATGCGATCCGCCAGCCGGGTCATCGCACGGCCTTGCGGCGGCGGGGCCAGCGGCGCGGCCCGGGGTTCGGCCCGGCCTGCGTGATGTTGACCATGGCCCCGTCAAAGTTCAGGCCGCCGATCATGCCCGCGACCGGGTTGTACTGCCGTACCGCCCAGGTGGTCGGGTCGGACGGGTCAAGGCCGTTATAGCTGGTCCCGTTCGGCATCGGGCCGACCGGCCCGCCGCCCGGCCCGGGGGCCAGGTTGGTCTGCCCCCCGCCGATGGGCCGGGCATGGTCATAGGGATAGGTCAGGTGCGACCAGGCCGACCAGCCGCGGTACAGCGGCCGGCGAATACGGATCGGCATTGCCCGGCCTCCTTACTTGCTCTGCACGATGGCAAGGTCCACGACGCTGCCCTTTGGCACCCGGGCGCCCGCGCCCGGGGTCTGGGAAGTGACCGTGTATTCACGGGCCGGGTTGCGTTCCTGATTCAGGTGGGCTTTCAGGCCCGCGCTATCCAGTTCCCCGATAGCGAAATTGGCCCGCTGGCCGGTTACCCGCGGAACCGTGGTCATCTGCGGCGGGGCGTTGCCCGGCGGCGGCGCCGGCCGCGGGCCGCCGGGCGGCGGCGCCGCGGACGGCGGCGGCGCGGCGCCCGTGGTTCCGCTGCCGCCAGTCGCGCCCGCGGCGCCGCCTGCTGACCCCGCGCCGATGCCCTGGGCCTGCAGCTGGTTTATCTCTTCCTGCAGCTGGGCCAGCTGGTCCTGCAGCCCGACTGTCTGGGCGGTCGCTGACGCGGCCTGGCCCGCGGCGGCCTGGGCGTTCCTGCGGGACCGCCACCACAAGATGCCCAGGGCCGCCACGCCGGCAATGCCGATGATGGCCACGGGGCGGGGCAGGCCCAGCACCTTGGGCGCGGGCCGGGCCGGCGGCGGCGCCGGCCCGGCCTGGCTGACGGGATCGGCGGGACTGGTCATACCCCGCCCCCGCCCCAGGCGGGCACGGCACGCGGCGCGCTGATCTGCCACTGGCCCCGCTGCAGGATCGGGCGGGCCAGCCGGGCCGGGCGGCCTCGCGGGTCAACCGCGGGCACGGGCATCAGGTTGTCACTGTAAATGCGCACGGGCGTGGTCGGCCCCATGGTCCCGTCCCCGTCCAGCGACCTTTCGTAATACTTGGTCGGCAGCCAGAAATCGGGGGCGTCGGTGCTGTAGAACAGGCCGCCGCCGGCGCGGTCGCCTATGTCCGGGCTGGGCACCGTGTCACGGGTGGGCGCCGGTACCCGCGTGGTCCCGGGGCTGCCCTGAACCGCGGCCTTGTACCGGATGGCGCCGCTGGCCGCCATCCGGGTGAAATGCGGCGCGACCGCGGACAGGGGCACGCCGGCGGGCACGCCCGGGACGGTGTACCGCATGCTAGCTGCCCTTGCCCAGCAGGCCGTTTACCGCGACTGTTTCCGTCTTGATTCCGGCACTGGTAATGGCCTGCGTGCCCTGCGGATTGTGCACCAAATCCGCAATGATGACCCCGAGGATGACCGCGCCTACCGCGGTCCAGAATCCGGTTACCCTCATGCCGCTATCCCTTTGCCTAGTGGCTGGCGGCCGGATTCGGCGGCCGGGCCGCCCGCCGCCGCGGTTGCCTTTGCCGCGGTCGCGCCGCCCGCCGCAGTGCCGGGTACGATTTTCAGCAGGACCGCCAGGTCGATGCCGAACGCGAACGCGACCGCGGCGGCCCTGGCCGGCTGGTATTCGGCCAGCATGGCCAGCAAGACGAACAGGGCCGATGTTGCCAGCATGTCCCCGGGGATCGGGGGGCGGTGCCGGCGGATGCCGCGCCACACGATGATGCCCTCAGCGATGCCCCAGGCCAGGATCATTCCGGGCACGGCGGGGCCTCACTGCAGCCGCATCCGCACGGGCGGGGGCGGCGGAACATCATCACCAGCACTGCCACCGCGGCCACGTCAATAGCCGCGTATAGCAGGAGGGCGCGGGTCCTGGTCATCGGTCAGGCGGCGCGGGAACGGCCGGTGTTGCCGATGCCGAAGAAATGCTGCAGCGCCCAGTAGCCAGCGGCCCCGACGATGATTCCGGAGAGTGTGATACGCACTGCCCTGGTCCTTTCCTGTCTAGCGTTTCGGCGCGGTCGGCGGGCCTACCGTGGCAAGGCCCACCAGAGAAATGCGAGGCCGGTCAGCGCGACGATGCCGCCGCCGACCGTGGCCCAGAACGGGACGGTACCGCCGCCGGAATCTCCGCCGACGATGCCGAAAGACTGCTGCCCGATGGTGCGGGGGCCTTGCGGGGTCGCCCCGGCCGCCGCGGGCACGGGCGCCGGGTTGCCGTACAGCTGCCCGATGAACGACGTATTGAGTCCGGTCTGGTATTGCACCGCTGGTTACCTCCGGTCGCCTATACCTCTGGCAGGCCCTGGACGATGGTGCCGGACGGCACGACCTGGCCGATGACGGCATTGAGGATTCCGGGGGCGTTGCTGATGCTGCCCCACGGGTAGGCCGCCAGTTCGCACTGCGTGCCGGGGTTCGTCGAAAGGAAAATCTCGCCCGTTTCCAGCAGCCCGAAATCACGCTGGGCCAGCGAGGTTTTCCGGCTGAACGCCAGGACCCCCAGGGGCCGCGGGTTCGTCGCTGACCCCGCCGCGGTCTGCGTGCCGTTCACCAGGGCGCCAATGCCCATGGAAATGGCCATGTCTTCATAAACGGTGGAAAGCAGGGAATCCACCAGGGGCACGCCGTCTACTACCAGCTTCACGCGGTTGGTCGCGGCGCCCCACCCGTCCACCCGGGCGCCGGTAGAATCCCGGAAGTCCATGCCCAGGACCGACAGGTAACCGCCCAGGCGGGGCAGCTGCACGAGACCGGAGAAGTTAGACGGCACGGGCGGGTTACCGGGCTGGAAAATCCACTGGCACGTTGTCCCGATGCCCGGCGGGTCCGCGGACACGTTCGGCAGCCAGTAGAAATCGCAATCGACTGATTCCGACCACGCGCCCTGAGCGGTCAGGGTTCCGCTGTTCATCCCGGCAAAGGGCTGCATGTTGATCTGCAGGACGGGCAGCAGGGCCGCGTTGGCGCCGCTGATGACCCCGTAAGATTTCGCGAATTCAAACGGCAGGTACGTTCCCACCGTGAATGCGTTGCTGGTGGCGGTAACGCCGGTCCAGGTCGGGAGGTTCTGCAGGGACCGGGTAAGGTCAATGCCGAACTGGCCGGACAGCAGGGGGACCAGGAATGTCATATCCCAGCCAGGGCCGGTCAGCAGCTGCGTCCCGAATGCGTCTTTCATTTGCACGAGCTGCGCCCAGTTATTTGGCGTGTCCAGCGCCCCCTGCCCCGACGCGGGAAGGGCGCCCGTGGTAATGGTGGAGGCCGCCGCCGTGACATTAATCCGGTAGCCTTTCGCCCATCCGGGCGCGGAAACCATCGGCCGGCCCATGAAACCGCCCGGGGTCTGGGTATCGACGTACATTGTCCGCCGGCCATCGGGCGCGTGGCGGACGAACGGGCCGCCCGCGGTTTCCGCCGTGGTCTGGGGCTGGGGGCGGCCGGCCACGGTGCCGGCAATGGCACTTCCCGGGGTAGTCATGTGTTGCCCTCGCTCATGCGATCGTGACGACTGCCTGGCCAACGGCGTGCATCACCGTGCCCGGCGGCCTGATGGCCAGCTGCTTGCGGCCCCAGGTCTTGACGGTGGACCGGGCAGGCCAGAGCAGCACGTCAACCACGATGATCAGCTCGAAAATCCGCCTGGTCGGCATGCCCGCCCCTGTCCCTACGGTCACGGTTTGGGCGCGATGCTAACACGCAGTTCGTTGCCATGGCTAACTACCCGCGCTAACGACCTGCGCCGGCGCGGCGGGTTCGTGCCACAATCGGCCCCATGGCAGCCCACACGCGCGACCCCGTAAGCGAGAGATTCGATTCCGCAGCCGCCCGCCTGCTGGCCCGGGCCAGCAGGCGGCCGGGCCAGTGGACCGGAACCCGGATAGCCAACCCCGATGCCGGCTGGATGGCCTGGGCCAGGTCCATGGGCATCAGCCTGCTAGGCCCCGACCTGGACGGCGGCGGCCAGGCCCGCACCCGATGGGTGCGCGGGTTCGTCCGCAGCGTGTACTACGTGCGCAAGTGGTACATGACCGGCAACGGCACGCCCAGCCTGGCCGCGCCGCCCTCGCTGGAACCCATGCCCCCGCTCATGTCCTACCGCGTCGGCGGGGTCGATATCGCCCCGGGCGGCCGGGTCATCGGCCGGCGCGTTGCCATCAAGCTGCACTGGCCGCCCGACCCGGCCGCCGCCCGGGCCGCCGTCCGGGCCCTGCCCGACTCCGAGCGCATCTTCACCGATGAGGGCGACCACGGCGGCCGGTCATCCGACCCGACCCGGCGGGACTGGGAATGATCATCGACGTTGCCCCCGCCACGGGCGTCAACTGGCATTCGGTGCTGGCCAACACGGCATCGGTCGGAACCGTGGTCGGCGGCATCGTCAGCTGGACACTGCGGCGCGTGGCCTCGCGCCGCAAGGACCACGAACGGTGGATAACCACGGCAATCACGGTGGCAGTCCGCGAGGCATCCATTGCCCTGGGCCGCCAGCTGGCCGACGTGAACGGCAAGGTAGACGCCCAGGCCCGCACGCTGGATGAGGTACAGCGGCGCGTGGGCAACATGGAACGCGCCCTGATGAGCCGGAAGTAAACCCGCAGGCCCCGCTGGTCCGCCCGTGGTGTCCAGCCCGGGCGGGGCGGGGCCTGCAAACACGCCCAGGCCGGGACTTGCGCTAGCAAAGATCGCCGGCTAGAACTGGGCGCACAACTAAGGTGTCCACCACTATAGCGAGAAACCTCCCAGCCGCCAAAGGCTGTATTTGAAATGCCGGAAAACTCTGGGGTGGGGTTTCGCCATGCCGCGATGCTGCGCCGTAGGGGCCGGCAGAGCCGGTCCCCCATACCGGGGCCATCCTGGCCCCTGGTATCCCCCGGGACCGGCCCGGCCCCTACGGGGCCAGGCCGACCGGAAACCTGCAGTTCTCAAGCTCAACAGTTACCGGGGCCATCTACAGGCATCAGCCATAACGGTCAGGTAGCAGGCGCGTGCGCGCACGGGCGAAAGTCCGCAGAAAGTAGCCGGATATTCTCGGATAGTCCCGCGCGCCCGTAAGTTTCCCTCCGAAAGTCCGGGGAAAATGACGGAAACTCTACAGCGCGCAGAGGGTTTCCTGCTAGACTGCATGCATGACAACGAACACCGGCCAGGCCGCCGCCCACCCGACCGCCGCGCATGTCGCCCGGGTCCCCCAGGCCGCAAACGGCGATGACATGCTGGCCGCCCTGCACGCATCGTGCGACCGCCGGGCCTACCTGGGCGCCCAGTCCACGCCCGTACTGCGGCAGGCCCTGGACCTGTGCGGCGAAGACGCCCAGGGCCTGGGCCGCGCTGCCCTCATTAACGGCATCCTTGCCAGTTTCTAGGAGAACACGCCATGACCGACACAGCTACCGGCGCCCTCGGCTTCCAAGACGCGCGGGACTACCTGGCAGACAACGGCCTGGCCGCTAACTGGGATGATGCCGTTGAAATTCTCAAGTGGGCACGGCATCACGGGCAGTCCACGGCTGGCGGGCGCCGGGTCACCTACGATCCGGCCGCCCATCGGTTCGCCATTGCCGCCCCGGCCGCCCCGGCCGCCCCGGCCGCCGCCGCCCAGTGCGGGCCCTGCGGGCACCCGGGCCACCAGGCCGGCCAGTGCGCCACCTGCCCGTGCGAGTATTCCCCCGCCTGGCAGGCCCTGGCCGCCG
>Ga0126378_10001246_pt1 | contig 18994 bp, 15 predicted proteins | sample PanSoiMetPlot_23_FD_92587 | JGI IMG/M metagenome (GOLD analysis project Ga0126378, IMG submission 92587) | Tropical forest soil microbial communities from Panama - MetaG Plot_23 | ecosystem: Environmental > Terrestrial > Soil > Tropical forest > Bulk soil | place: Panama | collected 2016-02-17
AGCGGATCATCGACTCATCACCGCCGGGATCGGTGACCTCCCAAGAGAACCCGGCCAGCCGCGCGACCGCCTTCAGGCCGGTCGAGCGGCCGGTGATCAGCTGCCGGTCGAACACCCGGTACAGGTCGACCCACTGATCGGAGCCGACAAATGCGGAAACTTCTTCGGTCAGGCCGAGTCCGGCCGCGATCCGGCGAAGCTGAGAGTTCTCCGCTGCCGCGTTGTAGCAGTAGCCGAGGAAACTCAGCCCGGCGGCGGCAGCGGTGCCGCGGAGTCGGCTCAGCCAGGACCAGAACTCACTGAACAGGTCAGACTCGCGCTGGCAGGACATCGGCTTCCAGGTGCAGAACGCGCGGTACCCGGTGTGGGCCGCCAGCCGCTGGTCGAATCGTGGTCGCGACCACGCCAACCGCCGGGCCGTCCCGTACCCGTCGGACCTGAGCGTGACGAGCGCGCCCCAGAGGTATACGCCGTCCTGCGTGTTCTCCATGTCGATGTCGACCTCGACGTCGGCGCGCGGCACTCGCACCGTGCTGACGCCCCTGCGGCGGTACGCTGCCTGATCGCCGAGTGCGGCCCTGGCCAGGTCGATCTGCTCGGGCAGACCGCGCATGGGCTCGTCGCTGTAGCTTGCGGTGCGCGGGCAGAGCGCGCGTGCATCGGCGAGAACAGCGATGCCGGCCGAGGCGAGCAGGCCCGCCTGCGCTCGGCGGCGCGCGCCGAGCACTTCAGCCACAGGTGTGTCGCCGGGCATGCCGTCCAAGGCCCGCATGACGGGACGCAGGTCGACTCCGGATGCGACCAGCTTCGCTGTGCGGTAGTCGAGCGCAGCGAGCGCTCCCCGGTCCGTGACGCCGTGGTCGCGGTGCGCGCGCCATTGCTGCCAGCCGATCCCGGGAAGCAAGCTCACGTCTCCGGTGCCCGCTTCCAGTCTCGGCCCGCACGCCGACCACCACGGGCAATGCGCGCACTCGCCGATCTTGACCGGAACGAGCAGCAGCGTCACATCGGGATCGTCGACGCAGCGGCCGGCAACGGCGATGACATCGAGCCGGAAGTCGAACTCGAAGTCATAGACCTCCATCGTGGAGCGTAGTTTGCGAGCCCTGCCTCTGCCGCCCTTCCCGCCCGAAGACGGCGTCTGCCAGACAGGTTCGTCGAGGTCATACCAGACGACGGCCTCGTCGACGCCGACGATGCCGCCAAGCCGGCCGCTGGCAGCCGCCATTCCCGCCGCCTCGAGCATCCGCTGGTAGTGCGCAAGCTGCAGCAAGTCACCCCTACGCCACAGCGCAGTGCTGACCGGGTCGGCGGCAGCGTTTTCTAGCCACGGCGAGCCGAGCTCCGAGCACAGCGCCGGCCTGTACCGAGCTAGCCCGTCCTTCTCGGGCCGATGCTCCTCTGGTTGCCCGCCCCTCGATGCTTCCCGTGCGGAGGACTCGGCCGGCTTGGCGTCGCGAGCGCGGTGATGCTTGATGTCCACCGCCCGGTAGCCAGATCCCGCCGCCGCGAGCAACAGGTCGGGCTCGCCCACCCGCCTGGCGCGATTGTCGGTCGGAAGGCGGCCGCCGATGATAAGCGGCACCGCGGCGGTCATCGCCGCAAGCGTGGCTCGCTCCCGTTCGGCCCGCTCCTCGTGGTCGGATTTGGCGACAAGACACGCGCCGGGATGCAGGTCGAGCAACCTGGCCACGACCTGTTCCTCGAAGGCGATGCCGCGGGCGAACATGCGGCTAAGCGCGGCCGATGCCGGCAGCGGCTCGCACGGGCGGATCGCGTCCCACTGCGCACGAACCGGGCACTGTTTAGCGACGTACCCGCCCTGGGGCGGCACGGCCGAGACGTCGTAGCGAGTTGCCACGTCCCGAATCGTACGCAGCGGCTCTGTCAGAGCGCGCCGGCCTGCGCGGGCCGGTCATCTGAGACTGCAAGCGGTACCGCAACTGGTACTGCATCTGCGATTACGACGGCGACCGGGGTTGGAACCGCGGCGGGCGCGACTGGGAGCTCCGGCACCGGCCTGATCGCAGCGATCGGCTCGGCCTCGGCTGTCGAGCGGGCAAGCCTGGTGATCCCCCAGGCCGCTGAGAGCACGGCGGCAACCTCGAGCGTGATCCTGACGGGTCCTCCGGCCAGGTGCTCGTGGTAGAGGATCAGGCCGAGCAGCGACCCAACTGCCGGGTCGAGCACCGAGAACACCGGTAGGAACGCCGCCAACGCGGCCGCCCGGTAGCCGTTCTGCTGCATTGTGTAGGTGAGCAGGCCAATCACGGCCAGCAGGTACGGCCGTACATCGGCCAGCGCGCCGAGTTGGTGCCCGCCGACCAGCGCCGCCGTGGTTTTGGTCAGCGCGTCGGTGACGCCCGCGGCAACGCCGCCGCCGATGCCCAGGGTAAGTGCGCGGCGCAGCGGCGACATCCGCATGGCCAGCACTGCGGAGACGACGCAGATCATCACTGCCGCGATGGCGGCCAGGCCGAGTTCGCCCGACGTGGCAGTCGCGTGACCGCCCGATGGGTGGGCCACAGAAAGGAATACCGCGAGGCCCGCGAAGGTAGCCAGCGCGGCCAGCCACTCGACCGGCCGCATCCGACGGTGGTCCGCCCATGCGGCCAGCGCCAGCGCGAAAAGCAGGCTGCAAGCGAGCACCGGTTCGATGACCACCAGGCGGCCAAGGTCGAGCGCGGTTGCCTGCAAGGACAGGCTGACGATCACTAGCACGAGGCCCGCCAGCCACAGCGGGCGGCGGATCAGCCGCAACAGCACCGTCGGCTCGAACGCCGCGTCGGTCCTGAGCCTGGCCGCGACTCGCTGCTGGACGACATTTGCCACCGCGAAGGTGCCGGCCGCCGTAACGGCCAGCGCGATCGCGATCAGCTGTTGCGAACCGCCAGTCACGACCCGGCCGCGTAGAACCGCGGGGAATTCAATTCCATGTCGGACATCATGACGTTCAGACCGGTCGCTCGGCTAGCGCTTCCCTCGGCAAACGCGCCGATTTCTCCGCGTGCCGCCGGCCGTCGTTGCATAATGCTGGGATTCTGCCAGCCGCAGGGGAAATGACCGCTGTCGGCGAGGCGAAGACCAGCGCCGCGCGCGATCGCTGTGACGCGAGTGGCCAGCGGAGGGGATGAAACGAATGGCGCGTTCAGCAAGACACGTCCGGCGCAGGGTAACCGCAGTGCTCGGCGCAACCGCCGCCGTCAGCGGGTGCCTGCTCGCCACTGCGGGGCCGGCTTCGGCGATCGGGCCGACCGACTGGCCGGCCTTCCTCGGTGGCCCGCTCCATACGTCCCTGTCGCCAGACTCGGCCATCACCTCGGCGAACGCGCCGACTCTGAAGCAAAAATGGCGCTTCAACCTTCCCTACGTCTCGAGCCCGGTCGTTGCCGACGGCTCAGTCTTCATCGGCTCGTACACCGGCTTCTTCTTCAAGATCAACGCAGTTACCGGCATCAAGCAGAACAAGATCTTCCTCGGCTTCCAGCCCAAGCTCACGTGCGCTCCGTTCGGGTTCGCCTCCACCGCGACGGTCGCGGTCGACCAGAAAACGCACCAGGACACCGTCTACGTTGCCGCGCCCAACGGGTACTTGTACGCGCTCAACGCCGCCACGATGAATACGGTATGGCGCTCGCCGATTGCGATTCCTTCCAAGAAGGTAAATAACTTCTTCAACTGGTCCTCTCCGACCGTGGCGAACGGGAAGATCTATGTCGGCATATCCGCGAACTGCGATACGCCGCTCGTCCGCGGCGGAGTCGCGGTATTCAGCCAGGCCACCGGGCGCAGGATCGCCACGTTCTACACCGTGCCCAAGGGCCACGTCGGCGGGTCTGTCTGGTCGACGGCAGGGGTCGATAGCTCGGGCAACGTGTACGTCACGGTCGGGAACCCGGCGCCAGGCGCGACGAATTTCTACAACACCGACGCCATACTCAAGCTCAGCCCAAGGCTCAAACTGCTCGCCGCGTTCCACCCAGCCAAGAACTCGCTCAAGGGCGACAGCGATTTCGGCGGCTCGCCGACCCTGTTCACAGCCCGGATAAAGGGCAGGACGACACCGATGGTAGGCGCGTGCAACAAGAACGGCATATTCTACGCACTGCGTCGTTCGAATCTGACCCGGGTCTGGCAGCGCATGATCGGCTCCAGGGCGCGCGGCGGCGTGCGGGCTCAGTGCCAGTCGGCCCCGGCGTTCGACGGCCACCATCTGTTTATGGCCGGACCCGCTACCACGATCGGTGGCAGGAAGTTCCGCGGTTCCGTCGAGCGGCTCAACCCAGCGACAGGCGCGATCGGATGGGAGACCGGATTGCCGAACGGCGTGCTGACCAGTCCGACCATCAACCGCGGCGGCGTCATCGGCGTTGGCACCTACGACAACGGCTCGGCCCAGAATCGCACCTACCTGATCGGAGCCTCGACTGGTGCGATCTTGAGGAAGCTCAACCCCGGATTCGACTTCGCCCAGACGATATTCGCCGACGGCTTGGTCTACTCTGCCTCGAGCACAGGCCTGTACGCCTGGGGGCCGTAGTGCCGTCAGGGTAGCGCCGCGCGCCGGGAGGCTCTAGGCCCGGTCAGCCGATGTATCGCCGCTTGCTGCTGATCACCTTCAGCGTTCCGCAGCCGTGGCTGCCCGGCAGATTGAGCCCGTCCTTGGCTTCGGTATCCCGCTGGCAAGGGTCGAACTCGTAGAAGTAGCCCTTGTTTCCGATCCTGAAGGTGAACTTGATCGTCACTGCGTACTCGTGCGCGTTGACCTTCCGTGGCTTGGACACACGGGGGTTGCCGGCGCCCAGCTTCAGGAACCTTGGCGGCGACGGCTCTCCGGTGGCGCTCAGCTTGATGCCGAAGTAGACGAACCACCGCTTGGGCATCTCGGTCCGCAGCGTGGGCGGCGGTACGAACACATGCAGGTGCCAGGTCTGATGACAGACCGGGCGCTGGCCAGGCCGATTGCAGCTTGACCCGCCTCGTGCCCGCGCGTTGGCGGCCACGTAGACGATCACTTTGGCTGATGCCGCCTGTGCCACGTGCGCGGTGGTGGATGCGAACAATTTGACCTGGTATCGAGTGGCCAGCGTCGGGGTAACGGTGAAGGAGTACGGCATGGTCGCACCGGTTAGCGGGATGTGCGCCACCAATGCGGGCGCCTGGTTGAACGGGAACTGCTGCGCGTAGAACCGCAGATCATCGCCCTGCAGACCACCTGTTACCTTTCCTCTGATCGTGGCCGATTTAAACGAGGCGAGTCCGAATCTGACGTAAACGTGGCCGGTCACGTTCCGGAACTGCGACTTCGCGGCGATGCTAATCGCCGGGGTTGCCCGCGGCGCGGCGAAGGCGGGCAACTGCGGGGCGGTAATCGCGCCAGCGATGGACACGGCCGCCGCGATCCGGAGCGCAGTCCGCTTCATGAGCATCCCTCCTGTTCACGCAGCAGCAGGCTCGCGACTGCGGATACGTCGTCGGAGGTGATGCTAACGACGGCAGCAAGCTAGGTCGAGATCTCGGGGTAAGGAAGTGCCCAATGACGGGCCGCAATTGCCGATCCTCAGCTGCTAGCCCGGTTGGGAGGCTGGTAGTCGGCGTGGTGCTCGACGGTCAGATACACGTCCATGCCGACCGGTTTGCGCTGCTCTTCGGCCAAGTGACCGAGCAGCCCGGCGGTCCGGGCTAGCAGCGCGAACCCGCGCAACAGGTCAAGCGGCAGCCCGAGGTCGGCGAGTGCCGCGCCGCAGGTGCCCGCCCCGTTGAGCGGCAGGGTGCGGCCTAGCACTTGCCGGTGAACCCGGCCGATCGCCTCGAACAGCCGCAGATGCGGACCGCGCAGCCCCTCGTTCTCGGCGATCGTCAGCAGCCTGGGTGTGCGCGGGTCGGTAACTTTGTGCACGGGATGCCCGAGCCCGGGAACGAGCCGGCCGGCGGCGCGGGCACGGCGCACGGCGTCGGTCGCCACCGCGTCGAACGCGGCGTCATCGACCGGCACCGGCCGCCCGGCAAGCGCCTCAGCCAAGAACCGGCCGGTGTCCTCAGTCACGCCGAGGAACCGGGAGCCGCCGCCGAGCAGCCCGGCGGCGAGCGCGCCCTGGACCGATTCCGGCGCGCTGAGATAGGTGAGCCTCGCCGCTATCGCTGTTGGCGTGAATCCGTGGTCGGCCAGCGCGACCAGCACGGCCTCGAACACCCGCACCTGGGACGGGGTCGGTCGCTGCTGGGTGGCCAGCCATAGGGCGAGCTCGCCGAAGCCGACCTTGCCCATGAGGTCGGCAGCGAGGTCCTGCCCGAGCACTGTGATCGTCTCGGAATCAGAAGTGCCGAGCGAGGTGGGGAATGCTGGGACGTCCTTGGTCATGACGCTGCTCCTGACTGCAGGGCACTGGCGGCCGGGTCAGCCAGTCCGAGCGCGCGGTCTTCGGTATCCGGACTGTCGGCAAGCCACGCCCTGATCTGGCTTCCATGCTCGTCAAGTGCCGGCGGGGGCAGGTCGTAGCGCGGAGGCGTTTGCGAGTAGCTGACCGGGTGCCTGATTGTGGGCAGCCCGGCCTGGCCGCCGGCGCGGACGACCGGGTCGAGACCGATCTCCTCAGCGAACGCGATCCCCTGGTCGATGGTGTTGATCGGCCCGCACGGCACGCCGGCCGCGATCAGGTCGCCGAACCACTCGGCCGCCGGGCGACCGGCGAGCCGCTCCACCAAGAGTCGCCGGAGCGTATCCCGGTTCGCCGTGCGGTCTTCGTTGCGCGAGAAACGCGGATCATCGGCAAGCCGGGGCGCGCCGAGGACCTCGCAAAGCTTTCGGAATTGAGCGTCGTTCCCCGCGATCACGATGAGGTCGCCCTCGGCGGTCGGCAGGGGTTCGTAGGGAAACAGGCTCGGATGCGAGTTGCCCATGCGGAACGGCACCACGCCGCCCGCCACGTAGGCGCTTGACTGGTTCACCATCCCTGACAGGGCCGAAGCCAGCAGATTGGCCTGCACGTGCTGACCCACGCCGGTTGCTGCGCGATGGTTCAGAGCCGCGAGTATGCCGATGGTCGTGTGCAGCCCGGCCATCACGTCAAAGACCGCGACGCCGGCCCGGTACGGCGGACCGGCTGGGTCCCCGGTCAGGCTCATCAGGCCGGACATGGCCTGCACCATCAGGTCGTAACCGGGCAGGTTCTTGCCTCCGCCAGAACCGAAGCCGCTGATCGAGGCGTAGACGATGGCAGCGTTGGTCGCCCGCACCGAGTCGTAGTCGAGGCCGAACCTCGCCAATCCGCCTGGCTTGAAGTTCTCCACCATGATGTCGGCGCGCCTGGTGAGTTCGCGCGCTGCCGCCAGGTCCTCCGGGTCGGTCAGGTCCAGCGCCACCGACCGCTTGTTCCTGTTGATCGACAGGTAATAGGTCGAGACGCCGGCGCTCGTGACCGGCGGGGCCCACTGCCTGGTATCGTCTCCGGCCGGGCTCTCGACCTTGATCACGTCCGCTCCGAGGTCCGCCAGGAGCATGGTGCAGTAAGGACCCGCCAGCACCCGTGAGAAGTCGGCTACGAGGAGGCCGGACAGCGGACCTGACGGCGGCGCGGGTTTGCTCACGACAGGAGCATAGGCAGCCCAACCCGGATGATCGTGCCAGTTGACAGCCGGACGTGAAACCAGCCACGCTTCGGCAATGCGCCGCACCGCAGGGCAGTCATGATTGCGGGGTGATGTCACCACTGGTGACCCGCCTCCGCCCGTGGTAGAACACGTTACAGTTTGGTCGCTGATTGCGACCGACCGTGACGGTTCTTGCGGAGGCAACAAGTGCCCAACGCGTGGGATCTCGAGGCCGACGTGATCGTGATCGGCTTCGGTGCCGCGGGTGCGTGCGCCGCACTCGAGGCGGCCTCGGCCGGGGCCGAAGTGATCGTGATCGACCGTTTCCGCGGCGGCGGAGCGACTGCGCTGTCCGGCGGCATCGTTTACGCCGGCGGCGGCACTATCCAGCAGCTTCAGGCCGGCGTGCAGGATACTCCAGAGGCGATGTTCGCCTACCTGAGCCAGGAGGTAGGCGACGCGGTTTCCCCGATTACGTTGCGTGACTTCTGCGAAGGCAGCGCGGAAATGCTCGCGTGGCTGGCCAGCAAGGGTGTGCAATTCGAGGGCAGCCTATGCTCCGACAAGACCTCCTACCCGACTAACCGGCATTACCTGTATTACTCAGGCAGCGAGCGGTCCTTCGCGCAGGTCGCAGCGCCCGCGCCGCGCGGGCACCGGGCCGTAGGCCGCGGCACCTCAGGGCGCGTGTTGTTCGCCGCCCTCGAGCATGCGGTCGAATCGGCGGGGATCCGCGTCGCGTTGCAGACGCGGGCCGACACTCTGATCACCGGTGCGGCGGGCGAGGTGACAGGGGTGAGCTGCGCGAGCATGCGAGCTGCCAGCGGCTGGGCCAGGCTTGGCCACAGGGTGCTGCACCGCGTCGGCAAGAAGCCGTTCCTGTACGCGGGAAGCCTCGGCCGGCGTGTCCATCGCCCGGTCGCCTGGCTGGAGGCACGCTACGCCAGGCCGCTGCGGATTGGCGCCCGGCACAGCGTGATACTGGCCGCCGGCGGATTCGTGGCCAACCGCGCGCTTCTGCGCGAGCACGCACCTTCTTACCGGGGCGGGCTTGCCCTGGGCACCGTGGCCGATGACGGCAGCGGGATCGCGCTAGGCGTGGCGGTCGGCGGGGCGACCGGGTTCCTTGACCGTGTCTCCTGCTGGCGGTTCATCACGCCGCCGGCGGCTTTGCTGCGCGGGGTCCTGGTCGACAAGACCGGTCGGCGAGTCTGCGATGAGTCCTTGTACGGAGCGGCGATCGGCGAGGCCATGGTGCGCAACCATGACCGGCGAGCCTGGCTGGTGGTCGACAAGCGGATCGTCTCGCAGGCGTGGCGCCAGCTTCGGGCCGGCGCTCAGTGGTTCCAGCTTCTCCAGGCGGGTTACCTGCTGACCAGTGCCCGGGTCAGTGCGGACAGCCTGGCTGACGCGGCGATCAAGGCAGGCGTGGATGCATCCGGCGTGACGGCCACCGTCGCGGCCTACAACGCGGCCGCCGCGGCCGGAGAGCCCGATCCGGCCGGCAAGCCGGCTGATGCCGTGGCGGTGCTCGACCGGCCGCCGTACTCGCTGATCGACCTATCGATCCGGCCGCGGCCGGCCTACCCAGCGCCCATGCTGACGCTCGGCGGCTTGGTCGTGGCTGAAGACACCGGCCAGGTCCGCCGCGCCGACGCGACGCCGGTTGCCGGACTCTACGCGGCCGGGCGCAGCGCGGTCGGGCTCTGCTCGAACTCGTACGTCAGCGGGCTATCGCTGGCTGACTGCGTCTACTCGGGACGGCGTGCTGGACGGCACGCTGCCGTCGCGGCGATCACCAGTACTGGGTCGTGGCACCCGAGGTGTTTCTGACCGACCCTCCGAGTTCCGGTCGCTCGAACACTGACTTGATCGCCACCCGGCCTGGCCCTTGCAGCGTCAGCCAGATCGACTTGGCCTGCCACCTCGCCGAGCTGAACCAATACTGGCCCCTCGGGTACTCGAAATGCAGAAACATCGAGACGGACGGGTCCTTCCAGATCAGCCCGCTTGGCTGGACGAGGATCCGCTCACCGTGATTCAGGTCGCGCACGAACGAATTGCCAGGCGCGTGCAGCAACAGCAGGCCGGGCGTGCTGTGCGCGATGAACCTGTCGATGAACCTGCCGACCGGGTAATGCCACTCCGTATCATCGCCGCTGCTCGTGGTGAACCAGACGTTCGAGTTCTGCCACTGGTAGCCGACGTTTCCTGTCGCGACGAGGAACTGATGCTCCACGACGTCAATGCCCTGGTTGGGCTGGAGCGGGATCGCCAGAATCTCGCCGGGATGGTCTGCGCTGATCGCGATGAACCCAGGACCCTGGGCCTTCATCATGATCAGCGGCATGCCGGCCAACACCCTGTTCCATCCGCCCTGCATCCGCATCGCCTCGAGCCTGACCCGCGGCTCGGTATGCAGCAGCACGTGGTGGGAGAAATAGACCCAGTCGTCGTCATGCAACTCCATCTCGGCGACGGGGACGTACGCGCCGCTGATCTGGCAGGTAGAGCGGCCGAACCGGATCCTGGCCATGTCACGGATCGGCGGCTGCTTGCACCAGCCCGAGTTCGACACGCGGAGCCTGACGTCGACGGGCGCTCCGCACCGCGGGCACGTGGCGGCGCCGTCGTCGTTGTTGACCATCCGACAGTACGGGCAGGTGTACGTGGCCTGGCCTTGAGTGGTCATCGCCAATCCCCTACTCAGACCCGTGATGGACGTACATGGATTGGATGCCGACCCGTCCAGGCCCGGTCATCTCGGCCAGATACATGCCGCGCCGCATCATGCCGGTTTTGATGTCCATCTGGACGGTATTCATCCCCACCGAGGAGTCCTTATACAGGAACCCCCCCGGCTCAATCAGGATCTTCTCGCCCGCCTGCAGCGTCTTCTGGAACACGTTCCCGTATCCGTGCAGCAGGAGCAGGCCGGGGTAGTTCTGCGTGATGAAGCGGTCCATGTACATGCCGCTGCCACCATGCAGCAGGTTGGTGAGGCCCTTAATCCGAACGAAGGAATAGTTGAGCGAGTGCGTGCCGATAAGGAAGGCGTGCTCGCGGACATCGAGCTCCATGCCGGGGTGCAACGGCAGCACCACGAGCTCGCCCGCGGCATCGCGCGAGAACGCGATCCTGCCTGGTCCCTGGGCGATGCTCAGGATGTGCGGCATGCCGCCGATCGTGCGCTTCATCCCGCCGCCTGTGTTCATCGCGGCCATCGGAACGCCTGGTTCCTTCCAGAGCATGACGTGGTGCTCGAAGAAGACCGCGTCACCCTGCGCGAGCGCCAGCTCGGCGACCGGCACGATCTCGCCCTCTACCTGACAGGTGGAGTTGGAGAATCTGAATTCCGTCATGTCGCGCAGGCGAGGTGCCTCGCTCCAGCCTGAGTCAGTGACGAGGTTCCTCTTATCCAGGGGCGCGCCGCAGGTCGTACAACTCGTCCGCTCCGGCTCGTTCTGAGCCTTGCACCACTGGCACTCGATCCGATCCATCCGGAAGGCCTTTCTAACTCAGTGAGAGCGGGGCACCGCCCAGGTCACGCTGCTGCCACCATTGCCAGACACAACGGGAATACGGGCCAAGATCGTAGCTGAATCCCGCAGATCAGCGCACGCTGTTGCGCTTAGCTACAGGGCAGGTGTCGCGGAGGTTCCCGGCTAGCCGGCCGCGGTGCCGCACTCGGCGCAGAATTTGGCCGTCGCGCCCAAGGGGGCATTGCAATTCGAGCACACCCGCGACATCGGCGTACCGCATGAGTCGCAGAACTTCGCGCCCTCGCGAACTTGGGCCTGGCAGTTGGCGCACTGCACGGTGGCAACCGGCGGCGGCGCCTGCTGCGGTGCCGGAGGAGCCGGTGGCGCATAGCCCTGCCCGCCGCCGGCGAAGCCCGGCGCAGGAGGAGGCGGATACGCAGGAGCCTGTGGCGCTACGCCCATGTTCTGACCCAGGCCGAGTCCGGCGCCGAGGAAGATCGGGCTTACAGCTGCGCCTCCCTGCGCCATGCCCTGGCCCGCGCCCTGCATCATTTCGGCCTGCGCCGCCTGCAAGTACCCGCCGGCCAGCCTGCTGTAGGCGGTGTCTCCGGCCAGCTTCTTGAGCCTGGCGTTGTCATCCTCGTCCAGGTTGATGTCGAGGTTGCCGAGCCTGGTGATAGCGATGCCGTAATTGGCCAGCTCGTTGTTCGACTCTTCGAGCGTCCCCTGCTCGATCTCTGCCCTGTGCATGGACAGGCCGAGTATCTGCCACGCCCCCGACATCAGCTGGGACGTGACCCCTGACCTCGTGCACTTCAGCAGTTGCTGGGTGACCCAGGCGGTCACGGCTTCGTTGTTGGTCACATCGACCGTTCCGACGAGGTTCAATATCAGCTTGGACGGGTCGACCACGTGCAGCGCGTACTCGCCGAACGCGCGGAGCGTCACGATCAGGCCGGTCTGCGGATCCTGAACTTCGTCGAGTCGGCCGCCGAACCTGATATTCGGGAACTCCCGGGTGCCAACGAAGTAGATCTCGGCCTTGAAGGCGTTGCTGTTGGTCGCCCAGTCGATGAACAATCCGAGGAATGGCAGCTCGGAAGCATCCAGGGTGTGCTGACCGGGTCCGAGTATGCCCATCACCCTGCCCTGGCTGATGAACACTGCGGCGGCATCAGGCTCGACAATCGCCCTGGCGAACTTGCGTATGTTCTGGTCGGGCCACTTGAAAACGATCTGGCCCTTCGAGCTGTCGGGCGCCGCGATGAACTCGCGGCGTGCCTCGTTAAGAATGCCCATCCAGTCGCTCCCTCGCCTGGTGCGGCCCCTCGCCTGCGCCAATGGCCACTGTTAGGCGGATCTTACGTCGGCGGGGCGATCATTGGGTTCCAGGAAGAGGATGACATATGGAGTCCGACGCCAGCAAATGGGCTGACGTCGCCAGTCCGACGGCGTCCGGCCGGCCCCACGCTCCGCTACTGCCGCGTCCCGATCGCGGCCCACTTGGCGGCTAGCATGTCGGCGATGGTCCTGATGTGGGATCCGGCCGGGCCGGGCGTGCTCAGCCTTCCGTCCGGAAGGCTGGTCAGGGGCCGTGGGCTGCGCCGTCCGCTACCGGCGGGCGCGACCCCCGAGTTCGGCGTGTACCTGCTCGGCGCCGAACCGCCGCCTGTCCCGTGGGAATCGCGGTGGTTGCGCTGGCGTGACTTCGGCCTGCCAGCCGACCGCGATCAGGCGGTGCGCACGCTCGCCGAGGCATGGCGGCGTGCCGCCGGTGAGCGCGTTGAGGTCGCGTGCGCCGGCGGCCTTGGGCGAACGGGCACGGCGCTCGCGTGCCTGGCGGTGCTCGATGGCATGCCTGGCGAGAATGCGGTCGCGTTCGTCCGGGAGCATTACGACCGCCGCGCTGTCGAGACGCTCTGGCAGCGGCGCTATGTTGCCCGCTTCGCCCGATGACGCCGCTGGCGGCGGCAGCCGGCGCTGCTATTAGCGCCGCGACTGACCGCTAGGACGTTGACACGCGAGATGGTCCTAGTCATAGTAGTTTCATGACCCGACGCCAGTCAGTCACACCTTCAGGGCCGGGGGCGCCCGACTCGGCCCGGCTGGGCACTGACGTGCCTCGCTGGCTGGCCCGTCAGGTCCAGGCACTGTTCGCTGAAGCCAGACGACGACGCAGGCGTCGGCGAATGATAACGACGGCGATCGTGCTCACCGCCGCGCTGGCCGGCGCGGCAGTAATCGGCAATCACGTGGCTGGCCGACACCACCCGCGCGGGCCGGTGCGGCGCGTGTCTGAGCCTGGCCGAGCGCCGCGTTCCCCGCTGCCCTCCGCGCTCGTGGCCTGGTTTGATGGCGACGGAACGCTGCGGATCGGCAATGTGGCTTCGCTCGCGCAGAGACCGCTGGCACAGGTTGCCAACCCGCCGTGTTGCACGCTGGTCACGGCTGGCCACAGGATCTACTGGGCAGGATTGTTCAAGGGCCGGGACTACATCCAGGCTTATGACCTGGCCACCGGCAGGATCATCCGCCATGTCGCCGAAGGCTCGGCGGTGGTCGCTTCCGGCGACGCGCGCACGATCTACATCACCAGGTCCGACAACCATCTCGTCGCGCTGTCGGCTGACGGCCGGGGTCCGGTGAGGCAACTGGTCATGCCACCAGGCTGGCAAGTACTTGGGCCGCCATTGGCGGCCGCCGACGGGATCGTGCTCAGCACCGGCGCCAGACGCCCGGCGATCGGTGTGTGGCGGCCAGGCGACGGCAACATTCGGGTGATCGGCCACGGCTACGTGATGGCGGCGTGGAGTTCGTCCACGGGCCGTCGCGGCCTGATCGCGTGGGTGTCGGCCCGGTGCTCGAAGCCGCCGTGCCCCGTCAAGATCACCGACACCTCCACGGGCCGCACCAAAAGCGTGCACGGCCCGCCGAACTACGGCTTCATCGGCGAGGGCGGCGACACGGCGTTCTCCGTCGGCGGCGGCATGCTGGCAGCCTTCGTCAACAAACTGAAGCCGGTGCCGACTGCGGGATTCAAAGTGGCTCTGGTCAACACGACAACGGGCGCCGTGCATCTAGTGCGCGGCACGAAGCTTGCCGGCGCCGAAATGTCCGGCTGGCTGGTCTGGCTAACGGGCTCGGGTTATCTTCTCGCCGGGCCCGCCAATACCGGGCCCACGGATAGCAGCCAGTATGCCGGTTACGCAATTGACGCGCGGACCGCGACCGCCCGGCCGTTCACCTTCTTCCCCGCGGCCACTTACAAGTACCCAGACAGTCCGGTCTACGACATCACCTTCGGTGCCGTCCTCCTGCCGCGCTCGGCGGCTCCGCCGCGGCGATAACATCCACACCGCAGTACTGTTGCATCTCTTGTTCTCAGCATCGCGCGGTGCTCCGACCGACTGGCGGGTGATTGCATGCCGCACCGGTTCCCGGCCCTAATCGCCGCCCCGGAGCGAGGGGAAGGGCGGCTGTGGCTGACCGGTGGACGGCTGTTCGACGGCGTCGGCGGTGCGATTAGCGAGAACGCCGCCATTCTGGTTGAGGACGGAGTGATCGCCCGGGTCAGCAGCGCGTCCGAGCCGTGCCCGGACGGCGCGAGGCTCGTTGACCTCGGCGGGCGAACATTGATGCCGGGGTTGATCGACGTGCACACACACGTGGCGGGCAAGGTCCGGCCGATCCTACGTGGCGCGGAACCTGAGCTGCCCGGCACCGCGGCGCATTTCGTGCAGGCCGAGCTGCGCGGTTACCTGCGCCGCGGGGTGACGACGATCCGGGTCACTGGATCGTCCGACCCGCTGGCTCCGCAGGAGGCCAGGCAGGCGATGCGTTACGGCGCGTTCCGCGGCCCGCGGTTGCTGACCTGCGGCAAGATCATCTCGGCAACGGCGCCCGGCGGGCGCTTTTATGGCCAGATGTACCGCGAGGCCGACGGCCCCGACGACATGCGCCGGGCGGTGCGGGAGCAGATCCGTGCGGGGGCGGACTTCATCAAGGTGATGACCACGGGCGCCCGATCCAACGAACTCGAAGACCCTGAGCCGACGCAGCTAACCGAGGCCGAGCTCGCAGCCGTGGCCGATGAGACACGCCGGCTGGGATACCGGCTATGCGCACACGCCGAGGGACTGGCCGGCTGCCAGGCGGCGATCCAGCGCGGTGTCGACACCCTTGAGCATGGCATGTACCTGCATCAGCGCCCGGACCTGCTGGCAGCGATGGCCGCGGCGGGAACGGTGCTAGTGCCGACGCTGTCCGGGTACTACGAGATGGCGGGGCTGCAAGGCGCGATCGACCCGTCCGCGACGGAGCCCGCGCCCGACATGCCGGCCATGCTGGCCGATCTGGCCTGGCACAACCTCGAACAAGGGGCCGCGACGATGCGTGCGGCTCGGCGAGAAGGAGTCGCGCTCGCGGTCGGCAGCGACGTCGTACACGGCACCGGGCTCGAAGTCCGCCGGATGATTCACCACGGCCTCACGGCCGCCGAGGCTTTGCTTGCGGCGACGAGCACCGCGGCTCGCGCGCTCGGCCTGAGCGAACACGTCGGCACGCTCGAACCGGGCAGGCTTGCCGACCTGTTGGTCATCGACGGTGACCCGTCGCGCGAGCCGGGGCTTCTGACTGACCAGGACAAGATCTGGCTCGTCATGCAAGTCGGCGTCGGCGCTGCGGGGCAAGCACTCGAAAACACACTCGCTCTAGGGGCAGGGGGATCCCTGCGCGCTGCGGACCCGTGATCTTGCCCGGGACGACCGCAGCGCCGAATGCAGATATTCCCAGTTGCTCCGCGCGATAGTTCCGGGCGATCCCGACGGCTCGTGACCGGAGCGTTGCGGACGACGCGGTGCCGCCTGGTTTCCCTGAAGCCGAATCTTGACGACCACCGAGTCCGCCGACTGGTCCATGCTGGCCGCCGGCCAGTGACTCCCGATCATGGCGAGCACCCTGCGGTTGGTTGGGAGAACATCCATGGTCAGGACGGTGGCGCCGCGCGCCTGCGCCGCCGCGATCAGCGCGCGCACCAGGGCCGATCCCACTCCCCTGCCCTGCCACTGGTCGGCCACCACGACGCCTATCTCGGTCAGGACCGTGCTGCCCGGGCCGATCCGGTACGTCGCGATCCCATGACCGACGATGTCACCGCCGCCGGTCGCGATCACCGCGTCGGCGTTGTCGCCGCCGGCAAGGATCCGGATCATCGCCGGGCCGATGCTGAGCGCGCCAAAGAACCTGAGGTAGCGGGTCGGCATGGCCAAGCCGACGAAGAAGTTCGTCAGCGCCTCCTGATCCGCCGGGACCACCCGCCGGATCATGGCGGACTGGCGGGTGCCAGGCTGACTGCCCTGGGTTCGAATCACAGACTCAGCTTCTCGCACCAGGGCTGAGTCTGTCAAATAGATCTAGCGTCCCGCTGAACGCTGCCGAGCGGCGCCCATGAGATCCTCAGGTCCTCGGCTGCTAGGAAGGAATTGCCATGAACACCCGCCCGCCTCTGCCGCCGTTCACTGAGGAGACCGCGCGGCAGAAGGTTCAGGCCGCCGAGGACGCGTGGAATACCCGCGATCCGATCCGGGTCTCGCTCGCATATAGCGAGAACTCGGTCTGGCGCAACCGGGACATGTTCGTCAACGGACGCGATGAGATCGTGAACTTGCTGACCCTGAAATGGGAGCGCGAACTCGACTATTCGCTCCGCAAAGAACTGTGGGCGTTCGGCGGCAACCACATCGCCGTCCGGTTCCAGTACGAAAGCCGCGACCAGGCTGGTCAGTGGTGGCGCAGCTACGGCAACGAGTTGTGGGAATTCGACGACAACGGGCTCATGAGTCGGCGAGAGGCCAGCATCAACGACGTCCCGATCGAGGAGCGCGACCGGCGCATATTCGGCCCGCGCGCCGAGTCTGACCGGCAGGGACTTCCGCTGCGCTAACCGGCATGCCAATGTTGCGGCGCCGCCCGGCGGGGTCTGGCCAGACGGCGAGCACAGCGCGCCTCATTCCGTTTCAGGTACCTGCGGCGCGCCAGCCACGGCGCCGACGCCGACGTCCGTCAAGTCGACCGGCGACTCCGGGCGCTGGTAGCCGACCTCGGCGTGTTCGCTTAGATCGAGGCCGGTTTCCTCGTCGCCGGGTGTCACCCTGATCCCGACGGTGCGGTCGGTGACCCACAAGATGATCCAGGTCATCACGAACGGGTAAACGATTCCGACTACGGCCAGGACTGCCTGGCGGCCGAGCTGAGTCCATCCGCCGGCCTCGCCCGCCGCGTTCACGGCCAGGCTCGCGAACACCCCGGTGAGCAGTACACCGATCGCGCCGCCGACCATGTGGACGCCGACCACATCAAGGGAGTCGTCGTAGTGGAAGATGTCCTTCAGGTGGACCGCGCCATAACATAGCAGTCCGGCGGCCGCGCCAATGATGATCGCGGCCCATGGTGGCACGTAACCCGAAGCCGGGGTGATCGCGGCCAGCCCGGCGACGGCACCGGTGGCGAGGCCAACTCCAGATGGCTTGCCGCGGCGCTGCCATTCGATGCCCATCCATGCGAGCATCGCCGTGCAGGCTCCCAGTTGGGTATTCACCAACGCATAGGCGGCGACCTGCCCGGCCGACACGGCACTGCCGGCATTGAACCCGAACCAGCCGAACCACAAGATCCCGGCTCCGAGCAGGACGAGCGGCACGCTGTGCGGCTGCTCGAGCGCGTGGCTTCGCCTCAGGTAAAGAGCGGTGGCGAGCGCCGCGGCGCCGGCCAATTCGTGGACGACGGAGCCGCCCGCGAAGTCGATCGCGTGCAGGCCGCCGGAACCGAGAAATCCGCCACCCCATTCGCTGTGTGCGAAGGGACTGTACACGAGCAGCGACCATAGGCCGACAAATACCAGGTAGCCGCGGAAACGCATCCGCTCGCAGAATGCTCCGGCGATGAGCGCGGGCGTGATGACGGCGAACTTCATCTGGAACGCCATGTAGACGAGCGACGGAATAGTGGGAGCAAAGCTATTAGGCGTGCCGTTGACGTGACGCAGCATCACATTTTGCAGGCTGCCGATCACTCCCCCGTGGTCGGCGCCGAATGCCAGCGAGTAGCCCAGGATTACCCACAGCAAGCTAATCACGCCGATTGCCGCGAAGGACTGAACCATCGTCGCGATCACGTTCTTGGCGCCTACCAGTCCGCCGTAGAAGAGGGCGAGGCCCGGCATCATGAAGAAGACAAGCGCCGTGGAGGTGAGCATCCATGCGGTGTCGCCGGCGTTGACGTGCATTCAGACCTCCTATGACGGCGGCGCATTTGCCCCGGTATGGTCGAGCCCACCATAGCCCATAACCGAACTCGCGCACCTGAGATCGCGCAGACGACCGCGGCTATAACGGTTCAGGCTGATCGCCGGTCATTCGCGTGATCGATTCGACGCAATCTGTCATCCTAAGTGCATGTTGAGACGCGCGGAGGTGTCGGCGGCCAGGCGGCGCCTCCGGCGGCGCGGACCGAGCCTGGAGGGTCGCCCTCGCCTGCACGAGCGTCCAGGAACCGACGGCTTGCCGCAGATCGCCCACATCGTGATCTTGATGATGGAAAACCATTCCTACGACAATTACCTGGGAATGCTGCGCCGAGGTGGCGCCGGGCTGACTGTCGGGGCTGACGGCATGCCGACCGTCACGAACCGCGCCACGGATGGCAGCGTGGTCCCGCTCCGACATTTCACATCGACGAAGCAGGTCACGGGCGTCCCGACGCAAAGCTGGGCTGCCAGCCATATCCAGTACAGCGAGGGCACCTGTGAAGGGTTTGTCAGGGCAACGGAGCAGACGATACCTGGCGCAGACCGCACGGCCGGCATGGGTTTCTGGACCGACGCGGACTTGCCGTTCTATTACGGCCTAGCCAGCACCTTCCCCCTG